>Ga0182239_1000009_pt1 | contig 86391 bp, 84 predicted proteins | sample hydfrate6_PW_210_FD_132456 | JGI IMG/M metagenome (GOLD analysis project Ga0182239, IMG submission 132456) | Subsurface microbial communities from deep shales in Texas, USA - hydraulic fracturing test 6_PW_210 | ecosystem: Environmental > Aquatic > Deep subsurface > Shale gas/oil reservoir >... | reverse complement strand
CCGTAAAAAGTCCAATATCTGCGTTACGCGCAATTTCTCAGAATTTCACGTACGGCTAAGTACGCTGCATTCTTCGAAATTGCGCAAGCCTTGATCTTGAACTTTTTACGGCACCATCTGAAAACCGACTTTTTACGAGTTCATCAAAAATTTACTTTTTACGAAACCATCAGGGTTGAAAATTCATGTCTTTATGGGGCTGGTGTATGATTTTTTTCGGTTTCCACGCGGTTGCGGCCGTTTGCCTTAGCCGCGTACAAGGCCCGGTCCGCCCGCAGCAGGGTGGTGTCGATATCTTCTGACCGGCGATACTCGGCCACCCCGATGGAAACGGTGATGCGCAGGTCCGGGGAAATCTCGGGAAACCGGAAAGCGGCAATCTGGCTGCGCACTTTCTCCGCCTTGGTGGCCGCCCCCAAAAGACCGGTCTGGGGCAGGATCAGAAGGAATTCCTCTCCGCCGTACCGGCCGAACGTGTCAATATTGCGGATGTTTTTACAAACCTTGCGCGAAAGTGTTCGAAGGATTTCATCGCCTGCCAGATGGCCGTGCTCGTCATTGGTTTTTTTGAAATGGTCAACATCGAGAAGACAGACGCTGAAGGCATTGTCTCCGCGGTTGCACCGGTTGGTTTCCTGGGTGAGCACTTCAAAGAGCCGGCGGCGGTTGTCAACCCCTGTGAGGGGATCAATGTTGACGAGCCTGTCAATTTTTTCAATTGCCTTTTGCAGCTCCTGGTTGCGGGAGCGCAGCTTTTCCCGCAAATTGCTGATATATCCGCCTACAATCGACATGCTAAGCAGCGTAAGGCCAAAGGCCACCATCTGTATCAGTTCCAGGGACCAGTCAAGCGTTTCCGGCTTTTTGCGCCAAAGCGCCAAAAGCATTATGCAGTAAAGGGAAAAAATCCAGAGACATACCATGAGAAATCTGCGGGTGTTTAACTCCAGTATCCCGTAGATCACAGCCACCACCAGAATAATAATGAAAATTGATCTGACATGGCCGTGTTCCAGAAAATACATAACATAAAGGGTTGGAATCGAGGATACTGCGATATGGGCCGCGGTCATGCTCGGGTCCCGGAATTTCAGATTGAGATTTGTGTGGATCAGGATCAGAATGGTGAGGTTGATCAATAAAACGGCTGCTGCAACGTGATAGATAACCTTTTCAGGCAAAAGGCCCTGGGACCAGCAAAGCACCACAAGTGATACCGGAACCAGGTATGTGGCAAATGCCATTGCATGCCGCCGCTTTCGCAGGGTCTGTTTCTGCTCAATCCTGTTTTGGTCGGCATTTTGTGTTTTCAAAAGTGGTTGCTCCGCTGGTCAGAGAATTTTTTGTTTATCCCGAAAATCAAATTGATTCAAGGAGGTGCCCAATGCTGGATCAGGCCCAAACCGCCCTGGTGGTCATTGATGTCCAGGGCAAACTCGCCCGGACCGTATCGGATTCCAAACACGTTGTGAGCAATGTCGAAAAACTGATTCGCGGTGCCAATCTTTTTGAGCTGCCCGTTATTGTCACCGAGCAGCATCCCGTGGGTCTCGGTCCCACCATTGAAGCGCTGCAGGAACTTTTCACCAATGTTTCCATGGTGGAGAAAATGACGTTTAATGCCTGCATGACGCCTTATTTTGTCCAGGTCATGGAGCAGGCCGGCCGCCGCAAAATCCTGATCTGCGGTCTTGAGGCCCATATATGCGTGCATCAGACCGTATGCGGGCTGCTGGGACGGGATTTTCAGGTGCATGTGGCCTCTGATGCCATATCCTCCCGGACCGCCTGGAACCGCAACATGGCCATTGAGCGCATGCGCGACCAGGGTGCGGTGGTTTCCACAACAGAGACGGCCCTTTTTGAACTCATGCAGGATGCCAATGACGACCGGTTCCGGGAATTTTCACGAATCGTTAAGTAGTGCCTGAACGAAAACCGTTTTTTCCGCCAATCTCTGCGTCCGGCTCAAATTTTAATCCTCAAAATACGTCGAGTATTCCTGCGGTTAAAATTTTCGCCGTCCTTGACCTTGACGAAAAATCCTGATTTTCGTTCGGGCACCAAGTATTTCCTGAATTCGGGTGGTTTAAGTCATTTTATTTGTGATTGACATCAAAGGGTTGCTGAATTATACATCAAGTGATGGAATCAAACGCTGGATTGAAGCTGTTTCTTTATTATATTGAATTTTTATCCGTCCGGCAAGCTTTCTTTTGGAGGAAAAACCATGCCAGATGCCAAAACCGGTGCTTTAAACGGCATTACTGTTATTGATCTGTCCCGTCTGCTGCCCGGGCCTTATGCATCCATGATTCTTGCCGATCATGGTGCACGGGTCATTGCGGTTGAAGACAAACGCTTTGCAGGGGAATTTTTTCCGGACAATGCGGTCAATCGGGGCAAGGAGCATATTTGCCTGAATTTAAAGTCAGAGGCGGGGAAAAAGATTTTTTTTGAACTGGTCCAAGATGCCGACGTGGTGCTTGAAGGCTTCCGCCCCGGCGTGACAGCCCGTTTGGGCGTGGATTATGAATCGGTCAGGGCAGTCAACCCGTCCATTGTTTACTGCTCCATTACCGGTTACGGCCAGACCGGTGATTATGCGGGCATTGTGGGCCATGATGCCAATTACCTCAGCGTGGCCGGCGTGCTGGGCTTAATCGGAGAGGCAGACGGCCGGCCGGTGATTCCGGGCATTCAGATCGCGGACATGGCCGGCGGGGGGATGAATGCGGTGATCGGGATCATGATGGCCCTGTTTTCCCGGGAGAAAACCGGCAGTGGCCAGTACATTGACATTTCCATGACAGATGGGTGCCTGAGCCTGCTCTCGCTTGCCCTGAATATCCAGCAGACCGCAGGCCAGGCCGTGGAGCGCGGCAACTGGTTTCTGTCCCACAGGTATGCCTGCTACAATACCTATGAAACCGCAGACGGCCGGTATCTTTCCATTGGTGCGGTGGAAAACCGGTTCTGGAAAAATTTGTGCGATTTTTTCCAGGTTCCGGAATATACCCCGCTGCAGTATGATGATGCACGCCGGAAGGAAATTATTGATTTTTTCAAACAACAATTTCGCTCCCAAACCCTTTCGCACTGGCAGAAGGCCTTTGAAAGTGCGGAGATTTGCTGGGCACCGGTAAAAAATCTTTCCGAAGCCCTTTCAGATCCGGTGTTTTCCCAGAGGGATATGGTGCTGGAACTCACTGGTGCAAAGGGCAGGCGGCTGACGGCCCTGGGTGCGGTGGCCAAGTTGTCTCAAACCCCGGCCCGTGTTTCCCAGTTTCCGCCTGAATTCGGCGAAAACACCAGGCAGGTGCTTGCAGAGCTTGGTTACAAGGACGCTGAAATCGATGACATGGCCGGCCGGGGTGTGATCTGAGGTCGGCGGGCGGTTATTTTTGGTATTTGAAAAAAATTCAATTGTTCAATGATACAGGCAAAGGATAGAATGGCAACATCTCTTGAAAAGGCAAAACAGAATCCCGAGTCCATGAAGGCCCGCATTCTTGAGGCAGCCCGGAAAATTTTCGGTGAATACGGGTTTCACGGCACAACCACGCGCATGATCGCAAAGGCCGTGGATATTGACATCTCCACCCTCTATTACCACTGGGGGGAAAAGGGGGATTTATACGAAGCCGTGATCCGGGATATCAATGACGGGCTGGGAAACAAGCTCATTGAGGTGGAAAAGATCATCAAGGGAAAGCCTTTGGCGCAGCGCCTGGATATCGCCATTGAGCAGATGGTGGATTATTTGTTTGAAAATCCGGAGATCTCCAACCTGACCCTTCACCGGTATTTCATGAAAACACGCCATGGAAGCATTCTGGATTTCCGGGTGCCGGAGTATCTCTCAGATATTGCCTATTCCATGGGGCTTGCCGCAGACCGCAAGGATGTGCCGGTGGAAGCCCGCATGAAAGTGCTTTATATTATGAATGCCATCCACAATTTCGTGTCCGGGGAAAATTTTTTCCGTCCCATGCTGGGTATGGAGCGGCGGCAATACATCCAGCATGCCAAAGATACCCTTCAGTTTTTCAACCTGGCCGCCTTTACATAAAACCCGGTTTTATCGGGGGGGCTTTAAGTTGAGCTGCTTTAGTCGGTTTAAGATTTTTTCCTGCACCCGCAGCAGATCCTGCTTGAGAATTTCGAGTTCCTCCATGCGGCTTTCAATTTCCTTGAGCTTTCTCCTTCCATAGGAATAGGCTTTTTTTAACTGCTGTTCCTCGTCTGTGTCAAAATTGCCCATGCCGATCATTTCAGCGATTTCATCCAGAGAGTAGCCCAGGCGCTTTCCGCGCAGGATCAGTTTTAACCGGGCCCGGTCCCGCCGGTCGTAGATGCGGTGGTTGCCCTTGGTGCGCTCCGGGGTGATCAGGCCCTTTTCCTCGTAGAAACGAATGGCCCGCGTACTGATATCCAGTTCTTCTGCCAGTTCGGAAATAGAGTATGTAATTTCTTTCTGGGTTTTCATCCGGGTCATGATGCTTGCTCCGATAGAATGGCGGTAACCGCTTTGCCGCACAGGGCCTCTGAAGCGGATCCGTTGATTTGACAGGCCACGCGGGTGCCCTGCAGGCCGCATGCATTTTCCACGTACAAGGGGATGTAGTTGTCGGTGATGCCCCTGGACAATCCCGGTTTCCCTGTGTTTTCGGTTTCAATGACCACATCCAGCGTTTTCCCGGTCATTTTTTCATAAAATTGCTGTTTCTTTTCCTCCCCCAGCTGACGCAGCATCCGGCAGCGTTGCTTGATCACGGCTGCGGAAACCGGATTGTCAAATCCGGCCGCCCGGGTTCCGGGCCGGGCAGAGAACGGGAATACGTGCAGATATGTCACCGGCAGGGATTCAATGAGTTCAAACGTGCGGGTAAAGGCGGAATCGCCTTCCCCGGGAAACCCCACGATAACGTCAACTCCGATTGCTGCATCCGGAAAAAGGCCGTGGATGCTTTCAATGCGCTCTGCAAAGATTTGCGGGGTATAGGGCCTTTTCATTTTTTGCAGAATCGATGAGTCTCCGCTTTGCAAGGGTATGTGAAAATGAGGGCAGATCTTTTTTGATTCATAAATCGTTTGAAGCAGGGTGTCGGTGATTTCCGCGGGCTCAACAGAAGACAGGCGGATGCGATGGCCGCCGTTAACGGAATCCAGAAGAACAAGCAGGCCGGCGAGATCCATTTGCGGGGTGAGGTCTTGGCCGTATTTGCCGATGTGCACGCCGGTCAGGACAATTTCAGGTGAATTGGCATCAGCCAGGGCACGGAATTCGGAAATCACTGCATCTGCCGGCAGGCTTCTGCTTCGGCCCCTTGTATAGGGAACAATGCAATAGGTGCAAAAGGAATTGCAGCCATCCTGGATTTTTAAAAAAGGCCGGGTCCGAAACGCCCCTGCGGCCGGGGCGGGCATGGGCGCAAAACACCGCAGCCCGGAAATATCGCTGTGCCGGATTATCGGCCCGCTGACACGGGTAAGCGACGATTTTGGGGAGTCCAACGGCTTTAGAGCGCTTTCAATTTCAATGATCCGGTGTTTTTCGCCCTGGCCGATGACATAATCCACGCCTTTGATATCGCCAATCGCTTTGGGGTCATTCTGGGCATAGCAGCCCGTGACAACAATCACGGCGTTGGGATGGCCGCGGACGGCTTTGCGGATGGCCTGCCTGGACTGCATGGCGGCTTTTTGCGTGACCGCGCATGTGTTGATGATACAAAGGTCCGCATCTTCCTGGGGACCGGCAAGATTCCAGGTTTTTTGGCCTACAAATCCGGCTGCCAGCGATTCGGTCTCGGCCTGGTTGACTTTGCAGCCGAGGGTGATGATTTTAAGAAAGCTGCTCATGTTTTCATGCGCCTTCAATCCAGCCGGCAGCCACAACCCTTTCGTGCCGGTAGCATACAGCGGCCTGTCCGGGGGTGATGGCTTTCTGGGGGGTTTTAAACCCGATGACCGCCCGGTTGTTTTCCAACGGGTGAATTTCGGCTTCCGCTCCGGCATGGCGATACCGGATCCGGGCCCTGACTGCTATCGGGCCATGGGGCTTGCTGACCATCCAGTTAACCTGTTGGATAAAGCATGTTTCCTTATACAATGAATTTTTATATCCCACAACCAGTCGATTGGCTGCCGGATCGATATCAACGACATAATAGGCGGATTGAGCCGGGCAGTCAATGCCCCGGCGCTGTCCGATGGTGTAGCGATGCAGTCCCTTGTGGGTGCCGATGCGCTTATCCTGGGTATCCACGATCGGTCCGGGCGGAAAAATCCGTCCTTTTTTGGATTCAAGAAAATCTGCATAGTGACGGTTCCGGACAAAGCAGATATCCTGGCTCTCCCGGCCGGAAAGGGGCTGCAAATCGTTTATACGGGCAATCTCATGGACCTGATCCTTATGCATTTCTCCCAGGGGAAACAGGGCGCAGGCCAGTTGATGCGGCCGCAGCATGGACAGGAAATAGGACTGGTCTTTTTGCCGGTCCCGGCCCTGTAAGAGCTCGTATTGGTCCCTGGTGTGCCGGATGCGGGCATAGTGACCCGTGGCCAGATGTGTTGCGCCCATCCGGGCTGCCGCTTTTAAGGCAATGCCGAATTTGATGTCCCGGTTGCATTGCACACAGGGGTTGGGGGTGCGGCCGGAGGCATAGGAGCGGAGAAAATAATCCACAATGCGGTTTTCAAATTCCCGGCGGCAGTCGATGATTTTCAGCGGGATATCCAGGCTGCCCATAAGGGCTTGCAGACGGGGGACGTAAGGCTCCCGCCACCGGTTTTCGGAGGCGGGAGAATCGTCGGTGTGCGGATGCTGTTTTTCTTCATATCCGGTCTGGAAATGAATGCCGAAAACCGAGCCGTGCTCTTTTTTCAGCAGATGGGCGGCCACCAGGGAATCGATGCCGCCGCTTACGGCAACGGCAATTGTCATTACGCGCCAACTGGGCTGTCGCTAACCAGCAGTGTGGCTGGATCCAGGTACAATTCGGCCGTGTCCTGCCGGTCTTGTTCGGCTGCATGTGGCAGGCGTTTGAGATAGACCCGGTCCTTTTCCGGGTAAAGCTGGAGCATCAGGTCAAACAAGCCGGCAAAAGGCGCAAAGGAAGTCGCCATTCCGGAAGAATCCACGGGCTCGTCGCGGTGGGTGCGAACGGTGAACCAGAAGGTCATATCGCTTGTGGCCGCCAGATCCTTGAGGCCGTTTAACTGGGGACGGCTTGTTTCATCAAAGGCAAACCCGTCGATCATAACCAACCGGGGCTGGAAGATTCCGTTTGCCATGAGTTCCGAAAAGCGCTTCTGCACCTTGTCCAGGTTAAAGGTCTCGGTTTCAAACGTCATGATAAAGCGGTTGTAGAGAAGTTGATCCCAGATTTTTTCGCCCTGGGAGGGGTTGTCTGATTGGGTCAGCCGGTGAAAGACTTCCTGGTACCAGAGGTTGACCTTGTCCACCGGGTCTTCGGTGCTGATGTGCAGGACATTTTTCCCTCCGGCCATGGCATGGAGGGCCAGCTGGACGAGCAGGGCGGTTTTGCCCACTCCGGCCCGGGCAAGAATGGCGGCAAAACCGCCATTTTCAATGCTTTCGGCAGCACTGCCGCCGATCATCTTCAAAGGGTCACGTCGCATGAGCGTATGATTCTGCATTGGTATGGATTCCTTATGGCAGTTTAATATCAATTCAATAGCCGCTTACACGGCAAATGGTTCCAAATCTGAACGAATGCGCCCAATGGTTTAAGACTTTCCGCCTTTTGATGCCTGCTCATTTTTTTTGGCGATTTCTTCAAGCACGGATTTGGGCACTTCCTTGTAGGCTTCAAATTCCATGGTAAACTGGGCTTTGCCCTGGGTGAGGGATCTGAGCACAGTGGAATAGCCAAACATTTCCGCCAGGGGCACATGGGCCTCGATCACTGTGGAAATCCCCTCGTCATGGGCGCCGATAATGATACCGCGGCGCTGGTTCAGGGAGCCCATAACATTTCCCTGAAATTCGTCAGGCGTTTCCACAACCACTTTCATCACCGGTTCGAGCAAAACCGGCCTGGCCTTGTAATAGGCCTGCTGGAAAGCCCCCCGGGCGGCTGCCTGAAAGGCCATTTCCGAGGAGTCCACGGCATGGAAGCCGCCGTCTGTGAGCACCATTTTGACGCCTGTCACCGGATATTTCATCCAGGGGCCTTTTTTCATGCATTCGGCAAAACCCTTTTCACAGGCCGGGATAAAGTGGGTGGGAATGGCCCCGCCGGTGACTTTGCTTTCAAATTCAAATTCGCCTTCCACGGGTTCCATATACCCCATGACCCGTCCGAACTGGCCTGCACCGCCGGTTTGTTTTTTGTGGGTGTAGTCGAAATTGGCCTGCTGGGTGACGGTTTCTCTGTAGGCCACCTGGGGCTCGCCGGCAATGATGGAGGCGTTGTATTCCCGTTTCATGCGCTCAAGGTAGATTTCCAGGTGGAGTTCGCCCATACCGGAAATCAGGGTTTCGCCGGTTTCGGAATTAAAATGGGTCTGAAAGGTTGGATCTTCCTTGGTAAACCGGTTGAGGGCCTTGGACATGTTGGTTTCAGACTTGTAATCCGCAGGTTTGACCGCCAGGGTGATCACCGGCTCCGGGATATACATAGAGGACATGGAAAGGTTTACGCCCGGTTCGGTAAAGGTGTCGCCGGATGCGCAGTCAATGCCGAAAAGCGCGGCGATAAATCCCGCAGGGATGGTTTCCACGTCTTCCATTTTATCTGCATGCATGCGAACAATCCGGCCCACCTTGATTTTTTTGCCGGTGCGCACGTTATAAATGGTATCGCCCTTGTCAAGGGCCCCCTGGTAAGTTCGGATGTAGGTAAGCTGGCCGTAAGGGGTATCTTCAAGCTTGAAAGCAAGGGCCACCAGCGACGCCTTGTTGTCTGCGGTGAGGCGTACCGGTTCTTCTCCCTTGGTGATATCCAGGGCATGGGTTTCCACGTCATCGGGCGAGGGCAGGTAATCACAAACGGCATTGAGCAGGGGGTGGACTCCCTTGTTTTTATAGGCCGAACCCATGAGCACAGGAGTCAGCTCGCGCCTGAGCGCCCCTTTTCGAATGGCCTGCCTGAGCATGGTTTCGGAAACCTCTGTCTCATCGAGAATGGCCTCGGTGAGCTCATCGGAAAACATAGAAGCCGCATCCAGCAGTTCCTCGCGTTTTTCCATGGCCGTGTCAACAAGCTCTTCGGGAATTTCGTCTGTTTTTACGTGCTGGCCGTGGTCGCCCTCGAAATAAAGGGCCTTCATGGAAATCAGGTCCACCACGCCGTGATGATGCGTTTCAAGGCCGATAGGCAGCTCCAGAGCCACGGCATTGTGGCCGAGCTTTTCCTTTAATTGCTCAATGACCCTAAACGGGTTGGCGCCGCTTCGGTCGCACTTATTGATAAATGCGATAGTCGGGATGTTATAGCGCTTCATCTGCAGGTCCACGGTTATGGACTGGGACTGGACCCCGCCAACGGCGCAGAGCACCAGGATGGCCCCGTCGAGCACCCGAAGGGAGCGCTCGACTTCCATGGTAAAATCCACGTGCCCGGGGGTGTCAATGATGTTGATCTCATGGCCTTCCCAGGTGCAGTACGTGGCTGCCGAGGCAATGGTAATCCCCCGTTCTTTTTCCAGGGCCATGGAATCCATGGTGGCGCCCACTCCGTCCTTGCCCCGCACTTCGTGGATTTTGTGAATCCGCTTGGTCAGATAAAGGATTCGTTCTGTCAGCGTGGTCTTGCCGGAGTCGATATGCGCGCTGATGCCGATGTTTCTTACGTGTTTAATGTCTTGGCTCATGTTTTGCGTTCACCTTCATAAAAAGAGATCATCTGTCTGTGGCTAAAAACCTTCTCTGTTATTCGAATTTGACCGTATTTGTCAATCTGTTTTTTGATTTGTTTATTTTTTTTCAAATCCGGCCGCAGATTCCACGAGATTGTCCAGGATCAGGCCGTAAAAACGGCTGCTGCCCTCGGCGGCTGTAAAAAGCCAGCCCATGTGCGTCAGGCAGTTTGAGCAGATGGCAATCCGCCAATTGTATCCCGCAAACCAGGTAAATTCATCCGTGGGTGCTCCGGCTGCGGCACAACCCGGGGCTTGCTGAAAACACCCGATTTCAAACACAATGCCGTGAGGATTGGCAAATGTATGGTGATGGGCGCCGCGGACAACAATCCGCTCTCCGGGCCGGGTGATAAAGGACAGGCACTGCCGGCAAAGCAGGGCCGGCGGTTGGTTCGGGGTCGTTTCCGGAGCGCTTTTCTGCTTTAGATGTCCGCCGGGTTTTCTGTCAAGCCCGGATTTGCATGCGATCCCGGGTTTTTGTCCCGGCGGTCGAAGATTCATTGTGACCGATTCCATATATATCATATAAAAAATATAAGTTCATTTAAAAAGGTTGTAAATACAAAAATATATTTGCAAACACTTGACACGGCCACCACGGCTGGGGCAGAGTCTGAAAGATAACATCCACTTCCGGGCAGCCCGGAGCTGCCCGGTCTTTGATTATTTGACAAAAAGAGCCGAAATCATGTGCGGCATTGCAGGTATCGTATCCGCGCGCCATTCCATGGTCCACCTGAGTCGTCAGGTGCAGAAGATGGGATGTACGCAAAAACACAGGGGCCCTGACGGCCGGGATTTTCATGCCGCCGGGGTTGGCGGCTTAAATATCGCTCTGGGTTTTGTGCGCCTGGCCATTCTGGATCTGGAAACCGGAATGCAGCCTATCTGCTGCCCAACAGATGATACCGCCATTGTCTGCAACGGCCAGATCTACAATTATATTGAACTGCGCCCGGAGGTGGCGGATCAGTCCTTTGTTTCCAGCGGAGACGTGGAAGTGGCCCTGCATTTGTACCGGCGCCACGGCATTGAATTTCTTCACCGGCTCAACGGCATGTATGCCGGGGCCATCCTTGATCCGAAAAAGGCAAAGCTGTTTTTGTTCCGGGACCGCTTCGGCATCAAGCCCCTGTATTACACCCAGGCAAACGGTGCATTCGCCTTTGCCTCGGAGATCAAACCGCTTCTGGCGGGCCTGGAAATCGCCCCGCAGCTCAACACGGACCGGCTGGCCAGTTATTTTGTCTATCGCTATGTGCCCGGTGAGCAGACAATGTTTGACGGGATTTACCGGCTCCCGCCCGGTGCTTACCTGGAATATGACTTAAATGCCAGAAAATTTGCCATCCACCAATACTGGAATTACATTACCGGGCCACAGGATACGGACCTGGACCTGCAAAGCGCCGCAGACGGCTTTTTCGATATTTTTCAAGATGCCGTGCGAATCCGGCTTCGTTCCGATGTTGAACTGGGCAGCTTTATCAGCGGCGGCATTGATTCGTCTGCCGTGGCGGCTGCCGCCGTGGGCACGCATCCGGACATGCGCCTGTATACGGCATCTTTTGATGAGCCGGCCTATGACGAGTTGCCCGATGTCAGGCGGTTTTTGCAGACCCGCAGCCGCTGGTTCTCCCAAACCCGGCTGCAGCCGGCAGTTTGCGGCAAGGACAGTCTCGAAGGGCTTGCCGATATTATCGCGGCTGTTGAAGAACCCATTTCCCTGGGCACCATTTTGCCCACGGACTGCGTTTGCCGGGCTGCGGCCGCGGATGTAAAGGCCGTGCTCACAGGCGAGGGGGCGGACGAAATTTTTGCCGGATACAAAAAATTCATGATTGAAACAGCGGCAGAGCAATACAGCCGCATGACCGCAGCCGGCCAGGCGCGGGTAAACCGGCACTATCCCGAGCTGGAAAACTACCTGGCAACAAGGAGCCATGATCCGGCCCGGCGCTATATCCAGGCAGAGGCCCTGTTTGATTCGGCCGAACTCAAACGGCTTCTGGGCAGCACCCCGGATCAGCCGGTGTTTCCCGCCGAGGCGGCGCCGGCTCTCACCGGCCGGGAACACCCGGTGAACACGGCCATATCCTTTGAGAGCCGGTGCCGGCTTCCGGATTACGTGATTCTGCGCCTTGACAAACTGTCCATGCGCCACGGCCTGGAGACCCGCACGCCCTTTCTGGATTATCGCCTGGCCGAGTTTGCCGCCAGGCTGCCGGTATCCATGAAGGTGAACCTGGGTTTGAACCGGGAAAAACTGATCTGCGCTTATTCATTTGTCCGGCACGGGCTTCTGGATGCCAGAACCGCGTTTCGCAAAAAGCAGCCCTTTACCTTTCCCATGGCGGACTGGCTGTCCGAACCCCGTAGCCTGCCCGAGCCCATCCGGGAAGTGGTGCTCGGCAATCTGGTGCAGCAGCACAATGTGCTGGATCCCGGGTTTGTCCGGCGGTTGTCTGAAAATGTCACGGCATCCGGTGTGGGCCCGCAAACCCTGGTTTCCCAGGCGGACCGGCTTTTTTCAGTCATCGTGTTCACCCTCTGGTACGAGCATTTCATGCGGGATTATCCAAATTTCCGGACCCGGGAGGACAATTGAACGGGCATTTTGATATCGCCGGGCTGGCAGCCGATTTTACCCGCCGGTACATGGCGGTTTTAAAGGGCCAGCTGCCCAAGACCGAAAGGACATACGGGTTTGAATTTGAATTTCTGCCCGACCGGGTCCTGCAAATTGAGGATGTGGCGGATGTGGAAGCGCTCTTGAGCCGCTGGGGCAAATGCGCCAATGGCGCGGTTTTTTTTGAAAACGGCCTGTGCATTGCCTTTGAGCCCGGCGGGCAGCTGGAGTACTGCAGCCCGCCGCTTGTTGCCGGCGACGAAAAGCGGATAGACAGCTTCATTTCTTTTATGGAGCGGATCAACGCAGAGATTCGCACGCATCTCGGCATTTCCTACCTGCCCCGGGGGTACGTGCCGGGCCGCAGGGATGCGCCTTTGTGTTTGACCTCCGAGCGTTATGTGAGCCTGCACCGGCGCCTGGCCGCAAGCGGCACCCGGGGCCATGAGATGATGAAGGCCACGGCTTCCATTCATTTGCACGTGGCCATATGCAGCATTGAGGAGCTTCTGCCCCTGTTTTTCCGGCTGTGCCGCCTGGCCCGGGATCCGCTGTTTCAGATGTCAGCGCAGCGGCGCGAGATCTGGGACAACACCGATCCCACCCGGTGCGGCATGCCGCCCTGCTGCGCAGAGCCGCTGACAGAACCCGAAGAACTCATTGACCGGCTGATCCGTTTTGGACTGCATGCCGTGGCGCTTGGAGAGGAGGTGCCGTTTTTCAAAACTGCCGATACTTCCTTTGAAGCGTTTTTATATCATATGACCACGATTTTTACGGATGTGCGGTTTAATTTAAAGGGCACCACCCTGGAACTGCGCACTTTGGACAGCATGCCCATGGATGCCTTCAGGCAGTGCTGGCTGCAATTTATTTCCAGAACCGCGCAGGTTTCACAATCGTGTTAAATATCAACAAACAAGGAGATAAAACAAATGCCCGTCATAGAAATCTACAGCACAAAGGCCTGTCCGTTCTGCCGGATGGCCAAATCCCTGTTGGATCAAAAAGGCGCCGAATACACGGAGATTTTTGTGGACGTCGATCCGTCGCGCATGACCGAGGCAGTGGAGCGAAGCGGCGGCCGGCGTACGGTTCCGCAGATTTTTATTGATGATCAGCACGTGGGTGGCTATGATGAATTAAACGCCCTGGACCGCAAAGGCGGTCTGGATCCCCTGCTTGGCGGCTAAGTTTGCCGGATTCCGGAACACTTTCCGGACGGCTTTCATGCATGGGCATTGCCCGGGCGGATTCACAAACATTGAACTTGTGAGCTATAGGATATTTCTATGAATTTCGAGGCCCGCCGTTATCGTAAAAACACGCGTACCACTGTTTGGCCCGATATCAGGGCCACCTTGAAAATTATCGATCCTTACAGTGACAAAAGAAAGGTGCTGACCATCCAGGGACGGGTCAATGATCTGGGGGGTGCGGGCATGTTTCTGCTCACTGATAAAACCGTGCCGGTGCCGGCAAAGGCGGATATCACCATTGATTTTGATTCCGGCAACAGCCCCGGACTTGTGCTGACCGCCCTGGGCGAGACCGTGAGAAGAACTTCAGGGGGGGTGGGCGTTCGGTTTACCGTCATTGACATGTCAAAGCTGCAGCGGTGTATCCTTGCGCGGATGAACCGATAAGTTTGATGGCGCCGTAAAAAGTCCAATATCTGCGTTACGCGCAATTTCTCAGAATTTCACGTACGGATAACTACGCTGCATTCTTCGAAATTGCGCAAGCCTTGATCTTGAACTTTTTACGGCGCCATCTGAAATCAGACTTTTTACGGTGTCATCAAGTTTAATGGCACCGGAAACGTTTAATATCTGCGTTGCGCGCAATTTCTCAGAAATTCACGTACGGTTAACTTTTTTTCCGTGCCCGGGCCGTCGGCTGTCAAGGGCGACCACCGGTTTCCAGGGAAAGGTCATTGCAAATTCAAGGATAAATCCCAGAGGGGCCAGCACAAACACCGCAGGCAGCCGGATGAGATAAAAATGCAGGGTTGTGCGCAATTGTCTTGTTTTGGATTTCTTTGTTGTCATAAACCGATTATAAACAGGTTGATACCCTCATGTCCAGCCTGAAGTGGACACGTCTGACCCGGATCTGCCCGGCGCTGCCGGATTCATTGCACGTGTGTTTCACGTAACCGCCCGGAGATGCAGGAAATGCAGATTCGGCCGTCTTTTTCAATATTCTGGGGTATCGGCTCTTTTCAGGCCCTGGCCATGTTCCGCAGGGGCCTTTTTTACTCCTACCTGTCGATTTACCTTCGCTATTACCTGGATCTTTCCGTTACAGAAACCACCCTTTTTGCAACCCTTCCCATGCTGGCCAATATCATCGCCCAGACCTTTTTTTGGGGCCGGCTTTCAGACCGGCTTCAGCTCAGGCGCACCCTGATTTTATGGGGGGAATTTTCAGGCGCCGTGGGCACCGTGCTGATCTGGGCCGCCCACGTGATGGCGGCATCGCCGTATCAGGCGGGCTACGTGATTATTCTGGGTCTGGCCGTGGTGGAGATGTTCTGGTCAATGAGCAATATCGGCTGGAGCGCACTGATATCGGATTTGTACCCGGAACAAAAGCGAAACGAGGTTCAGGGCAGACTGGCCAGTGTGGGCGGCCTGGGCCGGCTGCTGGGGATCTGGATCGGCGGCCAGCTCTATGACGGTCTGGGCGCGATGTACGAAGGCTGGGGCTTTGAATCCGGGGTGCTTTTTTTCGTGGCCGCAGCCGTAATGTTAATTGCCATGGTGCCGGTTTTGTTTCTGCCCGAAGGGGGGACAAGCCGGCATCCGCCTGCGGATCCGGACTGTGGTCCAATGTGTGCGGCCGATTCTTTGCGCCTGTATATCATTTTTCTCATTGCCATGACCCTGATCAATTTCGGCCGCAACTGCGTGACCATCATTCAGTCCCAGTATCTTTTCCTGGAATCCGGCTTTGCTGTTTCCAGTGAAATGCTCAGCCATATTGTCAATACCGAGTCTGCGGCCATTGTGCTGCTGGGTGTTTTTTCCGGCCACATCGGAAGGCGGATCGGAAACGGGCGGGCGGTGTGCGCAGGGGCCCTGGCTGCCATTGCATATCTGTTGATTTTTGCATTTGCCGATCAGCTGTGGTTGATTTTTGCCGCCAGTTTCCTGCGTGGGGCAGGGGAGGTGATTATTCTGGCGGCTTCCTATGCCATGGCCTCCATTTTAATCCCGCCGGAGCAGCGGGGGCGGTGGTTTGGATATTTTAATGCCACCCTGTTTCTGTCCTGGGGAGTGGCCGGCACCCTGATTGCCGGACCGGTGGTGGATATCATGGAGTTTATGGGGTTTGCATCGGTGATGGCCTACCGGGCCGCGTATCTGTCGGCTTTGCTCATGAGCGGGGCCGGACTCGGCATTCAGCTGGTGCTGGTATTTGTGTTGATGCCCAGGGCCGGCATCCGCAAAGCCGTGCTCTGATCACGGCGAAAGGACAAACATGGTTCTAAGAAGCATCGGGGGATTTTTTTTGTTTGTGGCCATTGCCTGGCTGCTGAGTGAAAACCGGCGCCGGTTTCCCGTGCGCACCGTGGCCGCCGGCCTGGGGCTGCAGGTGCTTCTGGCCGTGGCCCTGCTGAAATTTCCGTATTGTGCGCGGATTTTTGCCTGGTTAAACCGGGCGGTGTTGGCCTTGCAGGAGGCAACCATGGACGGCACCGGATTTGTTTTCGGATACCTTGCCGGCGAAAATCCGCCTTTTGCGGTCACAGACCCGCAGGCCACATTTATCCTGGCCTTCCAGGCCCTGCCCCTGGTGCTGGTGATCAGCGCCCTGTCTGCCCTGCTTTTTTACTGGGGCATTCTTCAGGCAATTGTCCGGGGGTTTTCCCGTATTTTTGAAAAAACCATGCAGCTAGGGGGCGCTGAAAGCCTGGGGGTTTCGGCCAATATTTTCGTTGGCATGGTGGAGTCGCCGCTTTTGATTCGGCCATACGTGGCCAAATTGACCCGAAGCGAGCTGTTTGCTGTGATGGTCTCGGGCATGGCCACCATCGCCGGGACCATGATGGTGGTATATGCCAGCATTCTTTCTGACCTGGTGCCCAATGTCATGGGCCACATCCTGACGGCTTCCATCATCAGTGCGCCTGCGGCCATTGTGATTGCAAAAATCATGGTGCCGGAAACCGGTGAAATCACCGGGGCCGGTCTCACACAGCCAACCAAAGCCTGCGGCGCCATGGATGCGTTAAGCCGCGGGACCCTGCAGGGCATGGAACTGCTGTTAAACATTATTGCCATGATCATAGTTCTGGTGGCCATGGTCAGCCTGATCAACACGGGTCTGGGCCTGTTTCCCGGCGTTGCGGGCCAGCCCCTGACCCTGCAGCGGATTTTCGGCTGGCTGTTTTCCCCCCTGGTCTGGATGATGGGCATTCCCTGGGCTGAAGTCCAGGCGGCCGGTGCTTTGCTGGGAACCAAGACCGTGCTCAACGAGATGATCGCCTATGTGGACATGACCCGGACGGCACCGGAAGTTTTAAGCCCCAAAAGCATTTTGATCATGTCATATGCCCTGTGCGGGTTTGCCAATCCCGGCAGTCTGGGTATTATGATCGGCGGGCTCGGCGGCATGGCCCCGGAGCGCCGCCATGAAATTGCTTCCCTGGGGCTGCGCTCCATTATTGCCGGCACCCTGGCCACCTGCATGACCGGTGCAGTGGCCGGATTTCTGGTGTAAACCGGAGGGCATTGCCGTCAGAGAACCGGACTTTGGCATGGGGCGGAAGCAATTGACAAATCATGAAAACTGTTTATTTTGAATATAAATCACAAGTTACTCAGCAGAAGTCATCCTCGCCGGCGCGGTTCTTTCCGATCAGACGTTTCAATCGGCGCAGATCTACCTTCGCAGTGCAAGCGGATCTTGTACACAGCACCTTCATATTCGCTTTGGTGTTCTATATCCTTTTGGGGATACGCAAATATTGATGGTACCGTGAAGAGTCTGATTTCAGATGGTGCCATCAATATTGGATTTATAACCCCAACCATTGGAGGTGACCATGGCTATACATCTGAAAGGATGGCGTGACATGATGCCCCGCAGAACCCTGGCGGAAAAGGCACTGGGCCAGGCGCTGAAATATCTGGGCGATGATCCGGATAAAAACGCCGGGTATGTGCTAAAGGCGGTGGATCATATTGCAAGCGGTGAAAAACAGGAAATGATACGCCAGTGGTTTCACCACTGGATGCGGGAAAACGGCCCGGGCCGGCAGTTCTTGAAGCGGGTGGTGGATAACACCCATCCCCGGGTACGCCAGCGGTACGTGGCCCGAATGGTGGCCAGCATGTTTTTCCGTGATCCCGAAGCACCCCGGCGCGCCCGGAAACAATTCGGCATCCAGCCCCCGCCCACCATGCTCATATCCCCGACCATGCGCTGCAATTACCGCTGCCAGGGATGCTATGCCGGCAGCTATGAGCGAAAAGATGACATGGACCCGGAAACCTTTGACAGGGTCCTGAGCCAAGCAGAGGAAATGGGCATTAATTTTTTTACCATCCTGGGCGGAGAACCCTTTATCTATCCCCATTTGCTCGAAGTCATAGAAAAGCATGACAAGTCTTTTTATCAGGTTTATACCAATGCCTCGCTGATTGATGAAAAAACAGCGGACAAGCTTGTGGAGCTCGGCAACGTGGCTCCCCAGATCAGTATCAATGGTCCGGCTGAAATCACTGATGCGGTTCGGGGCAAGGGTTCCTTTGACAAGTGCATCCGGGCCATGGATCTGCTTCGGCAGACCGGGTGCGCCTTTGGGTTTTCTTCCCTGGTGACCCGCCGGAATATGGATGTCATCTGCTCGGATCAATGGATCGATTTTCTGGTGGGAAAAGGGGCCTTGTACGGGTGGATGTTTTTGTTTATGCCCGTGGGAAATGATCCGGATATGAGCCTGATGCCCACGCCTGAACAGCGAAACCAGATGCGGAGGTTTCAGCAGTATGTCCGGGACAGCAAGCCGGTGCTGCTGGTGGATTTCTGGAATGACGGTGTGCTGTCGGGCGGATGCATTGCCGGCGGACGGCTCTATTTCCATGTCAATCACCGCGGCGATGTGGAGCCGTGCATTTTCTGTCATTTTGCAACAGACAATATCCATGAAAAAAGCCTCAAAGAGGCGCTCAATTCCTCATTTTTTCGTTCCATCCGATCAGAGCAGCCCTTTTGCTACAACACCCTGCGGCCATGTCCCATGATTGACCATCCCCAGACCATGTGGCGCATTATTCGGGAAAACAATGCAAAGCCCACCCATGAAGGGGCGGAAGTCATGTTTACCCGTCTGGCTCCGGAAATGGCCCAATACGCCAGGGGCGTGCAGCAGGTAATGGACCGGGCCTGGCAGGAGGAAGGCTATAAAGATTGGGCTGCCAGGTGGATGCAGCATTGCGGCCTGGCACCCGAAAACATTGAGCGCCGCCGCAGGGAGTTTGAGCAAAACCGCCAGCGGGCCGATGAAAGCGAAATCGTCCATGCAAGGGTCCGGTCCAATTAGTTGCAGCGGTTCCATGGCTTTGCCTGTTGTGATGCTCCGGGGTTTTTGTTATATTGTTTTTTTTGGCCCGATTCCTGAAACAATTCAAAAACCCCGGAGGTCTGGATGGAAGGTGATCAGCGGCCCCTGATCGGTATCACCATGGGTGATCCCGTGGGCGTGGGACCGGAAATTCTTTGCATGGCCCTGGATTACACGGAAATATATGATTCCGCACGTCCGGTGGTGATCGGCGATCCTGAGATCATGAACATGGCTGCAGGCATTGCCCGCACCGGGCTTAAAATCCGGGCCGTGGATGATTTGCAAACCGCTGTTTACGAACCCGGAGTTATCAATCTGTTTCCGGCATCCGGGCTTTGCGGTGATGCGCACAAATGGGGGGAGCCTTCTGCGGAAACCGGCCGGGCCATGATCGGCTATATTGAATCCGGCATCGATATGGCCAAAAGCGGCCAGATCGATGCCCTGGTCACATGCCCCATCAACAAGGCGGCCATGAAGCTGGCCGGGGGGACATATCCCGGTCATACCGAGATGTTGGCACAGCGAACGGCCGCCCGGGAATATGCCATGATGATGGCCGGCAGTCGTCTTCGTGTGGTGCTGGTCACCATTCACAAGGCCCTGCGGGAAGTGCCGGCTGCACTGGATGAAAACCGGATTGCCACCGTGATTCGGCTGACCCACCAGGCCCTTGGGTCCCGGTTCGGCATTGCCGGGCCCAGGATTGCCGTATGCGGCTTAAACCCCCATGCCGGTGAAGCGGAAATGTTTGGCCATGAAGAAGCCCGTGTGATCCGGCCGGCCACTGCCGCTGCGGCCTCACAAGGGATTTTGGCCACGGGACCGCATCCGGCTGATACAGTGTTTTATCAATCTGTTAACGGTGCATATGACGCTGTGGTGTGCATGTACCATGACCAGGGCCTGATTCCTTTTAAGATGGTGCATTTCCACGACGGGGTCAATACCACCCTGGGGTTGCCCATTATCCGGACTTCCGTGGATCACGGCACTGCCTATGACATCGCCGGAAAAGGCATTGCCGATCCGGGCAGCCTCATGGCAGCCATTGAAATGGCCGCTGATCATGCCCGCAGAATCAAGCATCCGGCCTGAAGCCAGCTTGCCAGCCATGCCCATCTCATCTGATTACATCATTATTCGGGGCGCGCGCCAGCATAACCTCAAAGACATTGATCTGGATCTGCCCAGAAACCGCCTTGTGGTGATTACCGGGCTGTCTGGCTCGGGCAAGTCCACCCTGGCTTTTGATACCCTGTATGCCGAGGGCCAGCGCAGGTACGTGGAATCTTTGTCCACTTACGCCAGGCAGTTTCTGGAGCGGATGGAAAAGCCGGATGTGGACCATATTGAAGGGCTTTCGCCGGCCATTGCAATCGAGCAGAAAAGCGGCGGCCACAACCCGCGCTCCACCGTGGGCACGGTTACCGAGATATATGATTATCTCCGGCTGCTGTTTGCCAGGGCAGGCACCCCTCACTGCCACAAATGCGGCCGGCCCATTTCCTTTCAGACCATTGACGAGATGGTCGACCGGGTCATGGCCATGCAGCCGGGCACCCGGATTCTGATCCTGGCCCCCCTGGTGGCCGCTCAGAAAGGCACCCATGAAAAACTGCTGGCCTGGCTCAGGCGGGAAGGCTTTGCCCGGGTGCGTGTTGACGGGCAGGTCCGGGAACTCGACGGATTGGCCAAACTGGATCAGAAACGAAAACACACCATTGAGGTGGTGGTGGACCGGCTGGTGGTCAAGGACAACATGAAAAACCGCCTGGCCGATTCCCTGGAGCTGGCTTTGTCCCACTCCGAGGGCACCGCTGCAGTGGATGCTGTGGATGACAAGGACGCCGGTCCCATTGTGTTTTCGGAGACCGCGGCCTGTATGCAATGCGGGATCAGCTATCCCGAGCTGACCCCGGCGAGCTTTTCCTTTAATTCCCCCCAGGGCGCGTGTCCCAAATGTGACGGGCTGGGCACCACCATGGAGTTTGATCCGGATCTGGTTGTGGCTGATCCGGAATTGTCCATCCGCGAAGGGGCCATCCGGCCCTGGGCCAATCGCAGTTCCGTGCATTTTGCCGAATTCATCGAAGCCCTGACCTGCCATTACGGCGCAGACATTTACCGCCCCTACCGCGAACTGCCGGAACAGTTCAGGCATGTGCTTCTCTACGGCTCAGGTGATGAGGAGATTCCGTTTTCCATGAGCCGGGGAAATCGCAGGATGGATTTTACCCGGCCCTTTGAAGGGGTGATTCCCAATTTGCAGCGCCGGTATGTGGAGACCGATTCCAGCGCGGCCAGAGAAGAGATAAAGCAATACATGAATTTTAAGCCGTGCCCGGAATGCGGGGGCACGCGCTTAAACCCGGTGAGCCGTTCCGTGCGCGTGGCCCGGGTGACCCTTCCTGAAATTTCAGGTTTTTCGGTTGAGCAGGCATACGCTTTTTTCCGGGACCTGAAGCTTGAAGGCAAGAATGCGAAAATCGCAGACCGGATTATCCGGGAAATCACAGACCGGATGGCGTTTTTGCAAAACGTCGGCTTGTCCTACCTGACCCTGGACAGGGCCGCAGCGACCCTGTCCGGGGGAGAGGCCCAGCGTATCCGTCTGGCCACTCAGATCGGCTCCAAGCTCACGGGCGTGCTTTACGTGCTTGATGAACCCAGCATTGGCCTGCACCAGCGAGATAATCTCCGGCTGCTGACCACCCTGAAGCAGATGCGGGATCTGGGCAATACTGTCCTGGTGGTGGAGCATGACGAGGAAACCATCCGGTCAGCGGATTTTGTGGTGGATATGGGCCCGGAGGCCGGGGTCAAAGGCGGGCACCTGGTGTTTGCCGGCCCGCCGGATCAGCTGGAGGCCTCGGAAACTTCCCTGACCGGTCAGTATCTGGCCGGCAAAAGACAAATTAAAACCCCCGAATCAAGGCGACCGGCCACGGGTGCCGGCTTTGTGATCCGCGGGGCGGCGCAGAACAATCTCAAAAACATTGACGCGCGTTTTCCCCTGGGCTGTTTTGTGTGTGTGACCGGTGTTTCCGGATCCGGCAAATCCACCCTGGTCCTCGAAACCCTGTACCGGATACTGGCCCGGCGACTGCACCGCTCGGGCGTTCCTCCGGGCACGCATGCGGCTGCCGAGGGTTTTGAGCACATTGACAAGGTCATCAATATCAATCAATCGCCCATCGGCCGTACGCCCCGGTCCAACCCGGGGACCTATACAGGAGTGTTTACCTTTATCCGGGAGCTGTTTGCCAAGACACCCGAAGCCCGGATGCGGGGCTATAAGGCCGGACGGTTTTCCTTTAACATCAAGGGCGGCCGGTGTGAGGCATGCAGCGGAGACGGCATCATCAAGATCGAGATGCATTTTCTGCCCGATATCTTCGTGCCCTGTGATGTATGTCATGGCCGGCGTTACAATCGCGAGACCCTGGAAGTCAAGTACAAGGGCTTCAATATTGCAGAAGTGCTGGATATGACGGTCAATCAGGCCATGGCCTTTTTCTCCAGTATCGGTCATATCCGATCCAGACTCCAGACCCTTGTGGACGTGGGCCTGGGCTATATCCGCCTGGGCCAGCCGGCCACAACTCTTTCCGGCGGGGAGGCCCAGCGCGTGAAACTTTCCCGGGAACTGGCCCGCCGGGATACCGGCCGTACCTTCTACATTCTCGACGAGCCCACCACCGGGCTTCACATGGAGGATATCAAAAAGTTGCTGGGCGTGTTAAATCAGCTGGTGGAGGCGGGCAACACGGTTGTGGTCATCGAGCACAATCTGGATGTGATCCGGTATGCCGATCACATCATTGACCTGGGGCCCGAAGGCGGAGATGCAGGGGGATTTGTGATCGCAGAGGGTACGCCCGAGGATGTGGCAATTGTTTCCGATTCTCATACCGGTGTGTTTTTGCGGCAGGTGCTGTAAATTTTTTTGGGTTTTGATACAAAAGGCCTTTTACCAAGCAATTGCCGGGTAAAAGGCCTTTTGTATTTCAAACAAGATCAGGGGTTTATGCGCCAAGCAGCTTGGTAACGGTACCTGCCATGGGGGTTGCATAAATAATGATCAGTGACACCACCAATGCATAAATACAAAGGGATTCGATAAGTGCCAGACCAATAAGAAGGGTTACGGTAACTTTACCAGAGGATTCTGGGTTCCGCGCGATTCCCTCCACTGCGGATCTCAGACCGATACCCTGGGCGATGCCGCAGCCGAATGCCGCAATCGCGATGGCAAAACCGGCTACTGTTACACAAGCGGTAAAAAACTTTAGAGCTTCAATTTCCATTTACAAACCTCCCTTGATATAAGTTGATGTTGCGGCTTCTTCCAAAAACCGTATATATAACCCCGCATAATATTATTTTTTTAATGGGCCTCGTCCATGGCCAGAGTGAAATACATAACCGCCAGCAGATAGAAGATAAAGGCCTGCACAAAAGAGACAAACACTCCCAAGGCCATTATGGGCAGGGGCGCAAAAAAGGCACCGGCTAACATAAAAAGGATACCGAGCACAAGTTCTTTTCCCATTATGTTTCCAAACAGTCGGAAAGATAGGGATAAAACACGCGCAAGATGGCCTATGATCTCAATGGGCAGGATAATTGGAATCATCCACCAGACAGGGCCGAGGAAATGCTTGATGTAATGAACGCCGTGCATTTTGATTCCAACATAGTGGGTAAAGAAAAATACCGGTATGGCGCACGACAGGGTGGTGTTCAGATCAGCAGTTGGGGAAAAACATCCCGGTACAAGGCCGGCAAGGTTGGCAAAGAAGATGTAGAGAAAAATGGTTGCCACAAACGGGAAAAACCGGCGTCCTTCTTCACCGGCCATACTAACGGTGAATTCCTCAAGGCCGGAAATAATCATTTCAAATACATTCTGGACCTTGCCCGGTATCATGCTGATATGCTTAGCGCCAAGAGCGCCGACGATGATTAGCAGCACCATTACAGCCCAGCTGTATACCACATGGGGATATTCATGCGCAAAATGCCCCAAACCGATCAGCTCAAACAGCTTTACGAAAAATAGGTATGGATGTTCCACTTCAGACCGCCTCCTTGTATATAAGTTTTATAAATTCCCGGATGGTGCCGAGCATTATGCTTGCCACAACAATCGAAAGGCCGAGAACCAAGCCAAGTGGTTCAACATATCCGCCTGCAATCAGCAGAAAGATGATAAAGCAGGTCAGGATAAACCGGATATAGTACTTAAGCAGAACTACGTTGTGAGAGGCAAGATGCGGCGGGGTCAGAGAGCGTTTCAGGTTTCTGTACAGCAGATGAAAATTAAGTGTCACAATCAGGCCGCCGGCAGCGATGCCCAGGGCAAAATGCAGCTGAGTAGCGGCAAATCCGACTATACTGGCGGCTGCAAGCAGGCACCAGTTCGTCCGCATGATGAATTTGAGCAGACGCTGTTGTATGACCATCTAAATCCTCAATTTTTGCTGCTGCGTTTGATCACCTTGTAAATATTATTGAAACCGGCAATGATGCCGAAAAAAAGGAAAATAAACATGAATACCGGCGTGGTGTCAAACAATCTGTCGATTCCCAGGCCGATAAATAACCCGATAAATATTGCAAGTGCAATGGAAAATCCAAGGCCGCTATAGTAAGCAAGGTCCCTGAAAGCACTTTGTTTCTGTTTCTTCATTTTGCATTGCCATCAACGGGCCGGCACACTTACCAGCTTGATAAAGGTAAAATTTCTAACACAGCTAAAAATACCAGTCAATAAAAAACGCGAATTCAATTTTGCAGCCAGGCGGTATCCAAACATTTCTACTGCCGGCTCAGGCGCCGATACTTGATTCGGTGGGGCCTTTCCGCCGCTTCGCCCAGACGCTTTTTGCGGTCCTGCTCGTAGTCGGCATAATTGCCCTCCACCCATATCACCTGACTGTCGCCCTCAAAGGCAAGGATATGGGTGGCGATCCGGTCGAGAAACCACCGGTCATGGCTGATGACCACCGCGCATCCGGCAAAGTTTTCCAGGGCTGTTTCCAGGGCGCGCATGGTGTTGACATCAAGGTCGTTGGTGGGCTCGTCAAGCAAAATCATATTTGCCCCCTGCTTGAGCATCCGGGCCATGTGCACCCGGTTGCGCTCACCACCGGAAAGCATCCCGACTTTTTTCTGCTGGTCAGCGCCGGAAAAATTGAATTTGGATACATAGGCCCTGGACTTGACCTCCACGCTGCCGAGCCGGATGATGTCCTCGCCGTCGGATACGGCCTCCCACACGGTTTTTTCCGGATCCAGGCTGGCGCGGCTTTGCTCCACATAGGCCAGGCGCACGGTATCACCGATGCGCAGGGTGCCGGTATCCGGCTGCTCTTTGCCGGTGATCATTTGAAACAGGGTGGTCTTGCCAGCCCCGTTTGGGCCCACAACGCCAACAATGCCGCCCGGCGGCAGGTGAAAGGACATGTTTTCAAACAAAAGCCGGTCGCCGTAGCCCTTGGAAACGCTGTCTGCCTCCACCACCACCTTGCCCAGGCGGGGGCCGGGCGGGATGTAGATCTGCATTTCTTTTGCCCGGTCTGCAGACTGCTCGTTTAACAGCTGTTCGTAGGCATTGATCCGCGCCTTGGACTTGCTCTGCCGGGCCTTTGGAGACATGCGGATCCAATCCAGTTCCCGCTCCAGTGTTTTCTGGCGCTGGGACTCGGCCTTTTCCTCCTGGCGGAGCCGTTCCTGCTTCTGCTCCAGCCATGAGGTGTAGTTGCCCTTCCAGGGAATGCCACGGCCCCGGTCCAGTTCCAGGATCCAGCCGGCCACGTTGTCGAGGAAATACCGGTCATGGGTGACTGCAATAATGGTGCCTTCGTATTGCTGCAGATGCCGTTCCAGCCAGGCGACGGTTTCCGCATCCAGATGGTTGGTGGGTTCGTCGAGCAGCAGGATGTCGGGTTTTTCCAGCAGAATCCGGCACAGGGCCACCCTGCGGCGTTCTCCGCCGGAAAGGATTTTTACCGGTGTGTCGCCCTCAGGGCAGCGCAGGGCGTCCATGGCCATCTCCAGACGCGCGTCAATGTCCCAGGCATCGGCGGCATCGAGTTTTTCCTGAACATCTGCCTGGCGGCCGATCAGCTTGTCCATTGCCTCATCGCTCATGGGCTCGGCAAACTGTTCATTGATCCGGTTGTATTCGTCCATCAGTTCCATGGTGCCGGCAACCGCTTCCTCCACAACCTGGCGCACGGTTTTTTCGTCATCCAGAACCGGTTCCTGTTCCAGGAAGCCCACAGTGTAGCCCGGGCTCATGGCCATTTCGCCGTTGTACTGGGTGTCTGCTCCGGCCATGATGCGAAGCAGGGTGCTTTTGCCCGCTCCGTTTAATCCAAGCACCCCGATTTTGGCGCCGTAGAAATACGACAGGGAAATGTCTTCAATAATTGGTTTTTTATGGTGATACTTGCTCACGCGGTTCATTGAGCAGATAATTTTGTCTGGCTGCTGCCGGCTCATGAAAAAATCCTTTCTGTTGCCCGGTATATAAAGATGATGGGTTTGTGACCTGTAAAATAACCTTTTGGCAGATTCGGTGTGGGTAAACACCGGGTTTTTTGCTTTTCATTATTTGGCGCGATCCGGCAGCCGGATTTTTTGTTTTTCCGGCTCCGGGTGCTGGCGGAAAAATATGGCCATGTGCCCGATCATCCCCACCAGTTCCGATCCGGTCTGTTCGCTGATGGTTTGGGCAATGGCCTGCTTTTGTTGTTTATCCTTGAAATCCAGAAATTTGACCTTGATGAGCTCATGGGTGTCAATGGCATCGGCAACCGCCTCGATCACCGACGGGGACAGGCCTTTCTGGCCGATGAACACCACCGGCTTGATGTCATGGGCCCGCCCCCTGAGCCAGGTTTTCTGAAATCCCTTGAGTGCCTGCAATTTGCCTCCTTTTGGCCGCATCGCAAACTTGCGGTTTGCAATATTTAATGATATCGGTTTCGGCATATCTATAGCCGAAGTTCGTGTTTCGGATCAACCGCAATGTAGAAACTGCAAAGGAAAACAGGTTTTGCCCAAACACCCGGTTACCCCCGCATATGTGATTTTTTATATTCTGTTTCTGCCCGATTCATGGCGCATTCTCATGGGAATCGGCCTGGGCGCTTTGCTGGGCCCGCATCTGATAGAACCGGACATGGATACCGCCGGCCGGGCCATGATGTTTGTGATGCTTGCGGTCATCGGTTACGCCGTATCCGGGGCGCCGGCAAAATGGATCACCACAGGGCTGAAGAAATGGATCCTGGGTCCGGGAGGCCGGTAATACGGGTTTTGCATTTATCCGGCGCCGGGTTTGTGCCGGAGTTTTGTTCTTACTTTTTTTTCCAGGTCATCTATGATCTGGCGCAGCACACTGCGTTCAATCACTTGTCCGGAATCGTTCCAGCCGGCTTGTAACGCCTGCTTTCTTTTGTTTTTAAAAGCCTCGACAGTGTCCACCGCATCGGCCCAGGCATAAAGTTTCTGGACAATATGGCGCTCCACGGCGGTCAGATCATGCTGAGTGTCAATTTTGCGGCCTGTTGACAGGGTGATGTGCATCTGGTTTTCCTGCATATATTCATCTTTGCAATTGTTTGCAGGTATCATCGGTCTTTTGGCAATGGCCGCGGATATCAACACAACAATGTAAGGATTCGTAAGGATTTGTAACAAAACACCTTAGCAGGATATTTGCGGAAACGCAACAGCCCGGCGGCTACGCGGAGGTGCCGCTTTTCATGACCTGGCCGGGCAGGGCGCGGCCCAGGATGTTTTCCAGGATGCAGGCGGCCCTGATGAGCCCGTCAATGCCCATTCCCGTGCGTACGCCCATGGCCTCAAACATGTTGGCCACATCTTCTGTGGCCAGGTTGCCCGCGGCCAGGGGAACATTGGGACATCCGCCGATGCCGCCAAGGGAGGTGTCAAACATCTCTATGCCGGCAAGATATCCGGCATAGAGATTGGCTGCGGCAATGCCCCGGTTGTTGTGCAGATGCAGGCAGATTTGCGTATTGGGCAGGTGGTCTTTGAAAAAGGCCACTGTTTCGGTGATCTGTTTGGGATTGGCCATGCCGGTTGTATCGGCCAGGGTGATCCGGTCGGCTCCTTCCCGGACAAAGCCGCGGGCAATGGCCAGCACAGCGGATTTGTCCACCCGGCCTTCATAAGGGCAGCCAAAGGCCGTGGCAATGGCGGCGGCCACGGCCATGTTGCCGCCTGCGGCCAGTCCGGATATGGCCCTGAGATCCGCCATGGATTGCTCAATGCTGCAGCCCACGTTTTTCCGGTTGTGGGTCTCGGATGCGGAGACAAACATAATAAGCCGGTCAGCACCGGCATCTGCGGCTGCCCGGGCGCCCCTGAGGTTGGGCACCATGACTTCGTGGCAAAGCAAGCCCCGCGGCACCCGGTCCATCAATTCCAGGGCATCCTTGAGCTGGGGAATGGCCCTGGGACTGACAAAGGAGGTGGTTTCCAGGAAAACCACCCCGGCTGCGGCCAGGGCCCGGATCAGACGGAGCTTGTCGCCGGTGGCCACAAAGCCGGACTCTGACTGCAGTCCGTCTCTTAAGGCCACTTCCCGGATGATCACATCCGGCTTGTCAGTCTGCGCCGAATGCATCTTTGTATGTGTCCCGCATATCCCGTTTCAAAAGTTTTCCCGTGGGTGTTTTGGGCAGCTGGTCCACAAAAATGATTTTTTTGGGAACCTTAAACGGTGCAAGCTTTTGGCGGCAGATCTCCAGAATTTCCTCTTCACTGATGCTTTCTCCCTGCCTGGGAACCACCACGGCCGCGACAGCTTCCACCCACTTGGGATGGGGAACGCCGATGACCGCCACTTCCTCCACCCGGCTGTCTGTATAGACGGCTTCCTCCACTTCCCTGGAGGCCACGTTTTCACCCCCGGTTTTGACCATGTCCTTTTTGCGGTCCACCACCGTGATATAGCCGTCCTCATCGAGCTCGCCCAGATCACCGGAATGAAACCATCCGCCGCGCATCACGTCATCGGTTTTTTCCATGTCCTTGAAATACATCATCATGGCATGGGGGCCTTTGCCGCAGATTTCCCCGGGCCGGCCGGGTTCGTGGACAATTTCACCGGTATCGGCCTCAAGCCGGGTTTCCATGTTGAGCCCGGCCCGGCCGGCTGACCCCAGTTTGTCCCAGGCGTCCTCGGCCTTTAAAATGGTATGATACGGTGCCAGCTCGGTCTGGCCGTAATAGTTGTAGATTTTTGTTCCGGGCAGGCGTTCGAGCAACTCCCGGAGAACTTCCACCGGCATGATGGATGCGCCGTAATAGAGTTTTTTCAGGCTTGACAGGTCATGGCTGTCAAACTCCGGGTGGCGCAGGATGCCGATCCAGACCGTTGGCGGGGCAAAGAGCATGGTGGCCCTGTATTTTTCCACGTTTTTGAGGATCTGGCCGATATCCGGGCCCATCAGGATATTTGTGCCGCCGATGTAAAATATGGGATTTAAAAACACGTCGCGCTGGGCGCAGTGGTAGATGGGCAGGGCGTTGATGTTGATGTCGGCGCTTTCGTAGCCGCCGTCAAAAATGCATCCCATGTACTGGGAAAGCAGGGCCTGATGGTTGATGATCACCCCCTTGGGCCGGGATTCGGTGCCGCTGGTATAAGTCATCTGACAGGGATCCTCAATGCGCAGGAGCGTGTCGGGTTCGGTCTCCGGGTATTTCTGATACCAGTTGTCAAACTCCAGAAATTTTTCATCCGGCGGGTTTTGTCCTGCGCCCTGTCCGGACCAGATCAGGGTTTTGACCGTGGGCATCTCCGGGAGAACCTCTTTGACCAGGTCATAGAGGCTGTCTTCCACGATAAAAACCGTGCTTTCGCTGTGATTGATGCAATACTGGATATCCGGGCCGCGCAGCAGATAATTGATGGCCAGATACACGGCCCCGGCCTTGCAGCAGCCCAGCCATGTCAGAACGTGATGCAGGGTGTTGTGGGCCAGAATCGCCACCCGGTCGTATTTTTTCACACCCAGATCCAGAAGGGCATTGGCAGTCTGGTTGCAGGCCGCCTCCAGTTCCGTGTAGTTCATCTTCCGGTCCTGGAAGATCAGGGCGGTTTTGTCCGGATGATGATAGGCGCTTCTGCGGATCATGTCCGCAATGACCCAGCGGTTGACGCGGTTGTAGCGGTTGACCAGAAATTCCACGTTTTGCCGGGTTAATGATTCAAAGCAGGCTTTTTCGTCTTTTGGGTCTGTCTGCATCAGGGACTCCTTGTTGATTTTTTATAAGACGGGCAGCGGTGCGGTCAGGTGCGGTTCACGCATCAGCAGATTGATTCAGGGCCATTTCCCTGAGTTTGTACTTTTGGATCTTGCCTGAGGCTGTGGTGGGAAATTCATCAACAAAATAGATATAGCGCGGGATTTTGTGAAAGGAGATCCGGTCCTTGCAAAAGTTTCGGATTTCTTCGGCCGAAAGGCTGCTGCCGTTTTTTTGCCGGATAAAAGCGGCGACTTCCTCGCCGTATTTTTGATCCGTGATGCCAACGACCTGGACATCCTGGATCCCCGGATGGGTGTAGAGAAATTCCTCGATTTCCCGGGGATAAATGTTTTCCCCGCCGCGGATGATCATGTCCTTTAACCGGCCCTGGATTGTGCAGTTGCCGTGCTCGTCCATGCTGGCCAGGTCTCCGGTGTGCAGCCATCCGTCCGGATCAATGGCTTCCTTGGTTTTCTCCGGCATTTTGTAATAGCCTTTCATGATGTGATAGCCCCGGCTGCAAAGTTCCCCGGTTTCTCCGGGCGGCAGGGTCTGGCCGGTGACCGTGTCCACGATTTTGACCTCCACGTTGGGCAGGGCACGGCCGACGGTCTCGGTGCAGACTTTTAGGGAATCATCGCGCCGGGTCTGGGTGATGCCCGGCGAGCTTTCGGTCTGGCCGTAGACAATGGTCAGCTCCCTTGCCCCCATTTTTTCCATCACCCCTTTCATTACCTCCACCGGACAGGTGGAGCCGGCCATGACACCGGTGCGCAGCTGAGCCGTGTCATATCCCCTGTTTTCCATGGCTTCGAGTTCAGCGATAAACATGGTGGGAACACCGTGTAATGCCGTGCATTTCAGAGCTTCAATGGTTTCAAGTACCAGTTTCGGATCAAATCCGGTCACAGGTGCCATGGCGGCCCCGGAAACCGTGCAGCACATGGTGCCGATGACACAGCCGAAGCAGTGGAAAAAAGGCACGGGAATGCACAGGGTGTCATCAGGGCCCAGGGCCATGATTTCGGCCATGCTCCGGGCGTTGCCGATCAGGTTGCGGTGGGTGAGCATCACGCCCTTTGGATAACCGGTGGTGCCGGAAGTGTACTGCATCATGATGACATCATCGGGGTCCAGGCTTTGGGCCCGCTGGTCGAGTTCGGCATCCGGGATGCGGCTGCCCAGCTCCAGCATCCGGGACCAGGTAAACATGCCGGGAATATCGTTTTTGCCAAGGTGCACGATATTTTTGAGAAACGGCAGGTTTTGGGTTTCAAGCCTGCCGGGTTCGCAACTGTTCACCTCAGGGCAGACCCGGCGCAGGATCCGCAGATATTCATCAGGCTCACGCACCCCATGGGAGAGAATCAGCGTGGTGCTGTCGGATTGCTCCAAAAGATATTCGAGTTCATAAGCCCGGAAGTTTGTGTTGACCGTGACCAGTACCGCTCCGGCCATGGCGCTGCCAAACTGGGTGTAGACCCACTCGGGTAAATTGTTGGCCCATACGGCGATATGGTCGCCGCGTTTGACCCCAAGTGCCATCAGGCCCTTTGCCACCTGCCGGCAAATGTCTCTGAATTCGGAAAAGCTGTTTTCAAATCCATACTCATAGTAGGCAAGGGCAGTCTGGTCTTTGCGGTTTTTGGCATTGGCGTCTACGATGTCTCCGATGCGGGGCAGGGAAGCGGGAATTTCCATGGATGACATAAGTCGGCTACCTCCTGGATGCACATTGAAGGTTGCAATTTTGATGACCGGTTTGTGCTTTAAGCAATGAATGAATATATAAACAATGTTTTAAGAAAAATAAAGGGTAAAATTGATGGCGCCGTAAAAAGTCCAATATCTGCGTTACGCGCAACTTCTCAGAATTTCACGTACGGCTAAGTACGCTCCATTTTTCGAAATTGCGCAAGCCTTGATCTTGAACTTTTTACGGCACCATCTGAAATCAGGCTTTTTACGGTGCCATCAAAATTAACGCTTACGTTAAAATGCAGCTGTCCCCACGGTCATGCAAAAAGGACCAGGCTTGCCGCCATCACTGCCATGCCCACGATAAGGCCGTAGATTGACAGGTGGTGCTCCCCGTATTTTTCCGCGGTCGGCAGCAGTTCGTCAATGGAAATAAACACCATGATTCCGGCCACAGAGGCGAAAAGCATCCCGTAGACCAGGTCATTGAAAAACGGCAGGAGTATCAGATATCCCACCAGGGCGCCCAGGGGTTCGGATAAGCCTGAAAGAAACGACAGGGTAAACGCTTTTTTCCTGCTTCCTGTTGCATAATAGATCGGCACGGAAACGGCAATGCCCTCGGGGATGTTATGGATGGCAATGGCAACGGCAATGCTCACGCCCAGGGTGGGATCGCGAAGGGCCGTGGTGAACGTGGCCAGTCCCTCCGGGAAGTTGTGGATCCCGATGGCCACGGCTGAAAGCATGCCCATGCGCAGCAGGGCGTTTTTTTCAGCCACGGCCGCCACTTCCTCGAGATCCTCCACGTTTCGCACTTCATGGGGGTTTTCAAATGAGGGAACCAGTTTGTCGATCACGGCAATGAGCAGAATGCCGGCAAAAAAGGCCAGGGTGGTCATTTGGTAGCCGGCTGTTTTGCCCAGAATTTCGGCCAGCGACTCCCGGGCCTTGAAAAAGATTTCGATCATGGAGACATAGATCATCACCCCGGCTGAAAACCCCAGGGCCACTGAAAGAAAGCGGGTGTTGGTCTGTTTGGCAAAAAAGGCCAGAGCACTGCCCACGCCCGTGGCCAGTCCGGCCAGCAGGGTCAGTCCGAATGCGAACAGGACGGGATCTGCGGGCATGAAACTTTTCCTTTCAGCGCTTGGCGGTTGGATAGAGAATGTAAAGGCGCAGTTTTGGGAAACATAACCCGGATGCGGCCATGATGCAAAAATGAAAAATCGGCCGGCCTCATCTCATGCAAAAACCCGGAAATCGGTTTGACATTTGGGTGTATGCCAATATGTTTTAGGGAATAGAACATTTTGCCCTGTGTTGGCACAGGCTGCAAATATGCCATTTTCAAAAAAAGAGCAGTTTTCGCAAATTTTCCGCCAATTGGTACAGATGACACAAAGGAGGTATCACAACAATGGCAAAAGATGATCCCAAACCCACGACAAACGATGCCGGCAACCCCGTTGCCAGCGACGAGTTTTCCCTGACTGTCGGCCCGGACGGGCCGATTCTGCTCCAGGACCATTACCTCATGGAGCAGATGGCCAATTTCAACCGGGAGATGATCCCGGACCGCCAGCCGCACGCCAAGGGCTCTGGCGCTTTCGGACATTTTGAGGTGACTCAGGACGTCAGCGACTACACCCGGGCCTGTCTTTTTCAGCCGGGCGCCAAAACCGATGTTCTGGCACGGTTTTCCACCGTGGCCGGCGAGTCCGGCAGTCCTGACACATGGCGGGACGTGCGGGGCTTTGCCCTGAAGTTTTATACCGACGAGGGCAACTATGATATGGTGGGCAACAACACCCCGGTTTTCTTTGTGCGCGACCCGATGAAATTCCAGCATTTCATCCACTCCCAGAAGCGCCGTGCCGATTCCGGTCTGCGCGACCATGATATGCAGTGGGACTTCTGGACCCTGTCGCCTGAAACCGCCCATCAGGTCACCATTCTGATGAGCGATCGCGGGGTGCCCAAAAGCTACCGGCACATGAACGGCTACACGAGCCACACCTATATGTGGGTCAACGCCAAAGGTGAGCGTTTCTGGGTGAAATACCATTTTAAAACCGATCAGGGAATTGATTTTCTCACAGATGAAGAGGCCGACCGCATGGCCGGAACCGACCCGGATCTTCACCGGCGGGATCTGCATGAGGCCATCAAGCGCGGCGATTATCCGAGCTGGACCCTCAAGGTCCAGATCATGCCGTTTAAGGATGCAGAAAACTACCGGTTTAATCCGTTTGACCTGACAAAGGTCTGGCCGCACAGCGATTACCCTCTCCACGAGGTGGGCCGCCTGACGTTAAACCGGAATCCGTCTGATTTTCACACAGAAATCGAGCAGGCGGCCTTTGAGCCCAACAGCTTTGTCCCCGGCATCGGACCGAGTCCCGACAAAATGCTCCTGGCCCGCCTGATTTCCTACGCTGATGCCCACCGGGCCCGCCTGGGCGGCAACTACAAGCAGATTCCGGTCAACCGGCCCAAAAGCCAGGTCAACAGCTACAGCAAGGGCGGCAGAATGCGCATTGAAAATGTCTCTGATCCGGTATATGCGCCCAACTCCAAGGGCGGCCCCCAGGCCGACCCCAAACGTTACCCGGAAGATGCCGTGTGGAGCGCCAGCGGGGATTTTATCCGCGCGGCCGACACCCTGCGCAAGGATGATGACGATTTCATCCAGCCCGGCACCCTGGTGCGCGAGGTCATGGACGATGCCCAGCGCGACCGGCTGGTGTCCAATGTGGTGGGACACCTCAAAAAAGGCGTATCCGGGCCGGTGCTGGAGCGGGCCCTGGATTACTGGAAAAATATTGACCAAGAGATTGGCGAGCGCATTGCCAAAGGCGTAAAACAGGGATAACCGGCCTTGGCAGGGAAAAGAAAAGAATAACCCAAACCCCGGTTTCGCAATGCATCAGGGGCAATCGGCGCGGTTTTGTTTTGACTTTCGTGCGTTAGCTGTGTTTAAAAAGGCAGGACAGTCCAAGCGTGTCCGTCAAAATTCATTACAGGAGGTTTTTACGTGCCAACGATCCTGCCGGCTGCCGAACAGTTTGAAAATATCAGCGCTGTCTCTGATGACGGGGAACTGGTGATGGTCAACATGCTGCGCTTCAAACCCGAGGGGGGAGAAGCGCAGTATAACAAATATTCCCAGCTCATTTACCCGATTCTTACCAAAATCGGGGGCCGGGTGTTGTATTACGGCACCGGTGTGATGACCTTTATCGGTGATGATTACTGGGATGCGGTGCTGCTGGTGCAGTATCCGTCGCGCTCGGCATTCGTCCAAATGGTCACGGACCCGGAATACCTGGAGGCGACCAAGTACAGAACCGAGGGGCTGATCGACTCCCGGCTTTATGTGACCCGGCCGCGCTGGATGGGTTAGGTCAGGACTGCTGCATCAAAAACAGGGCCATGCTTGCACACATGCTGGTAGCCTTCGCTGTTTTCGCGGGTTTGGACCGCACAGCCCATGCATACGCCCAGACCGCAAGCCATCAGGGTCTCAATGGAAAGCTCGCAGGCGATGTTGGCCGACCGGGCGATTTTTCCAACAGCCATAAGCATTCCATGGGGTCCGCACGCATAGATCATGGCCGGATCGGCGGTTTTCATCCAGGTTTCCAGGGGTGCGGTGATCAGCCCGTGGAAGCCATGGCTGCCGTCTTCCGTGGCGGTTTTGGTCCGCACGCCCATCTGGTCAAACCGGTCTTTGCACAAAATATCGTTTTTGGTTTGCCCGCCCAGAAACACAGTGATCAGATCCGGATCCATTCCTGCCAGTTTTAACTGCCATACCAGAAAAACAAGCGGGGCCACACCAATGCCGCCGGCCACAACAGCTGCGGGCCTGGTGTGGGCAGTTACAGTAAACCCATGGCCGAGCGGACCCAGAAGATCCAGGCGGCTGCCAGCGGGCTGCCGGCTCAGTTTTGACGTAAATCCCCCCACCACCCGGTAAAGAATCTCGATTTCCGGGATCCCGTTTGAGCCGATGGTTACCTGGTGGATGGAAAAGGGCCGCCGCAAAAGCGGCTCTGTCTGATCCAGAAGCCTGAGGGTGACAAACTGTCCGGCGCCGGCACCGGCGTAATGGGCGCTGCATCGGGTCCGCAGCCGGAAATAGCTGTCTGAAATCCTTTTGTTTTCAGTTAGTTCAATGGTTTCCTGCACAACCCGGCCGCCGGTATTTTCATTCATATTGTGTCCTGTTTTTTTCTTTTTTCAGACCAATGACTGCAGCCATGCGCCCGGTTGCTTTTTCCCCCCGGTAGGAGAAAAACAGCCGGGGATTGCACCTGGTGCACATATGGGACAGCTCGATTTGCGACTTTCTGACCCCCGCGGCCCGGAGCTGATCCACGCTGATCTGCCAGAAATCAAACCGGTGCTGATCGTTTTTGTATTTCCAGAATTTTTCCGGAATTTCGGTTTCATAATGGACAAATTCGGCACAGCACGGGCCCAGCGACGGGCCGATGCCCGCGATCAGGTTTTCGGGATCAGTGCCGAATTTTTCCCTCATGGTGTGAATGCACCGGCCAATGATGTCGGCAATGCTTCCGCGCCAGCCCGAATGAATGGCGGCTGTTGTATGGCCGACCGGATCATGAAGCAACACGGCCTGGCAGTCTGCTGTGCGAACGGTCAGGCCGGCACCGGCCAGGCCGGAGATGATTGCATCGGCTTCCGGCGGGTTTGCCACGGCTTCATGGAGATCCGCCGGGGAGGATATAACCGATGCACTGGTGCCGTGGACCTGGTTGAGAAAAACCAGATCAGCGGCCCCCGTGCACCGGGCCGCCCGGGTGCGGTTTTGACGGGTGCTCTCTGCTGTGCTGAAATCCGTTTCTTTTGAACCTGTCTGCGACCGGTGGCCCAGGCGTGTAAAAAATGCGTGAAACACGCCCGGACAGTCGGAAAGATTTGAAAAACAGGCATATGTCAGGCCCAGGTGCCGCGTGAAAAACATGGGGTTTTCTTTTTGTGTTTAAGCCGGCGGATATGCCGCTGGCATGCGTTGGGCAACCGGGCAGAACCGGGTGCGCAGGTTGTCAATTACGGAAAAGTCCAGTTCGGCGGAAACATGTGCCGGAATTTGCCCGGCATCGGCCAGAATGACACCGTCCGGGGCAATGATCCGGGAATGACCGTTGAACCCGGAGCCTGCATCCCCGCATCTGTTGGCAGCCACCACAAATACCTGGTTTTCAATGGCCCGGGCCATGAGCAGGGCATCCCAGTGATCAATGCGAACGGCCGGCCACTGGGCGCAGACCACGATCATGCGCGCCCCGCCTGCGGCCAGATGCACGCCCATTTCCGCAAACCGAAGATCATAGCAGATCATGCATCCGGCCGGGATTCCATGGCAGTCAAATACCATGCTTTGCCGGCCCGGGGCAAACCATTTGTCCTCATCCAGCAGGGGAAACAGATGGATTTTGCGGTAGGCTGCAGCAGTCTGCCCGGTGGTGTTGATCACAAACATGGTGTTGTAAACACGGCCGTTTGCTTCTTCCGGAAGGGAGCCTGCAATGACCGCGCCGTAAGTTTTTGCCAGTCCGGCCAGAAAACCAATGATTTCCGGGGTTTTTCGGGCATGCGCCGGTGTTTTTTCCCCGTCATAGCCGCAGGACCACAGCTCGGGCATCACCACCAGCTGCGCCCCGCTTTTGCAGGTGTTTTCAGCGGCGGCCAGGCCGGTTTCAACGTTTTTGTCCACATCGCCCACAGCAACGTCAAACTGGCATACCGCAGCTGTCAGCCGGGTTCCGGATGGGCTTGCAGGGTCATGGATCATGGCTTTTTCCCCTGTATTGCGCTGAGTTCAGGCTTCGGGTTGAAATGTTTACAGGGCCCGGGCCAGGGTAAGCACGCTGACCCTGGCCGCCCCGGCCCGGTACAGGGCTTTTGCGCATTCGTCCAGGGTTGCGCCGGTGGTCATCACGTCATCGACCAAAAGCAGGCTTCGGTCCTTGCAAAACCCGGGCGCAGAGACATCAAAAGCGCCTTTGATGTTTTTTGCCCTTGCCTTTCGGTCCAGGCCGGTCTGGGGCCGGGTGTGAGTTTTGCGGCAAAGGGCCCGGTCATGGCAAATAACTTCCCAGTTTTGCAAATGGCCGCGTTCTGCGGCCATTTCGGGCCAGTGCCGGATCATCAGAAGCGCCTGGTTGTATCCCCGATGCCGCATCCGCCTGGTGTGAAGGGGCACGGCCATGACCGCGTCGATTTCCTCCGGATCAAACTGCCGGATAAATTCTTCATAAAGCAGCCCGCCCAATGGTTTTGCCAGGCAGGTGCGGCTGTTGTACTTATAGGAATGAATCAGTGAAAGTACGGCGCCGTCATAAATCAGTGCCGAGCGGGCCTTTGAAAAACTGCGCTTTTCTGTGATGCACCGGCCGCACATGTGATCCCCATCGTGCCGGCTTTTAAACGGCCGGCCGCAGCAGGGGCATATGGGGGAGTCCACAATGGGGATATCGGCCAGGCAGCCGGGGCACAGGACCGGTTCCAGCACCCGGCGGACAACGTCGCGCTTGTCGGACTGTCCCGTCGGGTCCGGCCGGGTGCCCGTCTGTTTGGCGCGCTCCGGCATAAAGCGGCCGCAGCCATGGCAGATTTCCGGGAAAACCGCTTTGATCAGGGCCCGGCCAATGCGGGCCTGAAGATCAGCATTTTTCCGGGTAGCTGCAGATGTTTTCCACAATGGCCTCTCCAAACTCCGAGCAGCAGAGCTTGCAGCTGCCTTTAATCTGACGGGCCAGGTCATAGGTTACATTGCCGCTTTTAACGGTTTCAGCCAGGCAGCTGCGGATGCGTCCGGCAGCTTCTGTCCATCCCATGTGATCGAGCATCATGGCCCCGGATAAAATCAGGGAGCTGGGATTGACCTTGTTGCGGCCGGCATACTTGGGGGCGGTGCCGTGGGTGGCTTCAAATACCGCGCACTGATCTCCGATATTGGCCCCGGGCGCCATGCCCAGTCCGCCCACCTGGGCGGCCAGGGCGTCGGAGATAAAATCGCCGTTTAAGTTGGGCGTGGCAATGACCCCGAATTCTTCGGGGCGCAGAAGCACCTGCTGAAACAGCATGTCCGCGATCCGGTCCTTGATCACGATTTTGCCTTCCGGGGCAGTGCCGTTGTGTTTTTCATACACCTCATCTTCGGTGACGGTAATATCCCCGAATTGTTCCCGGGCGGCTTCATAGCCCCAGGTGGCAAAGGCGCCTTCTGTGTATTTCATGATATTGCCCTTGTGCATCAGGGTCACGCTCGGATACCCGTTGTCTCTTGCATAGACAATGGCGCTGGCCATCAGGCGCTTGGTGTTTTTTGCACTCATGGGCTTGATCCCGATGCCGGAGCCTGCGGCAATGGTTTGGTTCAACTCGTCTTTTAAAAACGAGATGAGTTTTTCCGACTCCGGGCTCCCGGCCTGAAATTCCACGCCGGCATACAAGTCCTCGGTGTTTTCCCGGAACACCACCATGTTGATGTTTTCCGGATGTTTCATGGGGCTGGGCACCCCGGGGACGTATTTTACCGGCCGAACGCAGGCATACAGGTCCAGCACCTGGCGGATGGTCACGTTTAGGCTGCGGATGCCCTTTCCCACCGGTGTGGTCAAAGGGCCCTTTATGGCCACCACGTGCTGCCGGATGGCTTCCAGGGATTCTTGCGGGAGCCATTGGCCGGTCTTCTGATATCCTTTTTCACCGGCGTTGATTTCCTTCCACTCGATTTTGCGATTTCCCTTGTATGCATATTCAACAGCTGCATCAAGGACGGGTTGAGTGGCGCGCCAGATGTCGGGGCCGATTCCGTCGCCTTCGATAAAGGGGATGATGACATGGCCGGGAACGGAAAGCTTTCCGTTTTTATCAATGGTGATGGACGCTGCTGTACTCATGATATGCGGATCCTTTCCTGTAAAAAAAAGAAATCAACGGGTTTTTGCATTATTTTTTTTTCAAGGCGGCCGTACGCCGCTGGCGCATTGCTTCGTACACAGCCATGCCCCCGGCCACGGACGCATTGAGTGAATTGACCGGCCCGGATTGGGCAATGGCGCACAGAAAATCGCACCGGCGCTTAACCAGGGGGCGGATGCCCGTGTCTTCCCCGCCGATGATAAGAGCGCATTTTCCGGTCATATCGGTTTCGGCAATGGATTGGTGCGCCATATGATCCAGACCGATAATCCAGAATCCGTTTTTTTTCAAGTCTTTCATGTAATTGGCCAGGTTGGTGACCACGCAGATACGGGCATGCTCCATGGCGCCGGCTGAAGCCCGGGATGCGGCGGGCCCGGGGCCGGCAGACCGGTCCCGGGCAATGATGACTGCATCTGCGCCCATGCACACGGCCGTTCGGACCAGGGCACCGAAGTTTTGCGGGTCCACCACGCTGTCGAGCACCAGGAAAAAGGCATCAGGTCCGATTCCGGATTTTGCCTCCAGGAGCCGTGATCCGGCCATTGTGGGAAGCGGGCTGACCCGGGCGGCAATATCCTGGTGATAATCACTCCGGCTGAGTTTGTTTAACTGCTCGCCGCTGACGGCTTCCACGTAAATGTCGCTTTTCCGGATTTTTTCCGCAAGCTTGTTGACACGTTTGCCGGGATTTTCACGGCTGATGTAGACGCGCAAGACCTTTCGCCGGCCGGCTTTTAAGGCCTCCGTGACCGGGTGGATGCCATAGATGATTTCTTCCTTGGTCATATGATCGGGTTTCACAATCCGGTTCCGGAGTCAGGGTTGAAATGGCAGCCAACGGGCTGGCGGTTGTTTTCAATGACGGTCAGCAGCTCCTGTGCAGCCCGCTCGATCCGGTCATTGACAATAATATAACGGTATTCATGGCGGCATGCCATCTCCTCGGCGGCTGCGCGCAAGCGCTTTTCAATGATCTGCGCATCATCGCTGCCCCTTTTTTCCAGGCGCTTTCGCAAATCCTGCAAAGACGGGGGCATAATAAAAATGGTAACACTTCCGGCAAATCGTTCAACGATCTGGCGCGCGCCCCTGACATCAATGTCTAATAAAACATCATAGCCGGCAGCCATGTCCCGGGCCAGATCGTCTGCGCTGGTGCCGTAATAATTGTCATGGACCCTGGCCCATTCCGCCCACCGGTTTTCCCGGATCATCTGCTCAAATCGGGCTGCGGAGATGAAATGATAGTCCTTGCCATCGGTTTCCCCGGCCCTGGGGGCGCGGGTGGTGTAGGAGACGGAGAAGACCATGTTTTCCAGTTGCGGCAGGATGCGGCGGCACAGGGTGGTTTTGCCGGTGCCCGAGGGGGCGGATAAGACAAATAGGCGTCCGGTTCTTTGGCGGCCGGATGTGGTTTTGTCCATATCGGTCATTTTCCGGTTATCCCTTGCCGGTCTGTTTGTCCCGCTGTTTTTCTTTCAGCATTGAAAACCGCTGGGAAATGGTTTCCGCCTGCATGGCTGAAAGAATGATATGGTTGGTTTTGGTAATGATGATGGAACGGGTGCGCCGTCCGTGGGTTGCGTCAATTAAACGGTTCTGATCCCTGGCATCATCTCTGAGCCGTTTCATGGGCGCGGAGTTGGGAGACAGGATGGCAATGACCTCTTCGGCGACAATGGATCCGCCGAAGCCGATGTTTAGCAAATTGTAGTCCATGGGCTCTCCTGGGACTGGTTGGGTTGAGGGTCAATGTTATTCGATGTTCTGGACCTGCTCCCGGAGCTTTTCCAGTTCGGTTTTCACGGAAACAACAATATGGGAAATATCCGCACTGCCGGCTTTCACCCCTATGGTGTTGACTTCCCGGTTCAACTCCTGCAATAAAAAATTCAGCGGTTTTCCAGCAGGTGCATCCGCTTCCATAATCTGCCGGAACTGCCGGACATGGCTTGCGGCCCGGGTCAATTCCTCGGAAATATCGCTTTTGTCCGCCAGCATGGCGGCTTCCTGGGCAATGCGCGTGGGCTCAATTTCCACATGGTCGGCGGTCAGTTCCCGGACTCGGGCCTGAATTCTCTGATGGCAGGCTTCTACCAGGCCCTGGCGCAGATTGTCAATGCGTTCAATGCAGTTTTCGATAAATGCCAGGCGCGCTTCCATGTCCCGTGCCATGGCCTGTCCTTCATCTGCGCGCATGGCCTCAAAGGCTTCCAGGGCCTTTTGCATGGCCTGCTCCGTTGCCAGGGACAGGGTCTCTGCGTCTGCTTGATTTTCCACGGTTTCAACAATGCCGCTGATCCCCGCCAAATGCGAAATGCCAATGGCTTCGGTGATGCCAAAACGGTGTTTGAGTTCATCCAAGGCCGCGTAATAGGCGTCTGCCAGTTGCGGGTTGACTGCAAAGTTCCAGCAGGTCTGTTCATCAACCCGGATTTGGATGCGGACTTCAGTGCGGCCCCGGCTGATGCAACGGCCAACCGCCTGCTTGACCATATCTTCGAGCCAGCCGTAGGAAGAGGGCAGTTTCACGGCCAAGTCCAGGTAACGGCTGTTGTAGCCGCGCATTTCCACGGTGACGGTGATGTTGTCTATGCTGTGTTCGATACCGGCAAAAGCGGTCATGCTTTTAATCATTGGCCTTCGCTGCTGCCTCCTTTATGTCAAAAACATACTTGCGGCGCACCTGGTGGAGAAATTCCGACATTTCCCCGGCTGCGTAATCCGGATAGGTCCAGGGCAGGGTTTGGAAATCGCCCTTTTGGTAAATCAGGGTCAAATCCGCATAAATCCCTTCGCCGATATAGATCCGGTGGGAAAAGTTTTTCCCGGTGGCCAGTACGAAACGCTCCCGCAGCAGATAGCCCGGGTCAATATTGACCCGGCGCTTGTCATTATCTGCAAATTCGGCTTCAATTGCGTTGGTGGTATGTTTGATTTGCGACAGCGCATCCTGGTTTATCATGTTTTGAAATGCAAGCATGCGCCGAAACAACCCGGTTCCCATTTCACGCTCGTAATACCGGGTGTAGTCAAAGGCAAGCCAGCGGCTGATCATGTCCACAGGCCCGAAGGCCTCAGAAAGCCGCGCGGCAACTGGCATGATCAATTCCTTGTCCGCCATAAAGGCGCCGATGACAAGCTTTGCGGGTGCGGGCGCAGATGGCTGGCTCATGGAAAACACTGTCTGTTGCCGTGGTTTGTATTCGGATTCAGGCGGTTAATCGCCAACCGGCCGGGCCTCGTCAACGAGCATCACCGGAATATCGTCCCGGATCTCAAATTCAAGACTGCAGTTGTCACAGATCAGGGCGTCGCCGCGGTTGTTGAGATATATGGTCCCTTTGCATTGGGGGCATACCAGAACTTCCAGCAATTCCTGGCTGATGGCCATGGGTATGGTCTCCTGTGTGTTTTGGGCTGTTTACGTTTAAACCATTTTTCTATACCAGAGGCGCCCGGGCGATGCAAAAGGAAATTCCGTGCATATTATTGGCTTCAGTTGAATCGGCAGTGAATTTGTAATGTTAAAAATCCTTGACGACCGTTTCAAGCATCGATACTTAGGGTTTTAAGCCATGCGACCGGCAGGCGGTATAACAGCAATTGGCAAACGGGTGCGGATCATGCCCGGGGGAGAAGTGCAATGTTTCTGCAGAACAATGAAATCCGGGATCTTCTCAATCAGGTGGCGGATCTGCTGGAGATCCGGGACGACAATCCGTTCCGGGTCCGGGCCTACAGGGAGGCGGCCCGGGTTATCGAGCAGATGTCTGAACCTGTGGCCTCCCTGGTCAAGGCCAACAAAGATCTGAGCCAGTATCGGGGCATCGGCCGGGATCTGGCTGCAAAGATCCGGGAAATTGTGGAAACCGGGGGGCTTGAGCAACTGCGCCAGCTGCGCCAGGAGTTGCCCTTATCCCTGCTGGACTTGATGCAGGTGCCTTCTCTCGGGCCCAAAAAAACCGCCCAGCTTTACAAGCACCTGGGCGTGGCCAGTCTCGAAGATCTGGAACGGGCCGCCCGGCGAGGGCAGATCGCTGATTTAAGCGGTTTCGGGGAAAAAAGCCAGAAGCATATTATTAAATCCCTGGGCCGGGTGAAAAAATCCGGGGAAAAACGCCTGCTTTGGAGCGATGCGGCCGTCCATGCCAGGGCTCTGGAACAGTATCTCATGGATATCGAAGGTGTGCGCCGGGTCAGGGTGGCCGGCAGCTTCCGCAGGGGAAAGGAAACCGTGGGGGATCTCGATGTTCTGGTCACCTGCGCCCGGGGTCGGGAAAAGGATGTCATGGAATCCTTTGTTTCCTTTGAAGGGGTGAAAAATATTTTGTCCCACGGCAAAACCAAAAGCAGTGTGATCCTGCGTCCGGGACTTCAGGTGGATCTGCGCATCGTCGCCCAGGTCAGCTACGGGGCTGCCCTGCATTATTTTACCGGTTCCAGAGCCCATAACATCGCCGTTCGCAAACTGGCCCAGGACAAGGGGTACAAAATTAACGAGTACGGTGTGTATCAGGGGGAAAAGCGGGTTGCCGGAAAAACTGAAAAAGAAGTTTATGCTTCAGTGGGCCTGACTTATATCCCGCCGGAACTGCGCGAAAATCTGGGTGAAATCGAGGCCGCTGCAGAAAACCGCCTGCCTGCCCTGCTCAAAAGAAGTGACATCCGGGGAGACCTGCACTGCCACACCCGCCGCACAGACGGCCACGGCAGTCTTGAGGAAATGGCCCGGGGCGCTATTTCCATGGGATATCAATATTTGGCCGTTACCGAGCATTCCCAGAAAGTGGCCATGGCCGGGGGGCTCAATGAAAAGCAGGTCCTCCAGTACATGGAGAAAATCGATGCCATTAATGAGCAGTTTTCCGGCTTCCGGTTGCTCAAGGGAATGGAAGTTGATATTCTGGCCGACGGACGCCTGGACCTGGCTGATTCCGTGCTGGCCAAACTGGATCTGGTGGTCTGTTCGGTGCACTACCAGCAGCGCATGGATGAAAAAAAGCAGACCGAACGGATTATCCGGGCCATGGACAACCCCTATTGTCATATTCTGGGCCATCCCACAGCCCGGCTGATCAATACCCGGGATCCAATGGAAATTGACCTGGAAAAGATCATCCTGGCGGCAAAAGACCGGGGTGTGATCCTGGAGTTAAACGCCCAGCCGGATCGGCTGGATTTGCCCAGCCCCTACTGCAAGATGGCTGCAGAATCCGGGGTGCGCATAGCGGTTTCCACGGATGCCCACAGCGTGGAAAATCTCGAATTGATGGAAAACGGTATTGCCGCGGCGCGCCGGGGATGGCTGACCCGCAATGATGTGGTCAACACCCGGTCTCTTTCAGAATTGCTGCGCCTTTTGCGGCGTCCATAAACCACCCCTGCAGTTACAGGCCGGGGCGAAAGCCGCTCCGGTGGTCTTATTTTTCGTTTTTTTCAGGTGGGTCCTCTGTCATGATGTCGATTTTTTCCCATTCCCCTTTTGCTCTGGTGAGCCCGGCCGGATTTTTGAGGCGTCCGTAATAGGGGGTTGCAGACAGATAAATGGCCGCCAGGGGATTGTGGCCCAGCACCCGGTCTTTGACTGCCAATACCGTGCAAGGTACTTTGCAGTATTTGAGAAACAGGGTGTCATGCCCCACGCACAGGCCCAGCATGACGGCCAGGTCCACCTCCTGGCGGTTTAACAGCTCGGCCTGAACAATGGGATTGCACATGGATTCCATGGCCTCCGGGCCCCGAATTTTTTCGTCTCCTGTCAAACCGATGGATTCCTTTGGGGTTCTGCCCACCTTGCAACAGACCGAGGCCACATCAAATCCACCGGCTTCGAAAATTTTTGAAACCTCCCGTGCCTCCCTGCGCAGGCCGATGCAAAAGGCCAAACCCAGGGTGGTATAATTGCACTTGGCGGCAAACTGCATGGTCTCTTCAATTCGCGGAATCCGGGTTCTTAGGTTCCGGCCGTCAAACTCATAACACTGGGCTTCCTGGATTGAGGCCCGGCGGGCGAATTCCTGAATGTTGCTTCGGTGATAGTGGGTGATTCCCTCGCGGACGACTTGCTCATACCGGCGCATGGGGCACGCAGTGGGCGCTTTTTCAATGGCGGGCAGGGGGTCGTTGAGGTTTGCAGCCGGATAACAGGTTCCCCCATCGCAATAAGCGCATTGTGTATAAAGGGTTTTATCATTCATGGACAAGGACTCCTTTTCATATTTCCTCTTCTATAGCAGAGCCGGGGCCGGGGAAACAACCCTGGTTCGGAAATTGTCAAAAGGAGATCATGCCCGACAGGCTGCAGGAGGGGTATATATACCCTTCCTGCAGCTTTTTATCGATGGTGCCAAAATCCGGTCCGGGCCTAACTGTTGGTCGGGCAGTGCCCGGAAATGGCCCCGGGAATCTGTTTTACCGCCTTGTTGATGACCTTTTGGACGGAAAGGTTTTTTGCCGGCCTGGCGATATCCAGGGTGTCGGACCACAAGGCGTTTCCGGTTTTGGTATCGTAGAGCCGGGCTTCAACCATCACATGTTTCCATGCCGTGGCGTTTTGACGGATATACTGCTGCTGATGCGCAGACCAGTTACCCCCGGTATCGCCAGGGCCCAGGTAGAACAACACCGGATCATAGGAGGAGAACGCATATGTTTCCTCCATGCCGGCCACCCGGGCCAGAAATACGAAATCGATTCCCCGGTTACCGGCTTGTTTCAGAAGTGCTTCGCGGTCGAGTCCGGAAGCCTCCGGGATTGCCGAATAGCTTGCAACCGCCTCCACTCCCTGATTCTTGAGCTCACGACACAAGGCGTCTTCAAATTGTTTTCTTGCTTGATCGTTATCGGAGACGCCGGTGATCATCAGTTTTTGGCCCGGCTGCATTCCGCAGTCGCCGGCAGTTGACGCTGCCATGCGGCTGCCGGTGGCTGCACAGGCGGTCAAAGAGCAGATCAGGGCTCCCATCAGAATCACGTACAGACCCGTTTTCAATTGTTTCATTGTCATCTCTCCTTTACTCTATTGTATGTTATAATAATTCATGCCATTTTGATGGCGCCGTAAAAGTCCAATATCTGCGTTACGCGCAATTTCTCAGAATTTCACGTACGGCTAAGTACGCTGTATTCTTCGAAATTGCGCAAGCCTTGATCTTGAACTTTTTACGGCACCATCTGAAATCAGACTTTTTACGGTGCCATCATTTTTGAAATTCGGCAGAAGCGTAAAAAGCTTTTATTTGTGATAATGCCAGATCTGTGCCAAAATGATAAATTTAATTATTTCAATTATTTATAAAATAAAAAGTATTTTATTTGTCATATATGAACAAAGCGGTTTGGTTGGATATGACAAATTAGTTATATATGACTAAACATCCGGGAGATATTATGCAGGTGGATGGCAATGAATTTTTCCGGCAGGCAACTGTCCGGATATGCAGCAGTTTGGATATTGAAGTGGCCCTGAAACGGATGCAGCAATATGCAAACCGGTTTTTGCCCGCCGGTTTCATATCCCTGGTGCTGTTTGATCCGCAGAAAAACGTGATCCGCAATATCGCGGGAAAAATTTCAAAAACCGCGGAAAAATACGGCCGGGAAGTCTCGCTGCCCGATACCCGGGAGATGCGGGCCAGGTGGATCCAAAAACAGGTGGAACTGGAAGCCTATATGGTGGTCAATAACCTGGAGCAGGACCCGGACCTGCTGGACTTGTTCACCCGGCTGGGCCTGGATGCCGACATTTCCTTTATTATGATCCGGCTGGAGCTGGAGGGAAACCGTATCGGGGGGCTCTGGGTGTCGACGGCCGGCCGTAACCAATACACCAAAGAGCAGGCGGAATTGCTGCAGATTATCCATGAGCCCGTGGCCATTGCCATGTCCAATGTGCTCCAGCACCGGGAGGTGCTGGAGTTAAACCGGCAGCTCACAGATGATATCCGCCATCTTCACGCGCGGCTGCATGAAAAGACGGACACTGAAATCATTGGTGCAGACCAGGGATTGCATCAGGTTACGGAAATGGCCCGGCAGGTGGCCGGGCTGGACAGCCCGGTTTTGATTCTGGGCGAAACCGGGGTGGGCAAGGAAGTGATCGCCAATTTTATTCATGACCATTCCCACAGGCGAAACGGACCGTTAATCAAGGTCAACTGCGGGGCTATTGCAGAAGGCCTCATGGACAGTGAATTGTTCGGGCATGAAAAAGGGGCGTTTACCGGTGCTGTTGAAAGAAAAAAAGGACGCTTTGAAAGGGCTGACCGGGGCACCATTTTTCTGGATGAAATCGGAGAGCTTTCCCCCCAGGCACAGGTTCGGCTGCTGCGGGTGCTGCAGGAAAAAGTCATTGAAAGGGTAGGCGGATCCAGGGAGATTGCCGTCAATGTCCGCATTTTATCCGCCACCCACCGAAACCTTCAGGACATGGTGGCAGACGGACGCTTCCGGCAGGATTTGTGGTTCCGGCTCAATGTGTTTCCCATTTCCATCCCGCCCCTGCGCGAGCGAAAGGAAGATATCCCCGAGCTGGTGAATTTTTTCATGCAAAAAAAAGCACAGGAGTTGAAAATCAAGCAGCCTCCTGAACTGCAGGGCGGGGCTTTGCGCCAGCTGCTGGCCCATGACTGGCCCGGCAATGTGCGGGAACTGGAAAATCTCGTGGAAAGGGCCCTGATTCAATACCAGGGGGGCCGGATTTCCTTTTCCGGATTTTTCCGGAAAAATTCGTCGTTTTTGCAGGATACGGACGAAGTGCGGGAATTCGGCCCGATGCCGACTTTAGATGAGGTGATGGCCGAACATATCCGTAGGGTGCTGAAGGCCACAAACGGCAAGATCAGCGGTCCCGGTGGTGCCGCCGAGATTTTGGGCCTTCATTACAGTACCTTGAGGCACCGTATGCAGAAGCTCGGGATCTCTGTTGACCGAAACCCTTCCGGATGATCTTCACGTGTCTTTCTTCATAATAAACCGGGCCTTTTTTCTGGTAACGGCTGTGGCTCCGGGCCTTCCAGTGGCCCCGGGCCCTTGAGTGACTCCGGCTGTAGCGCGGCGGCGGGTATGCCCGGTAACCCCGGTTTTGGTGGATCACCGTGACATGGTCCGGGCCGCTGTTGTTGTAGCTGCTGATAATGGCATGGCCGACAATGGCCGCGCCCACCCCGATGGCAACGCCTTCCCACCGGTGGCGCTGTTTGTCTCCGGCAGATGCGGATGTGCCGGCAAAAGCCACCAGGCAGACCGCAACGAGAAGTACAGTCAATATCTTTTTCATTTTTTGCCTCCTTTTTTTCGTGCTTTCAGTCCACGCGGGATGTGGTGCCGGTTAATCCCGGGATTCCGCGTGCCGGGTGATTTCCCGGTCCACCAGTTCGATTGCCCGGTCCACCACACGCTGCAGTACGGCAATTTCGTCCGGCTCATCGCCAATAGCGGCGGCCAGGGGCTTATAGCTTCTGGCCTGCCGGGCCTTGATCTCCGCAACCTTTTCACGGCCTTTCTGCGACAGCTCAATTAAGTGCACCCGCATGTCGTTTCGGTCCACTTTCATGTCCACCATTTCCAGTTCTGATCTGAGCCGTTTGACATCCGTGGACAGGGTGCTCTGCCTGACTCCGGGAAAAAAGCGCAGCAGGTCGCTCATGCTCATGGGGCCCTGGGTGCTGAGGATTTCAAGAATCAGCATTTCCCGGTCCTTGAGCTCTCCGGCCTCGCTTCCCGCAGCCTCAATGGCCCGGTAAATGCGCATTTTGATGCTTAATCTGGCGATGTTTGTAAAAAGATCCTGAATCATTGCCCTGCCTTTTTCTGAAAGCGTGTTTGAAACCAGTTGACAACATCAAGATAGTTTTGTCAATAAAAATAGTTCATAAAAATGATATATTTTATGAAAATGATATATCTGAGCCAAATCTGCGGCATCTGCGTCAAACAAGGGAAGCGTGGGGGGATGACCGAGTCCCGGTATGACAGGCGGTGAAATCAGGCTTGATTTTTCGGGCTGACACAGGCACAATGCAGTTTCATGAATCGCGGAGCTTGGAAAATGGCAAAAAAGAAATTAAAAGCCCATCACATTGAACGCACCTGGTGCAAGGGGTGCGGAATTTGCGTGCATTTCTGCCCCAAGCAGGTACTGGCGCTCGATGAGCACAACATTGCCTATCCTGCCGATCCGGAAGCCTGTATCTGCTGCCGCATGTGCGAATACAGGTGCCCGGACCTCGCCATTGAAGTCGAATGTCAGGAGACTTGAACTGATGCAGGGCAAAGTGAAATTCATCCAGGGAAACGAGGTCTGCGTGGAGGCTGCCCTTTATGCGGGCCTGGCGTTTTTTGCCGGCTATCCCATCACGCCCTCCACCGAGATTGCCGAAGCCATGTCCGCCCGCCTGCCGCAGATCGGGGGCCGGTTTTTGCAGATGGAAGACGAGATTGCCTCCATCTGCGCCATTATCGGGGCCTCCTTGACCGGCCGCAAGGCCATGACCGCCACCAGCGGCCCCGGTTTTTCCCTGATGCAGGAAGCCCTTGGCTATGCCGTGATGACCGAAATTCCCTGCGTGATCGTGGATGTGCAGCGCGGGGGTCCGTCCACCGGTCTTCCCACCCATGTGGGGCAGGGCGATGTCAATCAGGCCCGCTACGGCACCCATGGCGATCATGCAATTGTCGCCCTGACCGCCTCCAATCACCAGGACATGTTTGCCATCACCGTGGAGGCCTTCAATATTGCCGAGACTTTCCGCACCCCGGTGATTCTGCTGTTTGACGAGGTCACCGGCCACATGCGCGAAAAGGTGGTGATTCCCGAAAAGGGTGAAATCGCACTGGTGGAGCGGCTCAGGACATCTGTTGAAAGCGGGGTGGACTATCACCCCTATCTGCCCCGGGAAGACGGGCGGCTGCCCATGTCGGATTTCGGCGGGGTGCACCGCTACAATGTCACCGGGTTGTATCATGATATGTGGGGCTTTCCTTCAGATGACCCCAAAATTGTCTATGGCCTGATCCGGCACCTCATGGATAAAATCCAGAATTATGCCGGCAACATGACTTTTTTTCGGCAGGATCACATCGAAGATGCCCACACGGTTCTGGTTTCCTACGGTGCGGCCGCCCGCTCGGCCCGGCATCTGGTGGAAAACCGCCGCAAGCGCGGCGAAAGGCTGGGTCTGCTGGAACTGCAGACGCTTTGGCCGTTTCCCGGGGATGTGGTTCGCAAGGTTTGCAAAAATGCCGATTACATCGTGGTGGTGGAATTAAACGCCGGCCAGGTGATCCGGGAGGTAAAACTGGCCGTGGACCGGCCCGAGCGGGTGTATCTGGCCAACCGCATTGACGGCCAGTTGATTTCCCCCACGGATATCCAGAACATCCTGCGGCTGCTGCATGGCAAAGGCGTATAATTTTAAGGTGATTTGATGTCTGTCAAAGACTATATCCGCGAACGGTTTTTCCCGCACATGTGGTGTCCGGGCTGCGGCCACGGGGTGGTGTTAAACGCCATGATCCGGGCCATTGAATCGCTGGGCATGAGCAAAAACGAAATCGTCATGGTTTCGGGCATCGGCTGTTCGGCGCGGATTTCCGGGTATGTGGATTTCCACTCCATGCACACCATCCACGGCCGGGCCCTGGCTTTTGCCACGGGCATCAAGATGAGCCGGCCGGAGCTAAATGTGATCGTTCCCATGGGCGACGGAGATGCGCTGGCCATCGGGGGCAATCATTTTCTGCATGCCGCCCGGCGCAATATCGAAATGACGGCCATTGTCATGAACAACCGGATTTACGGGATGACCGGCGGGCAGTTCTCCCCGCTGTCGGGTTATGCGGCTGCGGCCTCCACTGCGCCCTATGGCAACATTGACCACGGCTTTGACATTGCAAAGCTCTCCGAGGCGGCAGGGGCGACGTTCGTGGCCCGGACCACAACCTATCATGTTCATGAACTTTCCCGGCTGATCCGGGATGCCATTTTGCATGAAGGATTTTCCGTGCTTGAGGTGCTCACCCAGTGTCCCACGTATTTTGGACGCTACAACCGGGCCGGGGATGCCCCGGAAATGATGGAGACCTATAAGAACCGCACTGTTGCCGTGGGTTCTGAAAAAAAGAACCAGGACCCGGATCTGATCGAGCGGGGCGTGTTTGTGAAAAAAGAGCTTCCGGAATATTGCCGGGAGTATGAAAAAGTCATCGAAAAAAACCAACAAAAGCAGACGTAAAAGAAGGCATGATGGAAAAGTGCAGGCTGGTTTTTTCCGGTTCCGGGGGGCAGGGCGTCATCACCGCGGCGATCCTGCTGGCAGAAGCCGCTGTCCTCCACGAAGGGTTAAATGCGGTCCAGTCCCAGAGCTACGGGGCCCAGGCCCGGGGCGGGGCTGCCCGAAGCGATGTGATCATCTGGGACAAGCCCGTTTACTACCCCAAGGTGGTCCAGCCCAATGTCCTGGTCTGCCTGACCCAGACCGCATACAACAAATACCATCCCACCATCCGCCCCGGCGGCCTGCTGATCACTGATACCGCCCTGGTAAAAGTGGACAAAAGCGCTGAAGCCCGTCTGGCGCAGCTGGCGTTTCAGGATCAGGTCAAACAGGAGATGGGCAATACCCGGGGTCTGAATATCTGCGTGCTCGGTGCCGTGGCCGCCCTGACCCAAATCGTTTCCATCCCCAGCCTGGAATCAGCCGTGGCCGGCCGCTTTGATGAACGATTCCGGGAAGCCAACCTCAAGGCCCTGCACATGGGAATAGCGCTTGGAAGCCAGAGCTCTTCGGTCAGCGTTTAGCGAAACCGCCTGTGCCGCCTGCCTGTTGTTGAAAAAATGATCATAATGCTTGAACAGGGTTAAATTAAATGATATTGAGTTCAACCAAAATTTATCAAATTTTTTTATATCCCTGGAATTCAGTGTAAAAGTGCATTAAATGGATAACCAACAAAACGCAAAAACGATTGCGGACAGACGAAAAAGCACTCGGATACAGACCGAAAACGATGTCGGCTACATTCTTTTTGATGCCAACAGGGAAGTAGCGGATCAAGGCAGGGCAAAAGCCCTGGACCTGAGTCAAAACGGCCATACTTTTGGAAACAGAAAAACCATTGAATGGCTCCTGCATTATGCTGATCACCCTTGATTTGAATGGAAAAAAGGTAAAAGTCAAAGGCCGGGTGGCAAATACCCGGAAATCGGATACGCCGGGCTGCCATTTAACCGGGATTGAATTCAAAGGCTCTGAAGAACAACATACAAAGGCTGTTGTTGCATTTGTAAAAGTTTATCATAACCGCCGGCAGCGTGATCAAAATAAAAGCCTGTATTCAGTCCGGCAACCTGTTTCCTAAACAGCAGCGTAATGTTTTTGGCCTTATTTCCGTTTTTTGCTGTCACCCTAAACAAGGATCAATAATGAGTGCAGGCAATCAAAAAATCCGGATTTTCGGCCAGACCGCTTTGACAGACCGCAGGTTTGTCAACCTGTTTGAAATCCGGTATTCGGACAAAAACGGCAATGAAAGGCGCTGGGATTTTGTCTCCCGGCAGAACCCCCCCAAGATTGAATCCGGCGGATTTGATATTGTGGATGCGGTGATTATCGTGGCCTGGCACGTGCCCAGCGGCAAGCTGGTTGTGATCCGGGAGTTCCGCATGCCGTTAAACGACTACCAGTACGGATTTCCCGCCGGGCTTGTGGATCCGGGGGAAAGCCCGGAGCAAAGTGCAGTCCGGGAACTCGAGGAGGAAACCGGCCTCAAGGCCACCGGCATCCGCCGCACCAGCCCGCCCATATATGTCTCATCAGGCCTTACAGACGAATCCATTGTCATGGTGTATCTCGACTGTGAGGGCCGGCCGTCTGACAGCAATACCGGAAGCGCAGAAGACATTGAAACCGTTTTTTTGTCCCCAAAAGAGGCCGCAGATCTGTGCGCTGATCCGGATCTAAAGGTGGATGTGAAAACCTGGCTGGTTATGGACAAATTTGCCGCCACAGGCGGGATATAAAAAAAATCTGCGGCCTGTTATGCCTTCGCAAATACCGGCGTGATAACACCGTGGCATCTGCATGCGGTGGCAATCAGGTGTTTGCCGGGTTTTTTTCCATTCCGGGATCCGTCTGTCCCTGACCGAAAAAGCGAAGCAGGCAGCGGGGTTGAACATTATCCGGCAATTTACTATAATTGCACAATAACTTTGTCGGGTTGACGGGCACAAGGTATTTTTTTTAATCTGACGGGCAAACGGTGAAAGGAATAAATCAATGGAGGAAATACGCGAAAAAGCACGCACCCTGATGAAGGGATACTGCCGGGTCTGCCCGGTGTGCGACGGCCGGGCCTGTGCCGGCCAGGTGCCGGGAATGGGCGGTCTGGGCACGGGGTCAGGCTTTCAGGACAATGTCCGGGCGCTTTCTGAAATCCGGTTTAACATGCGCTGTCTCCATGATGCCGCAGAGCCGGACACGGATCTTTCCCTGCTGGGCTTTGACCTGTCCATGCCGGTGATCGCCGCCCCCATTGGCGGGGTGTCGTTTAACATGGGCGGCGGCATGCAGGAGCAGGACTATATCCTGGCCAAGCTTTCGGCATGCGCAGATGAGGGCTGCCTTGGATGCACCGGCGACGGCGTGCCGGATTTCATCCACGAAAGCGGGTTTGCCGCCGTCAAAGAACTCGATGGCCGGGGCATTCCGTTTATCAAGCCATGGGAGGACCAGGAGTTGTTTTCCAAGGCGGAAAAGGCCCTGGAAGCCGGTGCTTCGGTAATCGGCATGGATGTGGATGCAGCCGGCCTGGTAACCCTGCGCAAGATGGGCCGGCCGGTATCGCCCAAGCCGGCGGCAAGGCTTGCTGAGATCATTGAACGAATACCGGCCAGATTCGTGGTCAAGGGGGTGATGACCGCAGACGAGGCAAAAATGTGTGTGGATGCCGGTGCTGCCGGGATTGTGGTGTCCAACCACGGCGGAAGGGTGTTAGACGGCGTGCCCGGAACCGCGCGGGTACTGCGCGATGTGGCCGCAGCCGTTCAGGGCCAGATCGCTGTGCTGGCCGACGGCGGGGTGCGCTCCGGCGGAGATGTGCTTCGCATGCTGGCCCTGGGCGCGGATGCGGTGATGATCGGCCGGCCGTTTTCGGTTGCCGTGCTCGGCGGGGGCAAAGACGGGGCATCCGCCTACCTGGCCCAAATTCGCCGGGAGTTGGTTCAGACCATGGTGCTCACCGGCACGGCCTCGGTGCGGTCCGTGGACAGCTCCATTCTATGGTCGGGATAATCCCTACAACAGCCCGGCTGCGGACATGATGTCCGGGACCACCTCCTCCTTGCCGATGGCCATGATGTGGACCCCGTCGCAGATTTGTTCTTCCTTGATCTGCGCGATCATGCGGCCGGCAATCTCGATGCCCTTTTTCAGGGCTCCGCCCTTGGGGGCGGCCGCCATTTCATCAATCAGGTTCTGGGGCACCATGACGCCGGCCACGTTTTTGTTCATGAACCGGGCCATGCCCGCAGATGTCAGCAGGATCACCCCGGCCAGGATCTTGACGTCAAATTGCCGGGCGTAATCCATGAATTTTTTGAAATTGTCCATGTCATAGACCGCCTGGGTCTGGATGAATTCCGCGCCGGCCTCGATTTTTTTCTCAAATTTGATCAGCTGGGGCTCGATGGGGTTGGCCTCGGGAGTGACAATAGCCCCGGCGCAGAACTTGACGGCACCGTCCAGCTCGTTTCCGGCCATGTCCTTTCCCCGCTCCATGGTGCGCACCGCGGCCACAAGCTGGCTGGAATCGAGATCAAACACGGCCTTGGCCTCCTTGTGATCGCCGAGCATCACTGAATCACCGGTTAAACACAGCACATTGTTGATCCCCCGGCTGGCGGCAAACATGAGATCGGCCTGCAGGGCCAGGCGGTTTCGGTCCCGGCAGGTCATCTGCAGAATCGGCTCACCGCCGTTTTCTTTGACCAGAAGCGCGCCGCCCAGGGATGGAAAGCGCATCACAGAGCTCTGGTGATCGGTGACATTCATGGCATCCACCTTGTCTTTTAACAATTCCACGTGGTGTGCCATTTTTTCCAGGTTGGTCCCCTTGGAGGGGGCGACCTCGGAGGTGACCACGAATTTTCCGGAATCAAGGGCTTTTTTAAATGCGGATGGCATGGGAAGTATCCTTATAAATAGTGTTAAGTGTTAAGTGTTAAGTGTTAAGTGTTCAGTGGTGATGCCTTATGGTTTATCACTCCGCCGGGATGTTGAACTTGCCCGGGCTGGGTTCGCCCAGGTGATTGCGCGGCTTTTTGTAGGTGCGCATGGAATCGAGCCGGTCCAGCTCCTTTAGACGGTTGTAGATCATGGTCCAGGCGCAGTCCTTGTTGGAATCGATTTCGCATTTGCCGTTGTTGGTACCCCCGCAGGGGCCGTTGACAAGCCCCTTGTGGCAGGTGGTCACCGGGCAGATGCCGCCGGTTTCGCCGATTACGCAGGTGCCGCACTGGGTGCAGATTTCGTTGAACTGGCCGGCGGTGTTTTCCTTGCCGATAAACAGGGTGTTCTGGGCCGGCACCACCATCTGGCCGAGCTGGCTGGCCATGGTCTGCACACCATAGGCGCATGACATCACCAGTAGCGCGTCTGCCTGGTTCATGCGCGCGCCGAACTCCGAGAGGATATCGGCGGCGAGATTGTCACAAGCCACTGGGACCACTGTGGTGCCGGTGATCACCTTGCCCCTGGCAGACAGGTCTTCGGCCATGGCCGCCACCTGTTCCACGCCGCCGGTCCGGGTCAGGGTGGTGCAGGTGCCGCATCCGATGACAAATATCCTGTCCATGCCTTCGAGCAGGTGCTCGATTTCCTCCATTGGTTTCTGCTGGGTAATGGATCGAATCATGGTGGTTAGCTCCTCTCTTTTTCAAGATCGCACCTGAGGCACCGCCTGGCTTCAAAATGGGCCTGTTCGGCGGTAAAGCCCCTTTCAACTTCCCTGAAGTCGCAGACGCGGTCCTCGGGTTTTTCGATTTCGATTTGAACCCGCGGCTGATCCTCTGTGCTTTCCGATTCCAGGGCCAGTCCGGTTTCCTGGGCCAGGCGGGTCTTTTCATCCGGCATGAAAATCGGGGTCTGATCGCCTGAAAGGTATTTGTGGATGGCCAAAGCCGCACGCCGGCCCGAGGCAATGGCCCGGATCACAAAGGTCGGGCCGGTGGTGAAATCGCCGCCGGCAAACACCCCGGGAACATTGGTGGCCAGGGTGTTTTCATCCACTGCCAGAGAACCCCACAAGGCCCGCTCCAGCTGGGAGTCTTCAGGTAGAAACGAGGTGTCCGGCGCCTGACCGATGGAGATGATGATATTGTCGGCTTCGATGTACTGGGTATCGGACATGTCGCATTCCGGCCGGAAGTTGCCCTCCTGGTCAAATACCGCAAGGCAGCGGGAGAAACTGATTCCCTTGACTTTTCCGTTTTCCTCAAAGATTTGCTCCGGCGACCACTGCAGATTTAAAATGGCGCCTTCATCCTCGGTTTCCTCCACGTCCTTGTCCCAGGCCGGCATCTCTTCCCGGGTTTCCAGGCAGAAGACCTGAACATCGTCGGAACCGGCGCGAAGGGCGGTGCGGGCCACGTCCATGGCCACATTGCCTCCGCCGATGACCACGGTTTTGCCCGAAAGTTTCATATCGTGGCCAAGGCGCACGTCGCGCAGAAAGTTTAAGCCGTAGTAAAGCCCCTCCAGGCCTTCTTCCTCGCCTGGAAGTCCGATGCGCTTGCTGGCCTGGGCACCGGCGGACAAAAACACCGCATCAAATCCTTCCTTTTTCAGGTCGGTGAGGGTGTGGTTGGCGTCAATGGGCGAATTGTACTCGATTGTCACCCCGGCGTTTTCGATCCACTTGATTTCCATGTCAATGACATTTCTGGGCAGACGGAACTCGGGCAGTGCGATGTTTAACATTCCCCCGCCAACGGGCTGGGCTTCAAACACCTTGGTCTCGTAGCCGAGCTTGGCCAGAAAATAGGCGCAGGTCAGGCCCGCGGGCCCGGCGCCCACAATGGCCACTTTTTCAGACCGGGTCACCGGGAAGGGTTCGCGCTCGGCACCGTATTTTTCATAGTAATAATCCGATGCAAACCGTTTCAGGGTCCGGATGGCCACGGGTTCGTCGAGCTCGCCCCGGCGGCACTTGTATTCGCAGGGATTGATGCAGACCCGGCCGCACACGGCCGGAAAGGGATTTTTCTCCCGGATGATCTCCACTGCATCCTCGTAGTTGCCGCTGCCGATTGCCGCCACGTAATTGGGCACGTCAATGCCGGCAGGGCAGGCATGCTGGCAGGCCGATATCACCATGGAATCGCACACTGCACCGGCGCATCTGTGCTCGTGGATATGATCGCGGTATTCCTGCTCAAAATAGCGCAGGGTGGACAGGGCCGGCTTGGGGCTGGCCTGGCCCAGGCCGCACAGCGAGGCATCGGCCATGGTGTGGCCGATGGATTTGATGGTGTCAATGTCCTGGATGTGGCCCTGGCCCAGGGTGATGCGGGTTAAGGTCTCCAACAGCTGGGTGGTGCCAAGCCGGCACGGGGCGCATTTGCCGCAGGACTCGGACTGGGTGAAATTTAAAAAGAACCGGGCGATTTCCACCATGCAGTTGTTTTCATCCAGAACCACAAGACCGCCCGAACCCATGATGGCGCCGATGCGCTGGATGGTGTCATAGTCAATGGGCAGGTTTAAAAATCTGGCCGGTACGCATCCGCCCGCCGGCCCGCCCATCTGCACGGCCTTAAACTGCCTTCCCTTGGGAATGCCGCCGCCGATATCATAGACCACCTCCCGGATGGTGGTACCGATGGGCACTTCCACAAGGCCGGTGTTGTTGACCTTTCCGGCCAGGGAAAAAATTTTGGTTCCCTTGGATGAATCGGTTCCCATTTCACCGTACCATTCAGCGCCGTTTTTGATGATCAGCGGAATGTTGGCCAGGGTTTCAACGTTGTTGATGTTTGTGGGCTTTTGGTCAATTCCGGCCTGGGCCGGAAAGGGGGGCCTGGGCCGGGGCATGCCCCGTTTGCCCTCAATGGAGGCCATCAGGGCGGTTTCCTCGCCGCAGACAAAGGCGCCGGCACCCATTTTCAGGGAAAGATCAAAATTAAAGCCGGTACCCAGGATGTTTTCGCCCAGAAGGCCCAGCTGTTTTCCCTGCTCAATGGCCAAAGTCAGATGCTCCACTGCAATGGGATATTCCTCGCGCACGTAAATGATGCCGTATTCCGCGCCCATGGCATAGCCGCCGATCATCATGCCTTCGATCACCGCATGGGGATCGCCTTCCAGAAGGGCCCGGTCCATGAAAGCCCCGGGATCGCCTTCGTCTGCATTGCAGACCACGTACTTGGGCGTGGTGGGCGACTGTCTGGCAAACCGCCACTTGATGCCCGTGGGAAAGCCCGCGCCGCCGCGTCCCCGCAGTTTTGCGGAAACCACTTCTTCAATGACCGTCTCCGGGGTCATTTTGGACAAGGCCTTGACAAACGCCCTGTAACCGCCTGCGGCAATGTAGTGCTCGATTTGGGTCGGGTCGATCCGGCCGCAGTTGGCCAGCACCCGGCGCACCTGTTTCTGGTAAAAGGGGATCTGGTTTCTGTAGTAAACAAACCGGCCGGTTCTTGGGTCCTGGTAGGCAAGGCGTTCGATTAACTGCTGGTCCTTGATGGTTTTGTCCACAATTTCCGCGGCATCTTCCGGATCCACTTCCTGGTACTGGACGCCCAGCGGTTCAATTGCCACCACCGGGGCCTTGGCGCAGAACCCGTGGCATCCGGTGGAGCGGATTTCCACTTCCTTGTCCAGTCCCTGGCGGGTGACAGCGTCAGCCAGGGCGTCACGAACGGCTGCAGCCCCGTAGGCCCGGCATCCGGTCATGCAGACATGGACTTCGGTCTTTTTTTTGCCAGAATCCGCAAGAATCTTGTTTCTGAGCCATTCGATCTGTCCGATGGATGTGAGTTTTTTCATGGCGCTCAATCATCCTCCTTGTCTTTCCGGTATTCGCCCAGCACGCTGACCACCTTGGTGGGGTTGAGCCTGCCGAAGTAGTCCTTGTTGACCATCATGGTCGGCGCCAGAAAGCAGGCTCCCAGGCATGCCACGGTTTCCAGGGTGAACTGGTAGTCGGAGCTGGTCTCGCCTTCCTCGAGCTCCAGTTCCTTTTTGACCAGCCGCAGAATGCTCCGGCTTCCCTTGACATGGCATGCCGTACCCCGGCAGACCCGCAGCACGCAGCGGCCCTTGGGTTTTAAGGAAAAACCGGAATAAAACGTGATCACCCCCTGAACCTGTGAGGCAAACATGTTGAGGGCCTCGGCAACGGGCTCGATGGATTCGGGGGGGATAAATCCGAATTCTTCCTGGATTTCCTGAAGAAGGGGGATTAAGGCCCATTTGCGGTCCCGGTAATCCTCGATGATTTCATGGAGTCTGCTTCGGTCAAATTGCGTGGGATCCATTGGCTTTTGCTCCTTGGCATCTAAATTTTCTCAATGCTGACCCTGCAGGTGCGCCATGCCGGTGCCGGCGTCCGGATTGCCTCTATGCCGGCCAGGGCGGCGGCTTCGTTTCCGGAAAATCCCGTGGGAACAAACACCTGTCCGGGCAACACTGCCGGATCGGCCACAAAGCGGCGTTCAATGGCGCCGTGATCCGATACAATGCGGATTTTTCCGCCTTCTGGTATGGCCAGGGACCCGATGTCAGCGGCAGACAACCGGGCAAGATTGTCACGGTTCCAGGAGCTGATCCGGGCCGACCGGCTGGTGCGGGTGCCGCCGGCCAGGTGCCAGCGCAGGGGGCCGAGTACGGCTGTAAAGCCTTTTTGGCCGCTTGTCTGCGGCGGTGGTTCAACGGCCGCAAATGTGAACCTGTGGCTGTTTCCGGAAAAAGGCGTGTCTGCATCCGCATTTTTGATCCATTCCTGGCGGTGGTTGCCGATGGCTGCATACATGGGCACGGTTTTTCTGATTTCCTGGCGGATTTTTTCAATGGTGGTGTATTGTTCGGGATATCCCATGTTCTGGGCCAGCAGACCGAGAATGCGCCAGTCGGCAAGGGCTTGTCCGGGCGGGGCCGCTGCCTGGGAAAAGGATTGAATCCGGCCTTCCATGTTGGTAAATGATCCGGCTTTCTCGGCAAAGGCGGAACCTGGCAGTACCACGTGGGCAAGCCGGGTGGTGCGGTTTTCAAAAAGGTCCTGTGTTGCTATAAAATCAAGTTTTTTCAAGGCCTTGCTTACCCGCTCCGGATCGGGCAGGGTGCGCACCAGGTTTTCGCCCATGATGTAGAGGCCCTTTAAGTGGCCGGATTCCGCGGCTTCGACAATGCCGCAAAGATCCAGTCCCGGATCCGGGGATAGTTTGGTGTTCCAGAGCCGCTCCAGGTGCTTTCTGGCGTCCGGGTCGGAAAGGGGATGTCTGCCGGGCAGCAGATCCGGGGCCATTCCCATGTCCATGGCGCCGACGGTGTTGCTTTCCGGAGCCGGGATGAAAATGCCGGCGTTGGAGGCGCCGATGCTGCCCGCTGCAAGGATCAGGTCAAAGGCGGCATCAGCGATCTGTGTGCCGTGAGCCTGTTCCATCACATCCGCGCCCAGAACAAGGCCGATTTTGCGGCCTGAAAGCATTTGAGCCGCCCGTTTTATCTCCCTTTCCTCTGCGGCTGAAAGGGGCTGAGCGGACAAAAGGGAATCAATGGCGGCTTTGCACTCCTCCCAGCCGCTGGTGTATTGTTGTATAAAATCGCTGCTGCTTGCCCCGGGATCAGCGATTTTGTCGGCAAGGGCGTATATGAGTGCCGGGATTCGCGCGTTTGGCTCCATTCCGGATTCCGGCCGGATTCGCGCTCCGGCAAATCCGGCAAGGCGCGTTTTGCGGGCATCGATTGTCACCAGGGGCGTGCCCGCCCGGGCGGCCCGCTTGACGTGATAGCCGGCAACCGGCACGGTGTTGTCCGGGTCAAAGCATACAGTTACAATGGCCTCTGCCTTTTCCAGTTCGGACAAGGGCATGGTGCGGGCTGCACCCATGGTTTTTTCCTCCATGCGGCGCAACAGCGCCTGGCCGTTGATCGTGCCGGTGCTGGTGACGTTGTTGGTGCCGAACATCACCCGTGCGATTTTCTGGAAAAGATAATTTTCTTCTGTACTGCACTTGGGCGAGCCGATAAAGGCAATGCTTCCGGGTCCGTGAGTGCGCTTGATTTCCGCCAAAGATTCTGCGGCCCGGGAAACCGCCTTGTTCCATTCCGCAGGTTCAAATTTTTCATCACCGTTTTCGTCCCGGGTGCGGATCAAGGGCTGGTGCAGCCGGCCGGCATTGTTTAAAAAATCATGGGCAAAATGGCCGCGCACGCAAAGGGTGGAACCATTGACGCTGCCCCTGAGTTTTAATGGATTGACCTCAACCACCCGGCCGCCGGAGGTGCCCATGGCCAGGCTGCAGCCGGCCCCGCAGAAACCGCAGATAGAGTCCTTTTGCTTTTCCGGGGTGCCGACATAGCCCGCATGCTTGGCAGAAAGGGCTCCTGTGGGGCACATGGACACGCAGGTACCGCAAAATGTGCAGATGGAGTCTTCCAGGGGCCTTTCCATGAGGGTGGCCGGCCTGGAGCAAAAGCCCCGGTCATTGTAGTCAATGGCTCCTGTGGCCACCAGTTCGTGGTCGGCGCGGATGCATTTGCCGCATAAAATGCATTTGCTCAGATCCCGTACGATAAAGGGGTTTAATTCCTCATAGGGCTTGTAGTTGGGCATGGGATAGAGGCGGGTTTCGGCAATGCCGAGGCGTGCGGCCAGTGCCCGCAGCTCGCACCGGTTGCCCTTGGAACAGACAATGCACGATTCCGGATGCTCGGCCATCATCAGGCGCACGATGTTTTTCCGGTGATCAATGATTCGCTCGGTGTCAGTGAGCACGGCCATGTCCTTTGCCGCCGGGGTGACGCAGGCGGCCATGAGGCGGCCGGATTTTTCATCTTCCACCAGGCACATGCGGCAGGCGCCGTAGGGCTTTAATTCCGGGTGATGGCACAGGGTGGGGATAAAGATGTTGTTTTTTTCCGCAACAGAAAGAAGGGTTTCGCCTGTGCGGCAGGTCACCTTTTTTCCGTTGATGGTCAGGGCAATTGATTCCACGGGGCGGCTCCTTTTGCTTCTGATGTTTTGAAAGGGCCGTTGAAAAAGCATCGCCGTATTTACACGCCGGCCGGCAACGCCTTACCTGAGCTTGGCGGCATCCAGGTAATGCCGGAGTTTGTCCTCGCCTCCGATGGTGATGATATGGATGCCGTCGCACAGATCCTTGAGACCCTTGACGGTATCGGCAAACAGCTCGATGCTGGCTCTGTCCTTGTCTGTGGCCTTGGCCAGTTTCTGGATGGCCCAGTCAGGCACCAGGCCGGATTTGAGATGCCGGTTTAAAAAGCGGGCCATTCCGGCAGTCCGTAAAATCAGCACCTCTGCAATTACAGGCACGCCGAATGTGTTGGTGCGCGACATAAATTTGTCAAACCGCTCCACATCAAAGACCGGGGTGGTCAGAAAATAACCGGCCCCCATCTTTGTCATCTCCTCCATTTCCTTTAACTCCAGGTCGGGCACGTTTTTGCCCCAGGAGGCTTCCACCCCGGAGCCAAGGCAGAAGTTGGGCTGCACCTCGATCTCCTGGCCGTCAACACTGCGGCCGTCTCTGAAATGCTCGAGCACGGACTGGAGTTTTCCGGCATCCACATGGAAAAACATCATTTCCTGGAGACTGTCGCCGGTGATCCGATAGTCCTCGGTAAATACCAGCAGGTTTTCAATGCCGGCATGATGTGCGTTGATCAGGTCCTTCTGGAGCTGGATCCGGTTTTTGTCCCGGGTGGTGGTCTGGTAGATGGATTCAAAGCGGTTTTCCTTGAGGGTCTGGCAGGTTTTGATGGTATCGCCCACGATGCCCTGGAATTCCACTTCAGAAAGCGACACCCCGTCGACCCGCCCCCGGATGAGGTTTAAGCTTTTGACCAGATCCTCGGGTTCTTGTTCAATGGGTGCCTGAACTTCGGTGGTGACTGCAAATTGTTTTTTTTCAAGGGCTTGTTTTAATTTCATGAATGCCTCCTTGAAATTAGGGGTTCCGGCGGCAGAGCGCCGGATTTATGCAGGGCCCAGCAGCCGCGCCACTTCCTCCTTGAGCTGGGAGAGGGGAAGCGGCTTGGAAAAGCAGGCATCCGCACCGTATTCTTTCATCTGCTGGAATTTTTCCTCATCCAGGTAAGCTGAAAGCACAATGATCTTGGTATCACTGGTTTCCCTGCTGCTTTTGAGTTTCTGGCAGACATCATATCCTTTGATATCCGGCATCATGATGTCGAGAATCAGCAGGTGGGGTTTGAAGTGGTTGACCTGAAGACCGGCTTCAAAGCCGTCTGCCGCGGATATGACCTCGTAGTCATGCTCGTCTTCTTCAAGGGACTGAACAATGCTTTCAACAATGATGGGGTCATCATCGACCACCAGGATCCGTCTGCGGTCGTCTTCCTCCACGGTTTCCGGGATGGGTATTCCCTGCTTGCGCATGAATTCTTCGAGATCCCTGCGGTTGATGCGGCGGTGGCCGCCGGGGGTGCGGTAGGCCTTTATGTGGCCGGCGTCAATCCAGTTGATAATGGTTTTGGGAGAGACGTTGCAGTGTTTGCTGGCTTTGAATACGGTGAAAACTTCGTCCATGGCGGGCCTCCTCCCTTGGGAAAAAGGGTTGACTTTTTAAGTTTTATATTAATTATAGAATTTAGGCGTGTCAAGAAAAAAATTAAATTTTTTTAAAAAAATTTTAACATGCTTTATTTATAGGTTTAAATTTTTATTTAAGAATTAAGATTTAAAGTTTCTTTTTATTTTTTATAATTATTATAGTTATTATAGAATTTGAATTTTAATTGATTTTTTGAGTGTTTTCAAAAACCGTTTATTTCTGTTGTTGCCGGGATATTTGCAACTGCAGGGGGAAATGGTAATAATGACCTTAAACGGCTCAATAAAAATGATCCTGGAGCAAAAATCGGCAAAGGAGGTGCGGGGTGAAATCATATGATGTGGTGGTTGTGGGTTCCGGCACCGGCGGGCAGACCGCAGCCCATAGCCTGAGCCAATACGGAGTTTCTGTTGCTGTGGTGGAAAACAGTTCCACGCCCGGCGGGGTTTGCGCCCTGGCCGGTTGCCAGGCCAAGAAATGGTATTATGAGGCTTCAGAAACAATGGCCCGGGCCCGTGACCTGTCTGGAAAAGGCGTGGTTGCGCTCCCGGAGATGGACTGGAAATCGGTTCGGGATCAAAAACGGGCCTTTACCGGCGCTGTCCCGGATTCCACCCGAAAAAGCCTTGACGCCGCAGGCATTGATTTTATCGTCGGTACTGCAGCATTCCGCGATCCTGAAACCCTGACAGTGGACGGACAGCCGGTACAGGCAAAATTTATTGTTCTGGCAACCGGCGCCCGTCCGGCCCCTTTGCCGTTTGAAGGCGCCCGGTACCTGGTCAGCAGCAGCCAGTTTCTGGAACTCGGCGGGCTTCCGCCCAGAATCGCCTTTGTGGGCGGCGGGTTTATCTCTTTTGAGTTTGCCCATTTTGCCGCGCGTCTGGGTCCGGCCCGGCAGATTCATATTCTTGAAGCCGGCCCCCGCCCCCTGGGCCCTTTTGATGGAGAAATGACGGCCCATCTCATGGATGCTTCCCGGGCAGAGGGTATTGATATTCATACGGATACGGAAATCACCGGTATTGAGAAAAACAAACGCGGGTATGTGGTCAAAACCCCGGGCAAAAAGGATCTTTACGCGGACATGGTGGTTCACGGCGCCGGGCGCGCACCTGCCATCACGGATCTGGAGCTGGAAAAGGGCGCTGTGGATTTTACCCGCCGCGGCATTGTTGTGGATGAAAAAATGCGCACCGCCAATGCCCGGGTCTTTGCCGTGGGCGACTGCGCGGATACGGTTCAGCTGGCGCGGGTGGCCGACTATGAGGCCTTTGTGGCGGCAAAAAACATCCTGGCCGAACTCCGCGGCGGACAGGAAGCTGTCATGGACTATCGGGCCGTGCCTTCGGTTTTGTTTACCCTGCCCCAGTACGCCATGGTAGGAGCCACAGAAGAGGCCCTGAAGTCAGAAGGCATCCGGTATTCCAGGGCAATGGCCACCAACCTGTCCTGGCCCACCTACCGGCGCACCGGGATGAAGCATGCCGCTTACAAGGTGCTGGTGGATCACAACAACCGGATTGCCGGGGCGCATATTATTTCCGATAATGCCGCCGGCCTGATCAATATTTTCAAACAGGCCATGATTCATCACCAGGATGTCGGCCAGCTTTACTGGGAGCATGTCATGGCCCCGTATCCCACCCGGGAGAGCGATATCATTTATATGCTAAAGCCGTTTTTCAAACACGATCCCCTGGCCGGCTTATAATAAGCCGGCCGGCAGCCGTTTTTTTGGTTATTTGTCCTTTAGCATCTCTATGGTGACGGTGATATCCACGGTTTTGCCCACAACCCCCATGTCGGCAAACTTGCCTGAGCCCACCTTGTAATCCAGGCGGTTGATGTGAAAATCCGCTTCAAAGCCGGCCACCATCTGATTTTGTTCCATGGGGTTTTCCCGCATGCCCAGATAGGCAAACGGTATTTCAACCTGCTTTGATACGTCCTTTATGGTCAGTTCACCTTCAAGGATGTACGCATCGTCGTTGACATGCCGGATTTGGCTGCTTTTAAACGTCATGAACGCGAATTTTTCCGCATCGAAAAAATCCGCCGTGCGCAGATGCGCATCACGCTTGACAATGTTGGTGTTGATGCTTGTCACATCCACTTTGAATTCAACCCGGCCGTCTTTGATGTTTTGGGGATCAAAGTCGATGGTGGTGGTAAAATCGTCAAACTGTCCCCGGACTGTGGCAAAGGTGTGCCGGATGTCGAAATAAATGTTGGAATGCGCCTTGTCAATCTGCCAGCCACTGGCCTGCGCCCGCACGGATCCAATGGATGCCATTGCCAAAAACAGCAACACGGCCGGTAAAATCAGTTTTTTCATTTCCAATCTCCTTTCCTGCAATGGATTTGAATAAAGCCCGCCTGGCATAAAAGGCCGGATCTTTGCAGGAAAAGGTAACGGCATCTGTGGGAATTGCAATTTGCAGTAAAAATAACGGCAGTTTTTAATAGGGTGATGAGAAACCCCGGAACAGCCGGTCCCGGGGCTATGGGGAAAGGTTTCTGAACTGGGCGATCTGGCGGGATACGGCGATTAGTTCGTTGTTTTCATCCCAGATCTCACCGTCTTCCTCAAGCAGGCCGCAATTGATAAACCGGGTGGAGAACCGGCATTTGAGCCATTGGGTTTCGGCTGTATTGCGGATACTGACACTCAATTCAAGGGTGGGCACCCATGCCACCATGCCCTGGCTGGCCAGCACGGCCGGGGGAAAGGCGTCTGCTGCCAGGGCGGCTGCAAAAACGTCAAACGGGCGTTTGTCTTCAAACCGCAGCCAGCCCTTTTGCTCTGAGCGCTCTGAGAGCCGGTTTTCCATCCATCCGGCACAGCGGGGATCCAGGCGGATATCCATGTGCTCATATACAGTGTATCCGGGCATTGCGGGAATCCGGATGCAGCGCTCCGGCGGGGCAAATTCCGGAGGGCCGGTCTCATATCGCCGGATGTCGCATTCTTCCGGGGCCACGGCAAAAGTGCCAAAGGCCCGGGCGGTTTCGGTTCCCGATTGGATGAGCCGGGCCTGGAGGCGGGTAAACTGCCTGGAGCGGTTCATTGTTTCAACGGCAATTTCTGCCGGGCCCGGAACCGTTTTTGACATATAGTTGACCGTAAGTATCGGGGTGGCGGATTTGTCACTGCAGCCGATCATGGCGCTGGCCAGAATGGCCAGCAGATATCCGCCGTTGGGGTTGCCGTTGATTGACCAGTTTTCTGAAACCGCAGCCTGAAAACCGTCCTGCGGGTTTGCGGCAACTGAAATATCTGTATCAAAAAGATGCATTTTGTTATCTGATGATCATATTCGGGTGGTTTTTTTCGGTTACCTGTTTTGGCTGTGTTTAGCATAAAGCGCAAAATCTGGCAACCCGGAATGAGCCCTGCATGCGGCGGGTTGACCGGATTGATCTTTTCAGCCCGCACCCGGCATAAGGTGACATGGACGGATCCGGGCGTTGAAACCATCTGGCTGGCTGTCCACTACGGGTAAGCGTGAGCCTACCGGTAATAATAGGGATGATACCAGTAACGAAGCCTTGGGCCGTACCACGGGTAAAAGGGGTCATAGAACGGGTCGTAAAACGGGTCATGGTAATAGAGATCTCTCCGCTGCCGGGGTTTTTGCCAGAGATGGATTTCCACGGCACGGATCACGGGCAGGGTGTAGTCATGTTTGCTGATTCGGGTTTTTTCTGATCCTGTAACCCGGCCGGCCACGGTGATTTTTCGGTCTTTTTCATAAATTTCAGGATCCAGAAAACCCTCATGAATCAGTATAAAACGGCCGCACGACAAGTCTCTGGATTTGGGCTCATCAACAAAATCCAGAGGCGCCTGAAGTATTATAAGCCTGGTTTGATCGGCCAGGTTGCGGGTTTCCAGGATATAGCCGCCCAGAATCACGGTTTTGTCAATGTGTGCGCCCGGATTTTGTTTCAGGGCTGCAAAGTCTACCCCTGTTGCGGCACTGGTGCGGACGTCTCTGGAAACAACCGAACATCCGGAAAAAAACAGCACCAGCAAGGCGGAGAACAAAATTGCAATGATTTTGGCTGAAGGTCGATAATTTGTTGTCATTGCCGTATCCGGATTTTCAAAAGATTGCCGGAAAACAGTCTGTTCGTCAGGATGGCGGAGAAGACTGTTTTCCTTTTCAAAATAAATATTCATGTTATATTGAAAATATACACGGGTCGGGATTGTTTCAAGGCCCCGGCCGGAAAACAGGAGCTGTGTCGTGTCAGTCAAACGGTTTTTTATATTTTTGTGTGCATTGATTTTGCCGGTAATGCTGGGCTGCGGATGCGGGCAGAAAGTGCCCCGGGAAGTTGCCCGGCAGGTCACCTGGACCGGGGATTTTAAAACCCTGCAGGCCGAGGCCGAAACCCATGCCGGAGAGTTTGTGATGGTTGGCGGCAGGATTATCACCACGAAAAATTTCCCGGACAAATCAGAAATCACGGTGCTGCAGTTTCCCCTGGATGCTTCAAACCGCCCGCAGCCGGAAAAGCCCTCAGGCGGGCGGTTTCTGATCCGATCCAAGGCCTTTATTGATCCGGAAATTTATTCGCCCGGCAAACTGGTGACGGCCGCAGGCCGCCTTGCCGGCGCTGAAAAGCGCATGATCGGAGAATATGAGTACGCGCACCCGGTTGTCAAAGGTGATTTCTGGGTGTTTGAACCCAGGGAAAACAGTTTTCCCCGTTTCCACTTCGGGGTGGGCATCGGCAAGACGTTTTAACCGGCTTCTGCCAGGTTTTCCCGGCTGCGGCGTTACTTCTAAATATTCAGATACCGGATGTTTTTCACCTTTAGACGGTCCTTGATCGTGCGGGAGAGCTCCGACATAAACCCATAGCCCATCTCAAAATCCTGCTAAACAGATAAAAGCGCCTGGACAAGATGAACATAAAACCGCCCTGACCATAGCGGAAAACCAGCCCATTTACTTCAGCAATCTTTCACCGGCAACGGCTGTTGTTGTGAGCTTATGCTTGACTTGTTCCGACAATCGATATAGGTTAGCCGGTCTGAATACAAATTTTTGATTAACATGTCATTGCGGAGGTTCTGGTATGGTTTTCACGGTATCCCTATATGCCTCTTTAATCATATTTTTTTTGGGGCTTATATACAGGGGCGGTACCTGGTTTCAACGGGAGGCCGGGTTTTACGGGCAGAAGATGAGCGCTTCGGAAAGATTTTTTTCAGCGCTGAAGTCAATGCTCGCGGTTATCTTCAGCGCAAAGATTGTCAGGCTGCTTCAGGCGTTTGTCCTTGATGTGCTGCTCCAGCGAAAGATCTTAAAGGAAAGCGTCCTTCGGTGGGCCATGCACATGCTCATCTTCTGGGGTTTTATCCTGCTTTTGTTCATGCACGCCCTGGGCCGCATTGTCACAGATGCGCTTTTCAGCAATTATGAACCCACCCTGAATCCCTATTTCTTTCTTCGGGACATGTTTGGCCTCATGGTTCTTGCCGGGGTCGTTGTTGCCGTGATCCGGCGTTTTTTCCTCAAGATACCGAGACTGATGACAAACAGCATGGACAAGTATGCCATCGGTATCCTGGCAGTGATCATCCTGTCGGGGTTTTTGCTGGCAGGGTTAAAAATTACATCCAAAACTGAATTTTCCAATATGGCGGATGAATACGCCGGCTGGCTCAGCGACGAAGAACTCCAGGCCCTGGAAAGCTACTGGGTAAGCGATCACGGGCTTGTGTCTTCGGATGTGACCCGGCCGTTTGAAGCCGATGTATTGCAGCAGGGCAAACAGGCCCATGAAAGCTATTGTGCTTACTGCCATGCTCCGGCGCAATCGGCCTTTGCAAGCTATTCCACCGGAAAGGTCCTCAGTCCGGCCGCCGGCGCCATGGACCGGGCCGGCTTTGTGGGCATATTGTGGTATATTCATTTTCTGTCCTGTTTTATCGGGCTGGCATACCTGCCTTTCAGCAAAATGCTGCATATTTTTTCAACGCCCGTCACCATCATGGCCAATGCGGTGATGGATGAAAAAAAATCAAAACCGGAAAATGTGGCCACCCGGCAGATCATAGAACTGGACGCCTGCACCCACTGCTGCACCTGCAGCCTGTACTGCTCTGCCATGATGGGCTATGAAGCAAGGCAGAACACCTATATTCTGCCATCAGAAAAAATTGCGCCTCTAAAGGCCCTGGCAGCCGGCAGGGACCTGGATGAAGCCGAAACCCGGGCCATTTTGGAAGGCATTTATCTGTGCACCAACTGCGACCGGTGCACCGTGGTCTGCCCCTCGGGCATCAACCTGCGGCAGCTGTGGCTCAATGCCAGGGAAAAACTGCTGCAGCAGGGCCCTGCAGAACCGCTGGTGCTTTCCCAGCTTTCATTTGTCAGGGGGCTGAACCGTAAAAAGACCCCGGCTGACAGTTATCCCCTGCCGCTGGAAAAAGCCGACAATGCGGTTTCTGTAAAATACCGGCCCCTGCTGGATCCGGAGCGCTCCATTGACCTGACCCCGCCTGCGGCCGACCGGCAGCAGGCCAGCGGCTTTGAAAATACGTTTTCCTATTGTTTCGGATGCCAGAACTGCTCCACTGTATGCCCGGTGGTGGGCAATTACGAAGATCCCCAGGTGCAGCTCGGACTGCTGCCCCACCAGATCATGTGCAGCCTCGGACTGGGACTGACCGAAACAGCCATGGGCGCAAAAATGATATGGGATTGCCTGACATGCTACCAGTGCCAGGAGCATTGCCCGCAAAATGTGAAAGTCACCGACATCCTCTATGAGCTGAAATACATGGCAGTGGCCGGTGTGGATGAGGGAAGGCAAAATCATGATCAGGCCGGAGGTTTAAGATAATTATGATGCGCTACAGTTTTTTTATCGGCTGTCAGATTCCTTCACGGGTGCCCCAGTATGAAACAGCCGCCAGGGCTGTTTTAAAAAAATTCGGAGTGGAACTGGCAGATATCAGGCAGTTTAACTGCTGCGGCTATCCCATGCGCAATGTGGACAAAAAGGCGTTTCTTCTTTCTTCAGTCAAAAATCTGGCCCTTTCCGAAAACCAGGGGCTGGATATGCTGGTGTTGTGCAACTGCTGTTTCGGGGCGCTGAAAAATGCCGAGCACATCATGGCCGAAAAGGGCCCCCTGCAGGATGAAGTGCTGGGCAAAATCCGGGAAATGGGCCTGGACTACCAGGGAAAAACCCGGATTCGCCATTATTTGTCCGTGCTGTATCATGACACGGGCATTGCCGCGATCAAAAAGCAGCTGCACAAAACCTATAAAGAATTAAACATTGCCGTGCAGTATGGGTGTCATGCCCTGCGGCCCAGCACTGTCACGCAGTTTGATGACCCGGTGGCCCCGTCCCTGTTTGATGAATTGGTGGCCGCAACCGGGGCAAAAAGCGTTGACTGGACAAACAAGCTTGAATGCTGCGGCGCTCCCCTGATCGGGACCAATGATGCGCTGTCAGCGGACCTGTTTTCAAGAAAGCTGGAGGCCGCAAAAAAGGCAGAGGCTGATTTTTTCTGTACATCCTGCCCGTACTGTCAGATTCAGTTTGATACCGTGCAGCAGATGCTTGTTGAGGACAATGCCGGCCAAAAGCCCCTGCCCTCCATTCTTTTTCCCCAGCTGCTGGGGCTTTCAATGAACATTGATTCCCAAACCCTGGGTCTTGGGGCCAACAAGCTCGATATAAGCAAAATAGAATCCTATTTAAGCAAGGACAAGGAGTAGATAATGCCGCGTGAAAACAATGGCGCTGTGCTGGTTGTGGGAGGAGGCATCACCGGAATGCAGGCATCGCTGGATCTCGCCGATTCCGGCTACTATGTCTACCTGGTGGAAAGATCCAGTTCCATCGGCGGGATGATGTCCCAGCTGGACAAAACATTTCCGACCAATGATTGTGCCATGTGAATTATCTCGCCCAAACTGGTCGAGGTCGGCCGGCACATCAACATAGAATTGCTCACCCTTTCAGAAGTCAACAGCATCTCCGGCGAGGAAGGTGATTTTGAGGTCAGCATCACCAGCCATCCCCGGTACGTGGATGTGGACAAGTGTATTGCGTGCGGGCTTTGTGCGGAAAAATGCCCCAAAAAGGTCCCCAATGAATATGACGGCAGCCTGGCCAACCGCAAGGCCGTTTACGTGCAGTACGCCCAGGCCGTGCCCCTGAAGTATGCCATTGATCCGGAGCACTGCATTAAACTCAACAAGGGCAAATGCGGGATTTGTGAGAAAAAATGTCCAACGGGCGCCATCAACTACGAGGATACCAAAAAGGAGATCTCCCTGAATGTGGGCGCCGTGGTGCTGTCCCAGGGCAGCGAAACCTTTGATCCGGCTGTTCACGACACATTCGGATATAAAAAGTATCCCAATATTGTCACCAGCCTGGAGTTTGAAAGGATCCTGTCGGCTTCCGGGCCTTACGGCGGCCACCTGGTCCGGCCCTCTGACAAGCAGGAACCGGAAAAAATCGCCTGGCTTCAGTGCATCGGCTCCAGGGACGAGCACATGGGCGCCAGGGGGTATTGCTCGGCGGTCTGCTGTACATACGCGGTCAAGGAGGCCATGCTGGCAAAGGAGCACTGCAAGCACAACCTGGACACGGCCATTTTCTATATTGATATCCGCACAAACGGCAAGGATTTTGAAAAGTATTACAACCGGGCAAAAGACGAGATGGGTGTGCGGTTTGTCAAAAGCAAGGTCACCGGCGCCCCCCCTGTGGACGGCACCGGAAAGCACCTGATCCGCTACATTGATGAATCCGGAAAAAGGTGCGAGGAAGAATTTGACATGGTGGTGCTGTCCGTGGGCCTGGGCGCCACGGCCCGGGGCGCGGAACTGGGCAGAAAACTGGGCATTGAACTCAACCAATACAACTTTGCGGCTTCTTCCAGTTTTGCCCCGGTTTCCAGCTCTGTTGCCGGCATTTATGTCTGCGGTGCCTTCCAGGGGCCCAAGGATATTCCCTCCTCGGTGATTGACTCCAGTGCGGCCGCCGGCGTGGTGGGCTCCAGGCTTTCAAATGCCAGGTGGACCCGGACCCGGGCAAAGGAAATGCCAAAAGAGAAAAACGTTATTGGAGATCCCCCGCGCATTGGTGTTTTTGTCTGCTGCTGCGGAACCAATATCGCAGGCGTGGTGGATGTGCCCAATGTGGTGGAATATGCCAAAACCCTGCCCGGGGTTGTTTATGCCGAGCAGAACATGTTCAGCTGTTCCCAGGATTCCCAGGACAAGATGGCTCAGGTCATTCAGGACGAAGGCCTCAACCGCATTGTGGTGGCCGCCTGCACGCCCAAGACCCATGAACCGCTTTTTCAGGAAACACTCCAGAACGCCGGGATCAACAAGTACCTGTTTGAAATGGTCAATATCCGGAACCAGAATTCCTGGGTGCACAAAAACAATCCAGAGGCAGCCACGCAAAAGGCCAGGGACCTTGTAAACATGTCCGTGGCAAAGGCCGCCAGAATCGAGCCCTTAAAAGAGCCGGTTTTGGAGATTAATCAGCGGGCCATGGTTATCGGCGGCGGCGTGGCCGGAATGACAGCGGCGGAAAATATGGCCCTGCAGGGCTATGGGGTCGACCTGGTGGAGCGCGACGTGGTTTTGGGCGGAAATGCCCGGAATCTGCCCGAAACCTGGCGGGGCGAGGATGTGCAGGAATTTGTTGCCGGCCTGGCCGGGCGGATTGAAAGCAATGCCAATATTGCCGTGCATTTGAATTCCAGCATCAAAAATGTGGACGGGTTTGTGGGTGATTTTAAAACCACCATTGAAAGCCACGGCCAGGAAAGCACACTTGAGCACGGCGTGGCGGTGATTGCTTCGGGCGCGTCTGAATACAAGCCTGTGGATCAGTACCGCTACGGAAAAGACGAGCGCGTGGTCATCGGCCAGGAACTTCAAAAACGCTTGGTGGACAATGATCCGTCCATAAACCGGGCCGATTGTGCCGTATTTATACAGTGCGTGGGTTCCAGGATTGCCGAAAGGCCTTATTGCTCCAAGCTTTGCTGTACCCAGTCCATTAAAAGCGCCCTTGAGCTCAAAAAACGCAAACCTGAAATGGACGTATTTGTTCTTTACAGGGATATGCGGCCCTACGGCCTGAGAGAGGACCTCTACCGGGAGGCCAGGGCCGGCGGCATTAAGTTTGTCCGGTATGATTTTGATAACGGGCTGGAAGTGGAGCCGGAAGACAATGCCCTGAAGATCCGTTTCAGGGATTTGGCCCTGCGGCGGAGCATGTCGCTTAATCCGGATCTCCTGGTTCTGGCATCAGCTGTGGTGCGCGAGAAAAACGATCCCCTGGCCCGGTTTTTCAAGGTCACCCAGAACGATGACGGGTTTTACGTGGAAGCGCACTTAAAGCTCAGGCCGGTGGATTTTGCAACCGACGGGGTGTTTTTGTGCGGCCTGGCCCACGGGCCAAAACCCCTGGATGAATCCATTGCCCAGGCCCAGGCAGCAGCGGCCAGGGCCGTGACCCTGCTTTCGGCCAAAAACATTTCGGTCAGCGGCACCGTGGCCCAGGTGGCCCCGTCCTTGTGCGCCAGCTGCGGGGTATGCGTATCCGTGTGCCCGTATTCCGCCCCCCGGATCAGCGAAAAAACCAATAAGGCGGAAATCCAGTCCGCCTTGTGCAAGGGGTGCGGATTGTGCGTGGCTTCATGCCGCTCAGGGGCCATAGAGCTGAAAGGGTTTGGAAACAACCAGATCATGTCCATGATCGATGCCTCCATGGCCAACTGATCCAACTGCATTTGTGCCCGGGGAAAGATGCGGCTTCCCCGGGCATTTTTATTTGTCCGGACGCTTTCCCGCAAAAACCCCTTGCGCTGCTCTCCTGTCTGTTTGCCCTTGAAATATCATGAAATGGATTTTATAGTAAGTTTTTGGCATATGCTTGAAACTCACCTGGTTTGAATTTTTCCGGCATTCGCAATGCAGAGAATTGACATGAAAGGAAAGGGGGAAAAATGGCAGATTCAAAAGACCGGCTAGAGGTGCACGTGAATGTGAATATACCGGCTTCCGCGCTTACCGCCATTGTGGAAAACGCAAAACAAATCGCCGGCACTGATGCTTCCGCAAAATACCGCGTGGACACAGCCGCCATGGTCGGGGAGATGATTTCCCGTTTTCTTGCCCAAAAGGATTTTGAAGAATATGTGAAGGATATCAACAATTTTCCGGGTGCAGGCGTGTAAAAACCAGGAGGCTGATGATGAAGATCACGATTTTATACGACAATGATGCATTTGATAAACGACTGTCCCCGGACTGGGGTTTTGCAGCCTTAATTGAGGCCTGCGGCCGGAGCATTTTGTTTGACACCGGCGCAAGCGGACAGATCCTGATTGAAAACATGCACCGCCTGGGAATAAGTCCTGACTGTATCCAGGAGATTTTTATTTCCCATGATCACTGGGACCACACCGGTGGATTGCCGGGCATCCTGGAAGTCAATCCCGTACGGGTCTATGTGCCGGACACCATTTCCAGTGTGGACCACGCTCCGGAAACCGTTTCCATCCGCCAGCCCATGGAAATTCACCCAAACATGTATTCCACGGGCACGCTGAAAAATATTGAGCAGTCCATGTGCATCAAAGAAGACAACAAGGTGGTGGTGATTGCGGGCTGCTCGCATCCGGGTGTGGAAACCATCCTTGCGGCTGCAGCGCCAATCGGCCCGCCTGTTGCGCTCATCGGCGGACTTCACGGATTGTGTGATTTTCCGGTTATTGATTCTCTGGATTGGGTGTGTGCCACCCACTGCACACAGTACAAACAGCAGATCCATTCCAGGCTCGGGCATCAAAGCCTTGCCGGCGGGGCCGGCCGGGTCATTGAAATATAGGCGGCGTTTCTGCCCAAACCGCGGTATTGTTCGCTGATTGCCCCGGGCCGTTGAGGTGTGTCTGTAACTCCCCGGAATTCTTCCCTTGACTACAAATCCGTGCTTTACTATGGGATAGGGTTACTGTTTACCGGCACTTTTGGGCTTTACGGGCCAATTTATTTGCAGGAGGCTTGGATAACATGGCAAAACGCGAACAATGGGGTACAAGAAGCGGATTTATTCTGGCTGCAGTGGGCTCGGCCATCGGCCTGGGAAACATCTGGCGGTTTCCTTACATGGCCTATGACAACGGCGGGGGAGCTTTTCTGATTCCCTATTTTTTTGCCCTGCTCACCGCCGGCATTCCCATCATCATCCTCGAGTTCGGGGTGGGGCACAAATACCGGGGATCGGCACCCATGACCTTTTTCAACATCTTTGGAAAATGGGAGTGGCTGGGCTGGTGGCAGGCCCTGGTGTCCTTTGTCATCAGTGTCTACTACGTGGTGGTGATTTCCTGGGCCCTGAATTACGCCATTTTGGCCCTGGACCTGGGCTGGGGGGCAAGTCCGGAAAAGTTTTTCTTTAACGAGTTTTTGCAACTAAGCAACGGGCCCATGGATCTGGGCGGCATTGTCTGGCCGGTGTTTGCCGCTGCCATTGCCATGTGGGCGGTGACCTGGATTGTTTTGTTCAGCGGGGTGAAAAAGGGCATCGAACTGGCCAACAAGATTTTCATGCCCCTTCTCTTTTTGCTGCTTTTGATCATGCTGGTGCGCGCCGTGACCCTGGATGGGGCGGCCCAGGGCATTGACTGGCTGTTTCGGCCCGATTTCAGCGCCATTGCCGACTACCAGGTCTGGACCGCGGCTTACGGCCAGATCTTTTTTACCCTCAGCGTCTGCTTTGCCATCATGATCACCTATTCCAGCTATTTGCCGGCAAAATCGGATATCAACAACAACGGCATGATGACCGCGTTTATCAACTGCGGATTCAGCCTGCTGGCCGGAATCATGGTGTTTGGGGTGCTCGGTCACATGGCGGCCAAACAGGATGTGGCCCTCCATGAGATTGTCACCCAGGGGGTGGGCATGGCCTTTGTGACCATCCCCGAGGCTGTCAATCTCCTGCCGGCTCCGGAATTTTTCGGGTTCTTGTTTTTCTTGTCCCTGGTATTTGCCGGCCTGAGTTCCATGATATCGATTTCCGAGGCCTGCTGCTCATCGCTGATCGACAAGTTCGGCTGGGACAGAAAGCCCGTGACCAGCCTGTTTTGCCTGGTTGGTTTCATGCTGAGCCTGATTTTCATGACCCGGGGCGGTTTGTTTATCCTGGATATCACGGATCATTTTATCAATAACTTTGGAATCGTGTTTGCCGGCCTGGTTGAGGTGATTTTGTTGTCGTGGTTTTTTAAGCTCGATACCGTGCGCCAGTATGCCAATTCGCTTTCCGACTTTGCCATCGGCACCTGGTGGAATTTCTGCCTTAAGGTGATCACCCCGGTTGTGCTGGGCTACATGGCAGTGGCCAACCTGGTGGGCGACATCCGGGAAAATTATGAGGGTTATGACGGCAGTGCCCTGGTCATGTTCGGCTGGTGCGTGGTGGTGGGCATTGTGCTTTTAAGCTTTGTCCTGCAGTCCATGAAAAGCGCCTGGCCGCAGAAAACCAGGTAATTCTCAAGCGGCTTGCTTGTATTTGCGGCAAACCTGCAAATCGCTTGGTTCAGGCAATCGCATAGAATAAAGGAGTCCCGGAAATGAGCAGCGGATCCATTGTCATGATGATCATCGGTCTGGCCGTCACCTGGGGCGGTGCGGCCGTGTGCATTGCTAACGCCCTGAAAAAAAGATCCCTATAAACCTGTGATTTGATCCAGTAGCTTGCGGATTTCGCTGATGCGGTTGACACTTTCGATCCAGTCTCCGGAAACCGCCTCCATGCCCTGATGCGCGCCAAGGATCATCCCGGCGATGGTTCCCCTGGCCGCGCTGTCGCCGCCGGCCATCACCGACTGGACCAGGGCTTCTTTGAGATTGTCTTCATACCGGGCAATGAGATGAATGGTGCCGGGCAGGGCCTGGTCGATTTCACAGGCCGGGCCGAACCGGGCGATGGCATCAGCGCTCTGCTCATTTGCGGATTTGAGTCCGGGTTCGATATACATGGAAATGGGGGACATGGCAAATTCGTCGTCCTCTGCCAGGTTTTCCACGGCTGCGGCAGGAGCCGAACCCTGCAGCACCGCATGGGCCAGCCGGGCAAAAAACGCTGCTGCATCAATCACGGCTTCATTGTTGTGGGTCATGGCCGTCTGGGCGCGCGCGGCCTGCACCAGTTTTTCCGGGTCATCTGAATAAAGGCCGATCAGCGGCGCGATCCGGGCGGCCCCGGCCAGGTCATTGGATGATGAGCCCGCATTTTCCGGGCCTGCACCTTTTTCATAATTGGCAAGGGTCTTGCGGGTGGCATTGTCGATATAGCCGTCATAGTTGTCAAACAGGGCCCGCCATTTTTCGGAAAAATCAGCTGTCACAAATTCTTTTTTTCCGGCAATGGACCGGAGCAGCACCAGCATTTGGTCCCCGTAATGGGTGAAATCCCCCTTGCCTTTGGTCTTGTGAAAGGAATCCGGGCCCGGTGCCGCCGGAGATTCGATTCTGCCGAAATCTGCCTGGATTATTTCCGGATCATAGATCCAGTGGGCGCCCAGGGCCAGGCTGTCTGCGGCAAAGGCGGCCAGCACGGCGGCTTTGGCGTTATCGCTCATGGCGGGTCCTCCTTATTTTGATGCCTTGTCCTGTTCGTTTTCATCTTTGCGGCAGATGCATTCATGCTCCCCGCACTGATCACAGATATATGTGGCCTCAACGGCCGGGGTGCCGGCGCGCTCCGCGGGCTTGTTTTTCCTGAAAATGAAAAATCCCAGCACAGCTGCCAGCAGAAAGATGATAATCAAATATTCCATGTTTTATTTTCCTTGTTGAATTCAGTTCAATGTTGTTGTTTCTATAATAATTATCATCATTGGCCGGAATGCAACGCAGATATCCCGGTCCGGGTGGCGCCCGGCAAGGACCCCGCCAGCACCGGACTAGGAATGCTAACCGATTATCATCCGGAAAACCATCATGAGCGCTGCGGCAATCAGGGTGGCGGCCATCATCAGGCGGCAGGCCGCGGATATGTGGTCCGGGCCGGGCAGGGAAAAACCAGCCCCGATCCAGGGTTTTTCCACAAGCCTGCCGTGGTAGACGCCCGGGCCGATCAGTCGTATGCCAAGAGCGCCGGCAAATGCGGCCTCCGGGCGTCCGGCATTGGGGCTTTTGTGGTTGCCGCCCTCGGTGATGGCGGTTTTAAAGGCCCTGGGGCCGGTTTTGCAAACCAGGGCGGCTGCCAGGGAGATGATGGGCACACAAAGCCTTGCCGGAATCCAGTTGGCCGCGTCATCAAGCCGGGCCGCAGATTTTCCGAATTGTTCATATTTTTCCGTGCGGTATCCCACCATGGAGTCCAACGTGGAGATCATTTTAAAAGCCATGACTCCGGGCGCGCCCAGGATGGCGGCAAAACACAGGGGGGTGAGCACGCCGTCAACAAAATTTTCCGCAACCGTTTCAATGGTGGCCCGGCTGATGGCAGATTCATCCATGTTTGCCGTATCCCGGCTCACCAGCATGGCAATCAGGGCCCGGGCCTGATCCAGGCGGCCGGCAGCAAGGGCCTGGTAAACCTTTCCGGCCTCGTCATACAGGCACCGCGGGCAGATGCAGGCATAGACCAGCAGGATCTCCAAAATCGTTCCTGCAGCCGTATGCCCCAGATGGGCAAGCACCACCCCGGCCAGGGTGATGACATAAGTGCCCGATACCAGGACTGCGGCAAAAGCCAGCCCGGCTGTGAATTCATTGGGCAGAAGCGCCCGGAAAGGTTTTTCCAGCCGGGCTGCGGCCGCGCCCATCAGGCGAACCGGGTGGGGCAGGCGGGCCGGATCACCCAGAAGCAGATCCAGGGCCAGGGCGGCGGCGATGATCCAGGCGGCAGAAAGCCCGGCCATCAGGTGTTCTCCGGGCCGGCCGTCTGCGCGCGCTCCCGGGCATAACCGGCAATCAGGTCTGCTGCTTTGACATTAGTGTCCGGGTCCTGGATGGATATCCGGAAAAAACGGCTGTCAAGTCCTTTGAAATTTTCGCAGTTCCGGATCAGCAGGCGGTGATCGAGCATGCAGACGGCCATGTCGGCTGCCGTGAAATCTCTGGCCTGCAAAAGAATAAACGTGGCATCCGAATCATGGACCCGAAGGCCGGGCACGCCGGCAAGGCGCCGGTGGATTTCGGCGCGCTGGTCTTTGAGATACTGCCGGGTTTTTTCTTCATGTTTTTCGGCCGTGTCCTGATTTTGGGCAATAAAGATCACCGCCTGCTGGGCCTGGGCATTAACACTCCAGGGCGGGCAGTGGTTTCGGATTTTTTGGGCAATGCCTTTGGGGGCTGCGCAGAATCCCACCCGCAGGCCCGGGATGCAGTACATCTTGGAAAGCGACCGGAGCACCACCACATTGGGCAAATCCGCGCGGGCCAGGCTTTTCCCCCCCTGGCCGGAAACAAAGGGCAGGTAGGATTCGTCCATGACAAAAAGTGTTTCCGGCAGGTCCCGGGCCAGGTGGGCCAATAAATCGGTGTCCGTGTATCCGCCCGTGGGATTGTTGGGGTTGCACAAAAATACCGCATCCGCGCCTTTTGCAGCGGTTTTGAGCCGGTCTGCGTCCAGGGCAAAGCCCTGGCTGTCATGGCGCATGAAAAATTCATGCTGCACGCCGTTGATGGCCAGAGCATCTGCATAGTCGGCATAAGTGGGCCCGACCACCACTGCGGAGCCGATGTTTGCGGCCCGGGGCAGCAGGTAGAGAAATTCCGTGGTGCCCGCTCCGGCAATGACCCCGGATCTGTCAATATTTTCAAAATCGGCAAAAGCGGCCGCTGCCCGGCCGGCATCCACTTCCGGAAGCCGGCACACGCCATGGATGTTTTCGGCCAGGTGATTGAGCAGGCCGGGCATGGGGCCCAGGGGATTGATATTGGCGCTCATGTCCGTGATGTCTTCGGGCGCGCAACCCAGGGCCGCTGCTGCGGCAAATATGTTGCCCCCGTGTCCGTGGATCATTTTTTCTCCTTCAGGCCGAGACAGGCCATGAGTGCGGCAATGTCTGCATGGGCCTCAAAATGTTGTGCCAGCAGATCGTACTGATGATCCCTGGCGGCAGGTCCCTGCAGGCCCGGGACCCGGACCCCGTGAACGTCCACATGGGCCAGCCATTTTTCAAGAATTCCGGGTCGGTCAAACAGGCCGTGCATGTATGTGCCCATTGCCCGGTTGTCTGCGCTCACGCACCCGTCGGTGAAATCGCAGGCCCGGCTGTTTTGCGCTGTTACGCGAAACAAGGGCGCGCCGTGTTCTGATCCCGGAACAGGTCTTGTCTGTCCCATGTGGATCTCATAGCCCGCGCCCTTGGTCTCATCCCAGAAAAAACGGGCCAGGGTGGTGGTTTTGGGGGCGGCCAGGACGGTTTCTACGGGCAAAAGACCAAGACCATGGGTGGAGCCGGGCTCGCCTTCAAGCCCCTCCGGGTCATTGACACTTTGTCCCAGCATCTGGTATCCGCCGCAGATGCCCAGCACATGCCCCCCGTTATGGTGATAGGCCCGGATGGCTTCCGTCCAGCCGGATTTGTGCAGCCATTGCAGATCCGCCCGGGTATTTTTGGTGCCCGGCAAAATAACCGCGCAAAAACGCGACAAATCCCGGGGTTGTTCCATGAAATGCACGGACAGGCCTTTTGCGGCATCCAGGGGATCAAAGTCCGTGAAATTCGAAATTCTGGGCAGCCGGACCACTGCCGCGGCCGGGCCGGTAATCGGTGCCGTGGCAGCAGGGGCGTCTTTTTCAATGGATACAGCGTCTTCGGCCTCGATCCGGATATGATTAAACCAGGGGATCACCCCGAAGGCGGGTTTTTGGGATTTTTGTTCAAGCCATATCAGACCGTCTGAAAACAGGTCCGGATCTCCCCGGAACCGGTTGATCACAAATCCGGCAATCCGGTCGGAAAAATGCCGGGGCAGGCACTGGAGGGTGCCGGTGATCTGGGCAAAAACCCCGCCCTTGTGAATGTCTGCCACCAGTACCACGGGTGCATCCGCGTATGAGGCCATGGGCAGGTTCACAAAGTCCCGGTCCATGAGGTTGACCTCGGCACATGAGCCGGCGCCCTCCATGATCACAACATCACACCGGGTTCGCAGCCGGTCAAGGGCTGCTGCGGCTGTTTTGAAAAGCGCGTTTTTTTCCCTGTAATACTGTGTCGCCTTCTGGTGGCCCGTGGCCTTTCCCATGACCACCACCTGGGAGCCATTGTCGCCTGCGGGCTTTAACAGCACCGGGTTCATGTCCACATGAGGCGCGGTTTTGGCCGCCTCTGCCTGTACGATCTGGGCCCGGCCCATTTCCAGGCCTTCCGGGGTGACCCCGGAGTTGTTGGACATGTTCTGGGCCTTAAAGGGCATCACCCGGAAGCCCCGGTTTGCAAGGACCCGGCACATGGCCGCGGCAAGTACGCTTTTTCCCACCTCAGAGCCGGTGCCCAAAAAGGCCAGGCAGGGGGCGGGTTTTGTTTTCTTTGTCATTTTTGAAGGCCTCGTAAAAAGTCGGTTTTCAGATGGCGCCGTAAAAAGTTCAAGATCAAGGCTTGCGCGATTTCGAAGAATGCAGCGTACTTATCCGTACGTGAAATTATGAGAAATCGCGCGTAACGCAGATATTGGACTTTTTACGGTGCCATCATTTCTGCCCTGCTGCATCAAATTGGAGTTGATATTTTGCGCCATACCCCCTGGGCGTGATCATGTGAGCCCCGGACACAAAGGTGTGGCTGTTTCCCACAAAAACTGTTGTCTGCATGCCCGCTTGCGCGCAGTCCAGGTCTGCCAGGGTGGTCAGGGCGATGTTTTGATCCTCCCGCATGGCCGAGGTGACAAGGCCCACAGGAGTGTTTTGGCTGCGGTGCTGCAAAAGGATCTGTTTGGCTGAATCGAGCTGCCAGTTGCGTTTTTTGCTCCTGGGATTGTAGAGCACGGTGACAAAGTCGGCCGCGCCTGCGGCATGCAGGCGCTTTTCAATCAGATCCCACGGGGTGAGCAGATCGCTTAAACTGATGGCGCAGAAATCATGCATCAACGGCGCTCCCAGAAGGGCCGCGCCCGCGCTTAAGGCCGGAATGCCAGGGACAACTTCTATGGACACCTGCCCGGGCTCTGTTCCCAAAGGCACCTGGTTTTGGATGCAGACTTCAAAGACCAGGCCGGCCATGGCGTATATGCCCGGATCACCGCTGCAGATCAGCGCACAGCTGCGGCCGGCCTGCACGGTTTCCACGGCCTGCTGCACCCGGTCCACCTCCCGGGTCATGCCCGTGGAAATGACCTGCTGATCTGTGATCAGGGGCTTTACCAGTTCCATGTAAGTGGTGTAGCCGCACAGCACCTGCACGCTTTCAATGACCTGTCTTGCCCGCAAAGACATGTGCTCCGGGCCGCCGGGCCCGATGCCTAGGATAAAAAGTCCAGGGCCGCCACTGCCACTGTGGTGTTTTTGGTCTTCTGTTTGGGCACCAGAATCTGCCCGGACCGGGCGGCTTTGATGGCTGCTGCTTCGCATACGCTCGTGATTCCCATGTGTTTTTCAACTGTTTCAGACGGTGTGGGCACGTTCTTGATTTCAGCAAGCCGGGCCCGGCTGTAGCCTGTCAGCGGGCGGGCAAAATGCTGCGCCATTTCCCGGAGCCCGGGTTCATGTGTTTTTTCGCAAATGGTGGCAAATTCCCGGATGGATTTCACTGACAGCCCATGGCGTGCAAATGCCGAGTACACGGCTTCACACAACTGCCCGGCGTCAGTGCCGCTGTTTAGTCCCACGCCCACGGCCAGAGACGCCGGACGCAGCACAAGCACGTTTTCCGGCAAATCAGGGCAATGATGATACACGTATATGCCCGGCTGGTTGCCAAAACCCGGAGTGGTGATTTCTTGGGTCCATTGGCCGAGCTCCTGGCCAAGCGTCTGGTAGGGATCATAGCGCAGGGGCTTTTGGCCGGAGATCATGGCCATGCTCACCGCCCGGACCGCCTCCGGGTTATCGGCATGCAGGCCGTGTTGTCTGGCCAGCAGATCCACTGCAGGCACGCCGGCGCGGTCCGTGGCCGTGGTGATTACCGGACACGCCCCGGTAATGTCGGCAATTTTTTTTGCCCAGGCGTTTGCCCCGCCCAGATGCCCGGAAACAAGACTGACGGCAAATCCGGCAGACTCGTCAATAGTGACAACAGCCGGATCAACATGCTTGGAATCCAGCAGGGGGGCGATCATGCGCACGGCAATGCCCGTGGCCATGACAAACACGTGGGCGTCATAGGACCGAAAGTGTTTTTCCACCGCACCGGCCAGGCTGTCAAAAAAAAGCGCGCCTTCAGGGCCGTCTGCGCTTTTGCCGGCGTGGACCGTAACGTTTTCAAGGCTGGCGGCAATGCGCTGTGCAATCCCGGCGCCTTTGGGGGTGACAATCCAAACCGCCACCGCCGGGTTTTGGTTATTTTGGTTCATGGCCCTTGCGGTATCCGTGGGTAAAGGTTTTGTCATAGAGCTTGGAGGCGGAAAAATCCCGGTTTTTCTGGGCCTCTAAGGCCGGGCCGGCAATGACAAGGGCCTGGCGGGAAATTTGGGCATCTTTCATGCTTTTTTCCAGGTCTCCGGCATTTGTCCACAGAACTTTTTCATCCTTGTGCGAGGCCCTGAAGACAACGGCCACAGGGGCATCCGGGCCGTAATTGGCTGCAAGCACATCCTGGAGCTTGTCTGCAAGACCGGCAGACAGGTACACGGCCATGCTGGTCTGATGGGCGGCCAGGGAGGCCAGGTTTTCCTTTTCCGGCACCGGGGTGCGGCCCTGCATGCGCGTTAAAATCAGGCTCTGGCTGACTTCCGGCAGGGTGTATTCCACTTTCAGGGCGGCTGCCGCGGCAAAGGCCGCCGTGACCCCGGGGATGATGCGGCAGGCAACACCCTTTTGTTCCAGAATCCGGAGCTGTTCGGCAATGGCCCCGTACAGGGACGGATCACCCGAATGCAGCCGCACCACCCGGTTGCCGTTGAAATGCGCCTGTGCCATTATATCCACGATTGCTTCCAGGTCCATTTTTGCGCTGTTTTCCAGGCGTGCATCTTTTCCGGTCCAGGCAAGCAGCGCATCCGGGACAAGTGATCCGGCATAGACCACCAGATCGGCTGTTTCCAGGGCGTGCTTTCCCTTGACGGTTATCAGTTCGGGATCACCCGGTCCGGCTCCCACAAACTGCACTGGGTATTGCGTCATTGTTTGTATTCCTTTTCTTGTGGCTTTATCCAATGATTACGGCAATATCTGAAAACTTCGCAGTAACTTCAAAAAAGTTGCTGTTCGTGTTTTGTTCTATAATTTTCGCATGATGCCGGCCCGGTGGCGGTTTGCTCCCTGCTGACCGCTTGCGCGCTCAATGCGACTCGCAAACCACCCCCGGGCCGGCATCATGGCCGACTGTGTGCAAAGTTT
>Ga0182239_1000008_pt1 | contig 88495 bp, 138 predicted proteins | sample hydfrate6_PW_210_FD_132456 | JGI IMG/M metagenome (GOLD analysis project Ga0182239, IMG submission 132456) | Subsurface microbial communities from deep shales in Texas, USA - hydraulic fracturing test 6_PW_210 | ecosystem: Environmental > Aquatic > Deep subsurface > Shale gas/oil reservoir >... | reverse complement strand
TCTCTTAATTCACCAGAAGCATAATAACCTAATCTGGTTAAAATACTTTCATAAGTATCCTTTAAGTTAAAAGTTTCTACTGCTTCTTTTTCAGCTTTTAATTGAAGATATAGGTCTGCAAGAGTTACATTATTTATATTTTCTTGCCATTCCTCATTGATTTTTGGAAAACCATTTGATGGAAGGATCAATATTCCCCCACCATCTCTTTTTTTGGGAAGCTCTTTATCAAACTTATCGACATATTTGATAATGTCATATTCCCAAAACAGTTTTGAGGTTGCTTCAATCATAATCCCATACTGTTTATTACCTAAACCAAAGGCGATAGCAAGAGATTCAATAATTTTATTTCTCCAGTCGAGTGGGGAAACATAATCGGGAGGAAGAAATAAATTCATTTTTATAGGAACTGCTGCATCTGGACCTAATCCGAAAAATTCAAATCTTTCTGGTTCAACAAGATATTTTAAAACCCTCCAGTCCTGTTTCCAGTCTAAAATTAAAGCTGGTAAATTCATATTATTAACAACTTCGTTAATAAATTGAAGAGCTGTCTTTGTTTTACCCATACCACTTGCTCCTGCAATTAATGTGTGCATTAATTCGGAATCCCTTAATGTGTACTTCATTTGAGAAGGCAATCCTGTCTCAGGATTAATAATCTTCCCTAAATAGATTTCTCCGTCATCTCTTTTTGGTACAGAGAAATATGGAATATTTTCTACAAGTGTTCTTAATCCACCCATTTCTAATCGAGGAGTGTGAATATAACTTGTAATTTCTTCAGGTAAAAGAATGGTTGTATATCTATAACCTTCAATAATATCTTCTATTCCTTCTTTTATAGTACAGCCACTAAATGCTGTAGCGTGAACCATTAAATGACTTGCAACATGGTCTTCTGGATCAACAACCTGTAATGGAGAAGGAAAAACCTCTTTTCCCCAAAAAGCTGATCTTAAAAGAGAACCTGCTGCTGCTTTAGAATCTTCACTATCTGTTAATACAAAAACATCTACATAATAAGCACCCTGTTGTACTGCTCTTTTCAGCCTTGTTCTCTGAGAATCAATTATTTCAGAAAGAGTTTCTTTATTCGCATCGAACCATTGTACTGTTTTGTTAACGGAAATTGATGGACCTAAAGCCATCGAACTTGAAGTAGCTCTGGTTTGACTTGTCCCCATTCCATAACCACTATTGTAACTTGTTCCCTGGTTTTCACTATGACTGGCTGATTTCCCCTGTGAAACTCCTTGTGAAGTTCCCTGAGAAACAGATTGACTGGTTGATTTTGTTTGACCATGTGATTGTGCATATGATTGACCTTGTGAAACTCCTTTGCTATGAGTAGTACCAACACTTTGTGATTGGCTTTGAGAAACAGACTGAGAACTACCAATTGTTTGACCTTGACTTTGTGAGTGAGTTGTTCCCATGCTGCGACCTTCACCCATTGAGGTTCCATAGCCCATTGATTTTCCGAAACCCTGTGAAGTTCCTTGAGATTGACTCATTGATTGCCCCATACCTTTTGAGGTAGAAACAGATTGACCTGAACTCATGCCTTGTCCGAAACTTTGAGACATTCCCTGACCACTAGAAAATCCTCTAGAATTGGAAAATGATTGTCCCATACTTTCAGAATTTCCGAAACTCTGACCTTTGCTTAAACCATAACTATTTCCATTGCTGACATTTCCCCCAAAGCTTGAACCTTGACTTGCTCCTGCTCCTTGAGACATTCCAGCACCTTGACTCATACCCATTCCTTCAGATTGGTTTATTCCCCAATTTTTACCCATACTCATTCCATTGTTAAATGTATTTCCTTGACTACCGTTAATACCAAAATTTTCTCCTGCACCAACGGATCCTCCAACTCCTACTCCATCACCAAAAGAAGTAGAGCTATTTACTCCACCACTACCTTCAACACCTGTTCCAAAAAGTTCTGCTGAACCCCTCATTCCAAAATCTCCACCAACACTATTGCTATTATTAAAACTATTAGTAACATTTCCTGCTTGACTGTTAGATACACCACCACTATGACCTGTACTAAAAGAATTTCCTCGGGCGGCACTCTGTCCTCCACTTATTCCTGTGCTACTTCCTTGTCCAAAATTCTGGCTCATTCCAGCATTTTCACTAACAGACATATTTTCAGATCTACCTTGATTAAAACCAAAACTGTTCCCTTGATTTGTACTTTCTCCAAAGTTCTCCCCAAAAGACATTCCTTGATTTCTTCCCTGACTATAATTTAAGCCTTGAGAAGCATTTTCTGAGAAACTTCTATTTTGAGAAAAACCCTCTGACATATTTTGTGAGAAACTCTGGTTTTGTGAAAAACCTTCTGACATATTTTGAGACTGTCCAAAACTTTGGTTTTGTGAAAAACCTTGATTTTCTGAAAAACCCATATTTCTAGATTGACCAAAATTTTGGCTAAAACTTTCTGACTGTCCAATACTTTCTGATTGTGAGAAACTTTGGGATTGTGAAAATGTTTGTCCCTGTGAGAAACTTTGGGATTGTGATTCTGCAAAAGATTCTGATTGTGAGAATGATTGTCCCTGGGTTTCTGTAAAACTTTCTCCAAATGTGCTTCCTTGAGATTGTGAGAATGATCTAGATTCGTTAAACCCAACAGATTCTCCCTGTGAGAATCCCTCTGCCTGGGAAATTCCTTCTGAAACTGAAGTGTTTTCTGACATAGCAGAACCAAGATTAGACATAAATACCATAGGCATTGATATACCAGCATTTATTCCCTTAGTACCCTGCATCTCCGACTGCCAAATTGACAGTTCATCAGCCGTATTACTTAGCCAAGTGTGTAGAGATTCATTATCTATTGGAGTTGCTAAGGTAATCATTACAAATTCTTTATCAGACATTCCACGGATAAACTCTTCATTCTGCTCTTCAGCATCATCTGTACTAGAATCACCCATAACAGAGTCTTCTGTACCATAACCAGCATTTACTTTGTTTAAAGGAATACCTCTAACTACCTGTAAATACTCCATATTAAACATTTTTTCTCTTAACCAGTCGGCTTCTTCCATTGTTAAATCTCTAATTCTTATCTGTGGCATTGAACCTCTAAATGTTTGAATTACACTATAATAACTATTTCTTGCCATTTTCTTAGCAGTTTCTAAATCCTGAGCAACCTCTTGAACCCCATACAAAAATAATAGTCCAAGAGGGGGCTGCAAGATATTACATATTACATTTACAAAATTTATATCTCTATGCCAAAAACCAGATAAAATATCATCATGTATTTTCATAAGGGAAGATAATTCTCTAAACTTTTTAGGAATACTGTGTAGTCTTCCAAACTTTACTACTTTATACACCTCGTGCCAATCTTCATTCCCTTCTCTTAACATTAACTTATAAACAATAAATTCAGCCTTATCGTTCTCTTGATCATATTCAATCCAATTATCTAAAACATGAATATCATCATGTCGTTCTTCTTCCATATCTAAAATTTTTAAGGGTATTTCCATTTTCAACCCACCTCCTTATATAACATCTTACCATATTTAGAAATTTATTCTAAATATAACAAAAAAATTATTCTTCGTACTTACTTTGTTTTCCAGTTCGCATAAAGTCTTGTCGTCTATCTCCAACTTTTCTTCTACTTCTAAATGAATTGATTGTTTGTGCTAAATATCCAGCAAAAGCTCCTGGAGTCATTATCATAAAAATCATATAAACCATATTAATCCAACCACGAAAACTTCCAATAACAGCCTGTGGAGTATCCACTTGAATTGCCTGAGCCCACTGTTCCATCGGGACATTCATAAAGATTGTTAATAAGAATTTATAACCGATAATTCCCCAAAAATACATTAATAATGCCTGGTTTGTCCTCTTTAATATACTTTTTCTTTCGTTTACCACAAGACCTGCTGTAATAGAAGCTCCCACTATCATAGCAGCACCAATTTTTAAAATCATATCCGTTCCCACATGAGCACCCAAAAACCAACTAAATAAAACAAATAAATAAACTGCTATTGCCTTTAATTCTTTTTTATAAATATTAGCTGATTGGTGAGTAAAAAGCATAGGTTGTTCTTTCCTGTGGGTTTTTTCATGAACATTATATTGCATAGGTTTTCCCCCTTTCTATAACCTTTTTCTTTTAGGCTTGATATACCTTTTTTCAATATCTTTCAATTTAAAATAAAGCAAACTTGACCAACCTATCCCACCAACTAAAAACCAAATACTGTTAATAAAAAAGTATTGAATTGAAATTAAAGCATTTATGTGAACAACAGTAATATACCTTGAAATTTCAGATAAAAAACCCATATATAATAACACCCTATACTAGTTTAAACTGGTTTAGTATAGGGTATATTCCTCCTTTCTGTATTAAAGTTTTATCGAGAAAGTTTAATTTTTTCCCAATTATCTTCATTTTTTTTCAATTCTTCTAAAGTGATTATATTAAAGACAAATTTTTGTCTTTTTTGTTTATCTCTAATTTTTGCTATCCATTTAGAATATTTAGTTTTAATATTGTCCTTAGCTTTATTATTATGAACAACAAAATAGAAACTTGAAGTTACATCAGAGATTTTATCTAGCTTTTTCTCAAAATCAGACTGTTTGTGATTTCCTCTTTCAACCTCAATGTGTTTAACTATCGGACCTTGTTTAACAGTTAAGTCAAAAACAACTCTTTCTCCATCTTTATCGTCAGAAACTTGAACTGTATTTGTTTCTCTATCCATAAAAACATCATAACCGTAATTTTCAAATGTAATTGCAGTATCATGTATTAATATTCCATGTTTAAGATTAGAATGTTGACTTATCAACCAGTCTCTCATTGATGTTTTTGGTTTTTTACCAAATTTACTCTCAAACAATTCTTTACCGTTTGAAGTTAAAACAAAAACATTATAACTATGTCCTCGAACTCCAATAAATAAATCTTCTTCTTTAACATCTATTAATCCATTTTCTATTAAGAAATTTAAATGAGAGTTATAAGCATAATTAGTTTCAAGTAAATCATTTACTCTGTCATACCTCTTAAGCTCTTTCGTTCTGTAAATTCCTTCTTTACCAATACCTTCTAATAAAACCCAATGACCAGAATCCATATCTTCAGCAATTTGTCTTAAATCTTTATTGCTAGTTTTTTCATTTTCTTTTTCATCACTCTCATTGTTTTTATTAGATAAGTTTTCTTCAACAGCTTTTTTGACAGAATTAAAGTCTCCTTTTTTATTTTCTTTTTTAGGTGGTGGTGGCTGTTGAGCTGGTTCTTCTTGAGACTGCTCATTTTCTTGATCTTCTTTTTCTAAATCCGATACAACTTTATCTTCAAACTCTTCTTTTTTATTTAAATTATTTTTTTGATTATTCAAATATCCATCAAGTTTTTGTTCAAGTTGCATTTTTTCTTCTTTTAAATTCCTATTCTTTTTTTTCAAATCAGTCTTCTCTTTAACAAGAGAATTGTGTTTAGCCTTTACTGTATCAATAGTAAAATCAACTAATTTGTCAGCATCCCAATTATCAATATTAGCATCTTCTTTTCTCTTTTTAATATATTCAGCAGGAATTAAACCCTGAACAAGTCTTAATATTTCTTTTTCTAAGTTTCTAACTTTGTTTTTGTATTCAGTTAGATTTTGTTGTAAACCTACATTATTACTTTTTGCTAAACTTAAGTTCATTTTTTGTTTTTCTAGAGCAGCTTCTAGTCCTTCAACTCTTCTTTGTAATTTGCTAGTTGAACTAGAATTGCTCTTATTTGATCCAAAAAAACCCATCTATATAAACCTCCTATTTGTTTAATTTGATATAAGTCTGTTCCATAAGTTAGAAAAACCATTTATTTCTCTGTGATATTGTTGTCTATTCTGATTATAATCCTCTATATATTTAGGACTAAATGTTCTTAAATAATTTAATAAACTTTGAGTTGTTTTCAATCTAGTATTTAACATTTGTTTAAATGCTTCATGTGCATTTCTAAATCTTTGTGGAACAGTTTTGGGTGTCATATATTTAAAATCTTCTATGAATTTTTGATTTGTTAACATATACCCTTTAATCTCTCTATCTGCTTCTCTTGTACCCCTATTTTGATTTTGGTAAAACAATTCAAAAATTTGATGAATATTTAAACTATCTTGTTGTATTTGCTCTAAAGTGTTATTAACTTTTTCAATATAAATATTTTCTTTTCTATCTTCAATTGTTACAACTTGAGGAACATTATTTACCTCCTTAGTTGTAAAAACTCCAATCCCTAATAGGAAAATTTCTAATAAAAGAACCAAAATAATACCTTTAATTATATAGTTGATAAAGTGATTCTCTTCAAAATATTCCTCTTCTTCCTCAATATATTCAGTTGAATTAGGATTGTTGTTATTGTTAGGGGTAAAATCATTTTCTTCTTTAAATTTTTCTTCCTTATCAAAATTATATCTATTCATAATTTAAAACCTCTTTCATTTATAAGATTAATCCCCCTATCCAAATAATTGTAAGTGGAAAAATAATTGTTGCTAATAAATTAAACATAAAACTGTGTTTATAGTAAATTTTCAAAACAACAAAGTTCAATAATACATAAGCAAAAAAGCTAAATCCAATCCAAAAATCATATAGCATAGTTGATCTTATCAATACATTTAAAATAAATATGAAACTTAAAAATATAAATGATATTGTGTTAAAACTTAAAATTTTATATAAAGACATGTATTCAATGTCATAAAAGAATTTGTAAAATAAGATTGTTAAGCTCATATATAATACAAAATAAATAGCCAGGCTAATACTTAGAAATAATAAATTTAAACTGTTATCCAAATAAAAACTAGGCGATTTTGAATTAATATATAAACTAAAAATATTCCCTAATATAAAAACTGCAATTAAATTTAACATATTTATTTTCAATAAATTATCATCTTCAATAATATCTTTATAAAAACGATTTGTTTTATTTAAATATTTATCTTTAATATCTAAAATTTTTGGTTTTTTATCGTTTTCAGATTTGGAAGCTTTTAATTGTTTTCTTTTCCTATCCAAAAAATTCACCTCCAACATGAATAATTCTATGCACCCTTACTTTTACGAATAAGAGTGCATATTTTATTTTTACTCTTTGCCCGATTCTTCTGAATCATTATCGTGCTTACTTGGTAATGGCTCAAAATTCTTAAGAAATTCAACTTGACTTATAGAAACCTCATAAGCTGTATGCTTGGTTTGTCTTCCGTCAAGATGGGTAATCTCTAAAATTTTATTTAAAACCTCTTGTTCATTTTCTTCAGGAACACCTAAATCTTTAACAAATTTCAAAAGTTCATTATATTGTTCAGGAGAAGCTTCATTAGTTTTTTCATAATTTCTACTTTGCAATCTCCCCTTAACTAAAAGCTGAGTTCCTGTATGAGCAGCAATATTACAATTTTCTGCTTGCTCATTCCAACCGATAACATGAATAAAATCCATTCTCTTATCTATGTCGTCAGTATTCCCCATATTAAGTCGTTTTACCTTTAATACTGCATGCCAAAAAGGGAAAGTCCCCTTTGAAGTTCCAATAAATTTAAATTCAGGTTCATCTTTTATATAACCAACAAGAGTTACATCATTAATACTTGCCATTTTTTCTACCTTCCTTTCATTTTTTAATTTTTATATTTAATTTACACTTTCTAAATAAACAATCTTTAATTCTTTTTTTATTCTACCATTTTCATTAACATTAATTAGCTTTAAAAATACATCCATTATAACAGGCTTTTTCATACTGGTTTTATCATTTCTTTTTACCAAAGTATAATTAGCTCTTACAATTGCAAAATCCTTTCCCTGTTTTAATAAACGATACTTATCATTTAAATATTGTATTTCTTGATTTAAATATTTTTCAGCATATTCAAAATTATTAACTCTTTCTTTTAAAATAAAATCTACCTGTTCTTTTGCGACATCATAATATCCATCTTCAATGCTGGTGAAAAAAGTTTCTGTTGTTTCTAAAGCTGGTTCTTCAAAATTATGAAGTTGAACATTACTGAAAATTATTAACATAATACTTATTGATAAACCAATCGTAATTAAAATAATCGCTTTTTTCATATTATCACTTTCCTGCCTTGTATATAGAGTTATTAATAAACTCCTCTATATCTGAAAGTTGATATCCAAAATCTTTTTTAAATTGATAAGATTTTAGTTGATGTTCTTTTTTATTTTTAGTATATCTCCTAACAGTTCTTGGGCTTACAGAAAGAATTTTTGCAGTTTCTTTCAAACTTAAAAAGTTTTTAACTGAATGTATATCAATAAATATATTTGTGTTTTCTATTTCATAATCAATAATGTCTGACTTAAGACATCTTTTTAAGAATTTAACAGATATATCTAAAATAACTGCTGCATCTTCGATTGGTACATATTTTTTTTCGTTTTTTTCTTCAAAAGACAAACAAACCCCTCCTTTTTTAAAATGGATAAATTTTCTATTTTTGCTATATTTAACATTTTACCATAATTTTTAATTCATGTCAATAATTTGGTAAAATATTGTAAAACATTGACTATTTTTTTTATTCGTTTTTTCAGAAACTAAAATTGCACCTTAATAGAAAAAGTTTGTATTTTATGGAGATAGCTCCCTCGTAGAGGGTTAAATCATAGGGGGTTTTTTATTATATGGGAAGTTAAGCCCCTTTAATTCATAGTTTATAACCCTTATTCTTCCATTTTGTATTAAAAAACATTAAATTTAAAAGATTAAACTCTGACACTACCCCACACCCAAAATAATCTAAGGTTTTTTTGACATATAATTCCAATTATGATAACATAACTTTACAGCGTAGGAATTTTTTTACATTAAATAAGCTGAAATCAATTTTCCCAAAGGAGAATACTGAACTTGGAATTTTAGTGGGATTGGTTAGACTTCCTTGGGTTGAATTGTATTTCATTATGAAAATGAATTATAGGAGGTAAGCTAAGTGGTTTAAGAAGACAAAAGAAAGAAACTAAAACAAAACTAAATATAAGGAGGTAAAATAGTTGTTAAATAAAATTAATAAAACTATTTTAAGTAAGTTTTTCATTATGTTAATGATTGTGTCATTGTTCAATCCAGTCGTTTTTGCTCAAGGTGAGGTAAATCCCACTCCTCCCGAACTCGAAAAAGTTGTAGCAAAAGACGATCCTGTCTATGAGACTATTGATAAATTGTATTCCAAAGGGTTGATTAGTGAAGAAGGGTATCAAATCAGTCAAGAAAATGACCTAACAAGGTATGAAATTGCCTTATTGGTGTCAAACCCTCTTGTTGGTTTTTTACAGAGTGAAAATCCAGGAGAGTATGGGGTTGATACAGTGAGAGAGTTCAGTTATCTTTTAGAAAACTACCCTAATTCTCTTAATGCTTTAGGTTTTAATGAAGATGTTGTTGGCTCAATGAAACAAATGGTAAGTGGTATTGTTGGAAAAACAACAGATCAAACTAAAGCAAGTAATGGAGAAAACTCTAATAACACCCAAAAAACAGTCAATTATAATCCTGAAAACTTAAGTAGAAGTAAAATTGCTGAAATTCAGTACATTTTAAGTCAGGTTGGTTTATATAAGGGTGAAATTGACGGATTATTTGGGAATAAAACCAAAAGTGCAATTGAAGAATACCAGAGACAGATTGGTTTAGAGGTAAATGGTGTTTTAAGTAGCTCCCTTCGTGCAAGTTTACTAGAAAATCTGGATGTTCCAGAAAATGTAGGGAATTTGGCTAATAGTAAGCTACAAAACACTACTAAAACAGCACAAGTTGAGGTTCAACAGAAAGAAAGTGCTAAACAGGAAACTTCTAAACAGGCTGAAGCTCAGAAGAAGAAAACCCAAAATACACAAGAAAAGGGTAATTTAGCAGGCAATGTTGAAATCCACGGAAACACTAGTATAAATTATCATAAGGTGGACACAAGTGGAAATGTTCCTTTAAATGAAGATGACGAACCAATTTATGAGGAAAAAGATACTTTTGAACAGGTATTTAATCTTGATATTATTGGGCATATCGCTGAAGGAGTTAAACTTGTTGCAAACCTTAAGGCTGAAAACGCAAATGGTTTACTAAGTGAAGGTGGAAACCTTTCTCTTGAAGATGTAAAGCTTGTTGGGCTTCAAGACGACATCAATAAGTTTGTCGTAGGTAGTCAACCAGCAGTTAATTTTGGTAATCTCTCATATCAATCTAAGGGAGAAAATGGTTTTTCTTGGCAGCACAATGGGGATAATTATTCATTATATACCCTTTATACCATTAAAGACCACACTCTCAATGAAGATGGAGATGAAGTCCCTCTGGCATATAAGAGAAACACAATTGGTTTAAGGGTGGCAACAGAACAGCTTCTTGAGAATATTAAATTAGGATTAAACTTCTTAAATACCAAAGATGATAAGGTAAATGGAGCATATAATTCAGTAACTCTTCCAAATAAAAAATCTCTAACCATTGCAAGTATAACTGGAGATTACAATAAAGATGATTTAACTATTGGAAGTGAGATTGCTGTAATGAGAAGAAATGACAATACAAATACCAACAATGATCCAGTAACAGCATATGCTGGTGTTTTAAATATTGCCAAAAACTTCTCAGAAAAACTACAAGCAAGTCTTAATCTGAAAATGGTTGAAGAAGAATACAATGCTGAAAGTCTTGTAGATGAATACTCATACAATGAAGAAAATGAGGAAGTTGAAGAAATTCAAAGCCCTTATGAGCCTGGAGAACAAGGAGGTTCTCTTGACCTAGCCTATTCTGATGGTGATTTCAGTAGTGATTTAACCTTAGAATATTGGGATGGTAAAACCGAAGATGCTAGTACCAAAAAGGGTATTACTGGTGAAGTTGCTTATTCTAAAGATAAATGGGGTGTTAGTTACAACCTAGAACACCTTACAGATGACGGAGAAGGCAATGAGTATAAGGATCATACACTTTCAGGAAATTATACTCATGAGTTCACTAGAAAAACAGAAGATGAAGAGGGTAAAGAGGTTGAAGAAAAATTTGCAACAATCACTCTTGAAGACTCTGTTAATCTTGAGGAAGACGAAAGCACCGAAGAACCTCAAATCATAACAAACACATTCACATTGGCAACAGAGGTTACTCCAATTGAAAATATGAATGTTACCTTAGACTACACTAATAAGGTTAATGATAACGAGGACAATAAGGTTGAGAACAACTCAGTAGAATTTGCTGTCAATCACAAGTTCGAAGTAAACGAAAAGTTTACAGCAACACCTTATTATAATGCTAAAGTTGACAATGGTTTCTATGATAATCCAGATACAGACGAATATGATCCATATGAAGTAGAATCTATTGTTCAAAATGTTGGTGTTGAAGCTGAAACAGTCCTAATCCCTGAAGAAGTAAGACTTATGGCTAGTTTAAGTTATAATGACTTCAATGTAACAAAGGGTAAGTTAGACGAAGATGGTTACTACATTAGTGGTAACGAACCTCGTAAAGGATTTGAAGCAACCACAGGAGTTGAGTGGACACCTAAGAGTATTAAGTATCTTGAAGGCTTAAGTGTAAGTGTTAATGGTGGTAAGAAAGTTTACGACTATGAACACAAAGACAGCGACAAAGATCAGGATTCCTGGACATATTCCGTTGGTTTAGGATATGAAAAAGAAATTTCTGATATGGGTACTGTTAATGTATTCTATAACCGTTCTGAAGATATTGATGAAATTGAAGAATACGAAAAGGTATCAGAAGAATATGGTTTAGAAGGAAAGCTTAATGTTAACGAGAATACAACAGTTAATGCAAGTGTTAGTGAGAAGAACACAATTGATAAATCACAAAGTAAAGATTTAACCGTAGTGAATAATTCAATTGGTATCACTACAAAACCTGTTGGAGAAGACGGACCAGCTATTAATTTAACCTTTAACCAAGAAGAACATCAGGATAAGAACAATACTGATGACAACTATAAAGTTAAAGAGATTAAAGGTACAGTTGGTGGAAGCTTCTAAGATAAATAAAACAAAACCCGATTTGGATTTTTATCCAGGTCGGGTTCTTTTTATGCTTATATTTATTTGTATTACATAGAGAACCCTCTTATATCAAGTCATCTTAAAAATATCTAAGCCTTTTTTAACACAGCAAAAATAAAGAACTTTCATTTGTGTTACATTTTTTGCTTTTAAAGTAAAATAAGTTGTATTTGTCATACATTGTCAGCCCTTATTTTATAAGGTAAGTCTCCGTTTTCAAATTGTAAATTTAACACAATATTTTTTGTAATAAATTTCTTAAATGTTTTGTGTTACAAATACTATTTTTTTCTAGCTCAAATCAACCTTTTCTTTTCTTTTTGTGTTACGGCAACAACACTTGAAAAAAAGGAAACTCTCTAATTTTCGTTTCTATTCTGAACACAACATTTTATTTGTATCACAAGGTAACATTTCCCTAAAAACACCTAAGAGAATAAGAATAAAAGGGTTTTAGCTTCCATTTTAGGACACATAGGGTGGTTATAACTATAAAGATATATATGTCTTGCTGTCATAAACTAGGGTTAGCCACAGCTCATTTAACCCCTCCCCAAAACACCTAACAGATATGTTTATCTTATTTTAGACAAAAAAAGAAACCCCTTATTTAAAAGAGGTTTTAAAATTAACTATTGAGCTTTTTCACTTCTTCCCTATTCACAACAATAAATAATTTACTGTAAACAGAATTTTGAGTGTTCTCTATTTTCTTTTTTTCTTTTTCATAAGTCTTTTGATTTATCTTATTTTCTTTAAGTTGTTTTTGGAGTTTTTCAATTCTGTTTTGTTTTATGACATTAGAGTTTCTATCTACAATTCTTTCAATTAATTTTTTGTCTTCCAGGTATTTTAATGCAAAGCTAATATTTCTCTTAGTGCATTTAAATATTTTAGCAAGAGTTTCTCTCTTAAAGTAAATACCTCCCTGGTCAAAATAAGGGTTTAGCTCTCCATCTATATATTTTTGAGGAGCTATTTCGTTGGAATTTAAATAAGCAAGAAGTATAATGGCAATATAATTAGGTTTACCATTTTTGTGTGTTAGTTTCTTAAGCCAGTTAAAAGGGAAATTAATTTCAAAATTCAAATCTTACCACCTCAGTTTTATATCCCTTTATTTGAAAACAGTTTCAATACTGTTTAATAAAAAAATTAAATAACAAACATTTTAACCTTATCTTTTCTTTCTTGATAATAACGATATCTTTCCATTTTGTTTTCATATATTTTTCTTTTCAATTCTTCTGGCAAAAAGTCATAATCTATATTTATATTCAAAAGCAGTTTTAAATAACTATCCAAAACCTCTTGTTTTTCTCCCCTGTTTTCAATTTTGGTGTTAAAAAATAAAATCTCATCAACAATTCTTTCGTTGTAAATTAAAGCTGATAAAACAAAATATTTCGAGCTGTTTTCTGGATCAATTTCGAAAAGAAAAATATTATACTTCATATTTTGACTGGAAGCTCTTTTATGTTTAACATTATCAAGATTATTTTCTTTAATCATTTTATCCATTCGGTTAACAAAACTATCTTCAACAGCTTTTAAATTATATCTGTCAGCCTTTTCAACTTTAAAAATATTTGAAAGCTCTTTTGTTTCGCTGTTTTTTATTAGAGCTTTATTTTCCTGAAGAATATTTTTCTCTAAAACAAAATATTCACTTTCAGGGATAGACTGATATTCTATTTTTTCAACTTTATCTTCTCCAGGGGTTTCACTTAAAGCTGTGTTGGAAAAACTTAAAGTTAAAATTATAAGCAATATTCCCACAAGAAAAGTTAATTTGTTTTTGAAATAGGTTGGGTGAGTTAAAATTTCCATATTTTTCTCCTTGTTTTTTTTAAGATTAATTTTTTGGTGTATATTAATAATAACAGCATTGGAATTTATTGTCAAGAATAATTTTCCTTATTTTACATTTTATAAGCATTAAAAAGCAGATTAGCTCTTTTGTTTCCATATTTTTCTTCTATTAACTCTGTTTTACTCATAGAAATCTATATATAAATAATTATAATTTATTAAATAAATACAGAGATGTATAATTATAGACTAGTAATTTTGTATTATAATATAAAATATTTATATAATATAAATTATTAATTTTTAAATAAAGTTTAATATAATTATATAATTTATAATTCTTAAATCTTATAAATTAAAAAATTTATGTAATAAAAATCCGTGTATAAGTTAAAAACCAAAACCCAATTACTTAAATAATTATAATTTATATAATATAAATACTAAGAACTTAAGAACTTAGATCTTAAATATATTAATTTATAATATATAAATATAAGATCTTAAGAACTTAAATATATTAATTTATAATATATAAATAATAATAATAATATAAAATTTATATATTTATAATTATATATCCCCTTTCAGAGTAAAACCTGTTATTTTCACGGTAAATTTTTTAAAAAAGTGTTTGACATATTATTCCAGAAATGGTATTATTATTTTAGATTAATTTTTTTGGTGAAAGGAATTAATAAAAACTTTAAGTATTGGGTGGGTGATTTAACAGTGATAAGTCAAAGTGAGTGTTTCAAAAATAGATCCCTGCTTTCTAGCGAAATGAACGATTTTATTCAAAAACAACATTTGTTGATTAAAAAATATGATTTAGATTTATTAAAGCATAATATTTTAGTTGCAGAATTGGCTTGTAATTTAGCAAAAACAGGTTTAAATTTTACAGAACACGAATTACAAAAATTATATTTTTCAGGCTTGATACACGATATCGGTAAAGTGTTTTTATCCAGAAAATTATTAAACACTAAGGGAAAGTTGAGCTTAACTCAGTTTAAATATATCAAAGAGCATACTATTTATGGAGCAAGATATATTAAACAAAAATTATCTAAAAACAACTATTTTAGAGAAAAGCATATTGACGATGTTGTGTTTAATATAAAACACCATCACGAAAAATTAGATGGTAGTGGTTATCCATCTGGTTTAATTGGTGAAGAAATTCCATTTCCAACTAAAATAATAACAATTGCAGATGTTTTTATTGCCCTGAAAGAAAGTAGAAGTTATAAGCAGGTTTGGAATACAAAACGGGTTTTAGAATATTTAGAACAAAATGTTCCTTCAAAATTTAATGAAAAGCTTTTTGTTTTACTTTCAGATTTAGTTTTAGATCCGAATGTAGAGTGTTTAGACAAAAAAGCAATAAATATTTAATGGCTATTTTTAAGTAGCTATATTTTTTTATTTTATATTTCCATATTTTACTATTAGTTATATTTTATTGAAATTAGAATAAGGAGGATATGTTGAATTAAAAAAATCTTAATTTGTTTATTAATCATTGTTTTTATTTTTAATGGGGCTGTCTTTGCAGCACCAAAGATAGATATTGAAAGTGATAAGGGACAACATTTTATTGGTGGGGTTATGGTTTATAGATTAACAGATCAGCTCCCCTTAGAGATCAACCCTATGTTAAGTGTTTTTGCTGTTGGGGTTGGCAAGGAGGTCTTTGACCATTTCGGAAATGGAACAGTTGAAAAAGAAGATATATATGCGACAGTTTTAGGAGGAGTAGTATCGAGTTCAATTAGAGGAGTTTTTTAAATATTTAATACAAAAAATTAAGAGGAAGTGTTAATCTATGTTAGAAAACATTTTAATCATATTAGGAATAATAATATCTTATTATCTATCTTTATTTACATTTATCTGGCTTTTTATCTTAACATTCAAAACTGCTTTCTTTTCTTTTCCTTTAAGTGTTTATTTAGATAAAATGGATTTAATTGATAAAAAGAAAAGGATTGTTTTTTATTTTAAAGAGCTTGCAATATTTGCTGTTCCAATTTTTTCATTTATATTAATTTCCTATATTTATGTTATGAAAAATGTTCATCCTGGTATAAAAATAGCTTCTTTTATTGCTTTACCGTATAGTCTTTATTTAGCATATATTTATGTATTTTCTAGTGAAACCTTTTGTAAAACCGTAAAAGATTATTTTAATTTTAATGCCGAATATATTCAGAGCAAAAATCTTTTAAATAATATTAAAAAAGACAATTTAGCAGAAGGGTTAGATAGTTTTAAAGGTGGAACTCCAAATAATAGAATAAGAAAATATATAAGAAAAAGTAAATAATTGTGGAGGTGTTTATGTGAAAAAGAAAAAGATATTAATTGGCATTATGATTGCATTTTTATTAACTTTAACTGGTTGTTCATTAACCGAGGTTACTTTAAATCTTAAAACAAACCCATCTCCTTTAACTTTTAATAACGGAGATGTTAAACAGGATTTTGAAGTGGTAGTTGAAACACACGGTGGAGTTGATAAGATAAAAATCGACAACATTTTATTAGAAGTGAAAAATGAAAAAGAAGAGACAATTTTTAGAGCTAATCCTCAATTAGATGATACAGAAACCTATGCTGTTGGAGGAGTTACTTTAAGAGTTGATGAAACATTAAATTTAAAAGAGGTTTTCGAAAAGCATGAGATGACCAATGAAGAATTTGAAGTTTTTTATGCTCAAAATTTAGAAGGTAAAAATTATACAATGGAAATCACTTTAACAGGAACTCAAAATTCTACATTTAAAACACAAATTGTGTTTAATTAAGTATAAAAGCCACCATTGATTTGGTGGCTTAAACTTTATAAAGTGTTTTTTGTTTGCTATTTTTTAGTGTTTATTAAGTTTAGAAAGGGGGTCTTTTATGAGCAAGCAAGATAAAATTATTTTAAAAGAATTAGAGGAATGGTATAAACAAGACATGATTGAAGAAAGCTTGTTTAATCGTTTATCTTCTATGTATCAAGGTGATGAATGGGATTTTACGACTATTATAAAATGGGCTTTAGTAATTGGTGCTATAATGATTGGAGTGGGATTAATTTCATTTTTTGCTTTACTATTTAATTCTACACTTTTGGGTATATTAACCTTATCAGCTTTATGTTTGCTACTTTATTATTTTGGATTTAAGTTAAGAGAAAGAAATTTTAAATATTATTTTCCTAAAACGGGAAATGCTTTAATTTCTATATCGACTCTTTTGTTAGGTGCAGATATTTTTGCGATAAATAAGTTTCTTTTTAATGAAGTTATTCATTGGACTATATTAATAGCTTTAATATCTACTATTTACCTATTTATTGCTTATTTTAAAGAAAACACATTGGTTTTAATTTTTAGTTTATTGGGTTTTGCAGCCTGGATTGGTGCAGAAACAGGTTATTTGTCTGGTTGGGGTGCATATTATTTAGGTTTAAATTATCCAATGAGATTTGCATTAATAAGCCCGTTTATTATATTGATCGGTTATTTCCATAAAAAAATAGATTTATCTATTACAGAGTCATTTGCAAAGACTTATTATTCTTTTGGATTATTGTTTCTAAATTTATCTTTATGGATATTGTCTATTTATGGATATCAAGAAAACATAACCATTTGGTCATTTAGTTCCAATAATATAGAGCTTTTACTGTTTAGTGTTTTGTGGTTGTTAGTTAATGTTGTTATATTTATAATAGGTGTAAGATTTAAAGACAGAATGTTTGTGGGGTATTCAATCACATTTATAATATTGAATCTATACACAAGGTATTTTGAATATTTTTGGGATAAAATGTATAAATCATTATTTTTTATAATACTAGGTGGAATTTCAGTAGCTATTGGTTTATATTTTGAAAAAAGGTTAAATAATTAAATATAAATTAACCACCCGAAAATGGGTGGTTAATTTTTTTACATTTTTTATAAAGGTCTTGTAAAAATTATAAATAAAAACAATACAGGTATAATAAAAATTGTTTTCTCAAGAAGTAAAGAAAGAAAAATAAATTCTCCATTGTTTTCTTTGGGAACCTTGCTCATATAATCACTAGAAATTTTTAAAGAAATAAAAATCAATAATGCAAACATCCCCATTCCTAAATTGTGGTATAAATTAAATAAATAACTAATATTAAGATTATATGCTTTTTCTAAAATCCATAATTTTAATTCAGGAATAAAAAAGAATATAATTGGAACTAAATAAATTAAAAATATTTGCCTTAAATAATTTCTGTAAATTTTTGCAATGTTTTTTTGTTTCTTAAGTATTTTTTTATCTTTTTTAACCTCATTTTTTGTATTTTCCATATTATCTCTCCTCAATATCTAATTTTAAATTATTATAAGTTTATTATACTATAAAATTAACTTACTTACAAAAAAATCAATTTTTACTTAATATTGTAATTATGATATAATTTAAATATATTAAAGATATAAGACATTTTTTAAAAGATATTTTAAATTTTAATGACATTTTAAAAACTAAAAAAACGACAAAGGAGAGATTAATATGTTTAAAGTTAGAGGAAAACTAAAATTACAAAAACATGAGAAGAAACAAATTATCAAAGAATTAATTAATGATCCAAAAGCAGACACTTCAGAACTCGAAGAAGAAATAGAAAGCACAGATAGTTGGTTAATGACCAATGCAATGAATTATATTGAAAATGAAGTGGCTAATGTAGAAACCCCCGAAGAAATGCTTAAAAAAGTCAAGCATTTAAGTAATGGTGTTGAACATTATATAAACGGAGATAAATTAGAGTCTTATTTTGAATTAGCAGGAAGTTATCAACAGGAAAAAATTATTGAAATGTTAAAAAAGGTTATTATTGCTCGATTAAAAAAATATCAAAGCAATTTAGATCCTTCCAAGCAATCTGAAGAAATTGAAGATATTAATTATGCCATTGATGAAATTGTTTTTAATTTAAATGACAACTTCTTTTTACAAGTAATTAAAGATAGATATGAAGAAAATGTTAATGGCTGTATTTTTAATCTTTTAGCATATTTTATTCAAAATTATAAGCCTATGTCAGAAACCTTATATCAAATTGATGAATATGCAAGAAAAGTAGGGCTACTTGAAAATAAATATTCAAATAATAAACAGTTATCATTTAATGTTAAGTTGAGAAATTCTTATCCAGACATAGATATAATTAAAGATATTCTTTTAGAAAAAGGAAAAATAAAAGAAGAAGATTATGAAACTATTACCTCTTTTGATATCTTTGATTCACCAGAATCTCCCTGGTCTCTTTTTAATATTGAGAAGTGGGAAGAAGTTAAAAAATATCTTACTGAAAAATATGATAGAGTACAAAGTGTAGAATCAGAAGGTAAAAATGGAGGTTGGATGATTGTTAAATATCCAATTTTAGAAGAAGATAGATTGAAAATTATAGAAAACAATTTGAAAGATGGTAGGTTTGAAATTGGAGATGAAATTCATTACTCTGAATTGTTTGATTTAAAAATAAATTTAGATGCAGAGTGTTTTTGGAGCTTAACTAAAGAAATCAATGATATTGAAGAATATATAAATTCTCAAGTAGAAAACTACCGATCAGATTTCCTTACTTGGTTAGAAGAAAAATATTAAATTTTAAATTAATAAGAAGGCTACCTGTTAATTCAGGTAGTCTTTTTTTATTTTTTAAAATATAAAAATTTATTTAAAATAAAAATATAAATTTTTATAAATTTAAAATTTTAAAATGTTTCATTTTTTTGAAACATAAAATCTCTAAATGTTTCAGTTTGTTCCGTTGTAGTGAAACATTTGTAGTCATTTTTGAATACATAAATATTATTTGTAATTTAAAAGCTCTTTTGTTTTTTTATACACAATAAAAAAGCACTCTTTCGAGTGCTTAGTTGATTAATCATTAAAATATGGGGACTTACCGTCTGTTTTAATTAATTTTTTAAGAGTGGTCGTTTCTTTTTCAAGTGTTTTTCTGTCCATTACTTCAATTTCTTTGTTAATATCAAATCTATAATTCTCAAAGAACAAATTTTTATATTGTTCTTTTTTCTTATCATAATATTTATCAGCTTCTTTTTTAGAGTCTATTGATATTGTGTAATAAAAGATTAAACCTTCTTTTCCTTCCCATAGATACTCTTCAGTACAGGGAGGAATCTTCATGGTAAATACTATGTGATATTCTGATAATCTTTTTTCCATCATTATCTCTAATTTTAAATTTTCATTTTCAATAGCTTCTGCTTTTATTAAGCCTAATCTGGTTGGATTTATATTTCTCCATTTATTAATCAATCCCTGTTGATATAAAAACTGTAATCTTTTTTGACTATTTTCTAAAGCTTCTTTATAGTCAAAAGTTCTTCTGTGATGATATATACTCGCTTTTAATTCAAGAAGTTCTTTTTTCTCTTTCTCAAGTTCTAATAGTTTTTCTTCTAATTCACTATATTTATCTCTGTATTCTTTTTTTATATCTTTATAGCTCTTTTTTAGAGTTTCTTTGTCAAATTTTCTCAATTCTTTCTCAAATCTTTCGGTTTCTTTTCTAAATTCATCACCTGGTAGTTTTTTAGGATTAGTTTTAATTCTAACATTTATAGTGTTTGTGGTATTGCAGGATTGAGTGTCTCTAAATTCAACTCCAATAACATCTCTGTTTTCTTTAGCAAAGTCATTATCACCAAATATTTTAGTTTGTGTTTTTAGTCTTCTTATAAACACTATTATCACTCCTTAATTATTTTATTAAAAAATTTTATCTTCTCTGTCTTTTTTTGAATAATAAATAGGATAAAACCAACTCATTGAAATAAAGATAAGACTTTCTTTAATATAGTCAATAAAGTCTTTCATGTCATAATCTCCATCCATAAAGTTCTGGTATGTATAGATCATAACTCTAATATTATTAACTAAAACTCCAATTAAATAAAATACTACATAAAGTGAAGCAACTCTAATTAATTTTTCCATAATATCTCTCCTTTTTGTTTAAGATTTATCTTTTGTCTTTTTTTAAATGTCTTATATAATTAATTCTAATATAATATTATCATATTCTGTAAATTTTTACAAAATAAAGAAAAATTAATTTTGATAAAAAATTTAACTTTTAAAATTTTTAACTTTTTAAAAATTTATTTATAATAAAAATAAAAAAAGCCACCAAAAAGGTGGCTGAAATTATTTGTTTAAATATTTATATAATGTTTTGGGGTGATTTTAACTCTTACCCCTTTTCGTGGTCTTGAAAAAATCATACCAACTATTGTTAGAAATGTTGTTAAAACAAGTTTTATTGTTATTTGCATATCTAAAAGAAAATAACTTATAATTGATAGGGTTGTTAGAAAAATAAATGCCATTATAAAAATTAAATATGTTTTTGTTCTTGAGAAGTCCTTCATTAACACCACTCCTTTTTACTATTTTAATTATATCACGAATGGAAAGAATTGTCAATAAATACTTATATTTCTTTTATGAGTAATCACTACTCTTTTATTTTTAATGTGAGTAATTTTTTAATTTTTTTACTTATAAAAAACCACCCGAGGTTAATCGAGTGGTTAATTTTATTTATGTGGTTTTTAATTTTCTTTCTGGCAATGTCCAAATAGAAAAGTAGCACAATTTTCTTTTACCTCTACTTCTCCTTCTGAATTAAATTGAACAAAAGCTAAACAATTTTTACAATTATGGTTTTTGTCAATTACTTCCAATTAAAACTACCTCCATTCTATATTTTCGTATTCTTTACTCGCTTTAATTATATTATTGGATACAATCCCCATTAAATGCTCCACCTCTTTAAATAGGTGTGAATACGGATTTGTACCATATGCACTATTTGTTAGGAAACAATTAAAAGAAGCAACTTTCTGCATATCCTCTATATCTTTTAGTTCATTAAATTTATATTTAGCAATATAATCATCGTAGCTTTCAATGGTATTTGTATAACAACTATACATTCCACTTAAGTTAAGCTGCAACAAAGCTTTTCCTAATTCTTTATACCCATCTTCTGTTTTTAAATAACTATTGATTTCAGGATAATGAAATGAGAATTGATCATTAAAATATCCATCAATTCTTTCTTTCTCTTTTTTCACAACACTAATTATTTCATCAATAGTCTGATGTTCTACCATAAATGCTCCCATTTATAACAGCTCCTTTATATTTTATAGATTTTGTAGTTTATTTTCAATTTTTTTAAGTTCAGCTATTTCTTTTTTTATTTCATTCATATTCATATTGCTGGATTCTGTTAAAACATATTTAAGACAACCTATTTCTTCTTTACAGTATTTATTGTCTTTTTCATTACATGTACATCTAAAAGACTCTTCGATTAATCCAGATTCCCTTAATACATTCATAGTTCTCTCATTATAAGGCTTTTCTTTTCTTATAACCTGGTTAACTGGAGTTATTTCTTTATAAATGCAGCCATTTAATAATTCATAGGCTTTTTTATCTCTTTTTGCTTATCTTGAATATATTTACAATAATTATAGTCATTATCGTTTACAATTTTACATAAACCACATTCTTTAGTTTCTGGTTTAAAGTCTTCTGGTTTGCAGGGCATATTCTGAATCATATTTATCTCTCCTTTTTTATATTAAAATTTCCATTTCTTTTTTGTTTTCTTTTGTTAATATTGAAACAGTATATTCAGGGTTATATCCTCCTGGAGAATTTTTTTGCTTTTTAAAAAGGTGAACATTTCTCCTTTTATCACTTTTTATATATTTAGCATAAAGTGTTCTCCCAAAATAAGAACATTTTTCATTTAATTTAACCTTATAGTCATGATTTGGGTTTTTAATAAGAAATTGAAGAAGTTCACTAAAATCCATTTTCTGTGTTCTATTTTTAAAGGCTGATTTTAAAGTGTTTGAAATTCTACTTCCTTTTTTAACATAAGTATAAACATCAATATTTATTTTTCTATTTTTATTTATCAATTTAAATAGCTTTAAGTTATTTTTTACATCTCCTTTAAGAATAGTTTTCTTTTCTCCAGAATAATAATCTGTTTTTTCCGTTACATTTATTGTTTCAGTTAATTCCATAATTTGATTATAATAATTAGTTACTTCTTTATCCTTTTCTATTAGTTTTGTATTAAGTCTTGCTTTAACTTCAAGATTAATTTTTTGTATTTCTATTTTTCCTCCAATATGTTTTAGCCCCATTCTAATAAAATCTCCCTTACCTCTAACATTTGGACAAAAATCCATTCTGTTATTTTGATATAGCTTTTCTAACATATCATAAGGATCACTATATGTTGAAATGCCAATATATCTTGTGGAAAAATCTTGAGGACTAACATTGTTATCGTCTCCGATATAATAAATAACTGGAGGAAGATCAACTCCTACATTAAAGATTTTTAAATCTTTAAATATTTTGTGGCTCATAAAATCACTCCTCTTTTGATTGGTTTTGATAATGGAGTTTTCTCATTAACCTCATATGAGTGTCTAAACTACAATCAAAATGAGTTAAAGCAATAAACCCCAATACTAAATATTTTATAGTGTCATTCCAGATAGGTTTTTTTAAAAGAAATCTCTGGTCTATTTCTATTAAATAAACTCTTTCTTGATCAAAAAAAACCAATTGAATTATTCTAATTAAAAAATTAAAAAGAACAATAAAAAACATAATATTAACTAGCAACTGACCAGCATATTCAATATAATTAAGTATTTCTTTCATTAGTATCACCCTTATTATGTCTCCTGTCAAAATCTTCAATAGATATCGTCATTAACTCATAATATTTTTTCATATCACAATTATAAATTTTTATAACAAAAAACCAGGCAAAAAACATTTTAGTGTTGGTAATTCTGTCTTTTGCAAAACCAATTCTTTTGCTATTTTCAAATGAAATTTGAATAATTGTATATTCAAAAAATAAAATTCTAACAAATATAAAGAGAAATATTGTTCCCATTACTATATTAATAAAATCCTGCATATTTTTCTCCTTCCATTAAATAGATTTTAAATTAGAAGTTTTATCTACATTACTATATCCACACCTATTACACATATATCCAATAGGTATGGTCTTATCGGTATGATCAGAGTTTTTGAAATGATTTTCTATTCTAACTATAAGTCCGTCTTTTTCTTCAGCACCACATCTTACACATCTAATATTGTTCTTATTTGTCATTTTATATCCTCCTTGAAATGTCTTATATTTATAAATGTCGAAGTATATTATCTTATCTATATTATAGCATATTTAGCATTTTATTCCAAAATTAATAAAAATAAAAAATATTACTTTTAAAATTTTTATTTAAGAATAAAATTTAACTTTTTAAAATTTTAAATTTTTGTTTAAAACTTCTTTTGTTTATCTTTACATATAAAAAAGACTGGAGGTTATAAAACCCTCCAGTCGCTTAATTTATATTTGTACTATTCTATTTTAAACTAAACAAAATTATCTATACTAAAGCCAAAACCTGGCTCAATAATAGTAATACTATCCTTATCTATTGTTTCATCTAAAATTTCTGGTAATTCTTCTTTCATTTTGCCTTTATCTTGATAATTGTAAAAAACAGGTTTTCTATCTTCATTTAAAAATGTAACTAACCAGCCGTGTTCTTTTTTATTAATCCCTTCATTTTCTCTAATTATTTTATATATTTCTTCATTTTCCTCAACTAATTCTTCGGCTAATGTTTTAGGAATATTTCTAACCTCTAAAGTAGTGTTTTTATCGGGAGACAAAGCTGGATATTTGGCACTTCCTCCCCTTGACGGAAATCCTCCTTCTTTAACAATGGAATTATATAATTTAACATTGCTATCTCTTGATCTTCTTTCTGCAACTTTAATCCCTTTTAAATATAGGGTTTGTATTCTATCTGAAAAATTACTTACATAAACTTCCATGTCAACAGTTTTAACAGGGTTTCCGAATGTTCCATAAACCTCATTACAAATCCCCTTTACTCTCGAAATATCTTTAGGGTTAAAATACCAGGCTTTATATTTTGAAAGCCATTCTCCACCCAAATCTCTTGCTCTTTCAACAAATAATGGAGAATAAGGTGATTGTACCTTTAGTTTTTCTCCCTCTCCCTTAATTTCAACTGTACTTAACTTAACCTCATCATGTATTTTAGTCATTTAGTATTTTTCCTTTCTTTAATATAAATTTTAATTTTTTTATTAAATAGATTTTTAAATTTTTTAATTTTTAAATTCTTCAATTTTAATTAAAAACTCTTTTAAATATAAACTTAAAGTTAAATGGTGATCATTTAATTTATTATTTCCAATATCCCCATTTAAATTAATAACAATGTTCTTGTCAGGCTCCTCTAATAACTCTTTGGTATCTTCAGAAACAAAAACAATTGATTTAAAATTATTTTTAATAGCATACTTGAGAAATTCATTATCTTCTTTATTTAATTTTTCAGTTAAAACAGAAATTAATAAAAAATGGTGATTATGGTTTAACATCAATTTCTCCATTAGGTTGTTATCATATATTGTATCTGAAAGAATTTCGTTATATCTATTGTTTTCTTTTCTTGTAAATTCAATAATAGAATTAGCCGTATTTTTAACATTAACGATTTGTGTTTTATAGTGATGACTAATACTTAGTTTTGATAGTCTTTTAGATAAGGAAAACCTGCAAAGTTCTTCAGGATCAAAAATCAAAACACTTCTTGAATTAAGCAATAACTTAATAACTTCTTTAGATATATCTTCAGGAATGTTTAATACATTATCATAGCTCTGGTTTACAATAGTTCCTATTCGAGTTTTATAATCTTTATTATATACTTCCATTGTTCTTGAAGGAATAGTAGATAGTAATTTTTCTTTAAGCTCACTAAAACCGTTTAAATTTAATTTTTTTTGAGATAACCTCAATATAGTTCCTGTACTAGTATCACTTGCTTCAGCTAATTGTTCCATATTGAGTCCTTTAGTTTCAATTTTATTATTTAGAATAAAATCAACCAATTGTTCTTCTTTAAAGGTTAGTTTATCCTCTATTTTTAATTGCTGCATTTTTTTAAAGACAGTCATTGTTTTCCTCCTCTAAAACCACTAAGCTAAATTTTTATCTTTTTATTTTAATTAAATTTTTTAATTTTTATAAATATAAATTTTTAAAATTTTAAATTTTAATCTTCTGTTATTGTTAAGGAAATACTGTTATAGTCAACACCAGAATATTCTTCATTACCACTTTCCATTATTTCCTCTACTGCTTCTCCCGTGTCCAGTTCATGTGCTATCATTTCAGCTTCCTCTTTAGTTTTTCCTTCAACAACAATTGTTCCCTCATGCTCTTCTTTCCATTTCACCTTAACTTTTACTTTTTCCATTTTTATCTCTCCCACTCAATGTCTTTTACTTACCTTATGTGTTTATTATACCACTATTAATGGTTATAGTTAAGATAAAACAGCAAAATTCCACAAGTAATTAACTTTACAACTTTACATAATTGTCAAATTATGGTATAATTAAACAAAATAAAAACAATAGGAGTGTTTAATATAAATGAATGTAGAAAAGTATTTAGAAGATAAAATTAGTGGTTATGTGGAAGCTGTAGCTGACAAATCTATCGTTAATAAAGAGTTTTTCTCACCTGTAGAAATAGAGTATGTAAAAAAGGAGATTTTAAAAGACCTTTTGATTAAGATTAAAGCTAAAGCTACAAGAAATAAAAAATACTTAAATGAGATTAAAAAAGAAGGAGAAATCAGGATTAATTCTCATAAGTTTATAAGTAAAAGGTTAGATAACACCTCAATTTTTATTTCTAATCTTGATATGAAAAGAAGCTGTTCATTGGTAAATAAAGAAACCGTATCTTATATTTTAAAGTTAATAGATCATTATGCTGAAAACACAATGAAAAGTTATAAATATTTTGGGAATAAAGATAAACAAACCTTAATGAATGGTAGTCGAGCTGCAATCCTGGAAGATATAAACAAAATGATTATTGAGGTTGAATATTTTACAAAGTATTATAATGACAATTCAGATTCGGAAATTCCTAATAAATCAAAAAAACCTAGTTCTTACAATAACCAATATTCTTATCAAAACAATTCTAATATTGAAGTAAGAAAAGCTTCAACCGAAAAAAAGAATAAGAAAAAAGGGAAGCTTGATATAAAAAAGTTAATGGGAAAGTCAAAGGATTTTTTTCAAGCCTTTTTTTAAGATTTAAAAGACCTTTTGAAAATATCTTTTTTGATTCAGAAGATAATAAAAAAGAGGAGCAGGATAAAAATAGTTTAGATTTAGATAGAGACAACCTTAAAGACAGTATGGAGGTTCAAGATGATTATGATCCAAACGAAAGATTTAAATTATCAGACGATCAAGATGATATTTTAGAGAAGTTTAAAATTAAAGATGAAATAAATATCTCTGAAAGTATGGATAAAATCAAGAACAATCCTGTTGAAAAACCTGCAAGTATTAAAGAAAAACAGGCAACTCCAAAAGAAACTGTTGAAAAACAGGGTGTTAATCAGAGGGTAGAAGTAGAACACCAGGGATATATTGATATCGAAAAAAGAAGGAAAGAGGAAGAAGCTTTAAATAAATATATTGAAAATGACCTTAAAAGACAGGAGAATGAAAAAAAATTAGTTTATCCTAGTCAATTTGAAAAAATCAACTTAAATAAATATAAGAAAACTATTAAAAAAGAGAGTAACGAAAATAATAATCAGATTACAGACGAGAAACCAGCAAAGAAATCAAAAAACGAAAACATTGATAAAAACACTAATAAACAGAATAATAATAATAAGGGTAGGGATAAAAAAGTGAAGAGTTTTCTTAAAAAGTTTTTAAGTTCAAATAAAAAGTCTAAAAAGAAAAATGTAAATTTAGAATTTAGTGATAAGGTTAATTTTGAAAAAGAAGAAATTAAAGGTTGTCTGTATTGTAATGACCAGGAGGATTTTGAATTAAAAGAATTTAAACCTCAAAATAAAAATAAATGGAGATTATTAAATAGAAAAAAAGATAAATTTTATTATGGTATTTGCAAAGATTGTTTGAATGATCCAGAAAGGTTAGAAGTGCCTGATAAGATTAAAGAAGAAGAAAATAATTATCTAAGCAAGTTTAAAGTTATTTAAAATAACTTTTTAAAATTTTAAATTTATATTTTAAATAAATTTATAAAAATTTAACAATTTAAATTTATTAATTTTAAGAGAATCCTTAAAAGGGGTTCTCTTTTTATTTGAGAGAGGGAAAGGATTATAAAGCAAAATAAAAACCCTAATATAACAAGAATGTCAAAGGTTTTTGTTATACATATGTATAACATTTATTCTCGTAATATTAAAAAGAGGAGAAGGTTTTAATGTTAATTTTTGGGTTATGTTACAAATATGTGGTATAATATTTATATAAATAAAACTTTAACTTTATACCCTCTGTAACCTAACATTTTATATTTAAATTAATTAAAATTTATATTTTTTAAGGAGGGATAATTAATGGTGCAATATATAATTAATACAGTTTTAAGGTTAACGGTTTATGTTATTGTTATGTTGTTACTATTAGTTGCAGTTAATTATCCTGGTATAAATGGTGATTTTGGGGGTTCAAATAAAATAAGTGCAAATAATAATAAGGTCAATAAAACACAGACCAATTTTTCTAAAAAGTTTAATGTTGTAAACATTGCTTCTTCTAAGCCAAAAGATTTTTCAAGTATATACAATGAAGCTGTTGGAGAGTTTATAGAAAGTAATCTTTCCAGTATCGGAGGTTCTCACAATCTATCAATAAGTTCTGGTGGTAATTCCCACCCACTTGGTTTTATCTTTGATGAAATAAATGCTTCTTTAAGGAAATCTGGAATAGGTGGAGGTAAAAAATTTATTCCCCAAAATTAAAAATAAGTTTTAACCACCTGATCTATTCAGGTGGTTTTTTATTTATAATATAGATTGAGAAAAATTTAATGCTTGATATCGTAAAAAATAATATAATCATATTTCTATTGAGCTTATTGGAAATAAATGGTATAATTAGAATAATAAATCTTTAAATAGGGGAAAGAATTAGTGTTTAATATTTTACGAATTTTAAAAATTATAAAAGGAATTGTTGTTTGGGGCTTATTTATTTTACTTTTAATTGCTTCTTTTTATTTTACCGATGATGAAACTGACAATTTACAATTGCCAACTAACAGCACCAAAGTTTGTTACGAAGGATATTATCGTTATTCTTCAAACGACCAACCTTTAAAATGTAAAGAATATGATATGGAAAATGTCAAAACTTCTCATGTTGAAAATATGTCTTATATGTTTGCTAAAACTAAAAATTTAAATCCAGAAGTAACTTTTTGGGATACTTCAAAAGTAAAAAATATGAAGGGAATGTTTTTTAAGAACGAAAGTTTTAATCAAATGATTGGTTCTTGGGATGTAGATCAGGTTGAGGATTTCTCATATATGTTTTATGAAGCAAAAAATTTTAATAACAATTTGGACAATTGGAATTTTAAAAGTGTAAAAAGCCTTTCGGGTATTAATAATATGATAAAAGGTACTAATCTTGATATATTTCAATATAATGGATTAGTTGATCGAATATATGAAACTAATAGTAATAACTGGACCAAAGAAGAAATTAAAAATACTATTGGTGTACCAGCAGGGAATTATGATTATGAAGGTAAAAAAGATAGTAAAAACTTTCGTTTTAAATTTGAATTTATCAAAGAAGGAGAAACAAAAGGGTTTGAGTTTTAATAATTCTTTTTTAAAGTTAACTTTAAATAGTTAGCTTTTTTTTCTTGCTATATTTAAGCTAGATGTTGATCATCAGGACTTTTACGGCTTGATTAATTAAAAAACAAATAAAACCTCTTTTAAATTAATATTATACTGGCCTGAAAAATCACCGTTTAAATAGGGTGTATATATAAATAAAACCTCTTTTAAATCAATTTTTACCCTAATTTATTATTCTCCTGATCATTGGGTCGATTCATAATCCAGATCCATCAAACCAAGATGTTTTCCAGCTGATTTATCTTATCAGAAACTAATTGATTTTTTACATTAAAGTAGTTTTAAAATTGATAATAAGTTAAAATATGATATAATAAACATATATTATAAATAAAAGACATTTTTTCAAAAAAATGACAAAAGGAGAGGATTAAACAATGAAAGAGACAAAAGATTATTCTTATCTTATTGAGGTTGATGAAAGCAAATTTAGTAAAAAAGAACTAAGAGAGATTTTAGATTCCGAAATAAAAGATGCTGTTAAATATTATTTTAGAGAAAAAACAGGATCACACGCTGGAGAATCTATTGTAGAAGAAATATTAGAAATTATTAAAACTGATTCTGATTATCCAAAATGTAATGTAAGTGATATTAGAATTGGAGTTAATAATTGGTTAGCTTCTATTAAAGAGGATGATAGTGTTACAATTGAAAGTAGAACTATGTCAAAACATTTTGAAGAAGAGGATATAAATAATACCTGTGATCATTGTGGAGGAGAAGCATTATTCGAAACAGAAAACTCATCCCAAACAAGTGGAGATATTTGCGACATTTGTGGAGATTGGGTATGTCAGGATTGTTTAGACCACAGTAAATGTGGAGTTGATTATGATAATGTGTGCCAAAAATGCTCTAAGGAACTTGATAGAAAAGAAAAATTTGAAAGCATTTTAGAATTAGCTAAAAAAGGATTAGAAGAATATAAAAACGCTGGAGATTACTGTATAGGTGAAATAGCTTCTTCTGCTGATACAATGGCAGAAGCAATTGAAGAATTAATTAAATTAAATGAATAAAACAATAGGGGGAGATTTTTCTCCCCCTTATCAAACTATTATAAAGGGAGTGATAAATATGAATAGAACTTTTTTTACTAAAGAACAAGAAGAAAGAATAGAAAAAGAAATTAAAAGTATATATTCAAGCGAGTTTAAAGAACCACCAAGTAGAAGTTTTGTAGTTAAAGTTAAAGATGATATTAGTAGTAATTATAAGAAACAGGAAAGTATTGCAATGATAATTAAAGATAATGTTGTAAGAGCTAAATTTTTTGCAGATCTTGATATGTTAAAAAAGGAGAGTATTTAATATGAAAGCAGTTTTAAAATATTACCCTAAAAACAGTATATATGTAGAAGATATTTTAGATTCACTAAAAAATAAAAAAGAAATTGAAATTAACAGTAGTGAAGATAAATGGATAGATGGAAAAATTAATTTTAAAGATTATAATATTACATTTTTGATTACCGAAAAGGGAAGTTTTCTTTTTTCTGTGCATCAAATAAAAAATGAAATATTTAATTATTTAGAAGAGATAATGAGAGATTTGAAATTTAGGTCTTTTAGATTAGCAATGATTAAACCAGTAATTGAAAACAATGGTTTTGAAGATGAAGTTTTAGGGTTGAAATCCATTTTTGACGAAAAAGATTTTGAATATCATATTAAAATAGAGATTTCTAATAAATAAATACAGCACCCACAGTCTTAATTGATTGTGGGTTTTTTATGTTTACTTCGCCATAGTGTTGTCGAAGTCATTTAATACAATAAAAATATTGTAAAAAAACTTGATGAAAAACAAGAATAATGGTAATATATAGTTGTATTATTAATATTTGACATTTTACTTATTTTAAAATAATCAACATTTAACTTCTCTTTCTCACCCTTTTGAGATTTTAATTTGTTGAGTATGACAAAGGAGGTGTAACTATGAAAAAGAAACATAAAGCAATTATCGTTATGAACTCTCAACACTCCCTAATGGACAGTCAAGTTGATATCTTACAGGGAAAGTTCGATGACTATTCTGTTTATCCAGTTCCTCCCCAAGGCTGGACAATGGATCAAATGGATGATCATATCCAGAAGATCCAGAAACAGATTAGTCAATTAGATGCCTACATGTCAGTGATATTTGTATCACCAATCCCACATATGATGATTCGCCTGCAAGATATGGCGATTTCAGCAGATGGAGGGGTTGCAGACGGAGGACTTGCTATGCCAACTATCGTGTATGATTACGGTGTTGGAGCATTTCAGGCTCCTCTAAGAAAGAAGGTGCAGAAAGGAGATAGTATCTTCTATACTGTACCAAAGAAAGGGTGGACACTTGTAGGTGTCGGATTAGACCAGCATTAATTTGCTGGTTTTTTCTTTTTTCACTATAACAATTTATGTTTTTTTATTAGATAAAATTTTAAAAAGTTATTTTAAATAAAAATTTAAAATTTTTGTCAAAAAAGAAGGAATCTTTCAACTTATCTTGAAACATCATCATGGAGAACAAGAAAATACAGTAAAAAAGACTATAATTTTCTACATTTTAATACATACTTCGACATATTCTAAGCTATAAAAAATAAAAGAAAGAGTTGATTATTTTGGCTTATGTAAAAGAGTGTCCTTGTTGTGATAAAAAAAGTTATAGTTCAAGTAATAGTAAAGAATGGATATGTCCATATTGCGACAAAGATATTAGTAATGTAGAAACAAAAAGAGCTAAAAATTAAATTTTTAAACAAAAAAAAGAATCCCTATTAAGGGATTCTTTAAGTTTTACATAATAATTATTCTAAATTGTTTTTAGAGTTTCTTTCGTTTAATAATTCTAACCTTAGTTCATTATTTTCTTGAAGTAGCTTTTTATTTTCTTTTTTAAGTACAGCGATTTGTTCGGTTAAACCTTTATTTTCTAATTCATTTTTTTCTTGCTTTTCTATTGCTAAACATTCTCCACAAAGGTTTTCCTTCTCATTAAATTTATCAAATTTATTGTGAGAATGGTTTTTGTCAACATATTTAGCCCACTTGTCATTTTTTGAAAAAACATATTTATTACAAGAAGAACATTGGTTTAAATAGTCATTTTCGCCTTCATAATATTTTTCTCGATCAATCCCCATTTCTTCTAACCATTTACCAATAACTCTACTAATGGTTATCATGTCATAATATGGGAGGTTTGATTTTTTAGCCACCTTGTTAGTTAACTCTTTTATTAGTTTTTGATTGGGAGGAAAGATGTTTTTTGCAAATTCAATATATATATCTTCTTTTACCCACTTATCAAGAATTTGTTCTGCTTCTTTTTCTATTTCTTTTTTGACTTTTTCTTTTGTTATTTCTAAAAAACCATATTCTTTTTCAAGTCTTTTAGAAACCTCATTAATAAATTCAAAAAATGGATCATGGTCGTAAATTTCTTTATATTCTTTTTCAACAATATCTCTTAATATCTCTATTTTTTTTAATTTCATTTCTTCCATTCTCATCACTCCTAATATTATTATTTATTTATAAAATCTAATCTTCAAATATTTATCCATTTCTTTAATCAGACAGCTGCCTTCTAATGAGATTCCATCATAGAGATAGTCAACCCTATCAGGATTGTTTCTATTTCTACTAAAAGCAAAGGCTTTTGTGCTTTTTCTTTTACTTCGAAATTCAAAATAAGGAGCTTCATAGGAATTTTCCTGATAGAAAATAATATCTCTTAAATCCTCATAGGTTTCCATGTTTTTGAATTTTTCTTCTATTTCCTGACAAATTTCTTCATATGTCATTCTTCTTAATCTATCATCTAATTTAATAGCTTTTGTTCTACAACTTTCACATAATCCAGAGTATTTGTTTAATTTTTTCAATTCATTAAGCTCTTCTGGATCATAAACATTTTCGTCATTAGGACATTTGTATTTTACTTTAAAGCCCACTGTTATCACTCCTATTGGTATTGTTTATAAACCTTAATTTCTAAATATCTATTCATATTTTTTACTCTGCAACTACCTTCTGATACCCCGTCATCATAGAGATAATCAGCTCTATTAGGGTTATATCTATTTTGAGTAAAATGAAAAGCTGGTTTATGACCTCTCCTACTGCGTATCTCAAAAGAAAGAATCTCAAATGAATTTTTTGTAAAAAAGAAAAGTTCTTCTAAATCCTCATAGGTTTCCATATTTTTAAATTTATCTTCTAATTCCTGTCTAACTTCTTCTAAACTCATTGTCTTTATTCTGTTATCAAATTCAAGAATTTTTTCTCTACAATCACGACATAACTCTGTATATTTTCTTAATTCTTTTATTTTATTTAATTCTTTTGAGTCATATTTTTTTGAACAATGGAAACATTTAGATTTCACTATTATCACTCCATTCTTTGATTAGTTCATTTTTGTTCTCTATAATCCACAGCATAACTATTTGATCGAACAGCAGAGGAGATCCTAAGCTTTTATTGTTTTTTTGCAATTTATAGTTCATAATTTTGTTTACTTGTGTGGGGTTAGGATATCTTCCTGTTAATTTAAAGAAGGTGTCAATTATTGTTTTTTCAAAATAATCTTCTGGATAACCAACAACAACCTGTTCCTCAATTTCTTTTAATGATTTAACCTTGCCATTAATTTTAACTTCAAATTCTCCAGTATCATTATTTTTTTTAACAAGAATGTTCCTATGATCTGGTTTACAAAATAAAATACTACTTTCATCTATCAACTCTGTTTTTAAATCAAGTTTTTTGGTTATCATATTATCACTCCTTGATTATTATATTTTTTCTAATATCTCTTTGTCTTTAGGCTGTTTTTTAGCTTTTTTCCAATTCCAATTATCGCTTATTTGATATAGTTGTGTTAAATCATTATTTTCATCTTTGAAAAATAGTGCCTGAAATCCTACTGTTTCTCCATTGGGTTTATTTAAAATAAATTGTGTGTTTATAGAGTCATATTTCAAATTTAAATATTTGTCAAAACAATCATATCTAACAACCCTATAAAGAATTTCTTTAGCTGTTTCAAAATCAAAGTAAGGATGTTTAAAAGGTTCTTTGTTATTAAGCGAATATCCTTCAAACTCACCTATACCTTCAAGTTTAAATCTTTTTTTAGTTACTTCTTTAGTGCAAGATTTGTGTTTATATTCCATAATTATCATTACTCCTTTTTTTATTTTTTAACTAATTCTATGTCTAATTGTTCAGCTGCCATTTTTAAACCAATAAGATGGGCTTTGATGTTGTTTGGTATATCATCTCCAACAGTAAAAACCCATTCATAGACATCTGTTACATAAAAATCTGGAATAAATTCAATTAGATTATCAAGAATATTGTTTGAGATTAATAATGTTCTCCATTCCTTATATGAAACACATTCTTTAGTTAATTCGTATATTTTCTCTAATAGTTCTACAAGTTTTTTATTGGTTTCTTTAGGGAACTCTTTTTCTTCTAATATTTTTTCTTCTATTTTATTTTGAGCTTTTTGAGGGTTAAAAACAATATTGTTTTCTTGATAAGAAATTAAGTTTTTATAAAAATAATCTATTTCAATAGTGAGAAAGCTGCTTAATTTTAAATTTCTCCAATCAAATCTATATGTTGCTGCATTTAAACCTCCAGTTACATATAGGAATTTCCCATCCATTACATATCTTATGTTGTATTCTTTTGAAATAGGATCTTCCCAATCTAATATAAATATTTCTTCATTAAAGTTGTTGTAATTTGCTTTATGATTTTTAAAATAATGATTTCTAATTTCATTTTCTATATTTGTCATTATATTCACTTCTCCTTTTTTAGTTTAATATTATAGTTTATATTTAGTTTTTATTCCTAATTGTTTAGCTGCCATTTGCAATCCGATAAAATGTGCCTTAACAGCATTTGGAATATCGTTTCCAATATCGAAAACCCATTCAGCTGCATCAACATCATACTCTGTTAATCTATCATATAAGTCATCACTAATCAGTAATTGTTCCCATTGTTTATGGGAGCTACACTCTGGAATAAGTTCTCTAATTTCTTCTAAAAGTTCAATTTCTCCAGGTTCTTCATCATAGTATAATTCTTCATGAGAATCAATTCTTTCAGTTAAATTTTCTTTAGCCATATCTGAATTAAATTTAATCTTAGATTTTGGGAAAGCCGAAAGTTTTTCATATAAATAACCCATACTTATGTCAGCAAAACTTTCTAATGTTGCTTTCCAGGTTAAATCATAAACTGCTGAATTAATGTCTCCAGATACATATAGGAAATTCCCTTCCATTGTATATCTGAGACTATATCTTCCAGTTTTAGAGTTTCTCCAATCAAGAATATATATATCTTCTTTTTGATCTACTTGCCTATAATTTGCTTTATGATTTTTAAACCAATCATTTATAATTCTATTTTCTATATTATTCATTAATATCACTACTCCTTTATATTTTTTAAACTATGTCGTTTAGTATTAAATTAAATAATTTTGTTTTTTTAGTTTTGTAAGTAAGTTTTTTAAAAAGTGTCTTTTCAAAAATAGAAATAATAAGAATTATTAATAAAATTTTCATTTTAATCTTCTCCCTTTTGTCATTTTTTAGTCTAAAATGTCTTTAAAAATAAAAATGTCTAATATTAAATAATCTTAATTAAAGTATATCACAATTATTATATTTTTCCAATTTTTAAATATTTTGTATTTAATCCAACTTCCTGAATCAGAACTAGATGTTGATGGCCGATCCTGAAGATGCAGCAGATGATTCAGGTAAAATTGTATTTTTTTAAAAAAAGCAAACAAAAGAACTTTCAAATCAATTTAAGGACAATATTTGTTCAGGTTAATTTTAATTTAAAAATAAAACTGCTTTTAAATATATTTTGGCATTAAAATAGAAGAGGATACATTTTTGATGTAGCATGGCCGATGCAAAAAAAGAACCCCATCTCTGGGATTCTTTTAGATTTAAATTTTTGTGTATTTAATTTAAAATTTGAATTTCAATTGTATTAGGGTTTTTAATTTCTTTTTTTGATTTGCTCCAGCACCACATGCAAGCTCCGATAGCATAGAGGGGGATCACATTTCCTTCTACATCTCGAAACTTTCTGGCTGGAAAAAGTAATTTATCATCAGTTTCTTTTAAGATAAACTGATCATTTTCTTCATCATACTCAAAACCCACAAAATACTCCTGAGTTAAATCAGTATCAATAGTTTCCTGTAATATTTCTTCAGCTACCTCTTTAGTGAAAAACGGACATTCAAACCCGTTCCATGTATCTCCTAGAGTATAGCCTTTAGCCATATACATTCCATCAATTTCAAATATTTCTTCTGTTAGTTTTTTTGTTTTCATTTATATCACAGCTCCTTTTATTAAAAATTCTAAAGATCCAACAACTAAAGTTAAAAGAAAAATCATAGCAACTATAAAGCCAAAGAATTTGGTAGTAAATAAACCTTCTATCACTAAATATATTCCTACTTCATCGGCTATGCTTTTTAACCCAACTATTAATTTAATTAGGCTATATGTTGAAAAGACTAGTGTTGCCGAAGCAATAATAATTAATATATCCATAATTTCAGCTCCTTTTATAAATAAAACCTCTTTTAAGTGTTATTATTCAGTAATTAATTCAACCTCCTGATTAGAGACGGGTTGTTTGCAACCAGGACAAATATAATAAAAATCATCTTCTAAATCAAGAGTGTTTTGAATAGGTGTTAATTTTTCTTTTACATCATTTTTTTTCATATACAATAGAGTTTTTAAATTCCATTCTTTATTAGTAGATACCTTTTCACAATGAGTACACTTAATGTTTGTTTTCATTTTTATCTTCTCCTTTATATTTTAATTATTTTCTTTTCCAAACTTTATTTTCTTTAATTTTTTTAATGTCCCATTTCCAACTCCATTCACCAATAAAGAAAACTTCTTTTGTTTCTCCGATCGTGCTTTCGATTTCGACTGGACAAATAAGCATATTGCCATGAGGATAATCTTTATCTTCTATTACAAAAGCTTGTTCATCGTCAGAAAAATAATAATTAGTATAATATTTTTCGTTCTCAGAAGCTTTATTTACATAGTTTAAAAATTGAAAAAGCTCATCTTTTTCAAAGCCAACTGTCTTCGCTGAATTATTTGTAAAATAATCATCTTCAATAAAGCCATTAAATTCCCATAAGTTATTAAGTTTAATTATAGTTTCTCTAATTTTCTTTCCTAACATCTCTACTTCAATCAATCCAAAACCAGTAAAGTTGTAAAATGTATCTAAATCTCCATTCCCAATATCCGTTACTGCTCCTCTTAAAATTATTTCAACAGTTTTGTTCGGATTTAAAAATTGAAAATAAAAATCTTTCTGTAATAAAGAATATGTGGTGTTATTATTAATAATTTTAGTAATTTCCTGCATTTGTTGAAAATTAAAATAAATATTTTCTGGTTCTTCTTCTGAAATATAACCTTCAATATTTCCTAAACCATTAATAGAAAAATGTCTCTTTTTTAATTCTTTTGTCATTTTAGTTAATCTCTCCTTAATGTCATATTTTTTATTAATTGTTAATTAAAGTATATCATATTTAGGAATTTTTTAAAAATATATAAATTTAAATTTTTAAATTTTTTAAAATAAAAAAGTCCCCTCTTTAAAAGAGGAGACTTTGGTTTAAAAATTATTATTTTAATTCTAAAGTTCTTTTAAATATCCTTCTAGTGCAACTCTAGTGTTATCTGGCATTACAGCACCATTGTATTCCCAACCGTGATCAAAAAGGTTAATATCAAGCTTTGGTTTTTCTTCACTAAAATATTTTTTCTTGTAGTAATCAATACGACCATTAAAGTATTCTAAAGCTTTTTCATAATCATCAAATGGTTTTTCAATTTTTCTAATAATTCTTGCTTCATATAAAAAATCAGGATTACCTCTAAATACATAAGAGACATCATAATTAAAACTATTTCTATTTTCACTAAGAACTAAAATTAATTGATAGGTTGCATTTTTAATAACAACTCTTATCTTTTTACCTTCAAGCTTTTCTGGAAAACTACTTTCTTCCTCTCTTTGAATAGTATTCATAATTCCCTTATCTCTATATTCTTGCATTAATTTTTCATTTCTTTTTTCTTTTTCTTTAACTTTAGTTACATTATCTTGAGAAATCAAAGATCCTTTGAGAACGAAAAGCTCTTCCAGGTCTTCATTTAATTCTTGAAATTTAGCTTCAATTTCAAAAAGTTTTGCTTTATATTCCTCTTTAAGTTCATCTCTGCTTTCCTTAAGAGTTTCATAGTCCTGTTGCTTAAGATAATGTTCATAATCTCCCAAATTATCTTCAATTTGGGGACTATATCTTTGCTCATCAGACCATGTGGTATATAATTCATATTTGATTCCAGAGTTTACACTAAACATACTCGGATTTAATTCTCCACTTTTATGAAGTAGAGGGTTTACTAAATTAGTTTCTGTTACAGCACTAGCATCAATTAATTTTAACATAATTATCTCTCCTTAATTATATAGTTTCTTTAATAAATTTATAAACAGCTTCTTCAATTCCAAGATTGATCTTTTCTTTATCGGTAATGTCTTCAATAGTCTCAAGATTAACTGGTTTGATTTCTCCTCCAATTCCAATCAATTTAAAAGTCATACTGCAATCTTCAAGGTTCTCAGATTTATAAAGGCGAGCAACTAAATTATATGTTGTTCCATTATTAACCTGCATAACAACTGTTGACTTTGAATAGGGGTTTAGGTCATATAAACTAACCTTAAAGTCAGTTTTACCAAAAATAGAGACAATATCTTCTTTGTGTTTTTGAAGATAATCTTTTAAGGTTTTTTGGATTTTAACATATTCTTGATTTACTATTTCCATGTTTCTGCTTAATTTTTTTAATTTATCACTCATTAATATCACTCCAATTATATTTTTATTTTAAATAACTTTTTAAGTTTTTATCTTAAATAAATTTTTATATTTTTTTATTTTTAAACGAAAACAGTATAATGATTGTTTTTAAAGTTTCTGATTAGTCCAGGTTGATTGACAGGGTAGGAGCTGTTTGAGTTACTCCTCTGTCTAACATAAAGTTTGCCATCTGGATCACTGTAGAAATAACAGGTTTTTTTAAATCTAGAATCTCTTTTTTCAAGTTTTGCTTTAATTAATGTGCCAGGATTATCTTTTACTATTTTGGTTAACTCTTCAAAACCCACTTGCTTTGTTCTGTTTTCAAAAGCACTTTCAAGTGTATCTTTAACTTGAGTTCTCTTTTTTACTTCAACTAATGTGTATATTGATAAAACTCTCAATTCATTAATTAAAGCTCTAAAGAATTGACTGTTGTTTTTAGGAGTTCCCTTAATTATTCTGTATTCTTTTTCTTTTCCATAGCGATTTCTATCTTCACTAAAATCATCACTAACATTAATGATTTCTTTAAAGTCAGAAATCTTTTCAAATAATTCTTTTTCTTCAATCTCTGAAACCTCAATAGTAGTTTTAAGTTTAAGTTTTAGTTTGTTTAAATCTTTTTCATTTCCTAAATGTTTTAATCCCATTTCAACAAAATCTTCTTTATCTTTAGCATTAGGACAAAAATCAAGACCAGAACGATCCCATTTCCAAATATTTTTCAATAATTTTTCTGGACTATAATCTCCCATAGATAATGACACTTCACGAGTAGAAAAGTCTTTAGGAAAAACATTGCTGTCATCAGAAATATGGTAAACAACAGGTCTGCTTTCACCAATATCGTATAGTTTAAGATCTTTAAAAATATTGTAGCTCATAATTTAACCTCTCCTTTTAATGTCTTTTTTTAAAAAATGTCTTTTTAAACTGAATAATCTAATGTCAAATTTTAATTATTATATATTGATTATAACATATTATATATTTTTTTCCAATTACATTTTTTGATGATGGTAGGCCGATCTTGATGCAGCCGCAGATGATTCAGGCGATGCAATATTTTAATAAAAAATACAAACAAAAGAGGTTTTAAATGTAAAAAATTCAATTTGAGAACACGGTGAGTGAACTCTACAAAACAAAAGAGGTTTTAAATGTATTTTTACCCTATTTATTAAAAACTCCTGATCAGCCAGATCATGGCCGATGTTTTGATGCATCCTTGATGTAATTTCTTAATTAAGGATGTTTTAATATATATAAATAATGTTTAAAATTTGACTATCACCATTAATAATGGTATAATTAATGTATGATAAAAGAATAAAGAAAGGAGGAAAAAGTGTGAAGATCTTAAAAGCTCATCAGGGTTCAGTTCTATTTTTTGGACCACAGACCAGATCAGAAGAAAAACTTAAAAATATTGTAAGATTAGAATTTCAAGATAGATCAGGGAAAAAATTTGATAGTTTGAAAAATGTTGAATGGATTAAAGGTTATGAAAAGGTGAATGATTTTTTAAAAAAGGAAGCACAATTAGAGTACAGTAATCTTTTAATTATTGATTTTGATGGAGATACTGATAATTATGAAATCAGGAAGGTAACTGAAGAAGATTTAAGACTCTGGATTGTTGATGAATAGTTTTAATCAGGAGGAATAAATAAATGAGTGAAAAAGTAATGAATTATGAACAGGCATATAAATATCTTAAAACTGATGTTGAAGAATTAATTGATAATTTTGAAGAAAAAATGGAAAACTTCTATGATCCACGAGAATATCACGATAAACTTCAAGTTCTTCATAACATTAAAAACCAAATGGAAACTTATGATAAGATGGTCGATAGCAAACTTGAAATAAATAAAGATTACAAGCTAAAAGGCTGGGATTGGGCTGAACTGGCAGATAAATTAAATATTAAAATAGAAGAACCAGAGGTAGAAAGTTATGCTTTTAGTATTGAAGAAAATGATTTTTTCTATTATAAAGCTGTTGAAAACTACCTTAAAGCCAACTCCCAAAATGAAGAAGTAATTAACATTTTAAAAGACCATCTTCGAGCTATGTTGGGAGAAGAGTTAAATACAAGTGGTTCTTATAATGAAGTATGGGCTGCAATGCTGAAGATAAAATATGATGATGTATTTATGCAATTTGTATTTGCACTACTTCCTCATATGTGGACATAGAAATAGCAAAGGAGAATTAATAAAATGAAAAAAATAGATGAATTTAGAGGAAAATATTATTTCCTATCGAATTTTTCAGATGACGGATTTAAAATTGATGGTCATTTCTACAAAACCAATGAACATTTTTTTCAAACAATGAAAACTTTAAATGAAAACGAAAGAGAAAAAGTAAGAAAAGCAGAAACCCCCAGTAAAGCTAAAAAAATCGGTAGAAGAGTAACTCTTAGAAATAATTGGAATGATTTAAGAGTTCCGATAATGTATGCAGGGTTGAAAGCAAAATTTAAACAAAATCCAGAAATTAAGAAGAAACTTGTAGAAACTAAAGATGCTATTTTGATTGAGGGGAATAACTGGAATGATTTCTATTGGGGAAGATGCAAAGGTAAAGGAGAAAATATATTAGGTAAACTATTAATGATTATAAGAAAAGAAATTATAGAAGGGTCATTATAAAAATATAAGGAGGAAATAGAAATGAAAAAAGAAAATATTAAAGAGTTAGTCGTTACATCGATGCAATTATACAGTTCTTTAGATAAAATATGGTCAGCAAGTAAGGGGGCTGGAGAAAGCCAAATCCTCGGTAGATTATTAGAACACAAAGAGGAAATAGAAAATAATTTAGATATTTTTGACGAAAATGAATTAGATTTTCTATCATACTTTACTATTAATGTGGAAAACAAAAAAGAAAAAAATAATAAAGAAAAAGCAGTTGAAATATTAAAACAACACGACATTGAGTGTGAATACGATAAGGAAAAAGATAATATTGTAATCTGGAATAATCCAGATAGTAAAATTGATTTGTATTTTTTAAAAGATCAAAAGTTGCATTTAAATATCAGCTCTTCCAATCAGGATTTTGAAGAACAGTACAGGTTTTATTTGAGTGTTGATAATATTATACATGCTCTCGATAAAATCAAAAAAATAGATCCTAAATTAGTTAAATAAGGAGGAGAATAAATGTTTAAATATATATACAAATTAAGACCACCAGCTCCAGGATGTCAACCGAAAAGAAATTTAATTAAAACAGTAGGTTTTGACAATAAAAAGGTATATCAAGGAGTTAATGGTTGGGGATATGCCATTTATTCAGAAGAATTAGAAAATCCTTCAGAATGGGATTTAGAACTGGTTGAAATAATGAGATAATAAAAGAAGAGAGCTGTTAATATGAAATATGCAGTAGGTATTGACTTAAGCAGAATTAAACCTTATATGGCAGGCTATGCTTTAGACAGATTTTTATTAATTGAAGCCGATAATAAAGAAGAAGCTGTTCAAAAATATCTTGAAGATGAAAATATTAAAGAAGGTTTAAATTTGGTTTTTAAAGAAGCTAAGAAAATAACTAATGGACAATTTGAGATAGTAAAAAATTTGGTAAAAGGTTATTTAGAAAGCAAGGAGGAAAATTAAATGAAAATAAAGCTTAAGAAAAAAGATAACGGTAAATATCAGGCAACTTTTTCTGTTGATTTTGATTTAGGAGAAATTGATATTAAACTTCCTGAAGGGGCAAGAGAAAATGGTAAGATAGTAATCCAAACTGGAGCTAATGTTCAAGAAATGAAAAGACTTTATAAACAAAACCTTGAACAAAATATTGATATTTACGATAAACCAACTAAAGATAGATTTAAGGAAGTGTTAGAAGAATATGTTAAATACGACCTTTTTGAAAAAATGCAGTTAAAAACTATACCTCCGAGGGTTATTCTTAATAAAGATGGGGAAATTAAAGATATTGATGGACTTGTAAGTGGTGTTGAATATGAAATAGTTGAAGAATAGGGGGAAATAATGATAAGTAAAAAAGAATTAATCAATTTTATTGCTGAAAGTCAACAGGAAAAAGTTGATAAAGAAATAGAAAATGATGAACAATATAAGCAGCTTGAAAAAGATTTGAAAAACATTTTGTCTGATTTGGATTTAGATTGGGTTTTTGAAAACGATGTATCTGCTTTATTAGTTAAGTTACAAGATTTAGCCTATAAGAAAGGATTAGAGGATGGCTTAGATTTAAAAGAACTTTTATAACGATTTAAAGGAGGTAAATCAGTGAAGAAATGGAGAGAAGTTTATCTTAGAAAGATAAAAACTAAAGCCTTCAATGAAAGTGATTTTATCGGGGCTTTTGAAGCTGTGTTAGAAGATGAAGAAAAAGCACACAAAACTATTGATAAACGGTTCGTTGGTGATCAACTAATCTGGCATTGGGAATGTTTAAATGATAAAGGTCATGTAGATTACAATTTACCTTCAAATGTAAAGCAAAACTACAAAAATGTTGCAAATCATTTATTAAAAAATTACTTTATTAAAGATGATTTTACCGATTGGTATTTGAGTTTAGGTTGTGTAAAAATTGAAGAAGATATAATTAGTGGTTGTGAAAGAGTGATTTTGTGTTAATTAAATAGTTTAAGAAAGGAATGTTGAGAGTGAAAATAATTAAATCTTTCTATATAACTGGTAATAAGGGAGAATATTTTGAGTTTCAGTTATCAAATAAAAACTGGTATCTAATGGACACGGTTTCTGACATTTATATTATGCCTGTTTTTTTTGAAAGAAGACTGACCATCGAAAAAATTATTGATAAATATGGTAAAGGAAAAAAACTTAAAAAACCAACTGATCAAGAATATACAAAAGAAAGCATTAGAGATTATGTAGGTAAATAATAATTGGGAGGAATTAATAATGAGGAACAGGTTTAAAATGGAATATGCCAATATGACCGATAAAGAATTTATACAGTTTATTGTTGACAACTCAAATATAAAAATACCAATCTATAATCCAGAGGGTTTGAGAACTAATATATCTACAAATATAAATAATCCAATAGAATTGAGAACTCAAGAAGCGAAAGATAAATTTAATAATTTTATTGGTAAAGAAAATAAGATTGAAGATATAGTTGTTGATCAAAACTTTAACAATATTAAAGATAAATTTGAAGCATATGAAACAGAAGATTATTATGTGTTAAAGGTTGTTGAAAAGAGTTTTAATATAGGAACTCCTGGGTTTGAAATGATTATGAGCAATAATGAGAAAATATATATATTAATAGAAGCAAAAAAATGGGATTACTACTATAAAAAAATTAATCATTTAGGTTTAGAATTTAATCTTCATTTGTATGATACTAAATTAAACAAAATAAAATATCTTTTAAATGAAAAGTTGGATAAAAATAAATTCAAAAACTTTGAATATAGAGATATTGGTTGGAAATATGATAATCCTAAATATGATAGTATGTATTACGAACAGATATAATATAAGGAGGAATAATAATGAAAACTAAAGTGCAAGCCGAATATATTAAGAGTGTAGATCCTGATTATCAGGGGCAGCAACAATATCATATTGGAGAAAAAATTAAAATTTTTAATCCTGACAACCCTAATTTTGAGCATAATAATAAAGAAGGAACATGGCAGGGTGTTGCAAAAAATAGTGTTTTAAAAGGAAAAACCTATCATTATGTTGAGTTGAGCAAATAATTATAAAGGAGCTGATATAATGTTTAAAAAAGGTGAAGATTACTTTGATTACAATAAGATATTTACCAGAGAAGAGTTGTCTCAAAAAGTAACTGATATGATGATAGAAATAAATCAGCTTAGAAAAGAGGTAAAAAAATTAAAAGAAGAAAAGAAAGAAAGAATTTAATCTTAGGGGGTGTGTATTGTGGCAACAGAATATAGGATAAATAAAAAATTGGAAGTTAGTTTATCTCATAAAATGTTAGATGAATTTGAAAAAATCAGCTTAACAACTCTTGTTAAAATTGTTTTAGAAAAATATATTAATAGTGATTTTAGTTTGAGTGGGGAAGAGATTAATAAGTTTTATAAAAATAGTAATAGAAATATGCGAAAAAACATATATAATGTTGATGCCTTAGTTAAAGATTTTGATGATAAATTAGAAGAAAGGGTTAATTTTAATACTAATAGAAAAAGGTCTGCTGCTATTGAAGTTAGTTTAAATAAATGGCTGAATGGAGAATATGAAATTTCTAGAGAAAAGTTTTTGCAAAAATATAAAAAGTAGGTGATAATTGAAATGGCAAAACTTACTGAAAAAGAGTTTTTTAATTTATTTAAAGAAAATGTTAGTTTTAAAGAAATTTCAAGTCTTTTTGGACTTCCTAAAGCTGAGATATACTATTTTTTTGAGAAATATATTGAGGAAAATGCCTATTTTAAATATGAAAAATATTTAAAAAAATATCTACCAGGGAAACGAGCTACAAAGAATGTTGTTATAATGTTAAATGAAGGGGTTTCTAAATATAAAATCCAGAAAGATTTAGAGTTAATTGATTCAGATAGTTTATTTTTAATTAAACTTATAAAAAAGAAAGGTCTTTTAAACAAAATCTATAATTTAAAATATAAGCAAAATAAAGATAAAAACAAAAGAATAAAACGGGGTAAAATAATAAATAACAACCAAATTCCTTATTTTAAAAATAATTGGGAAAATAAAGATCTCTATTTTGAAGTTGATAATAACTTTTTGCTAAACAGATATATTGAAATCTTAAATAGAATTGGTACAAAAGAAGATATTAATAAAGAAGAAATGTTTGCATATTTCAATTCTTCAGATAAACACTCTTTTAAAGTGTTTCTTGGAAGCCAATTAAGTCATAGTACAATTAATTGGATTAAAAACAACAAGATGATTAATAAAAAATTCTTAAATAATTTAGATAGGGAGCTGTTAGCAAAACAATTTTTACAAAAAAGGGTAACCCTTAAAGCTTTAAAGCGAAAGTCTTTTAAGTTCCCCCCTTCTTTATCTCAATTAATATATGATATTTCTAAACAATTAGATTTTAAAATAGCAAAAAATTATTATCTTAAAATTTCTAATTTAGAAAAAGAAAATAATAAAAGTAATACCGATATAATGAGTGATTATGAGGGTATTCATATGGTTTCTGGTTTAAAATATTATTATCCAGAAAATTATCTTAGAGATGAACTTGCTTTTAAACAAAAAAACCATGGTTTTATAATTATAGAAGATATTTTAAATTATGTTGAAAATGAAGCAAAAGAATATGGTTTTGTTTTAAGGGAAGATAAAAAAATTAAAAGAAAAAATCTTTTAAATATAATGTACTTTTTAAGACATGGAGAATTTGAAAGTGAAGCTATGGATTTTCTTGTTTATATTTAGTTTTAAAATTAAGTTATTAAAAAGGGAGATGGGAAATATGCTTAGGATAGAAGTGGGAGAAAAGTTAACACTTTTTAAAGGTATTGAAAGGTTTAAAAATAGAAGTGGTGGCTTACTGGAAATGACTAAAGACGGAGATCTTGTTTTTACTCTGTTTCTCCCCGAGATAACAGATGATGAAGTTGATGTAATTGGAAACAATAATATGAAATTCAAGCTTCTTGAAGAAAACGGTATGATTATTATCTATTTAAGATTTGTTGGCACTTCATTGATATTTGAGTTCTTCTTTAATCCTAATAAATATAGTGATGATAGGGTACAAAAATATATTAATCAAGAAAAGGGATTGCTTTTAAATCTTTTTGCTATTGATAGTAGAAAAGATATGATTGTGGAAAATATAAGAATTTTTAATCTACCCTACAGTTTGGAAGATAAGCTAAAGGAAAGTTGGCAAGCTGACTATTCAGACTATGAGCTTTTTTGTAGCAAAACTACTAAATATCATGTTAAAGATAATTTCGAAAAAGCCATGTCTGTTGAAAAAAGATAAAAGAAAGAGGTTTTAAATATGAGATATTTTTCTGAAATATTAGCAGAGCATATCATTAAAGACAATCTAACCTATTCTGAAGCAGCAAAAAGGTTTGATGTATCAGAAAAACTTGTTTATCGACAAATGAAAAAATTAGAATACATTAATCCAGAACAATATAATATTTTAAAGCTTGTTCATAAGTTAAACTGGTATCATCGTTCAGTAAATGGAGGTAAAAAAACTAAAAAAATAATTGAAGAAAGAATTGAAGAAGAACAGGCTGACCATAGAAATAAAGAAAAATTACATGAGTTATATAAAGAGTTAGGTACATGGAAGAAGGTTGCTGATAAATTAGGGGTTTCTCGAAGAACTGTAATGAGGTATAAATAGGTTTTTAAAAGAGAGAAATTAACAAAAAAATAAAAATACTTAATAAATAATAAATAAGAAAGGATGGTCAGTATGGATGTAAATAAACTCTGGTTTAGAAAAATAGGCAAGTTACATTATTTAAAAACCTACGAATATATTGATGGGGTAAAACTTTTTAGTTGCAAAAATTTATCTGGTCAAAAATATATAGCTTTTTGGATAAATACAACTGAAGAATATGAAAAGTGGTTTTTTGTTCCAGTTAGCAAAAATAGATTAAAAGAAGTAAAGGATAAAAAAATATTTTTAAGAGGTATTTTCTCTCTACCTGAAAAGAAATGGGTGTGGGAAGTTAAAGAATATTTTTGGGAAAAGGAAAATAAAATTCAGAGGATTAATATGGAAGACATTAAAGAAAGTGATTTACCTGAAAAAAATGTTTTAATTTAAAACAAGGAGGAGACAATATGGGGTTAAATATTTTTTTAGAAAAAGTAAATATAAAGGTTGAAGATTTAAGTGAATTAAATGATATAAAGGCTTATAGAAGATATAAAGAAATTCCCAACTTAAAGGAAGCTACTACTTCTGATGAAATAGAGTGGTTTGAAGAATTAAAAGAAAGATATGATTCCAGGAATGTTGAAATTGAAATAATAGAGATCTGGAGAAAAAGATTTGCTTTAGAAAAAAAAGTCAAAGAGTTTGCAAAACAAAAAGATAATAGTGAAAAAGAAATAAATGAATCATCTTATACTTCAGTTATTATCAGAAAAGAAGACATTGATGGTTTGGTTGAAATATTGAATAGAAACAACTCTGGAATAATTTCAATATTAAAAGACTTAAAAGAAAATTTTGATTTTAAAAACAATACATTGTTGTATTATAGCTATTTTTAAAAATAAAACTCCCTTTAAAAGTAGTTTTGTTTAAAGGGGCTTAAAAGAAATGAGGTTTTAAAGTGTTATATAGTAGAGAAGAATATATTCTTTTGTCTTTGATTTCAGCAGAATATCAGGAAGAGGATAACTTTAAAATAAAATCCAAAAACAAATTAGAGAAAATTGAAGCGATTAACAATAAAGATGATTTAGAAGAATTTTTATTTAAAAAACAAATTTCAAAAGAACAATTAAAACTATTTTAAAAACATTAAGTTCTTTTTTTAACTATTGTTTACATTTATTTCCTTTAATGGTATAATTAATTTATCAATTAAAGGAGGTAATTATGGATAATAAAAAAATAGGTTTATTTATTATAGTAATTTTGTTTTTACTGGTATTAAGTGGGGCTGTACTATATTATACTAACAATGGTGATTTGAATGGAGTCCTTAATGCTCAAAAAAATACTTCAACTGAAAATAAAACGGCTGTAAATAACAATTCAGACAAAATGACGGGTGAGAATACAGAGGAAAATCTTCCAGAAGGAGAAATGGAGAAAGTACCCGAGGATATCAATGATCCTTTTGTAAAAAAGGTAAATGATAAGCTTGATAAAAATTATATGGCAGTAGAAAACTTAATTATTGAAAATGGTAAAGAAATAGTAACATCTGCTAAAATAATTTCTAAAAAAACTGAAGATTTTGGTGTTATGATATTAACTGCCGAAGGGGATATCTATAACTTCCCTAAATCTGAAATAAAAGAACAATCGGTTAATAATTTTAAAGTTGAGCAATTAAATAATATTACTGGAATTGTAATTGAAAAAGAAGAAGTTTATTTTTTAAGTGATAGTGGAAATAAATATATTGAAAAGAAAGATCTTTTAAATCAAAATTATAATGTAAGAAATACAAATAAGGATATCACCTGGGAGTTTGATGCTGAAAACTTCTTATATTATAACGGAACATTAAATATGAATACAGAAGGGTAATTAAAAAAGACCACTTAATTGTGGTCTTTTTTGTTTGCCTATATTTCTTAAAACTTCTTTTGTTATATTATTTAAAATTATTGTAAATATTATTAAAGATTGATTCTATTTCCCTGTTAACTTCTTTTTGTTTTAAAGAAGAAACAGCTTGTACCCTAAAAATCGTTTTATCATTAACATTAAAAAATAAATTGTTAAACATCAATTCATCTTTCAAACTATAATTAAATCTTTGTTTAAAGGTGTTGCCTTTTTTCAATTTGTTATTTGAAACAATTTTTAGTGAGTTGTTTTGATGCTTTTTTTCTAATAAATTAATTAGATCTTGAGTATCTTTTATTATTGATTTTTCTGGAGTATATTTTGCTTTTACAGGTCGAACAGTTATATAAGCTGGATAATTTAATAATTTAGTTTTTATATCGCTGGCTTTTTCGTATTTATCCAGATTGGCTTCTTTGGTAAAAGTAAAAATTACATCTTCTGGTACTTTAGGAATGTTTGGATATTGACCTGATAAGAAAACATATTCTTGCGAAGTATATATTGTCCATCCTTTAGGTAGTTTTAACTGAATATCTTTTGTTTTATTGCCTGTTTTCTTGGTTAATGTTAATTTTTCATTTTTAAAAGAGTTTTTGTTTTTTTGGGGTTTAAATGTCTTTAAAGATTCGTCAATTCTACTGAATTTATTTTTTGAACTTTTAAATTCAATTGCTGCAACTGATATGGTTGAAACAATCAGTAGAAATAACATAGTAAAAATAATAATTTTTTTATTCATTAATATATCACTCCTTCTATTTTAGTATATCATTATTTCCTTTTTTTGTAAATATTTAATACCTTTAACTTTAATGGCATATATAGTATAATAAAAATAACTTATTAATAAAAGACATTTTATTAAAAAATTACAAAAAGGAGAGATATGACATGGGTTTAGAAATGTGGATTAACAAAGTAAATGTAAAAACAGATGATGTGGAGCATATCAATGAAATTATTTCTTATAATCACTATAAGAATAAGGATATTCCTACTCCAGAAGAAGTTCAGGCTTATATTGAAAAAAAGGGCTGGACTAAAGAAAAAGACTTAGATAAAATTGAGGAATATAAAAAAACATTAAGAGAAGAAAGATATCGGTATGAAGGTTTAATTGAATTATATGAAGAAGAAGATCCAGGTTATGAAAATGTAATCTCCTGGGCTAAAAATTATCTTCTTAATGCAGTAATGGAAGATTGGTGCAGGAAAGTTGTAGGAGAAGAAATTAAGCTTAATGGTTTAAAAATCATTTTAAAGAAAGAAGATATTAAAAAGATAGTACAAAGATATAGAGAGAAGTTGTCAAGATATGATATTAAAGAGGAGAATGTAAAAAGAGCTATAATGCCATTTAAAAAAATATTAGAAGAAACCAATTTTGAAGAAGAAACATTATATTATTCAAGTTGGTGGTAATATTAAAAAAGATTTAAGTTAAGAACAGGGATTAATATCTCTGTTCTTTTTTTATTTTTAAAAATTTAAAAAGTTAAAAATTAAATTTAAATAAAAATTTATATTTTTTGACTATAACCATTAATAATGGTATAATATAAATAAGCAGGAGATTTAATGATGAATATAGATAAATATATTGAAATGCTTTCAGAGTATAATAAGGTTGTTGTTTTAAGTGGTGGTGTTCTTTTAGAAATCAATAATGATATAACCATTTTACTTGGTAAACCACCAATCTTGGATAAAACTCACCATTAATGTAGCAAGGAAGCTCCTTCCAAATCTTATCTTTGATTTGGTGGGAGAAGCTGACGAGAACTTTAAAGAAGACTTAAAAAAATATGAAACAGATAGAATACTCTATAAGGATAAGTTTGTTTATCTGTTAGAAAAATATGATATGGAATTTGAGTTTATTTATGATTGTTTGATTGTTGATGCTTATTTAATTGATCAAAATAAGGAGGATTAAAAATGGATATTAAAAAAATACAAGAAATGAAAAAGTTAAATGGTGTTAAAGGAAGCTTTAGATATAAAGCTATTGAAAAACAATATTACAAAGAATTAAAATTAAATTTTAAAGGCGAAGAGAAAAATAATAAACTTGTTCAAAAACTGCATTGCATGTGGCAATTACTGCAAAAAAATAATGTGATAATTAACATTTACGAAGACGGTATTAAAATTGCTGGCGATTCTATTGAAGGAGAAAGAGCTTTTATTCTCTGGGAAGATTTAGAGGTTTTTTTAAATCGAAGGTGTAAATTAATGAATGGCAATATTGAAGAAATGAATCATGATGATACTCTTGGAAATTATTATTTAGACGAATTATATATGAGAGTTGATGATACTAATGAAGAAGACAATACTGCTTTAATCCAGGGTTTGCATTGTATTTGGCAATTATTAAATTCGGGTTTAGATATTGTAACAAAAAATACTATTGGTGTTAATATATCAAATAAACCTATAATTAAAGGAGAGAAAGTTGAAGATAAGTTTTTTGTGAGATGGAGCAATTTAGAAGAAGAAATGATAAAAAGAAATCATCTATTGTTAAGTTAAAGGGGAGATTAAATATCCATATTATTAATGGGACCAATATTTATACTAAAATTTTAGATATGATAAAATAAAAGATAACATTAAAAATACAAAAAGGAGAGATTATTTTGAAGAAAATTGTTCCAAAGTCGTTAAGTATAGTAGTTTTCTTTATTGTTTTAGGTTTTTTATTAGGAGGAATTGCTGTGGCAGAAGAAGATCAACTTGAATATACAACAGTAAACCTAAACATCAATCAGCAGGAAAAATATACACCAGACATTGTAGATGTTGTTGTTGGTTTTGAAAACGAAAATATCCTTCACAAAAGGGCTATTGAAGAAAACAATCGAGTTTCTGAAAAATTAATGAGTATTTTAAAATCAAAAGACCTTGAAAATGTGCAAACTCAAAGATTTAGAGTATATCCTAGAACTAGATATGATTCTAAAAATCATAATAAAAGAACAACTTATTATAAAGTAAGTAATCAAATTAAATTTACAACTAAAAATTTAGGTGATCTTCCCGTTCTTCTGGGAGAACTTTTAGAAGCTGGAGCAAATGATGTTCAAAATATTAATTATAGATTGGAAAACAGTAATAAGGAAGTAGAATTTGTAACAGATTTGGCTTTAAAGAATTTGAAAACTAAAGCAGAAAATATAGTAAAAAGTTTGGGTAAAGAAAAATATGAAATAGAAAACATTAATTTTGGACATCAAAGGGTATATACAAGAGGACTGCAAGAATCAATGGCTATGACAAAATCAATGTCAGTAGGAAGTTCCAGTAATGTTCCAGTTAGTGAGCAACAGGTAGAAATTAATGTTTCTTTAAGTGCTAAGATTAGGGTTTATTAAAAAATAATATATAAATAAAAAAGGTACCCATAATTGGGTACCTTAATTTTTTAAATTCGTTTTTCTGATTTTACAGGAAAAATCTCAATATTTATTACTTTTAAATTGCTGTCTAAACCATATTCTTCTTTTTTGATTTCATTTTGTATAATTTCTTTAATAACTTCTTTTGTTCTGTTAATATTGTAATTTTTATTAAATGTTTTTTCAAAAACTAGCTGTTCTAAAGTGTCTTCAAGCATTGGAGTACCAATAGTCCTTAGTTCATTATTAAGTTCTGCTTTGACTTTAATATTATTCCCCTTGTTTATTTGAGTAGTGAAAGTTAAATTATCGTTATTAAAGTTTCCGAAAATAGTTAAGACTGTTAATGCACTCATAATTAATATTGTAAATAAAAATAGATAAAAATCAAAATCTTCTGATTGCATTTGTTTTTAGCTCCTTTTGTTTTTTTACATAAATATATCAAGTTTAGATATTTCAACATCTTCTTCTAATTCTTTTCGACAAATATTAAATATTATAGATTTAAATTCTTGAAAATCCTTTATTCCTTTAAATTTTGTTATAAATAATTTTTGTTTTATTTTATTTTCAATTTTATCTCTTTTAAGATGAAAGTCTTTTTTGTTATGGTTAAGAGTTGCTTTAATTGCTATAGGATTTCCATTAATTACTATTTCAATATATAGTTTCTTGCCTTTTTCTTCATTCGTTACTTTTTCATTTATTTCTACCAATAATATTATAATTATTATTGTAAATATTAATATAACCACATTTGTTCCAGAAATGGGTGGCAGTACATTTAATCTTAACATATCAGCCAACTCTCCTTTTTACTATTTAGCCATTATTTTCACTTCAGTTATTTTTACTGTTTCGTTTTCATGAGTCAGAGGGTATTCATTATTAAAATAGTTTTCAATTTTACTTTTTAGTTTTTCTAAAGTGTATTTGTTGTTGTGGATTATTTTAAATATTTCATTACCAACATTATCTTTAAGGTCTTGTCTTACAAATATCTTTTCATTTAAAACTAAAATTATTTCAATTTCCTGATTATTGATTTCTCCTCTAAGTCTTATTTTGTTGGTTGATAAAAGACCTTCACCTACTACTCCGATAACACTCATTGCAAATATCATCATACCAATTAATAATATAATTCCCATACTATCATTAGACATGTTTCCACTTCTCCTTTTAATAAAACATTATTTTTATATTTTTTACTTTAATATCTTTTTCAAAATTAGTGTTGTTAATATCCCTAACAATCTCCGTTTTTATATTTTCTAATTCAATATTTCCTCTTGATTGAGCTTCTAAAACTATTTCAGTAATTATTTCGTTAACTTGATCTCGAATATCTGGATTTATACTTTGAGGTTCATTTAAGAATAAAGTAAATACAAATTCACTATCATAAATTTTTCCATAAGTTCTAAATTCTGAATCTTTGTGTGGTTCTGTAAATACAAGTACGCTTACAAGAATAATCATTGCAATAATGAATGAAATAAAAACCAAAAATCCTAATTCGTTATCAATTTCCATAATTTATCACTCCTGTTTTATAATAATATTTTAATTTCCTGGTAATATTATAATTTCTTCTATAAATAAATTTTCTTGTAATTTATCTATCTTAATCTTTTTATTTAATTTTGTTTTAATTTCTTCTTCAATTTTTTCAATAGAATTATCGTTTTTATAAGTAATATTGTAAATTTCTTTTTTAAATTCATTTTCTAATTTGCTGTCTCCAAACCAATCAGTATTTCTATTAAGTTGAATAGTTACAGAAACATTACTTTGATTTAATTGGCTATCAACAATTATTGTGTCGTCAACTAATATAAAAACCCAAACTGGTATAAAAACCATACTTACTATAATCCAATAAACAATTAATTGTATTAAAGATTCTCTTAATTTTGTCATTTCAATTCTCTTTTTTGTTAAAGTTTAATTTTAATGTCATTTATTTACTAATTATGTAATTATTATATCATACTGAAAATAAAAAGAAAAGACACCCTGTTAAACAGGATGCCTTGATTTTAAATATTATATTTTTATTGTAGTCCTTCCAAAAATTCTTCAGTTTTTTCTCTATTCCACACTTCAATACCTTTATTTTTAGCTTTTTCAAGTTTACTTCCAGCACTATCTCCAGCTAAAAGAACTTCTGTCTTACCAGAAAATCCTTTTACTTCACCACCGTTTTGTTCAATAATGGCTTTAATATCTTTTCTGGAAAGATTAAAACTTCCAGTAATAGCAAAGCGTGTGTCTATATTTTGTTCTTTTTCTTCATAATTTCCTGCATTTAATTCTATTAAACAATCTAGCATTACTTTTCCAGTCATAGAATTAATATATTTTGTAATGTTGTTGGCTAATGTATCACCAACTCCGTCAATTTCATAAAGAGTGTTAATATTAACTTCTTCAAACCCTTTAAGAGATTTAACTCTATCGGCAATATCTTTAGAAACGCTACGACCACAACCATCAATTCCTAGTGCAGCTATTACTCTCCAAAGAGGAGCATTTAAACTTTCCTGGATATTATTGTAGATTTTATTGGCTTTTTTATCTTTAGTGTTTTCTACATTTTCTATAATGTCCTCTGGTGATAACTCATACAGATCAACGGGATATCTTAAATCCATATTTTCAATTAACTGTTCTAATGTTTTAATACCAAGTGATTTGATATCCATTCTTTTCACGAAATGCTCAAATGTATATAGGCTTTTCGCAGAACAGTTTGGATTAGAGCAGTAGAGGAAGTTTTTCTCTAGATTAAATTCTGTTTCTCCATTACAAACTGGACATTCTTTTGGGTATTCCAATTCAAAAGAAGTTTTATCCTTATTTTCATTTTTAATTATTTTGGGGATAACATCTCCAGCTCGTTCTACAACAACTTGATCACCAGTATTTAATTTCATCATTTTTATAAACTCAAAGTTGTGTAGTGTTACCTTATTAATCTTAGCTCCAGTCAACTCAACCTCTTCAATAACTCCAACAGGATTAATACGACCTGTTCGAGATACCTGGTATTCTATATCTTTAAGAGTTGTAGTCTCTGATTCAGCTTCGAATTTGAAAGCAACAGCCCACTTAGGGTGATGACCAGTAGAACCAAGTTCATCTCTAATGCCGTAGTTTTCAATCTTTAAAACTACTCCATCAATAGCAAATCCAAAACTATCTCTATTAACTTCAGTATCTTCACATATGGAAATAATTTCTTCAATACCTTCTTTAGAAAGTTCAACTACTTCAATAAGAGCTTCATCCCCATCGTGGTCAATAAATGAAAGTTCTTTTATATATGGAGATAACTCTTTATTCCTTAAAATCCCTGAAGCAGCATTTCTGGAATTAGAATATTCATCTTTATCTTCTTTTAAACGACTTTTATTTATTTTTTCTAATCTATTTTCAGGCAATACAACTTCTCCTCGATATTCTCTAGCTTCTACTGATAATATCTGATTTTGAATAGTTGGTATTTCTAACGCAGAATGAGTTACATCCTCTCCAACAAATCCATTGCCACGAGTAACAGCAGATTGTAAATAGCCATTTTCCCCATAGGTTAGAGTAACACTCAAACCGTCAGCTTTAGTATATAATCCAACTGGAATTTCTCCGTATGCTTTATACTGTTTGTTAAGCCATTCTCTTAATTCGCCAGTATCCCGTGCTTTATCAAGGGATAACATGGGGGAAGAGTGTTCTTTTTTCTCTAAACTATTTTTAAGAATCTCTGAACCAACTTTTTGAGTTGGACTATTTTCTGATGCTAATTCTGGATTTTCTTTTTCTAATTCTCTTAGTCTATAATACATTTCATCATACTCTTTGTCAGTAATTTCTGGTTGATTAAGAGTATAGTATTTATGATTATGATAGTTTAAATGTTTTTCTAGGTTTCTCATTTCTTGTTTAGTATTTGGCATATTTATTCCTCCTATTGTAATTTAATTTAAAAATATTATTGTCCTTGATATGTGAAATAATCATCCTCAATAGGTTGTTTTTTAGTCTTTGTCATAATTTAAAATTCTCCTTTTTGTTTTAGTTTTTTTAAAAATGTCTTTTATTTAAATAAGTTAGTTTAATTATATCATAAGGTGGGTTTTATGTAAATTTTAGAGATAAATTTTAAATATGTAAAATTTGTTAATTTATGTTAGAGATGATATAATAAATATAGAATAAAATACACTAAAAAGGGAATGATTTTATGAAGAAAGCTCTTTTTTGCACTAAATGTTTTAATGATAAGGATTTTAAAGAAATTAATGGTCAAATAACACATAAAATTAAAGAAGAAAAAATTAAAGAGAGTGTTAAAAAGTATATCTGTCAAAATTGTGGAGAAGAGATTGTTAATGATGAAGAATTTGATAAAAGTTTACTAAATGCTTTTGAAAAATATAAAGATTTAAATTTAACAAAAAATTGTTAGTTCATTTTTTATTTTTATGGAGGTTATTTTATGAAAAAAAATATTAAATTTATCCCAAAAAACAAGAATCTAGAAATAGATTTTAATAAGTTGAAAAGGTTTTTAAGTTTTAAATATGCTGGAAAGACCAAAGAACCTAAAGATTCTACATTTATAATGCAGTTTAAAAACACTTCTTTTTTAATAAGGGATAATGGGGAATTAGAATTTCATAATGTAAATTTTAAGGATATATACTTTGTTCTGTATTTCAGATATTGGATAGCGAGAAATTTAAAAGGACTAAACGATAAATTTGCATTTAAGTTTATCCCAAAGAAATTGAAAAAGGAGGAAATGGATTGTCAAGAACAATAGTTAATCAAGGATATATTAATGGAAAAAGTAAAGAAGAACATACTAAAAAAGAATTAAATAGATACTTGAAAAACCAAAAAAAGATTGATTATGATGATATAGAGCTTACTGAAATAGCTCCCAAGACTCATAAATATGTTGCATTTAAAGAAAAATAATAAATATATAAAGGATGATTGAATTGAAAAAAATAGTAGTTTTATTTTTATTGTTGGTTTTATTAGTCGGGGGTTTTTATTATTTCATTAGTTTTGAAAAAGAATCAGAAAAAGATAATATGGTTATGTTAAAGTTTGAAAGTGAAGAAAAGTTAGTTTTAAGTTTTCCAGACGACATAGATGTTAATAATATACACAATAATTCCGAAATAGAAATAAGTGATCAATTAAACAACAGATATGACAGAATAGGTTTAAGAAATTTTGTTAAAAAAGGAAATGAGTTCCTTATTTCTTTTGAAGATTTTACGAAACAATCTCGTGTTTTTGACTTAATACCTTATACCACCATAGCAGAAGATGATTTTCTTAATCTATTGGTTAGTAAACCTACTGGAAAAGAACTTTTGCCAGTTAAAGTTCCACAAAAAGATTTTAATAATATAATTAAACAGCTTGTAATATCGGATCATTCAAAAACAAGTTATGTTTATCCTTTAAATAAAATGAAATATAAAAATGTATTTAACCTTTATAAAGAAGAATTGCCATGGGAAGTTAACTACAATATAGAAATTGATCAAACCAAGAACCCTTCTTCAAATACATTTATTATAGCAAACAATGGCGATATTTTAAGAACAGGAAAAGCCACTCTTGACATTAAGTTTAATTTTAAATATGGAGAGAAAAGAAGTGGATTTGTGATTCCAGTTAAATTTAAAATAGAAAAGGTGGAATAAATATGATTTACTACCCAAACTATATGGAACCAGAAAAACTAAAAAGAATACTATCTAATTTCTTAAATGGATATTCTGCTGATCTAACCTCAAGTGGAGATTTTAATTCAAAAGATGTTTTAAATATTCAAAAAGACTTGCTTTCTCTTTTTACGACTAAGTTTTATAAAATGATAAACCCTCTATCTTACAGAGAAGAAAGAAAATATAAATCAGAAAGAAAAAGCAAAACTAAAATATATGGAAATAATAAATACAGTATTATAAGATTACATGATTATGAAAAAGAATTTGGATCGTATCACAAAGAAAAAAATATAGAAAACGAATTAGTTACTGACCATTTAATTGAAACCCTTTTCAATTGGAGCTATAAATATGCAATGCAAAACCCTTATTCCAGAGGAGCAGGAAATGTTTTTCTTTTGAATATGGAAAATTATTTGATGTGGGATAGTCATTCATTTTATTATAAAAAAATAAAATAAATTTAGTAATTAACACCTACTTATTCCAAAAACGCTATGATTTTTTTGTAGCGTTAATGGAGAAAGGTGCTAAAGTTGCACTTACCCTGTGTGATGGTCGCACTTGGGAGGATTATGAGCCTGATTATGCCGATAGGCTTTTAGTTGATTTTGATCCTAGCACTATTTCAAAAACAAAAATAAAAGAAATCTATCAATCCCTGTAGGTTTCTTATCCCTCCTCTTTTGAGGAGGTTTTTTTATGTAAATTTTTGACCACAATCATAAATGATGATATAATTATGTCAAATAGTATAAATATTAGAAATTTTGTAAATTTAAAACTGGTTTTATTTAAAAAAGAAAGGATGTTAAAATGAAATTAATTAATGTTTTGAGAAAAGCTAATCAGGAAGAGCTTAAGGGTATGGCAAAAATTTTAGAAATGACACATCAAGATAGATATACTCCAGAAGAAATTGAAGAAAAATTAATGCTTAAGGATTCAATGGCAAGTATTCTATTTACAAAAGAAAAAGATAGATACCACCATATGGTTTATAAAACAGCTAAAAAATTAAAGGTAGATAGTCCTAAAAAATACTCCACAAAAGAATTAGAAGTTAAAATATCACAAAAAGTATTTAAAAAAATGTGGAACAATATGACTCCTGAACAACAAGAAGAATTTGAAACAAAAATGAAAGAGGTGGCTAAAGAACACGGAAATGAAAAGGCTTTATTTGCTAATGCAGGAGTGTTTGGAGCTTTAACAGCAGCTCAACTTTCTGGCTTTGGTGTTTATATGTTAGCCACAACCTCTCTAGGAGCAATAACAGGAGCTATGGGTATTGCTTTACCTTTTGCAGCTTATACCACTATGACAAGTGCAATAGCTGTAATTATTGGACCTGTGGGCTGGATAGGAGCAGGATTGCTGGCTTTATTTACCCTTGGTGGAAGAGAGTATAAAAAACTAATTCCTGCCATTATATATGTTTCTATGCTGAGAAATAAAGAATATAGTAAAAAATAGTTTAATAGACTATAATTTTAAATTAAATTTCAAAAATCAATAAAGGAGATGATCAAATGGCTAAACTAGTATTAAAATTTAAAAAAGGAAAAGTAGAAGAAAGAGAAATTTCTCAATATTTGGGGTACACCGAAGATTATAAAGTGTTAATTTACATTGATGAAAAAGGAAAAAGGCATGATATTAATAGAGACTGTTTAGAAGAGGTTGTTATTCCAGAAGAAGTATTGCAACAAGCTCATAATCATAAACACAACCATTAAATATTTATAAAAGCACTCCTTAACTGGAGTGCTTAATTTTTTGATTAAATAGTATATAAATAAAAACCCCAAAACTAAATAAATAGTTTGGGGTAATATTTTTTATATCAAATTTTAAGAATAGCTAATTTCTCTTACGGGAGCGTAAAAATTAGTAATTCCAACAAACCAACCATCAAAACTAAATACTTTGACTGGTACTTCAGGTTCTCTTTCCATTACTTCTTCTACTGATTCTAAGTCTCCATCTGCATAGAATATTCTATCATCGTGTTTTTCTTCTAATTCTTTAAAGGTTTCACATTCCAGTAATGTATTAGCCTTTTTATAATCAACCTTATTTAATGTTTTCATTTTTATTCCTCCTAGTTTGATTTTAAACTCATACCTTCTTCTAATCCTCCTGGTATCTTTTTGCAACTACCACATAGAAAAGTAGTACAGCTATTAGGTTTTCTCATATTTTCATTTTTATATTGCTGATAATCACTACAATCCTCACAAAAATGCTCAAATTTTTCATAAACATTTTCTGATTGATAATTCTTTAAAGTAATTTGATTATATTCAGGCTTATTATCTTCTATATTTAAAGAATAACAACTGTTGTGATTATCTTTTCTAGTGGGTTCATGAGGTTTTCTTTTTCTACAATCAAATTTATCGCATAAATGTGCAGCTTCACAAATTATTTTAAATGCCATTGTAGTTTTCTCCTTTCTTAAAAATATTAATCCATTCTACTCTAACTTCGTTAGTAATTCTTTGTTTTTTGTGCTCTCTAGCAAATTTCTCGCAAAACTCTTTAGCTTTGTCAAGCTTCTGAAATCTAATTTTTTTCCAAAGGGTATTTAAAGTATTATCTGTTTTTTTGTCCTCTATCATTATATAATAACCGTCTTTATTGCTTTCTATTATTTCAAAAGAAAAATTGTTTTTTCTCCCTGTGTATTTACTTCCTAAAGTCCAATTTCCTTTTGATTTTTTATACCATTTCATTTAATCATCTCCTATTTTATTTTTTCCATTGTTTTAACCAGTTTTTACGAGCTTCTTTTTTAATTCTAATGTCTTTATTGTAGGTTGCATATAAAAGACACCAGTTTTCAATTTTAGATAATTCTTTGAAATAAATATTAACCCATAGACTATTTAAAGAAATATTAGTTTTTAGATCCTCAATGATCACAAAATATCCTTCATTAGGCATATTTTTAGGAAATTTTTTTATTTGAAATAAAAAATCATTTTTTTGTCCTATATATATTGGAGGGTTATTTTTCAATTCTTGTTCTGTCCAATTCATAGTTTCAACTCCTTATTTAATTATTTTTGTCGAATAAATACTTTTCCATCTCCAAGTAATATAAAAGAAGTTTTGCATTCTTTACAAATATTAATTTCCATATTGCCTAAATACTCAGAAGAAATTTTACCATTAACTTTTTTGCTGCATTTAGGGCAAGAAATTTTTTTTTCACTGTTTTGATAATAATATTCTTTCATTATTTTTTTATCAATTATCTTTTTAGAAACCTCATCAACACTTAAATTACCTCTTGCTTGAAGCCAGGGTTCTTCATATCGTGGCATATCACATAATATATAATCTTCTTCATTTAATAAACTATTTTTAACAAGTTTTAGAACCCACATTGTATCCTGATTAAATTCATTCTTAATTTTTTTTACTTCAGGTATTTTCTTTTTCCAACCATATTCTTCATAATACTTTGAAAAGAGTTTTGGTGAAGCAGGACCATTTATCCAGCTCTCAAAATCTTCTTCAAATAGTGGTTTGTCTAAATATGATAAATGATAAGCCTGAGAGTAATAACAAAGTGTCATTAATTTTCTTAATTTCATTGATTTTGCTGTTAAAAACATATCTGCTACATCGTAAATAGTTGTTTTTTTATTCAACTTGTTCAGCTCCTTTAATTATTTTTGTAAAACTTAAAGCTAAAATCATCATTATTAGTGCTAATAATATTAATACAAAACCTAAAAAAGAATTGTTGTTTTTTAAAAATTCATGAGCAATATTATTAAAAACTATTATAATCGTCTGCATCATAATAATACTGTAAAGCAATTTTTCTTTAAGTGTCATTTTATTATATCCTTTCTTTTGTCTTTTATAAAATGTCATATATTATAAATTGTAATTTAATTTTATCATATACATATTCAATTTACAAATATTTGAAATAATGTTAATTGAGTGGTATAATGTAAATATAATATTAAATATTCGACATGAAAATTAAAAGGAGAGAAAAGATATGCTAACAACTAAAGAGATACATGATGTTTTTGGTTTCAGTATGTCCACTATTACTTATTGGGTAAGAAAAAATAAATTAAGAGCAGAAAAAATAGAAAGACCTGTTGCCGATGGAGGAGAAGTCTATCTTTTTGAGGAAGAAGAAGTAAAAAATTTCTTATATAATAAAAAAGAAGAGTATCAGCAAAAAATTAATAATTTACAAGAAAAAGTAGATAATATCGAAGCATTTATTTAAAAAAGGAGAGATAATATGAAAGTTTATTTTTTTGATAAAAATTTTAACAAAACAATTAAAAAAGAAGAAGTTTTAACTATTAACATTTATGATAATTTAGACCCAGAAAATAATGACGAAATAATGATTAAATTTAAAGAAAAGAAATTTGAAATTTTAAATAATGCTTTTCATTTTAAAATGAATAATTGGGATTCTCTTAAAATTAATGATTTAGAAGCAAAAAAGTTTGTTGATTTAATTTTAGAAAAAGGAAAGAAAGATTCTTTAAAGGAATTTATTTATCCTAAAAACATCTTAATTAAAATTAATGAGAATATAATTCTTAGTTTTTAATTTTTAAAACACCTGGATTAATTTCTGGGTGTTTTTTGGTTTTTGAGGTTAATTAAACCAAAAAAAATTAATAATTGTAAATTATATCAGCAAAATCTCTTCAAAAAAATAAAAATCCTCAAGAAAGGTTGAATTTTTATTAAAAATCATATATTTTAAATAGATAGGAAGTGTTTGTTTTTTTTATTTTTAAAACAACGGGGAAACTTCTTATAAGTCTTCATTTTAGTTTAGAGGGAAGTTGAGGAGAAAATAAAAAAGGGGGCTGTTGATCACATGAATCACAAATTTAAAAAAACTTTACCTAATCTTTTTGATTTTTGGTTTGAAAATGATATTATTCAAAAATATAAAACACATAAAGAAGATAATGTTTTTTGGTTTTTCTCTATTGAAAACGCATTAAAAGCTGGAAGTGATGAAAAAGAACTTTGCTTAATTGGTAAAGCTGGTTTCTTTATTAGAGAAACGAATTTTGAAAAATTTAAATACGAACTAATTCCTAATACTTTAAACAATGACAAAATATATTCCTATTTATCAAAATATAACAAAGAAGCATTATTTATTGACTTAAGTACAGCAAATAAAGTTTTAAAAAAGGAGGTAAATAAAGATAAAGCTTCCCAAAAAATATCAGAAACTATTAATAATATGTATCATATGTTTTTTAATTCTGATTTATTTAAAAAATTAAACAGCTATGTAAAAAGGGAGTTATTGTTAAAAACTAATAACTATAAATTAAAAGAAAATGAAGAAAATAATGAAATATGTAATTTTTATTTAAATATTAACGAACAACCTATTTTTACAAATAAAATTAGCGAAAAAGGTTCATTGGTAGTTGAAGGTTCTTTTTATAGAAATAAAAGCTCTTTTAGTTTTACTGTATATTATAAAATAAATAATGATCTCTTAACAGAAACATTTAACCGTAATGATTAAAGTTAAATAATCTTAGACCTGCCTTAAAGTGTATAATAGATTAAAATCAAAAACAAAAGGGGTTTTAAATTTATTATCATTTTATAACCTCTTATTTTTTTAAAAATAATTTAAAAAAATTGAAAAATAAAAAAATGATTTTGATGTCGTTTAAAAATGAAAATACAAAAGAGGTTTTAAATTTTAGTTTTGATTTTGTTATAGGTATATTAGGGTAGTTTTTTTTAAATAATAATTGGTCAGACCTATTGACCGTCTTGTTTTTTATATTATCAAAACAAAAGAGGTTTTAAATTCTTTTTGTTGTTTTTTTATAAAACTTCCTGAATTAAGAATATAATTTTCTATAAAACATCATTAATTATTCTCTTTTAAAAATAAGAATAGCCGTGTTTTATTGTTAGATGTTGGTTTAACTATTTAAAACCTCTTTTAAATACAACAAATAAAAAAAGAACACCCAATTGGGTGTCCTCAAAAACAAAGTTTAATAATATATATATTCAATGTGGCTGTGTTCATAATAATAAACGACTCTTCCATCTGGAAGAATAGACTTATAAAAACTAACAGCCCAATCTTTTTCAAGTGGTGGAAGAGAAGGATTATTGTAATGACTAACCTGATTTAGGTTAACATTGTTTTTAAATTCTTCCCATTCAATTTCTTCTGCATTTTCTATTATATATTCCAGCTCTTCTAGAGATTCTGGGTTAACACAATTGTACTGATAATTTAGTTTTTCCATATTAATTCTCCTTTAATATTTTGTGGTTTGATTTTTAATGCTCCAAACAGCTCTGTAGAAATCCTCTGGATCATCAATTATAAAAGAAGCGTATTCTTCAACATTAACTTCCTCTCTAATATAAATAATTCCATCATGTTCAGGCTTATCAAAATAATGGTCTGCATCTACACCCTGCCATTCTTCAAACTCTTCTTTATTGTTGACAACAATGTTTTCTAATTTATTTTCTGGAATAATATTTTCAAGGGCAGTTTTAGTAACTCTATATAGCCTTGTTAGCATTATTTTCATCTCCTTTTATTGCTTCTGTTATAACATTTCCCTCAAAAACCTCTTTTAAGTCTTCTTCAAAACTTTCACTTCTAAAATGTTGTAAAGCGACTTTTTTCTGAAGATCATTAATTGTGTTTAAGAAAGAATATGCCTGACACAAATTTTTTCCAACAATCATGCTAAATTTCATTTTATTATTTATGTCATAATAAACTACTTCAATACTATTGTTTGAAATTTGTGCTGCTTCAATTAGTCCAAATTTACTGTATTTTTCTAAAGGTCTATATTGACTTAAAGATAAATTTAATTTTTTCACTAACATCATCTCCTGTTTTAGTGTGTTTGTAAAAATACCAGGTAAATTAAAATACCTGGTATTTATTTGTCTTATATATTTATTTATGCTGTTTTTTTAATTTCTTTTTCTTGTTTTTCTAAGTCTTTTAAAACCATAGAAGCAAGCTTATCATTTTTAATATTGCTTGCTCTTTTAAGAAAAAGTAATCTATTGTTGTTGATTACCTCTTCAATTCTTCTTGTTTTTTCTTCTTTTGATAATTTTTCAATTCTTTTAAGATTCCTTTTATAATAACTCATAAGATATTTCTGAGTTATTTCTACTAATCCAGCATATTTATTAATACCTAGATTGGTGTATGCTAATTTAGCAAATGTCTTATAGACTAAATCAGCAAAATACTTTTTAACATAGTTGGTTGAATGTTTTTGAGCAAAAACATCCAGGTATTCATTTAATTTAATGATTAAATTTTGAATACCTCTTTCATCGAAGTTGTCATCTCCGATATAAAGATACACTTTTGCTTCAGGCATAAATTCACCTAAAGCATTGTCTTTAACTTTTAATTTGATTTCTAAACCATTTTTTTCAACATTAACTAACAAACCTGTTCGATTTCCTTCAACATCATAGTCTGTTAAGTTAAGTTTTTTAATTTTTGAATAATTAAGCATATTACCATCTCCTTAGTGTCTTTTTTTTTAAAAAATGTCTTTTTATAATTATGTTCTGTCAAATTTTTATAATATATAATTATTATAGCACATTTAGAAATTTATACCAAAAATAATAAAAAAATAAATACTTTTTAGGCACAAAAAAACCCCCTGACGATGACAAGTCGCCAGGAGGGAAAAACTATCGGTGTTTTTGATTTAGACATTTTTTTAAACCAATTGGTTTATTAAAAAGGAGTGTCAGTAAATGAAAGATACTACACTTTCTTAAACTAACATAATATGAAACAAAGACCTTCACGACAACTAAGCAATGAACATGGTTGATCTCTGGTAAGATCAACTTTTTTTGGTTGTTCTGGTTACATACTTAAAATCCCCAAAATCAAACATTACTTAATCCCCATTAAAGTTTTGTTTGATTATATTCATATTATAGCATTTTTGTTTTAATTTGTCAAGATATATTTGTAAATTAAGGTTTAATATTTTAATAATTATATAAATTGATTTATTTGTAAAAAAATGGTATAATAGAAAAAAACAAAAAAGGAGTTTGATAATTAAACAATGAAAACTAAAAATCTCAAAAAATTAATAGTCTTTTCTTTATTATTTGTTTCACTTTTTCTAATAGCTGGTTGTGATAATGGTGGAATTGATTCAGACAGTTTTTACATTAATGGTTCTGTAACAATTCCAGAAGGAGTTAATGTTGGATATGAAGATATGGTTATTGCAGTAGTTGATAAAGCAACAGAATCAACTGTTGAAACAATATCTTTAAACAAAGAGGGCAAATATAGTTTTACAACCTATAAACCCGTATATTTAGTGCCAACAATACCTAATTATTCTGGAAGTCTTACTTTTACTCCTGAAGCAATTGAAGCAAGTTCTAATAAAACTGCTGATTTTGAATTGGTTGATGATAGTCAAGATGGTGAATCTTCAAGTTTAACAGCAAGTGTAGATTCAAGCTATAATGATACAGAAAATAATGTTTCTTTCACTTTAGACTTGATTAAGAATGATCAAAGTATGACATTACAAGAATTAGTTGATGACAAATCCTTTAACTTAAATTTAGGAGATAGTTATATTAAATTTAGAGACACTCAAGGAGCAAATTATAGTTTTCCTTTATCTACTTTAGGGGATGAAATAAATTCTCATTCAATTGATTTAGAAAACAACTTGCTATCTTTAGATTTAGAAGAGCTTACTCAAGAATTAACTTCATATTCTGAGTTTCATGTTCATTTTTTAAGTCGTTCAGCCGAAAAGGTTGAAAAAGAAGTGGTTATAAATTTAGTTGGATACGATGAACTGACTGAAACAGAGGTAAGTAAAGAGATAACTCTCGATTTAACAAACCCTGGTCTTTTTGCAATGGTTGAAAATTATTATAGTCATATTCAAACTTATAATATGCCAGAAAGTTATGTTGGAGAAAACATTGTTACTTTAAGTAATGATTCATTCCCAATTTATAACACTACTGATATAAATTTTGGCTTAGATGAAGATGTGGCAAATCCATCATCTGATACTTCAGTAATCGACAACAATGGAAATATTTTATCTTCAGGTTCTTCTGATCTCAATATAGAACTTTTAAATAATAATGACGGAACAACCTCAAAACACACTATCACTTTTGAAATCATTCCACAATAATTGTTTTATCAATAATGCAGAGTCTTTAAAGGGGCTTTGCATTATTTTTATTATTATGATATAATTTTTACATAATTACCAAAATAAGACATTAAAGGAGAGATTTTAAAATGCCAAATAATCAAACACAAGAAATTTATAAAAGCAATATTTATTCTGACATGACAGATGAAAGAAAAAAGTTACTTTATAAATATCAAAAATATTCAAAAGAGCTAAAAAAGAAAACAGGTTTAATGGGTAAGCTAAATGATAAATGCTATGAATATTTAGCTTTAAACAAAAACCTAAAAGCAGAAAGATATTTAAAAGAATATAAAAAAGAAGTTTTAAAAACCATTAAACTACATAAAGAAATCAAAGAAGAAATTATCTACTCCAGATATTTTCTTTTATTGGCTAAATTTAAAAATAAACAAAAAGCAAATATAAAAAAGAAAAAATTATTAAATAAACTTCAGGAAGCAATTAATGTTTCCAAAAAAGAAGTTGAAAGAGCTTCCAATATAATTAAAACATTATAAAATAAGACAAGACCACCATATTGGTGGTCTTTTTTTAATCCTTAATTGTTTTAATCATTGTTCCTAAAGTAATTTTAATCCCCTTGCTTAAGCTAATATCTACACCTAAAAGATAAAAGATTAGTAAAAACAATACAATTGTTAAAGGAGACTTAATTAAAGCAATTAAAAATAAAATAATTGCAAAAAATAATCTTAAAAAATTAACAATTTGATCTGTATTTATGTTTTTCAACATACCCCTCCTTAAAAACTTTTTTTATTAGTTAAATAGCCTTTTATTATTTTATTTTCTTCATTTATTTGTAGTGCTATTTCAGCTTTTGCATTAAACCAGGTAGTCTGAGAATCCTTGCTGTCCATTTTAGTTAAACCTTTAATTTTATCTATTTCTTTTATTTCATTTTGAGTTAATTTTCCACCAACTGGAAGCTTATTAAAGGTAATATTATATTTTTCCACTTCTTTTTCTAGAGCTGATAATACAAAGTCGGTTTGAGAAACTCCTTTATAGCTGGCTGCTTGAACAACTTGTTTTTTGAAATTATTACTGCATCTGACCTGAATATAGGTATCTTTTTTCATGATATATTTCTCCTTTCATAATTTAATTAAATTGTACCACATATGTATAACAATTTAAAGTAATATCTTGAATCTATTGCAAATTAATGGTATAATATTATTAGATTAAGTTAATTACAACATTTATACATTAAAGGAGAAAAAAATATGAATAATTTAGAATATATAACATCAATTGTACTTTTTGCAATGGCTTTATTTAATATTGTGAAAACAGCTAAAGATTTACATGCTTCTTTTAGCTTGTTTAATCAATTAAGAGAAGATCCAGATAAAAAAGGGGTTCAAATCAATATTCCTTTTGTTTTATATTATAGGGTTTTTAGAGATTTAGTTTTAATTGGATTTTTAATAATGTATTGGGGAAATTAAAAAAATATATAAGGAGAGTTTTATGTGAATTATAAAGGTAAAGATTTAGCTATGTTGTTTTATAAAAATGGTAAAAAGGGAGATTTAATTGGGATTACAGAAGTTGAACCTGAAAATGGAAAGTATTTTTTAACAAATGGTTTTATGGGGGTTTATTTAATAGAAGAAGAAGTTATAAACTTCATTGAAAAATGGAACAAATATTCTTCAAGAACAAGTATTCCTTTAGAAGATTTTAAGGAAAAGATAAGTATTTGTTTAGAGCACAAACTTATTTCTGATAAAAGATTAGATGATAAAAATTTGTTAGAAAACATTCCCAATAAAAAGGTTTTTCTTACTCCTTTTATTGATCAGGGGAATGATAGAGTTGTTTATACTGAAGATTTTATTGTAATCGTTAATAATGAAGCAGTAGAATTTATGAAATCCACTCAAGTTGATAAAATTACAACAGCACCTTTTTCAGCTTTATATTTTTTTAAAGGAGAAGAACTTTTGGGCTTTGTAATGCCAAAATCTATGAAAGAAAAAGACAAGAAGAAAATTTTAAAAACTATTAAGGATCTTCAAAATAAAGATATCGTGAATATTAAAAATTAAAAAATAAAACCTGCCGTTTTCGGTGGGTTTTTTTAATATATACTTGTATTGTTAAAAAAAGATATTATGATAAATAACATATTACATAAAGGTATCATTTACTTAAACACCTCCTACAAAAAGTAAATAATCCTCCTAATCAAAGGAGTCGGTAAATTGACCGATTCCTTTATTTTTTTTGGATTATATGGTATAATTTGTATATATAGTCAAGAAAAGACAAGATTTGAATAATCTTTATTGAAGGAGAGATATAAATGTATAAAAATATAGTCTTATTGATTGTACTAACACTTTTTGTTTTTAGTCCATTGGTTGCAGCAGAAAAAATTAATTTAGAGCTTGAATATTTAGAATATAAAAAAGATCATATGAAATTTAAAGAGAATATCATTTATAAAGGAGATATCAAAATTTCTTCTAAATCAGGAGAATATTATGAAGATCAAAAGAAAATGATATTAAAAAATAATGTTGAGCTTATTTCTAAAAACTATAAAATAAGTTCTTTAAATATGAAAAGTTTTTTAAAAGAAAATAAATATATTTTTACCAATAATGTGATAGTAAAAAATATAAATAAAGAAAATAAGGATTTTAATTTAAAAACAGAAGAATTTATTTATAATTCTAATTCTGGTAATTTTACAGGAAATAAGGACATAAAACTTGAGGTTGATAATAGAAAAATAACTGGTAAAAAAATAAATTATATAAAAGAAAAAAATGAAATGATTATTTCCAACAATGTAAAAATAAAAAATGAAAATAATGAAATTGATACAGAAGAAATTATAATTTATTTAAACAAAAACAATTCATTTAAAACAAAAGGAAAAACAAAAATAGAAATAGATATTTAAAAAAGGAGTTTTATTTATGTGGAAAGGATATATAATTGATAAATATATTTCAAAAGAGGTTTTGAAGTTATTTTTTGTTTCAACAATTATAATTACAATAATAATGATCAGTAATTTCTTGTTTGAACTAAGTGATTGGTTGATTGTTGATAATATTGAATTTAATATAATTTTAAAAGTTTTAATCTATAAACTCCCATCTATTATTGTTGACACATTCCCCTTAGCTGTATTATTTGCCTGTATTTCAGCTTTAAGTAATTTAAACGATAATAATGAGATTGTTGCTATAACAATGGGTGGAATTAACAGATTAAGACTTTTAGTCCCATTAATTATTATAGGTTTAATTTTAAGTGGAACAACATTTGTATTAAATGAAATAATTATCCCCAAAACAAATCATAAATCAAATCAGTTAATTAGAAGGCATATGGTGAACTCAAAAGTGTCCAATGTTCAAGAAGGTGTGTTCTTTAAAGGGGAAAAAGATAGGGTGTTCTTTATTGATAATTACAATAAAGAAACAAAAACATTAAATGAAATTATGATTTACAATAAAGAGAATAATAAATCCTTTCCTCCCTTAATAACGGCAGAAAAAGGGACAATGAAAGATAGTTTTTGGATTTTAGAAAATGGAAATGTTTATGGCTTTAATAAACAGGGGAAACTTTCAACGGAGACATCTTTTAACAAAATGAAAGTAGTTTTGTTTGATGATATGAGTAGTTTTTTATCAGAACAAAAAAATACAAGTGAAATGACTAGAAAAGAGTTGAAAAAAAAAATAAATTTATTTTTAAATAGTGGTTTAAATGTTCAAAGTTTATTGGTAGATTATCATATGAAGATTTCTAAAGTTTTAACTCCATTAATTTTTATGTTTTTAGGGTTTTCTTTAAGTGTTGGGTTTAAAAATAATAAAGTTGTTAATATGATTATTATTGTATGTTTAATTTTTATTTATTATCTGGTTAGCTCTCTTTCTCGTTCTCTTGGGGTTAATGGTAATATAAATTCTTTTTTAGCAGCCTGGTTTCCTCAAATAAGTTTCACTTTAATTTCATTATTGCTTTATTTTTTTAAAGACAAACTGTTTTCTTTAATTAAAACTAAGATAATATTAAAGTTTTTTATATTTATTATTCTTATTACTTTTTTTATAACTCCAACAATTCAGGCTGAAACAATTAAGATAGAAGCAAATAACAGTTTTTATGATTCTCAAACTAAAGAATATACATTAAATAAAGATGTTTTTGTTAATTATAATAACAATGTTAATCTAAAAACAGATCAAATAGTTATAAAGTCCAAAAAAGATAATTTATCTAATATAGAAGAAGTAAAAATAAGGGAGAATATATTTAGTGGCTGTACCAATAAAGACCACTTTCATTATTACTTTAAAGCTCAAAAAACTATTATTTATCCTAATGACTATTTAGTGGCATATAATGTTGTTCTATGGGAATTTGGAGGAAATATCCCGATATTTTACTCTCCAGTATTATATATTCCTTTAAAAGATAGCAGTTTGAATTTCGACTATGGAATAGATAAGTCTCGGGGACATTATTTAGGTTTTGCATATAATTATCTATTAAATGATCTGCCTGGAACCAGTTATTTAAAATACTATACAAAATCAGGTTTTAAGGGTGGATTTAAACAACACTTGCTTTATGATATGAAAAATAAATTTTATATTAAGTATTTAGGCCAAGAAGATAAAAATGGTCTTGATCTATATAATCATTTTGTTGAAACAAGCTATGAGTATAGTGGTGATAATTTAAATATTAATTTAAGTAATAATTTTTATGATTATAATCAAAAAACAACTAACAACACATTAATTGACTTAAAATACAGTAATCAAAAAAACAGAATCACCTTAAAGTCTAATGTTTATAACAAAGAAAACAAAAATAATACTGATATTTATAAAAAAATTTCTAATTCCATGAGGATGAATTATTATCTTAAAGATAATTTAAAATATTTTTTAAGCTTGAGAGAAAGAAAAATAATTAATGGACTCAAAAAAAATAAGCTCAATTGGAATACTTATTTAGAGTATGATAGGGATAAAATTGAAACAAAATTAGAATTTGAAGAATATCAGCCTAGATATCAAAATGACTATCAAGAAAGAAAAATAGCTTTTTCTAAAAAGCCAGAATTGATTTTTAAATATAGAGTAAATAGAAATTTAAATTATAACTTTGTTGGAGGTTATTACAGTGAAGAAAACCTTAGTGGAAAAAGATATACCAACCAACTAGACTATAATTATAGTTATAGTCTTAATAAATATATAAACATAAAAACAATACAAAAATATGATGTTAACCATTTTAAGATTGATGATTCTAAAGAAGAAGAGTTAATTAATTATATAAATAAATATTCCACTTATAAGCCACAATATCAACTTAATTTAAATTATAATAATCTATATTTTAAAAATAATTACCGACTAATTTTCAGGAAAGGATATGCTCCCTTTAGTTTTGATAAAGAAGAATACTCCGAAGCTTTAGATCTTGACTTTGGATATAAAAATGAAAAGTTCGATTTTAAAATTGATAGTCGTTATGATTTTGACATTAAAAACTTTAAATATATTAATTTAAGTTCAGAATATAAAACCAATACTTTCAATCTCGATTTATCAACAGGATATAATTTTAAATATGAAAAATTTTATGATTTAAAATTAAAAACCGAAGGTAAACTAACAGATAATTTAATGATTAATAGTGAATTAAGGTATGACCTCAATAATAAAGAGTTTAAAAATATAGATAGTGAAATTTCTTATTCTAAAGAAAATGACCTAAGTTTAAATTATGAAATAGATTATGATATCTTAGATGAAGAAATAGATAAAAATAAAATATCATTAACAAAAGATCTTCATTGTAGAGAAATTTCTTTTAATTATGATTTTAAAAGAAAAAAATACTTTTTTGAATATAGTATTGATTTTATTTCAGGATTTTCTTATTCAAACTCTAATTGAAAATATATTTTTTAAATTTCCTGCTATTGGTTTAGTAGGATTTTTCTATTTAATTTGCCCTTGATGAAAAAAGATATTATAATATAAGAAAGGTTAAAAAGGAGGGTTTTTATGTCAAAGCTTGCTGCAGAAACACATGGAGAAGATTTAATGTCCGATTTTAGCTTCACAAAACAAGAAGGGTTTATTAAAGATTTAAAAAAAGGGAATATGGGGGCTAAAATATATTTTAATGATGGAACAAACATAAAGGGCTTATTATTTAAGGCTGATAAATTTAATTTTTATTTAATTCATAAAAAAAATATTATCATGATTTTAAAATCCAATGTTAAAATGGTAGAACCATTACCTCCCTTAAAAAAATAAAACAAATTAAGATTTCCTGTTTTCAAAAGGGAAATCTTTTTTTATTAACAATTTAAAAATTTAAAAATTTATATTTTATATATTTAAAAAATTATTTTTAAACAAAATCTTAAATTGTCAGAATTTTAAATCCAAAATTAAAAAATAATATTATTTTTTAATCCCTTATATAAAGGACTTTATCAAGGGTTTGGTTTTATTTTCTTAATAATTTTTTAATATTTTATTTGCATTTTTTATTGTATGGTGTTAAGATAGATTTAAGTTAATTATCCACAATTGTTTAATTAAAAAATTTGAAATAAGGAGATGTAGTGTTATGGCTAAAAGAGGAAGAAAAAAATCTAAAATTCAACGAGACAGTTTTACCACTACACTTGATCCTAGAGTTTTGAATAGGGTTCAGCTTATGGACCAATTGCTTAGAGTCAATGGTGAAAAACCCAAAAACATGAATGAATATATAGAAGAGGGTTTGAAGATGGTAATGAGGAAAAATAAAGAAAAAATAGATGTTAATTTAGAGTTTTAGAAATATTCAGATAAATTTAGACAAAAAAATTAGGAGCAACAATAAAGTTACTCCACACATCAAATCTTGTTAAATAAACCTTTTTGGTCGGAAGGTTTAATTTCTATTAACTTATTTATATAATACCATGCCGTAGAATCGTTGTCAAATATTTTGTGGAACTTTTTTATCGAATTTCACAAAAACTGGTATTATTAAAAAATAGGAATATGTTAATCTTTTGTCCTGGTGTGTGGTTGCAAGTAGCAGTCATTATTCAGGACTTTTTTGTTGCCCTAAAAAAGGGGTGGGAAAAATGGGATATGAAGTTAAAAATGACAAGGTAAAAGAAACAGTTAAAATTAATTTGATAGGCGACACTATTCCTCATAGTTGGTTTAATCACATAAAAAAAGAAGATAAGAGATCTAGTTCTGGATACAAAACAGATTCAATCGCTATTTTGATTTTAGCAAATATTGTTTACTGGTATAAGCCAAGAATTATAAAAGATGAAGAAACCGATTTGGTTATTGGTTACGAACAAAAATTTAAAGAAGATATGCTTCAAAAAAGTTATGACAGTTATATGAAAAAATATGGTGCTGGTAGAAAAGCTGTAAAAGGAGCATTTGACCTTTTAGAAGAAATGAATTTAATACATAGAGAATTTAGAAATATAAAAGATAAAAAAGGAAATTCTTTGAACAATGTAATGTTTGTTGAACCGAAAATTAAAAATATCAAAGAGATAACATATAAATACTACGATGATAAAAATTTACAGAAGAAAAAAGAGGATGACTGTCAGAATGGGGAAGTACCCCATGTACCCCAAAAGGATAACATGGGTGGAGGGCATGTACCCCAAAAGGGGCATATACCCCAAAAGGGGGATATACCCCAAAAAGACCATATGCCCCAAAAGGATAACAACCCTCCCCTCCAAAAGGATGGGACAAATACAGATACTACCTTTACAGGAGAATTTAATAACAATAACAATAAAAAAAGCGATTGTGAAAAAAATGAAATCCAAAAAGTTCACGATCAAATCAGTCAATTACACAAAAACATTTTTGGTAGAAAAATTAATGATTACCAGTTAGGTTTATTTACTGATTTTATTAACCAGGGAGTTTCTGGGGAATTAATAATAGAGCTATTCAAGTATGTATGTGGTCGCAATGGTAACCAGATAGCATTTTACTTTAATAAATTAGAATCAATGGTTAAAAAAGGATTGTTGAAAAAGGAAGATTTGGATAATGCAAAAAAATATTTAGTAGAAAAAAGTTCTCCAGAACCTAAACCTTCTGCTTCTAAAAAAAATAAAAGGAGTAAAAACAATAATTCATTCGAGAAAGAAATAGATTACAAGTGGAAAGATTTATTTGCCGATATGGAACAATTCAAAGAAGATTATAATAAGCCACCTAATTCAGATAGTGAAGACTTATCGTTAGGTAAATTAAAAAATATAATAAGTGAAAATGATTTAAGTTTAGAAGAAACACATAATGTTCTACAGCAAGCTATGTCTATTTCTTTTAACCCTCCTCAATACAATGGGTTTTTGAAAAACTTAAAACTGGTTTCATTTGAAGGAAGTTTAATTAAGTTAAAAGCTCCAAATGTTTTTGAATTTAAGGCAATAATGGATTATAAAAATAAATTAAATAATTTGCTTAACAATTTGTTTGATAAAAATATTACTGTAGAAATTGAGCACTAAAAATAAAATTGGTTTGTTCTGAGGAGGTTATTATGAAAAAAACGGTCAATGAAATTAATAAGGGATATAGCAACAAAAATTTAAGTAGAGTAACCGAGGATATTCTGCTTGAGGTTGGTGGAGCTGAAAAATATAAAAATTTAAATACTGGAGAAATAAAAAATTTGTTTGAAATAGGATATTCCTTTATGGAAGATGGTTTTAGATTGGATCCAAATACTGCTAATCCCAACACAATAGAATTAAAATATATTGTCAAAGAGGGAAAGAATATAGTCAGACAGGGTGGATACAAAAAAGTCAAATAGTATTTTAGGAGGGATAGTTTATGTCTTTTGTAGAAAAAAATAAATATAGATTTCCTGGTAAAAAGAAAATGGAATATGTTCCCTCAAAACTATTCCCATTAAGCTCAAAAACCAAAGTGCATTGGTTTGGACACCCCAACACTTCAGAATTTGAATTGACTGAAAAACAAAAAGAAATAATTAATTCATTGGCTTTTGACAAAGGTAGGTGTTATACCAATACAGAAAAATTAATCAATGCTCTTGAAGGAGAATTAGAATTAAAATTCTTTTCTGGCTGGGTGTTTCTAGGTTATAATTATCCAGTACATCATGCTTGGGCTGTGTTTTTTAAAAACGGAAATGAATATGTCTTTGATATGGGGGTTTTTAAAAGAGAGCAGGAAATTTTAGAAGAAGCAGCACAAAAATTTGATGATCCTAAAAAACAAAGAAAATATTATGTCGAGGAAAATAAAAGAACTTTTGAATTACCAAATAGTGAAATTTATATAACAGGGAAGATTGTTCCTGAAATGATTTTATATGTTGGAGTTGAAAGCACCAAAGAAGAAGCTCTAGATTGTTATTGGGAAGCTGTTGGTGATGATCCAACAAATCATCCTTCTTATTCTGGAATGGGTTTAGATGAAAAAGGGAGCAGTAGAACTCAAAGAGAATTGGGACTGGATTAATTTTTTTAAAATTGTTTTTGTTGAAAATTGTATGGTTGTGGATAAGAGAGGAGAAATCTTATGTCTATTGGATCTAATTATCAAATAATTTTTGAAGATGGAGAGATGTTTAAATTGCGACCGTATTGGAATCTATCAATGGGTGATTTTTCAACCCAAACTCTCAAAAGAATTAATAAAGAACAATTAAAATATGTAGAAAATCTTTTTGATAAAAAAATAGATTCGGTTCTTTTTAAAGATAGTTGTGGTGATTTTAAATATATTCACGAATTGTCAAATATAAATCAAAGTCAAGACTGGTTTATGGATTTAGAAGGCAAAAAATTGTATTACAAAGATATTAAAAAAATAATTGACAATGAAGATTTAATGGAAGGATACGATTTAAGTTTAAAAGATATTTTAGGTCTATTCATTAAGCATAAAGATTTTTCTGACGGATTTATTGATATAAATGACTGTGATTATTGTGGGGAAGAAAAGCCAGAATACTTATTTATTCGGTTTGAATTTAGTGGATTAGAAAAAGAATATGATTTTTTAGACAGTTATATTGAAAGAAATAATAAATTTTATAAATTAAATGAAAAGTTTAATAATTATGACTTAACTTTTAATGAATATTTTCCTGGTATTAATTTTTGGATTAATTATTGTAAAAATTGTGGAGCTATAACGATAGAATTAGAGCCTGATTATGATTAAATAATTGCCATTAAAGTAAATTTATGGTAAAATAGAGATAGAAACATAAATACTTTAATGGAGGGATTTGTTTTGGATAATAAAAAGAAAAAAGAGATTTTAAATGTTATAACTAATTTACATGATAAAAACCATACGATTAGTTTTTTAGTTTCTGCAATTACTGATCAGGTAAATTGTAGAAAAGAGGATATAAAAGAGGTTTTAAAAGAAGAGGTTCAATCTGGAAGGTTAGTAAAAAAATATGAAATGGTTTGTCCTATTCACAACCATATACTTGGATTTGCCGATTTTAAAAATGAAATTAAAGAAAAATACAGGTGTAAAGAGTGTGGATTAGACTTACCAATTGCAAAGATAAAGGTTTTAGAACATTATTATTATAACGAGAGACAAAAATATGCTTAAACCAAAAATTTTATTTTCAAAACTTAAGGGAACTTGGAGAGAAGTGGCTGATGCAGCCAGAACAACAATCCATATGGATAAGGGAGAAGGAGAGCCTTCTAAAGCATGGAAGATAAGAATGTTAATGGCTGAACATTCCCCAATCAGACTTTTAAAAATTAAAAACAAATGGGGAAATTTAAAATCTTGGATATCAGTTCATTTTGTAAGACATAAATTTGGCATAGAACACTTTGTACGCACCCAAAGAAGCGATAGAACCGATATTGAGGATAGAGGAAAGCTCCCTCAAGAAAACCCTGTAGAACACGAATTTGAAGCGAATCCACAGGCAATAATTAATATTTCCAGAAAGAGACTATGTAATCAAGCTGCTAAAGAAACTAAAGAAGCCTGGGAATTGTTTTTAGAGGAAAATGTAGAGAAAGAATTGCCAGAATTAAAAGAAGTATGTGTTAGAGAATGTGTATATCGAGGTTTTTGTCCTGAGTTATATCCTTGTGGATATTCAAAAACTAAGAAGTATGAAGAGGAAAGAAGTAAATATGTAAATTTGGTAAAAAAATATAAATTATAATATTTTAAAAGGCAATCCTTTTTATGGGGTTGCCTTTTTTATTAATTTGGGTAAACATCATCTAAATAAGAGATAATAGATAAACCAATATCATCGAGTTTTTTTATTTCAGACTTTATTTTTATACTATTAGCTTGATTTAGATATTTTTTATCAATAATATTAACTATCTCTTTTTGAAAAGTAGTGTGTGAAAATGTTTTCTTGTCATAATTAAAAGAAGTTAAATTTTCTTTATTATAATTTTCTAAATCATGAGTAGGAATAGGGATTATATATGCCGTTTTGTCTGAATAATTTATACCTAGTTTTATAAAATCGAAATTAAAGTTAATATCATCTAAAATTTTTTGATTAATATATATTTGTTTATTGCTTAAATAAACAGTAATATATTTATTAGGTGATATGTTTTCTTTTTGAATCCAGAAAATATCTGAGAAATTGTTTTCCATATTTATATTCCCCTTCCAATATCTTTTCTACATATATAAAAAAGAACTTCATTTTGTTCTTAATTTCATTATACTCTCTATTAAAAGTAAATTCAATGAAGATTGTATGAATATTTAATTAAAATCACTAAAAAGATTGTCAAAAAGTGTCTAAGGATAGTTATAAGTGTTTTTATTGTAATTTATTTACTTTTATGATATATTATTACTATAAGAAATAATTAAGACAATTTAGGAATAATACTTATTACGAATAAGAGACACCAAGGGAAATTGTATATTAAAATTCAAAAAAATACTGTAGTCATTAATACATTTTTATATTTTTAAAAAAGAGTAATTTTATGATTAAAATAAGAGATTCTAAAGGTAAAATTTATAATAAAGTAAATAATCCTGCTATTATTGTAGATACGGTTGATCCAGAAAATTATTTTATTAGAAAAATAGGGGAAAAAGAAATTTTAGAAGAAAAATATAAAGAACTTATTAAAAAATATAAAAAGGCTGGTTTAAAAGAAGAAGTAAAAAAAACAATTTTAGTAGAGTTGCCTAAAGATCAAGAATTGGTCGATAAAATATCAAATTATAATTCGTTTTTAAAAAAAGTAGTTGATGTTTTAAAACAAAAGGAGTGAAAATTATGATTATAATACGAAGCTCAAACGGTGATGTTTTCAATAAAGTTGAAAATCCTGCTGTTGTAGTTGATGCTGTAAAAGATAAAAATGGAATTGTTAATAAATATATAATGATGAAAATAGGAGAAAAGGAAAATATGTTAGATTATCAAAATATTGTAATTGATAAATATAAAAAGAATGGCTTTGAGGATTATATAAATATTAGGGTTATTGAACTTCCTAAAAAACAAAAATTAATTGATAAAGTCTTTCAAACTACAGGATATTTAACTAAAATCTTAAAAGATATTGATTTTAATAAAAAAGAAACTAAACTAAATGAGGAGGATTTTGATAATGTTTAGACCAAAAACAAGAGAAGTATATGAAGTCGTAGGTTCTCATGCCTGTGTAAAAATGAAAAAGGGAAATAAAATTAAGGCTATTGAAGGTAAAGAAGAAGCAAAGTGGTTTCTTTTTAAAAAAGAAGGCAAAAAAGCAACTATGGTTTATGAAATAGATAATTGTCCATTTTGTGGTACTGATTTGCCAGAAATAGAATAGTTTAAAGAGGAGCTATGTGTAATGTTAATACAAAGAGAAATTAGAAGATTTGATAAAGAAGAAATTGTGGCTTGTGATGCTAAATGTAATAAAGCCTGGGGAATATGCCAAAGACCTAAAAAGAATTTAGATGAAAATGAACCCGATGATTTTTATTTTTTACCAGATAACGAATTAGGCAAAGCACCTGAAGATCCAGGTGAATATGAAGGTGGATATGCAAAACCGACCAATGAACTTGAACAGCTAAACAAGTGGTGTGTTAGACAATGTGAAAGAAGTATAATAATGAGAATAGACGATTCTGTAACGGAGGATTATCTTCCTGATTTTAATAAAAGGGTATATAATCAACCGTGGAAACATAAATAAAAAAGGAGTGATAATATATGGGTAAACAAATAACTCAAAAAGAAGCTATTAAATATATTAGAGAAGAAGATTTTGCGAATACTGGTCTTTCTCAAGAAGGGAGGAAAGAAATTAAAGATCTGCATAGGGAAATTAAAAAGTTTTTAAAAAACGAAAAATTAGTTGAGGAAAAAGTAAAGGCTTTTGAATTAGATTTAAATAATAGCAATAGAGATTATTATTTAGACACTTTATTGTTTCTTAAAAATGAAAAAATGAAAGAGAATGGATATAATTTAATAGATGGGTATTCAAAATGGTCTTTATCTCCAACATTATGGAGGTTTATGGAAAAAATATATGAAATTAAAGAAGGTATTATAAATTATTAAAAATAGGAGGAATAGTTATGAATCAAGTACAGGTAAGTTTAACCGAACAGGCATTTATGGCTTTAGACTTAATAAAAAAGAATAAAGAACATTCTTTAAATAAAGAATTAAAAACTAGTTTAATTTATTTTGCAGAAGGAAATGGACTATATGATCTAGCTGATTATCTTAAAAATGATAGATATTTTGATGAAAAAGCTAAAGAAAAAACTATTTACTGTATTTTAGGTGCTTCTGGAACTGGAAAAACTACATTGGGTAATATGATAGAAGATAAATTAAATATTCCTGAGTTAATTTCTCACACTACAAGGGAAATTGGAAAAGGAGAGGTTGATGGAAAAACTTATTATTTTGTAAATGATGAAGAAATGAAAGATGTTGATAAATTAGAGGAAGCAGGATATGCAGGAAAACATTATGCTCTTTCTAAAAAAGAAGTTTTAGATAAATTTAAAAATAATAATAAAGCCTTTGTTATTATGGAAAGAGAAGGTATTAAAATGCTTAAAAAAAGGGTAAATATTCTTCCCTTTAAAGTAAAAGTTAAGGTTGTTTATATATATTCAACTTTAGAAGAAATAAAAGAAAGACTATATGAAAGAAATAGAAACGGTGCAAAAACAGTAGAAAAAAGAATTAAAAATATTGAAGAAAAAAATGAGTTAAACAATTTTGATATTGCTGATAAAGTGGTATTAAATAAAAATAAAAGATTGGATGAAGCTTTTGAGGATTTAAAAAACTATATAATAAGAACTTAGGTAATTTTAAGTATCTCACTTAATTGTGAGGTACTTTTTTTATTTACATAAGAAAATTTTACTAAATATAGAAATATATGATAATATTAATTTGGAATAATATTTTATAAATAAAAATTTTTAAGGAGGAAAAATTGTGTTGAAAAAAACAACGGTTTTGTTATTAATTGTGTTAATGGTTTTTGGTATGGGAAGTCAATTAGTGGGAGCTAAAAAACAAGATTATGAAATTAAAACTAGTTTAGTTTTACCAGAAAAGACCGATAGGGGTGGAGGGACTGTCAAATCACAACCTAATGGTAGTGTTCAACCATATTTTCCAGGGTTTAAGCCTAAAATGGAGAAGGAAGTTATGACTGTAAAAAATGATAAAGGTCAAATTTTTAGGACTGATAATGAAAAAATTCCTGAAAAATATAGAGAAGCTATTAAATGGTTTAATAAAAACAATCCACCAAATAATGAATATTCAGATGGTTTAGGCAAAGTAATAGAAAAAAATATAACTTTATCTGTTGATAAATCTGGTAGTCTTTTTAAAACAATGTCGGGAGTGGCAGATAGGATGAAAAAAGCTGAAGATAAACTTAAAGAAGATCAACCACTAGTTCCAGTAAAAAATATGGGTTCAGTTGCTCATTCTATTTCTAAAAATTTATATTCATCTAGAGATGAATTTAAAATAGTCAAAAGAAATGAAAAAGCTTATGTATTCTTTCCTGATAAGTATTTCTTTGAAACCTCACGGGGTCGAAAAATGTATAGTGTGCAAGAAAGTTACCCTAAAAAACTTGCTGTAGAAAAGGTAAGTGAAGGAGTCTATTCTATTAGTGGAGGATTTGTAAGAGAGGGACAAACTCTTAGTGCTATTTTCCAATTTACAGATCAACTAACGACTGTTTCAACAGTAGATGGTAGTGGTGGAAGAATAGTGTATAAATATATTATAAATGTTACTTTTGAAAATGAAAATAATGAAGACAACCCTATAGAAGAGCCTGTAAAATCAGGAGGTTTGAGTTTAAATGAAAAAAATATTAATTATAAAAACAATGAAGTTGAAGCAATATATGAATTATATAAGCCAATAGCACCAGACTTAAGAGATAAACCTGTTGAATTTAATGGGGTAACTTATGAATTTAAAACACCTCGATATTTACTTTATGATAAAAACAAAAATGAAGTTTATGACAGTTTTAGTGGAAAGGTTTTTCCACAAGCACTTATAGATTATGAAGCCGATTTGGGGAATAAAAGCATAAACATTTCTAAAGAAAAAATTAAAAGTAATAATGCTCATTATGTAAAGATAAAGCAATATGATTTAGAAACTGGATTTATGGAGATAGACCAAAATAAGTTAAATAATAGTATTAGTTGGTTTGGTAGTTCTGGTTTTAAAGAAACAAATCAAGAACAAAAAATAAAGGAAAAAGCAAGTGTAATTTCTAGAATAGCAAACAAAGTAAGAGGTTTATTTAAATAAAACAAATTAAAGCTCCCCATATGGGGGGCTTTTTTATTATATAAAAATTTTAAAAATTTAACTTTTTATTAAAAATAAAAATTTAAAAATTAAAAAAGGTTTTTTATAGTCTATCTTGAACATATATAATAGTAAGATAAAAAGGAGATGATACATATATGAAGCCTAAAATAATTTCTATGATTAACAAAAAAGGTGGTGTTTCAAAAACAACTACAGCAATAAGTCTTTCTCATTTATTAACTTTAGAAGATTTTGGTTCTAATAAGGTTTTACTTATTGATTTTGACAGTCAATATAATGCAACGGTTGGAATCAAATTTCCCTATGAAGTAATCAAAAAACAGGAAAGAGAAGAAACAGGGTTATATGAAGTTATTATGAAGAAAAAACCAATTGAACAGGTAATTTATTCTACTGATTATGAAAACTTAGATATAGTTCCAGCTAACTCTATTTTAAGTAAGGCTAAAAAGCATTTATCAACTGAATATGATCAAAACCTTCGTTTACAAAAAGCATTGAAAAAAAGTGAAAAGTTTTTAAGTCAATATGACTACATTATAATAGACACTAATCCTTCTTTAGAGCTTTTAGAGGTTAATGTTTTAGTGGTAAGTGATTATGTAGTAATACCAGTTGTGGCAGCAAAATGGGCTTATCAAGGGATTAGCACAATGTTTTCTATTTTAAATGAAGTAAGAGTTGACTTAAATAATGATTTAGACATTTTGGGTATTTTATTAACTCAGGTTGATATCACTTCAACAATGGCTGATAAATATCGAAAAAAATATAATGAATTGATTGATGGAGTTGTTTTTGATACAGTAATTAATAAAAATGTGGCAGCAGATCGGGCAGCTGAAAGTGGTAAACCACTTTATCTTTATGACAAAAATAGTAAAGCTTCTCAAAAATACTATGACTTTACTAAAGAATTATTAGAGAGAATAAATAAAATAGAGGGAGTGAAAAACAATGAGTGAAACTATGGAAAATGATTTAAAAAAAGAAATTGATGCTTTCACAAAAAGAGTTCCTGAAAAAAAAGAAGAAAAAGAAAAAAGAATTAGCAGAACATATAAGTTAACAGAAAAACAGGTAGATAAAATTGAAGATATAGCTTCATTACTCCCCAATAGTACAAGAAAAAGGGATATTGTGGGAGAAGCAATTGATTTTTTATGGGAGAATAAATATAAAGAAGTGTATATAGAAAAAGCAAAAAGTTTATAGAGATAAAGCCCCTGGTGTTGTTTAAGCCAGGGGTTTTTTTATATTTAAAAACATGATATACTAATTATATAATAAAAATATTGGAAAAGGAGGTAAAATATGAATAGTTTTATAATAGGAGATATACATGGTGAAATCACTCAATTAAAAGAGCTTTTAAATAAAATAAACTATGATGGAAGTCAAAATTTGTATTTTTTGGGAGATTATATAGATAGAGGGGAAGATTCTTTTAAAACTTATATGTTTATCAAAAAATTAAAAAAGGAAAACCCTAACATTGTTCTTATAAGAGGAAATCATGAACAAATGTTGATAGATGCAGTTTTAAATAAAGAAATTGACCACAATTTATATAGTAAAGAAAATGCTATGATAATTTGGCAACAAAATGGTGGAGCAAAAACCTTTAGAGATTTTAAGGAAGATATGGGAAAACTCATTAAGGCTGCTGAATGGTTTGACACTCTTCCATATATACATGAAACTGAAGACTATATTTTGGTTCATGCAGGAGTAGATCCAAATAAAAGACTATATGAACAAGACAAAAGTGATTTTATTTGGATAAGAAATAAATTTATTTTTGCAGAAAAATTAAAAGTAAACAAGATTGTTGTAGCTGGACATACCCCCTTTGATAAACCAAGAGTTTTAGGAAATAAGGTGTTGTTAGATACAGGAGCAGGAAAAAGTGGTTATTTAACAGCAATGGATATAAAAAACGGACAATTTATTAGTTTAAATTAAGACAGAATCTCGTTATTAAATATAGCGAGGTTCTTTTTTTGCTTTATGTTGACAAAAATATACAATTTGTGTATAATATAGTTATAAGATAAAACAAAAGGAGAGTGTTATAAATGCTAAAGACATACGACATTATGCAGAAGATACACGGTAGGATTATGGATGGGAATGTTGGAATTTCAAGAGAAATGGCAAATAAATTAACAAAAAGGGCTCTCAAATTATTGGATAATAAAATAGATGATGAAGAAAAGAATAAAGAGGTTGTCAGAAAGGTTATTTTAGAAAGTGATTTAAAACCAATAGAGAAGAAATATTACCTTTTTATGAAAGAAGATGTGAGTGAAGAAGAAATAAATAAATTTTTTAATTAATAATATTTGTAATAAAAATTAATATATGGTAAAGTTATATTGTGTAATGAAAGGGGGTTTTTATTTGGCAAAAAAGAGTTTGAGGTTTGGTGCAATAATGTTGATTTTTTTAATATTAATGACTAATCTTTCAATGGGTGTCTTAGCACAAAATCCTTTAAATATAAAAGAAATAAATTTAAAAAGTGATACATTTGATAGAGTTGTTGAAAAAATAAAGGAAAAGTTCAGTAATCCATTTAAAACATTTGTAATGATGAATGACAATTATTTATTCTTTTTATATGAATACAATGATAAAATAACTGAAATTGTTATGGAAGAAGTAAAAGATGAAAACTTAGAAAAGAATATAAAAGAAGAGAACAATGTGAAAGTAGAAAATAACGATCAAAAGAAATCCACAAAAGATGTTTTTGCAGTAATAACTAGAGAAAAAAGTGTGATTGATAAAAAAGAGGAGAATAAAGTTAATAGTTCTAATCAAACAGAAAACAAATTTGCTATTAATGGATTTGATAAAAAGGTCAGTAGTTCTAATGATAAAAACTTAAATAATAAAAACAAGTTTGAACTTGAAAAAAATGTTGATGTAAAAAATAGTGTTAAATATAAAACAGGTTTGGTTAATGAGGAAAGAGAAGTTGATCTAGAATCATTAAAGAAAGACAAAAAAACATATAATAATAATGAAAAGTCTAATCAAAAACAAATTACCTATGAGGATTATGAAAAATATTTAAATTATCTTGAAGAAAATTATGATTTTAAATAAAAACCAGGTTTCTATTTAAGAAACTATGGTTTTTATTTTTTTATATTTATGGTATAATATGTATATAAAGTAAAATATAAGACATTTAAAGGAGGATTTTGTTATGAAAAAAGACAAGATTGAAAAATTTATTAAAACATTAAAGGATAATAATTTAATTCTGTTTTATAATCATAGTAGGGGAAAATTAAAAATTGAGTATATTGGACCAAACAAACAAGAAAATAAGAAAAAATACTTAAAAAGTATGAAGTTATATAAAAAAGCAAAACCTATGATAGTAAAAAATTCTGGACATTTAAAAGAATATTTTTATAATGAGTTTATTAACAAAACAAGAGAGGTATATAAATTTGATCCAAGGCCAGAACTTAAAGGACATAATGTTGTTAAAAAAATATTAAAAAAATCATATGAGAATGATAAAGAATTTTATAATTCTCTTCACGGTTTGAGGTGTGTTGGTTTAATTATTAGAGAAAAAAATAAAAAATTAAATTTTACTTATGATAAAAATAGTTCTTATTTTAAAGATAAAAATGATTTTGGAGAGAAGGTTAAAAAGTATTTAGACTTAAAAACTAATAAAGAAAAGTTGGTTCAAATGGTTGCCAGTTAATGTTTAACTCTAACTGCTGTGTAAAAACAGCAGTTTTTTTATGTTTAATTTGTACTATTTTTTAATATATGGTAATATAAGAATATAATGTAAAAAAGGAGGAAAAAATATGTTTATAATTAACAAAAAGTTAAATTTATTTAAAATTATTTCTTTAGCTGTTATTTTAATAATGTTATTATCTTTAACATCTATATTTTTTACCACCACAGCACATGCAAGATTAGGCAACGGAAGTGGTGGGCTGGATAAACATGATACTAGAAGTGATGGTAGTAGTTCTCATAGAAGGTCTATTGGAAGTAGAGGAAAAAGTAGCGGGAGTAGTAGAAATAACAATAGAAGAGCTGC
>Ga0182239_1000007_pt1 | contig 92078 bp, 84 predicted proteins | sample hydfrate6_PW_210_FD_132456 | JGI IMG/M metagenome (GOLD analysis project Ga0182239, IMG submission 132456) | Subsurface microbial communities from deep shales in Texas, USA - hydraulic fracturing test 6_PW_210 | ecosystem: Environmental > Aquatic > Deep subsurface > Shale gas/oil reservoir >... | reverse complement strand
AATCGGAGATAACCGCCAACCAATAAACAAATAACTTATTGATTTTACTTAACACTTAATCACTTAAAACTTAACACTGCCTGTAAAAAAGACTTTTTACAGGCTCATCAAATTTGAAACCAAGGAGATATAAATATGACAGCACAGGAAGTCATGGAACGCGAAGATTTTCAAAAATGCCTGGAATTTCACGGTCATCTGTGCCCCGGGGTTTCCATCGGGTACCGGGCGGCGCGCTCGGGCATGGCCCACTTAAACCAAAAACGTTCCCTGGACGAGGAACTGATTTCCATCGTGGAAACCGACGCCTGCTCGGCGGATGCCGTACAGGTACTCACCGGATGCACCTTTGGCAAGGGCAATTTTATTTACCATGATTACGGCAAGATGGTGTTTACCTTTGCCAGCCGGCAGACCGGCCGGGGCGTGCGCGTGTCTTTGCGGCCCGGGGCCTTTGAACCCGATCCCGAGCACATGGCCCTTTTGCAGAAAGTCATCGCCGATCAGGCCGATGAAACGGAAAAGCAGCGCTTTTCCCAAATCCACGAAAAACGCTCCCACGATATCCTGGAAATGGATGAACAATCCCTGTTCTCCATTGCGGAGACAAAGATTGAACTGCCGGAAAAAGCCCAAATCGACCCTTCTGTTGCCTGCGACCAATGCGGGGAGCCCACCATGGCCGCAAAACTGGTGGAAACCAAAGACGGCAGACGCCTGTGCCGCCAATGCCATGGGGAGAACAAATGACATCCCGTCTGGCTGTTTTTTTTCTCACTTTGACGGCCGCTGCGGCCATGGCCCTGATCCCGGCGGCCGGAAACCAGGCCGCATGCGCCCAAAACATGGAGACCGTCACAGATGCCGCAGGCCGGACGGTAGCCGTTCCCGTACCGGCCGGGCGCATGATCTGCTCGGGCCCGGGATGCCTGCGGCTTGCGGTCTATCTTCAGGCAACGGAGCAGGTCATCGCGGTTGACAGCATGGAAAAGGACGTCTCTTCCGGTGCCGATCCCCGGCCCTATGCCCTGGCCCATCCGGAACTCCGGGACCTGCCCATGTTCGGGGAGTTCCGGGGCATGGACAACCCGGAGCTCATTGCCGCCCTGGATCCGCAGCCCGAAGTGATTTTCAAGACCTTTGCATCCATGGGCCATGACCCGGGCGAACTCCAGAAAAAAACCGGGATTCCGGTCATTGTGCTCCAATACGGAAATCTCACCGGCTACCGCCATCAACTGGATCAAACCCTTAAAATCATGGGCCGGGTTTTGGGCAAAACCAAACGGGCCGAAGAAATCATCCAATTTTTTGACAATCAGGTCGCAGATCTGGCCCGGCGCACCGCAGACGTGCCCCAATCGGCCAAACCCGACTGCTATGTGGGCGGGATTTCCTACAAGGGGCCCCATGGATTTCGCTCCACTGAGCCGGATTTTCCACCCTTTGAATTCACCCGGGCCCGGCATCCGGCCAACAGCGCAAGACCCACGTCCGGACCGGTTTCCCACGCCCAGGTGGCCCGGGAGCAGATCCTGGTCTGGAACCCGGAAATTTTGTTTCTGGATCTTGCCGGCACCGTGTCCAATCCCGGTGCCAGCGCCCTGGATGAACTGCACACGGATCCGGCATACCAGCATCTGGACGCGGTTGACCAGGGCCGGGTATTCGGCCTGATGCCCTATAACTGGTATGCCCGGAATTTCGGGGCCGTTTTTGCCAATGCCTGGTATGTGGGCAAAAAACTGTATCCTGAAAAATTCTCCGACATTGACCCGGCCAAAAAAGCAGACCAAATCTTTTCCTTTCTTGTGGGGCGTCCGGTGTTTGACCGGATCAACGCCATGTTCGGCAACCGGGTATTTGAACAAGTGATGGAACAAAAAGGCGATTAACAGCCATGCACCTGACCCATACCCAAATCCCGGAAGAATACAAAACCCATATCGGCAAAAAAACCACCTTTGTGGCCGCAGCCCTGGTCCTGCTGATCCTGCTGCTTGTTGCATCCGTGTCTGTCGGAGCAGTGCGCGTGCCCGTGGGCGACCTGATTTCCAGCCTCCTGGGCCGGGCTTCGGCGCAAAAATTCGACATTATCATCTGGCAGATCCGGATGCCCCAGGCCCTGACCGCCATGGCCGCAGGCGCCGGCCTTGCGGTTGCCGGGGCCATGATGCAGTCCATTTTGCGAAACCCCCTGGGATCGCCCTTTACCCTGGGCATTTCCCATGCCGCAGCTTTTGGGGCAGCCCTGTGCGTCATGCTTGTGGGGCCGGGATCTTTACAGGAAACCGGCTCCTGGCTCCCGGCAATGCTGGCCCCGTATGCGGTCACCATTTCCGCGTTCGGGTTCAGCCTGGTGGCCACGTTTATCATCATCGGCATTTCCCGGATCCGCAGCGCTTCGCCCGAGGTCATGGTCCTGGCCGGGGTGGCCCTGGGATCGCTGTTTACCGCAGGCACCATGTTTCTGCAGTATTTTGCCGATGACGTGGAACTGGCGGCCATGGTGTTCTGGACCTTTGGCGACGTGTCCCGGGCCAGCTGGCAGGAGCTGGGAGTGATCACTGTGGTGCTGGCGGCGGTTTTTGTTTACGGGTTTTTCAAGCGCTGGGATTACAACGCCATTGACGCCGGAGATGAAACCGCCAGGGGCCTCGGGGTCCGGGTGGAGCGCGTGCGGCTGGTGGGCATGCTGGCGGCTTCCCTTGTCACCGCGGTGGTGGTGGCATTTCTGGGCATCATCGGATTTGTGGGCCTGGTATGCCCGCACATGGTGCGGCGTCTGATCGGGGATGATCACCGGTTTCTGCTGCCCGGCACCTGCGTTATCGGCGCGCTTCTGCTGCTGGCCGCAGACACGGCCGCCAGGCTGGTGCTGGCCCCGCATATTCTGCCGGTATCCATCCTGACATCGTTTCTGGGCGCGCCTGTGTTTATTTACCTGATCATCCGGGGGCAGAAGCGATGATTCTCACAGTGGACAATGTCTCATTTCAATATAAAAGCACGGCCGTGCTGGATTCCATCTGCTTTCAAGTGCCGGTTCACAACGTGGTGGCTGTTCTCGGGCCCAACGGGGTGGGCAAGACCACCCTGCTGCGGTGCATGAACGCCATTTTGCAGCCCCGGACCGGAGTGGTGCGCATCAACGGGGAAAACATCTTAAACATGGGGGCAATGGAAATTGCAAGGCGGATGGGGTATGTGGCCCAGCGGGCGGAAGCCGCCCGGACCACGGTTTTTGACGCCATTTTATTGGGCCGGCGGCCGCATATCACCTGGCGGGCATCTGAGCACGATCTCCGGCTGACCCATGCGGCCATTGACCGGCTCGGGCTAAATGCGCTCTCCCTGCGGTATGTCACGGAATTAAGCGGCGGGGAACTGCAAAAAGTCAGCATAGCCCGGGCTTTGGTTCAGGAGCCCGGCATCCTGCTGCTCGATGAGCCCACCAGCAGCCTGGATCTGAAAAACCAGATCGAGATCCTGAAAACCATCCGGCAGGTGGCCGCCACCCACGAGGTGGCCGCGGTGATGACCATGCACAACTTAAACATGGCCCTTCGGTATGCAGACCAGTTTATTTTTTTAAAGGCCGGGCGAATTTTTGCCGCAGGCGGCGCGGAGACCGTCACCCCGGAAATCATCGGCGAGGTCTATGACGTGCCCGTGGACATCACCCGCCACCGGGGCGCGCCCATGGTTGTGCCCCTGGGATAAGAAGCCAGGGCAAAAAACCGGCCGCTACTTGCCCTTGAGCACTTGACCGGCCTTTTCCAGATCCGTATTGATGGCCTGGCTGTCTTTTGCCACGGATTCAAGAATGTCCGCCACATCTGAAAGCCCGGCCTGCCGGGCCCGGTCCGCCCACTGCCGGTAGGTTTCGGCATGATCGGCGTTGTGCTTGAGCCAGTGGGAAACCATTTTCTCCAGCTTTTCCGCCATGCTCATCTCAGACGGCCCGGTGTCATGGCTATGCCCGTGCTGATGATCATGCCCGTGATCATGGTCGTGCCCATGATCATGATCGTGTCCGTGGTCATGATGATGATGATCACTCATCCCCCTACCCCCTAAACAATCGTTCTTTTAATTTTGATGGCGCCGTAAAAAGCTTTTTACCGCGTCCGCTGTTTTTACAGGAAGGAAGCCCTGCGGCCGGCGTCGGCTTTTTCGCTCCTGACCGTTTTTGCGGATTGATCAAATGTCTTTGCTTAAAATATACAAATTCGCCCTGCATTCCTCCAACAGTTTAAATTTTCAAGCAAAAACGCTCAATGTCGCTTCAAAAGCCGACCCCGCCCTTGGACTTCCTTGGAAATGCAATATCTGCGTTACGCGCAATTTCTCAGAATTTCACGTACGGATAAGTAGCTGCATTCTTCGAAATTGCGCAAGCCTTGATCTTGAACTTTTTACGGTGCCATCAAAATTAAACGTTTTGATTTCCCCTGTCCCCTGTCACCCGTCACCCGTCACCCGTCACCCGTCTTCACCGTACAAGCGCAGCCAACGGCACCGAAACCACATGCGACCGTGCCCCCTGGCTGAAAAACCCGCCCTCTGCCACGCAGATCAGCAGCTTGTCATCATATACGGCCACGTCCTGGATCGGGCCCTGGAAATGATCCGCCAGCCGCTGGAGCCGATACACATCGTCTCTTCCGAAAAAGATCCCCACGGTTCCCTGGCCCGGCCCGCCGCCGATCATCGAGGAAAACCCCGCCGAGTTGAGCGCAATGGCTGCAAATTGGCGCTGGTTTTGCAAAAACAGGGCCGGCCGGCCCCAGACCGCCACCTTTGACGGGGCCACCTCCGGGTCTTCGGGATCAGCCACCAGAAACGAGCCGTAGGAAGGGGCAAATTTATCCGATGCCTCCCAGACATGGGAACCCTTCTGATACACCACCAGGCGGCCGCCGGGATTGAAAAACCCCAGCTCGGGCCGGTCATCGTCGTTCACATCCCCGTAAAACGCCCCGAAGATGGAAAACCCGAAGGGTACATCCTTTTGTCTGCCCGTTTCCACCGTGCCATCTTTGAAATCCAGCTCATGGACCACCGGCAGCAAAAGTTCTGTTCTGGAAAACCGCTGGCCCCAGAGTTGGGGGGCTTTCCCGTTTTCAGCAAGGCCCATGAAACCCAGCACATAAGGAACGCCTTTGGCTTTTTGTTCAAAACCATTGTCCGTGAGCTCCAGTATCATGGAACGCATGCCCGCATCCGGATCATAGATATTGACCGCCAGCAGGTGATCGCCTGTGCCTGAGAGGCTGACCACCTCACCAAAGCCCGAATATTCGTATTCAAATGTATGGCCGCCTTCAAGGCTTCTGGCCGCGATGGTGCGGCCGGACAGAAACACCATGTAGGACGTGCCCGAGCCCGCACTTTCGGCCACACTCATGTGATCGACCCGGTTGTCAAAGCTCGCCACAGCCTCAAAACCCGAAACCTCCATGGGCGTGCCCATGCCGGGCAGAGCCCTTACAGCCGCGGATTTGGCTGCCGGCGCAACTTTTGCCCGCTTTGCGGCAGGAGCAGACCGGGCAGAAGTCCGGGCTTTTTCTTCGGACTGGTAAATCCCGCGCACCTGGCCGCCGCTCCACACGGTAACCCCGCTGCTGTCGGCCACAAATACCACGCCCCATGCAAATACCCCCGATTCCGGGCCCTGGCCGGGGCTCTCCCGGTAATCCTGCCAGTCCAGATGATCCAGCCGGGAGCGCAGAAGCTTGTACTGATCTGCAGAATCGCCGGTTTCATCCACAAACCAGGCTTTGACCTGTTCATGGCGCACCGCCTGCATGCCCGGCGCAATCTCGCAGTCCCGGTCGTCCAGGCACTGCACCTCGATTTCGGAAAACCGCTCATGGACCTGCGCCACCCGTGCCGTGGCCGCTGGCGGGGCAAATTCTCCCAGGGTCTCCCCGGTTTCCGGGTCTTTTACGGATTGGGCCGGCAGGTAAAGGGTAAACAGATCGCCCTTTTTTACGTCCTGTTCCCCGCCCTGGTTGATCAGCCAGTGATCCTGCGGGCCCTGGATCACCCGGGCCTCCAAAACGGATAAATCCGACGCCACTTGGTCTGCGGGAATTTCGGCAGCAGACAAAAGGACCGGAAAAATAACCATCACCAGAAATGCCGGCAGCAAAGCAACAAAAAGTTTCATGCGTTTCATGGGGCTCACCTGAAGCGCTCAAAATGCACGCTTTTTACGGTTTGACAAAAAAACAACCGGCTTTTTCCAGCCCCGTGCCCAATCGGGAGGGGCCGGAAAAAGCCTTTATCAAAACTTCACTCAGATCATTCAATTATGCCAGATTTAGAAAGCAAACACCATGCCTGCGGCCACCTGGTAGACATCATCATCGTCAAACATCTCTTCTGCCAGATCACCGGAAATCAGGTAAGCGCCTTCCAGTTTCAGGGTCAGGTTGTCATTGTATTTGTATGCATACCACAGGTCAAACTCATAGCCCAGTTCGTCTTCATCTGAAAAATTCGCTGATGCATATTTCTCAGCGGTTTCCAGGTAGCGCACAGCCCCCCGGAGGTTGTTTTTGGCATCCAGCTGAATTTCACCCTCCAGAGCAAGGGTCATCAGACCTTTATTCCTTAAAGGCTCAGGCATGGTGGCGCCAAACTGATCATCCACAAACCGGTCCAGGGAAGCAGCAAGACTGTCCTTGAAAAAGATCTGGCCCACCTTGACATCCGCGTCAACAGACTGGAAGGCATCCAGGTCTCCGTCAAGAGGATCATCATCACCGGTGACATAGAGACCGTGCACCGAAACCTTGGCATTGTCACTCACCCGGGCGCCCACAGTCAGGTTGGCCAGCCAGGCCGACACATCCAGATTTCCATCATTCCCGGCATCTCCACCCTGATAGATCAAATCACCAGAGGCAAAAACCGGACCATCGATTTTTCCGGTCAGGCCAACCCAGTACTGGTCAGCACCATCTTCAATTTCTTCCCAACCCAGATCACCGACAGCGCTCTTGGCGCCAAAATCCTCGCCATACAGGGCAAAACCGCCAACCGTGATGTTATCACCGGGCTTGAAATCTCCCTTGATCATATAGAAATCAGTTTCTGCAACGTCGTCTTCTGGCGCACCAAAACCTTCCTCCAAACCCCGGAACCAGCCCGCAGACCAGTTAACTGCCCCGTTGCCATGCAGGGTGACGCCTGCCGCGGTTTCCGTCCACACCCAGTGGTTCACGCCGGTTTTCTGCAGGCCGGCCCGGCCCATGACCTGATCGTTCATGCCCGGCACATTGAGCTGGATATAGGCAAACCGGTTTTCAAAATCCGTGCTGTCACCGGAATAATCCCAGCTCTCGCTATCACCGAAATTGTTGGCGCCGGTTTCAAACCCGTACACCATCTTGGCCCGGCCGTCGTCTGTACCCACTTCTGCCCGGAACCGAAATTTACCAGCGGCAAAAGTGGTGCTGTCATTGTCATTGTTCCGGTCACCCAGTATCCAGCCATCTGACGCACCCATAGCCCCGGTCAGGGCCTTGCCGTGAAAATCAACGGTAAGGGCGGCCGCGGGCAGGGCCGTGCATAAAAAAAACAGTCCTGCTGCCAATACGGTTAAAATGCGTTTTCCTGAAATTTTCATTTGTCCTCCTTGATTGTTTTGCTGTGTTTTGACACAACAGTTTTTTGCCGGGATGCATGATTTGCCGGACATCCCTGTTAAACTCTTCTGTGTGAGGCCATACCACCGGCAGAAGTGGTTCTGCAACCCCTTTTTGCAGGCACTTTGCGGCAAAGGGGCCTGATTTTATGCCATTTTTTTATGGCACCCATTGGATTGTCCCTGAAAAATAAAGATCTTTTCCGCGACCGGGCCTGCCAAAAAAAATTGCATCTTTTTTTATACCCTTCTGCGCAGCCGGGCCCGGTAAACAATGGCGATCAGGTTCATGCCCAGCACCAGGGCAATGAGCACCAAAGCCGTGCCGTACTGCAGGTGCCGGGTCTCTTCGATGCGCGTGCCCGCGGTTGCCAGCACATATATATGATACGGCAGTGCCATGACCGGATCCATGATGGAGTCCGGGATCTGCCGGTTGAAAAATACGGCTGCCGTAAACATGATGGCAGCGGTTTCGCCCGCGGCACGGCTCAAAGACAGGATACCCCCGGTAATCATGGAGGGAAACGCCGCAGGCAGCACCACCCGGGAGATGGTCTGCCATTTGGTGGCACCCAGTCCCAAAGACGCCTCCCGGTAGGTATCCGGCACCGAGCGCAGGGCTTCCTCTGAGGTGCCGATGACCACCGGCAGGGTGAGAAACCCCAGGGTCAGGGCGCCGGAGACAATGCTGACGCCCAGGTTCATCCAGGTGACAAAAAACGCCAGTCCGAACAAACCAAATACCACAGACGGCACCCCGGCCAGGTTATTGATGGCAAACCGGATCAGACGGACAATCAGGCCCTGGCGGGCATATTCGTTAAGGTAAATGGCGCACCCGATGCCCAGGGGCATGGCAATGGCAACAGCGCCGATACTCAAATACACCGTGCCCACGATACAGGGCAGGATTCCGCCCTTTGTCATGGAATCCACCGGCGGCTTTGTCAAAAACTCCCAGGAAATGGCCGACCAGCCGTTTTTAATCAGAAAAAACAAAATAATAAGCAAAGCCAGACCGTTTATTACCGCAGCCGCCCGGAACATTGAAAAAACCACATGCTCCTTGAGGTTTCTGCCCAGGGTGGATTTATTAAAAACCAGTTCTGAATCGCGCTGCATTTCGTACAACTCCTTTTTCCCCAAACGCTTTTAAAGGGTGGCCGCCCCCACCTGCCGGTGCTTGTGGGAAATATAGTCGGCAATGGAATTAAACAGCAGGTTAAACACAAACAGAATCATGCCAATGGCAAACAAGGCATGATAATGGGCGCTTTGAAACGGGGCCTCGGCCATTTCAGCGGCAATAGAGGCCGGCATGGGCCGCACCGGGTCAAAAAGGGATCCGGGGATCATGGCCGCACCGCCGGCCACCATGAGCACCACCATGGTCTCGCCGATGGCCCGGGCCATGCCAAGGATAACCCCTGTGCTGATCCCGGAAATGGAGGCCGGCACAATCACCCGGAAAATACTTTCAATCCGGTTGGCGCCCAAAGCCAGGGAAGCTTCCTTTAACTCCCTGGGCACACTGGAAATGGCATCCTCTGATATGGTGCAGATGGTGGGAACAGACATGAACGCCAGCATTAAAGAGGCGTTAAACAGATTCAGACCCGTTGCCAGATCAAATGTTTCCTGGAGAAACGGGGCCACCACCACCATTCCGAAAAACCCGATCACCACCGACGGCAAAGAGGCCAGCAGCTCCACTGCGGGCTTGGCAATCTCTTTTAACCTCGGAGAGGCGATCTCAGCCAGATAAATGGCGGTCATCACCCCCAGGGGCACAGCCAGAACTGCTGAACAGAGGGTGACAAACACCGAGGCCAGAATCAGGGGCAGAATCCCGAAATCCGGCGGGCTGGCCGTGGGGTACCAGTAGGTGCCAAAAATAAACTCACCAATCGATACCTTTTCAAATATGGGCACCCCGGCCTTGACCAGGAAAAACAAAATCAGCAGCAACACGGCAATGGACATAAAGGCGATAATGAAAAAAAAGTTGCGGATCAGGCCTTCTTTGTTTTGGCGTTTCATGGACAAATACTCCCGGCAAATTCGCAATTCAACTTCAGATAAATTTTTTCAATCTTATTGGCAGCCAAAGCGGCCGGAATCGGTCTTTCTTTGCCCAACCCCGGCCACTGACCACCGATCACTCATCACTCACTACTCATCACTGACCTCAGACTACCGACCACTGACCACCGTCTTTAATACAGGGGCACATACCCCACATCCGCCACGATCTTCTGGCCCTTGTCCGGATGCTGCATATAATTCATGAACTTCAGGGTCACGCCTTGGGGCCATCCCCTGGTGAACATAAACAGACTCCGGCTGACCGGAAAAGCCGCTGCCGTATCCAGGCTGGCTTCCACGCCATTGACCGTTGTTGGCTTCACATCTTTATTGATATAGCTCAGGCCGATATAGCCCACAGCGTTTTTGTTATTGGAAACAGCCTGCACCACTGCCCCGTTGGATGCCTGAAGCATGGCGCCCGGAAATACCCGGCCGCCTTCAAGCACTTTTTCCTCCCAGACTTCATAGGTGCCGGAGGATGTATCCCGGGAGACCACCACAATCCTGCGGTCCTCTCCGCCCACCTCGGACCAGTTTTTGATTTTGCCCTGGTAGATGTTTTTCAACTGCGCAAGACTTAAATCTTTGACCGGGTTGGAAGGATGGACCACGGGCACGATGCAGTCCAGGGCAACGGCAAAAGGCACCGGGTATGTACCGTTTTCCACGGCCCGGGCCACTTCCTCCTGCTTGATGAACCGGGAAGCCATGGCAATATCGGTTGTCCCGTCAATAATCGCCTTGATCCCGTTTCCCGATCCGCCGCCGGAGACCGAAATCTGAACATCCGGGTACGCATCCATGAATTTTTCAACCGCCTGCTGGCTGACGGGCAGCACCGTGGTGGAGCCCTTGATTTCAAGTTTTTCGGCCATGGCCGGGCTGAAAAACAGCCCCGCAAACGCAACGCTCACCGCCATCAAATAAATCAGAATCTTGCCTTTCATGTTGAAACCCTCCGTTTTTTTGGTATGTTTAAAATGTCCAGGCGTTTTCTTTTGCCTGTGACGTCAACTGGGGCAAAGATAAAATCCGAATATGACGATTGCGTGACAGAAAAATCAAAATATGGTGTCTTTTTTTGTCACACAATCTTCACACGGTATTCGGGTGATTGTCACAAAAAAGCATTACCTTTCACTCCTGGCCATTAATGATAACCCCGCGAAACAGGGATACAAGGGATACAAATGGAAGCGCCCGCAATTCTGGTCATCGAAGATGATACCGATATTTTGAACCTGGTGGCCTGGCATCTGGAAACAGAAGAATACCGGGTCATCAAAAGTGCCGACGGCAGTCAGGGCTTGGAAACAGCCATTTCCGAGCTGCCGGATTTGATCGTGCTGGATCTGATGCTGCCGGGCATGGACGGCCTGTCCGTATGCCGAACCTTGAAACAGAATCAGAAAACCAGGGACATTCCCGTGATCATGCTCACGGCCAAGGGTGAGGAGGTGGACCGGATCGTGGGATTTGAGCTCGGGGCTGACGATTACATGGTCAAGCCCTTTTCCCCCAGGGAACTGATGCTGCGAATCCGGGCGGTTTTAAACCGCAGCAGCGGCACTGAGCCGGCCGGGGCGGCAACACTTCTGCATCACAGGGAAATGACCGTGGATGCGGAAAACTACAGGGCGTTTATCGACAAACAGCCGCTTCATCTGACGCTTACGGAATTTCACCTGCTGCTGGAGCTGTTAAACAACAAGGGAAGGGTCCGGTCCCGGGACCAGCTTCTGGACCGGGTCTGGGGATATCAGTTCGAAGGTTACCACAGAACCGTGGACACCCATATCCGACGGCTGCGCCAGAAAATCGGACCTTATGCAGATGACATTGAAACCGTCCGGGGCGTTGGCTACCGGTTCAAGGATGAATAAATGAAAAACATCAAATTCCGAAACCGGCTGTTTATTGCCTTTTGCGGGGTGCTCATCGTGGCCACTGTGCTGCCCGGGCTCTACATGTACCAGAGCCTGAAGCGCGAAATCCTGGCGGAATCCACACAGAAGGCCATTGACCAGCTGGAAGTCATTGACTGGCTGCTGGAAAAAGATCAACCCTTTTTGTCCGGCCGATCCCTGGATCAGTGGTGCACTGAAACAGGCGAGAAGCTAAACTGCCGGATCACGATTATCAAGCATGGCGGGGCGGTGATTGCCGACTCCTCGGTACCCCGGCATGAACTGCGCTACCTCGAAAACCATTCAGACAGAAAAGAAATCCGGGCGGCCACAGCCGACCAGCCCTCCGTGAGCGTTCGCTACAGCGACACCACCAAGCAGCGGCTCATCTATGCAGCCAAACAGATTCAATCCCCTGCCCACAGCCGGCCCGTGTATTTGCGGGCGGCCTACCCGGTGTCTTCGGTGGATGCCCGGCTGCAGACCTACACCGGCCGGTTCTGGCTGGCTTTGGCCGCAATCCTGGCACTTACCTTCGGGCTGAGCATTTACCTGGCCCGCAGGCTCGAACAACCCATTTACAAAATCATGGACCGGTTAAAGGGTATTGCGCGGGGTGATTTTTCCCACCAATACATCATGGACGCAGGAGGCGAGTTCTATCAGCTGTCCATGACCTTAAACGAAACCGCCGACCGGATCAGCGAACAGATGGAAGTGATTTCCGAGCAGAACAGTGAAATGGAGACCATTATTGAAAACATGCGCGAAGGCGTGATGCTCATTGACAAGGCCGGGCGGATCAAGGCCATTAATCAGGCCATGGGACAAATTGCCGAGTGCCGGCTGTCCTGCATCGGAAAGCGCCCCCTGGAAGCGTTTTTAAACAGCGAGGTCCAAACAGCCTGCGACAAAATCCTGCAGGGCATGGCCGAATACAATGTCACCCTGAAAATGGGCGAAGAGCGGTTCTATGACATGTATGCGGTAAAAATCGCCGAAGGCGGCGCCCTGATTGTTTTCTATGATGTCAGCGAGCAGCTGCGCCTGGAAAAAATCCGGCGGGATTTTGTGGCCAATGTCTCCCATGAACTCAAAACCCCACTGACCTCCATCAAGGGATATGTGGAAACGCTGCTGTCAGGCGGATTTTCAATGAATGACCAGGCACGGTCTTTTCTGGGCACCATCCAGAAAAACACCACCCAGATGACCGGCATTGTCAATGACCTGCTCCAGCTCACCCGGCTCCAGGAAAAACCCATGGACCTGGAGATCAAGCCGGTGCAAATCGGCCCTGTATTTGAAAAGGTATGGGAAACCTGCCGGCTTGCAGCGGAACAAAAACAAATCCGCATAGACAAACGGCTGCCCACGGATCTTGTGGTAAACGCCGATCCGGCCGCCTTGACCCGGGTGTTTGGCAACCTGGCAGACAATGCCATCCGTTACTCCCCGCAAGGCGGCATCATTACCGTATCTGCACAAACCACGGACACGGAGGTTGTTTTCAGCATCCGGGACCAGGGCCCGGGCATTGCCCCTAAGCACAAAGAGCGCATTTTCGAGCGCTTCTACCGAATTGACAAGGAACGCAGCCGGGCTTTGGGGGGCACGGGCCTGGGGCTTTCCATCTGCAAGCATGCGGTTTCTGCCATGAACGGACGGATCTGGGTGCAAAGCCCGCCTGAAGGAACGCAAACCGGCAGCCTGTTTTTCTTCACCCTGCCCCGGAACCTGAAACCGGCGGAATCCAATCATTGCCCTGAAGCCGGCGGCGAGCCGCCGGCTTCGGCCTGAAAGGACAATCATCCATGACGGAAAATGTAAAATTTGCCATCAAAAACCTTGATTTTTTCTACGGGAATTTCAAGGCCCTTGAGGATATCACCCTGGAGTTGAATCAGTGCCGGGTCTCAGCGCTGATCGGACCGTCAGGCTGCGGCAAAAGCACTTTTCTGCGGTGCTTAAACCGAATGAACGACCTGATTCCCACAACCCGGGTGGAAGGCGAAATCCTGCTCGATGACCAGAACATCTATTCCCCGAGCGTGGACGTGGTCAGCCTGCGCAGGCGGGTGGGCATGGTATTTCAAAAACCCAATCCCTTTCCCAAGACCATTTTTGACAACGTGGCCTACGGCCTGCGGGTCAACGGGGTGAAAAACAAAAATCTCCTGCGGCAGCGCGTGGAAAAAAGCCTAAAGCAGGCAGCCCTGTGGGATGAAATCAAGGATCGGCTCAACCAGTCGGCCCTGGGGCTTTCCGGCGGCCAGCAGCAGCGCCTCTGTATTGCCCGGGCCCTGGCCGTGGAACCTGATGTCCTGCTCATGGACGAACCGGCCTCGGCACTGGATCCCATTGCCACCCAGAAGATCGAGGACCTGATCCACGAACTGAAAAATGACTTTACCATCATCATTGTGACCCATAATATGCAGCAGGCGGCCAGGGTTTCGGATATCACAGCGTTTTTCTACATGGGCCGGCTCATTGAAGCCGGAGATACGGAAACCCTGTTTACCCGGCCCGGGCTCCAGCAAACCGAAGACTACATCACCGGCCGGTTCGGCTAAGGAGAATCCATGGAACGACTCCATTTTCATCATGAGCTGGAAAATCTGAAAATCACCGTGCTCAACATGGCCGCCCAGACCCGGGATGCCTTTGAAAACGCCATTTCTGCCTATGTCCGCAGGGATTCCGACCTGGCCCAGCAAGTCATTGACGGCGACCGCCACATCAACCAGATCGAAGTGGATGTGGACAAGCGCGCCCTGCGTCTTCTGGCCCTGGAACAGCCCATGGCCAGGGATCTGCGCATGATCATCGGCAACATGAAAATCAGCAATGAGCTCGAACGCATTGCCGATCAGGCCGTCAATATTTCCGAGCGCTCCCTGTTTTTAAGCCAGTACCCGCCCCTGGAAAAGACTGCGGCCATGGACCGGCTCATGGAAACCAGCCGGACAATGCTCAAACAGGCCATTGCCTGCCTGCGGGACCTGGACGCACAGGCGGCCCGGGCGGTCCGGAAAATGGATGACCAGGCTGATGAGCATACCCTGCAGGTCTTAAAAAGCCTCATTGAACTGATGGTGGCAGACGCCCCGGCCATTGACAAGCGGCGGGACAAGACCCGCCGTTCCATTCAGACCATTATCATCTCCCGATGCCTGGAGCGGGTTGGGGACTTGTCCACCAACATCGGCGAACATGTGGCCTTTATCGTCGAAGGCATCAATATAAAGCACCAGAAGATCCAGGAGGAAGACGGGGAGATTTGAGAACGGTGATGGGAGATGGGTGATGAGTAATCAGTAATGGGTGATGGGTAATGAGTGATGGGTGATGAGTGATGGGTGGGCAGTGGTCTGTTGTCAGTGGTCGGTGATCGGTGGTCAGGCGGCGGGGGTGTTCAGGCTGCAGGCGTTTAGCAGATCCCGGCGCTCCTGGTCGGATAGATGGCGCCACTGGCCGGGGGGCAGATCCTTTAGCCAAACCGGGCCCATGCGGATTCTGTGCAGGCGGACCACCTTGCAGTCCACGGCCTCGGCCATGCGCCGGATCTGCCGGTTGCGGCCTTCCTGCAGGGTGATGTCAAAACTTTTTTCGCCCCGGCGCACCACCTCTGCCGGCCGGGTCATGCCGTCTGACAGCTTCACCCCGCGGCGCAATTCATCGAGTTTTGCATCAGAAACCGGCCGGTCGACTTCCACCTGGTATTGTTTTTCATGGTCAAAGGAGGGATGGGCCAGGCGGTGATGGATACGGCCGTCGCTGGTGAGCAAAACCAGGCCCGTGGAATCCCGGTCCAGCCGGCCCACGGGAAATACCCGCTGGTCGGTGTCCACCAGATCCAGCACGATTTTTCTGCCCGGCTGGCTGCAGGAGCAGATATAGCCCGCAGGCTTGTTGAGCATGATGTAGACGTCCTGCCGGGCCGGGACCACAAGTTTTCCCGACACTTCCACCCGGTCTGCCCCGGGATCCACGGTGGTGCCCATCTGGGTGACGGTTTCCCCGTTTACCCGCACCAGCCCTTTGCGGATATAATCTTCCGCCCGGCGGCGGGAGCAGATACCGGCATCCGCCATAAACTTCTGAAGCCGGACCCCTTTTTTTGCCGCTTTGGATTCCATGATCAGGACCGGTAATCCGCGTTGATTTTCACATAATCCACGGAAAAATCACAGGTGAGCACCGAGGCCTGCTGCCGGCCGGATTTCACGTCAATGGTGACAGCAAAGGCTTTTTGCCGCAGCACCGCAGTGGCCGCGGCTTCGGCCTGAGCGCCGCATCCCAGGCCCTGCTTGACCATTTTCACGTCATCAAACCAGATATCCACCGCATCCGGATCAAATGCCACCCCGGCCCGGCCCAGGGCCGCCAGTATCCGGCCCCAGTTGGCATCCTCGCCAAAAAAAGCGGTTTTCACCAGACTGGAATTGGCCACGGTATCAGCCATCTGACGGGCGTTTTCGCGGGATGCTGCATTGATTACGGAAATTTCCACGCACTTGGTGGCCCCCTCCCCGTCTTCCACGACCATGCGGGCCAGTTTTCCCAGGACATTTTCCAGCAAGGTCGCAAACGCCCTGAAATCCCCAGGGGTTTTGGCCCGCGCCCCGCTTTGGCCGTTTGCCAGCACCAGCACCGTGTCATTGGTACTGGTATCCCCGTCTATTGTGATGCGGTTAAAAGACGCCTCATTTGCAGCAACCAGCGCCTGCTGAAGATCAGCAGCAGGGATTTCCAGATCCGTGCACACAAAACAGAGCATGGTGGCCATGTCCGGCCGGATCATGCCCGAACCCTTGGCCATGGCTGCCAGACTGTAAGTTTTTCCCCCCATTTGCCCCTGCTCAAAAACCAGTTTGGGCCGGGTATCGGTTGTCATGATGGCCTCGGCTGCGGCCGCAAAGCCGTTTTCCGAAAGCCCGCTCACAAGACCGGGCACGGCCGCACGGATTTTGTCCATGTCCAGGTGCTGGCCGATCACGCCCGTGGAGGCGCTCAGAACATGCGCCTCATCTGCTTTCAGGCCATCTGCGGCCAGCCGGGTCATGGCGCGGGCATCGGCCATGCCCTGGTCTCCGGTGCAGCAGTTGGCATTGCCGCTGTTGGCAATAATGGCCCGGCACACCCCGCTGCTCAGGCGCTGTTTGTCAAGCCGCACAGGTGCGGCCTGGACCCGGTTTTTCGTAAACACTCCGGCTGCGGCAGCAGGGGTGTCAGAGACGATTAAGGCCAGATCCTTTTTCCCGTTTTTCTTGATTCCCGCACACACGGCAGCCGCGCTAAATCCCTTGACCATTGGCATCTCTCCTTCTATATCCCTTGCAATCCGGTTTTATCCGGATTACAAATCGTTTTTATGCAGACCTTCAAACTCATTGTGGAATATGACGGCACGGATTTCAACGGCTGGCAGATCCAGAAAACAGGCCGCACCATCCAGGGTCAAATCGAAAAAGCCCTTTTTACAATGACCCGCCAGCCGGTTCGGGTCACGGGCTCCGGCCGGACCGATGCCGGGGTGCATGCCCTGGGCCAAAGCGCCCATTTCCGCTGCCAGACCCGGCTCACCCCGGATGTTTTTTTCTCGGGGCTAAACAGCCTGCTGCCCGAAGACATTGTGATCCGTTCCTGCACCCGCGAATCAGAAACCTTTCACGCCCGCTATGGTGTCAGGCAGAAAACCTATCGTTATTATATCTTAAACCGCCCCCTGGCCCCGGCCATCGGCCGGCAGTATGCCTGGCACATTGCAAAACCCCTCAATATTGAAGCCATGACAGAGGCCGCCCGGCATATCCAGGGCACCCATGACTTTGCTGCATTTGAAAACACCGGCAGCCCCAGATCCCACAGCATCCGGACGGTTTCTACTGCCCGGTTTCTCAGAGATGACAAAAACCCGCAGATCATCTTTGAAATCACCGCAGACGGATTTCTCCGCTACATGGTCAGAAACATCCTGGGCACTCTGATTGAAACCGGCCTGGGGCGGATGGCACCGGAACAAATGCCTGCCATCCTGGATTCCAAAGACCGCAGCCAAGCCGGTGCCACAGCCCCGGCCCGGGGCCTGTTTCTTGTAGACGTGGAATACTGAAAAGCTTTTACCGCGTCCGATGTTTGTCAGGAAGGAAGCCCAGGACCGAACACTGCAAATAACCTTTTGCCGCATGCTTAAAAACTTTGATTTTATTTTTTTGAACCTTGAACCTTGAACCTTGAACCTTGAACCTTGAACGAAGTTACTTCAAGTCACGCCCCCCCGGGCCCCAGCTCTCCGGCCTTTAAGCGCTGCACCTGCCGGTTGTAAAAGGCAATCACATCCCTTCTGTCAAGCATGCCCAGCAGCACTTGCGCGTCATCCTCGGAAACCACGGGCAGGCTGTCAATGTTTTTGGTGGTCATCTTCTGCAGCACGGTATTTAGATCTTCGGAAGCCGTGGTGGCCACCACGCTGGAGGTGGCAATATCGCGCATGACCACCAGATGCTCGATTTCCGGGGAAAACAAAACCCCCCGGATGTCCGTGCTTGAAAAAATCCCCCTCATACGGTTTTCCTCGTCCATGACCGGAAAATAATGCTGCTTTGTCTGGGAGAAAAACACCTTGAACTGTTGAAACGGCATGTGCTCGGGAATGGTGGGCACCTTTCGCACCAGATGCATCAGATCCCGCACCTTGATCAACTGGAGCACGTCCACCATGAATTCTCCGGCATGGGCCGGCGATGCCACCCGGTTTTTGACCTGCTTGCGATAAATGCTCCAGCGCCGGGATGTCACATAGCAGATGGAGCAGACAAACAGGCTGGGCAGAAGGAGTTCATAGGAATTGGTCATCTCGCTGACAAAAATAATGGTGGAAATGGGCGCGTTGGACACGGCCGTGAAAAACCCCGCCATGCCCACCACCACAAAAGCACCCGGGCTGGTGACAACACCGGGGATCAACTGGTGAAACAGTTTTCCCACCACACCGCCCATGGCTCCGCCAATAACAACCGAGGGTCCGAACACGCCCCCGGAGCCCCCGGAGCCGATGGTAAAGGATGTGGTGACGATCTTTCCCAGGGCCAGGGCCAGCAAAACAGAAATGGCCAGTTCATTGAAAATGGCCTGCTGGGCGTAACCATAGCCAAAGGCCAGGGTGGAGGGCAGGTAAAATCCGACCATGCCGGTGAGCATCCCGCCGATGGCCGGCTTGACATGATTGGGAATCCGGATTTTCTTAAACAGGTCCGTGACCCCGTAAAAGGATTTGACATAGCAGAGGCTCAAGACCGAAAGCACCAGGGCCAGAACAATATAGGGACCGAGTTCCAGGGGGTTCTGGAACCTGAATTCGGGCGAATCAAACAGGGTGTCCCAGCCAAATACCAGAGAAAACAGGCAATAAGCCACCACCGATGAAATTCCGGCCGGGATGATGACCTCGGATTCAAAATCCGGGTCACTGTAGAGCACTTCCGAGGCAAACAGTGCCCCTGCCAGCGGCGCCCGGAAAATACTGCCCACCCCCGCGCCGATGCCTGCGGCCAGCATGATCCGGCGCTCTCGCTCGGAGAGCTTGAGCCGGGTGGCCATAAAAGAACCGAAACCCGCCCCGATCTGTGCAATGGGCCCTTCCCTTCCGCCGGATCCGCCGGTGGTCAGGGTAATGGCCGAGGCAATGGTCTTGACAACCGGCACCCGGGAGCGCATAAAACCGCCCTTCTGGTGATAGGCCTCAATGGCCGCATCCGTGCCGTGGCCTTCGGCCTCCGGGGCAAACCGGTAAACGATCCAGCCGCTGAGCAGTCCGCCGGCAGCCGGCAAAAACAAAAGAATCCAACGGTTGAACACCGTGGCGGTGGGCGGCAGGATGTGACCTTCCCCGGCCGGCTGCGGGGGGCGGTAACCGGCCATCCAGTCCATGAACAAATGGCTCCCCAGCTGGCACAGATACTGGAAAATAATGGAGCCGGTGCCGGCAATAATACCGATGAGAACAAAAAACAGGCTCCACTTGCCCGCCCGGGCAAGGTTCACAGACCGGATCCGCTGCTTTAGCAAAACCCCCAGTTGGTGAATACGCTGCTGCTGTGCCACGCTATCTTCTTTCCGGCATATGCGGCCGTGCAAACAAACCGGCCCGGATTATCCCGTATTATCCCGGGTCAAATCCGCAACCCCCTGATACACAATGTCAAACAGGGTGCGGATATCATCTTTTTCCAGACAGGAAAAGGCCACCCGCAGATCGTATCTGCCCAGTGCAATCAGCCCCACCCCGTACTGGTCAAGCAGGTGCACCCGCAATGTTTCCGCCTCCACGGTCTTTAGCCGAATGCACATGAAATAACCGGAGTTAAAGGGATATACATCCCAGGCAGAACCATATTTGGGATCGGCCAGGACCTGTTTCACGGTTTCGGCCCGGGCCCGGAGCAGCTCAAATCTGGCCTGTTTTTCCGCCTGGTAGTTTTCATCCTGCATGGATTTCACCACAATGGACTGGCTCAAATGCGAGGCATTGGAAATATTGCCGCGCACACACCCTGCGGTCTTGCGCTCCAGAGCGTCAAAAACACCTGCGGCATCGCCTTCAATGACCGCCCCGTAAGTGATAAAACCCACCCGGAGGCCCCAGACGTAATTTTCCTTGGTGGCCCCGTCAAGTTTGACGGCCAGCAACCGGGGGTGACGGCCGCACAGCCGGGAAAAGATCGATTCCTTCAGGATTCCGTCCTCGTAAAACAAGCCGAAATAGGCGTCATCGCAGACAACGATCACATTGGTGCCGGCCTCGGCCAGTTCGGTGAGCACGGCCACAACCTGATCGGCTTCTGTTTCCGTGAGGGTATAGCCCGTGGGATTGTGGGGGAAATTGAGCAGCACGGTGATTTTCTGGTTTTCCCGGGCCTCCTTTTTCAGGCAGTCGGCCAGGGCATCCACGTTATAGCCGCCGGTTTCGGTAAAAATCGGGTATTGGGAGACGCGCGCCTTTTTTCTCACCCCGAAAATCATGTTGTAATTGCCCCACATCATCTCGGGCAAGACAATCACATCGCCCGGATCTGTCCACACATCGGCAAAAATGCTGATGGCATGGGTAATCCCGTTTGTCACCACCGGCTGGCTCACGGTTTTGCCGGCAAGCGACGGATTTTTTTCATATATTTCCTTCTGCCAGGTGCTGCGCAGCTTCGGTATGCCAAATGATGGGGCGTACGTCACCGATTCCTCAGCTGCCAGACCGCACACCGAGCGCATCACCGAAGGCAGCACCATGGCGCTGTCACCTTGTTTGGCAATCCCGATGGTGGCATTCAACCGCGTGGCCTTCTGCTTGGCCTCTGCACTCTGGGAGAGGATCCCCTTTGGAAAAAACAATTCTTTGCCCACGCTGGAAAGCATTTCCATCAAATGGGCGTTGCCCTGCTCAATAATTTCATTTAACTGTGCTGCAATCGAATTCATTGTATCTGCCCTTTACTGCCATGTTCACTTTATCCGCAGCCGAAGGCTGCCGGGCATCCGCCCAAAAACCAGGAACCCCCTGCGGCAATGGCCGCCCATCACCGCGCCAAATGGAAAAACATAACCCGTAATTTTTTCTTTTTTTCCAAAAATTGTCAAGCGTTATTCCAGGTTTTGTCCGGGTTTTGTGCAAGCCTGTTTCACGCTGCAGCGCCTGTCGCATAGAAAAGCCTCAAAGGCATCCTTCTAAATAACTTCGTTCAAGGTTCAAAGTTCAAGGTTCAAGGTTCAAAAAAATAAAATCAAAGCTTTTAATCATGCGGCAAAAAGTTATTTGCAGTGTTCGGTCCTGGGCTGCGACCCTGGAAGGACGCCTCCAAGGAAGTCCAAGGACGGGGTCGGTTTGTAAACGCTCAGGAGCGAAAAAACTGACCCCGGCCGCAGGGCTTCCTTCCTGTAAAAACAGCGGATGCGGTAAAAAGCTTTTTTTGACATGACAGCGGATATTTCGCAGGCAGCCGACCATGGGGCCGGGCAGGTGGCGGTTTGCGAGTCGCATTGAGCGCGCAAGCGGTCAGCAGGGAGCAAACCGCCGCCGGCCCGGCATCATGCGAAAACCGCACAAAGATGTCTGCGGCAAACTTGAAAATCGTTCGGCTTAGGTGGTATAGATGACGTTTTCATTGTGCTGAAATCCTGCTACAAAGAACAGCAGAATTTCAAGAACCCGAATCATATCAGGAGGCATGAACCATGGAATGCAAACAGGAACAAAACCTTTCCGGCTGCAACTGCACTTATGAACCCTGCCAGCGCAAGGGCATCTGCTGTGAATGCATCGCATATCACCTCAAAAGCCGACAGCTTCCGGCCTGCTGTTTTCCGGCAGACGCCGAGGCCACCTATGACCGCTCCTTTGCCCATTTTGCCAAACTGGTCCAGGCGGGCAAAATATGAAAACCCCGTCCGATACATCCAATGCCTGCGAAATAGCGGATCTGACAGGAAAAATCCTGTCAGATCCGCCCGCCGGGATCAGTGAAGACCAGGCGCTCCAACTGGCCGGGGCAGAAGGGGCGGCGTTTATGGACCTGATTTGGGCGGCCGACCGGGTGCGCAGGCATTTCAAGGGAAAGGAGATTTTCACCTGCGCCATCATTAATGCCAAATCCGGCAAGTGCTCCCAGGATTGTGCATTCTGTGCCCAGTCCGGCCACCATGACACAGGGGTGGAAACCTACCCCTTGTTGTCGGAAAAAGAACTGATAACGCGCGCCCTGGAAATGGAAGACGCGCAAATGACCCATTTCTCAATGGTCACCAGCGGGCTTTTTCTTTCAGACCAGGAAATTGACACCATCTGCCGGGCTGCGGAAACAATTACTTCGCGCACGCACTTGACCCTGTGCGGATCCCTGGGAATGCTCACCCAAAAGCAGGCGCAGCAGCTCAGGCAAAGCGGCATCCGCAACTATCACCACAACCTGGAAACCGCCCGCAGTCATTTCAAACAGGTCTGCACCACCCATGAATACGATGCAGACATTGAATCCATACGGGCTGCAGCAAACGCCGGACTCGCCGTTTGTGCCGGGGGCATTATGGGCCTTGGCGAAACCCGGGCCCAGAGAATTGAGCTGGCTGTGACCCTCCGGGAAATCGGAGTTGAAAAAATCCCCTTAAACTTCATCAATCCCATTGCCGGCACCAAAATGGCTGACCAGCCCCTTTTGTCCGTGGCAGAAGCACTGAAAACCATCGCCCTGTTCCGGCTGATCAATCCGGAAAAAGACATCACCATCTGCGGGGGCCGGCATGTCACCCTGGGCGATTTTCAGTCCTGGATATTTGCCGCCGGCGCCAACGGGATCATGACCGGCAATTACCTGACCACAACCGGACGAGATATTGCACAGGACGTAAAAATGATTCATCAATGGCAGCAAATGCAAGGGCAATAGCCAAAGGGGGGACTTGTCAAAAGGGGGGCAAATGGTTATGATCAACAAATAAAGGAAGTTTCATTTAAACCCCATCTTAACAAGGAACACCCCATGGCCACTCATCAAAACATCCTGCTGGTTTATCCGGAAGTGCCCTCCAACACCTATTGGAGCTATAAACACGCCCTTGGCTTTATCAAGAAAAAAAGCGCCATGCCGCCTTTGGGCCTTTTGACCATCGCCGCGCTGTTTCCGGCAGACCGGGAGCTGAAACTGGTGGATTTAAATGTCGGCCCCCTGGACGACAGCCTGCTGCAATGGGCTGATGCGGTGTTTGTCTCTGCCATGATCGTGCAGAAACAATCCATGGAGCAAGTGGTGGCACGGTGCAACCAGATGGGCAAAACCGTGGTTATCGGAGGCCCCTATGCCACCAACAGCCGGGAGGAAATCAGCGGGGCAGACCATATCCTTCGCGGCGAAGTCGATGAAACCCTGTGCGACTTTCTGGCTGAACTCGACTCCGGAACGGCCGCGGCTGTTTATGACATGCCCCCGCACCCGGATATCTCCCGGCTGCCGGCGCCCCGGTTTGACCTGCTCGATATCGGCGCTTATGGCTCCATGTCCATCCAGTATTCCCGGGGATGCCCCTTTCACTGCGAATTCTGCGACATCTGGACCGTCTACGGCAACAAGCCCCGACTAAAAGACGCCCAAAGCCTGACCGCTGAACTCGACGCCCTGTATTCCATGGGCTGGGAAGGGGCCGTATTTCTGGTGGATGACAACTTTATCGGCAACAAGCGCCGGGTCAAAAAAGAACTGCTGCCGGCCCTGATTCAATGGCAGCAGGACCGGGATTATCCCTATCATTTCTATACCGAGGCCAGCATCAACCTGGCCGATGACCCAGACCTGATGACCGGCATGCGCGAGGCTGGATTCAACTCCGTGTTTATCGGCATTGAAACCCCGGATCCCCAATCCCTGGCTGAAACCGGAAAGACCCAGAACCTCAAATCCGACATGGAAGCCGCGGTTCGTACCATTCAGAAAAACGGCCTGGAGGTGCTGGCCGGATTTATCCTTGGATTTGACAATGACACGACGGACATCTTTGATCAGCAGATCCGGTTTATTCAGGAAAACGCCATCCCCCAGGCCATGATCGGGCTGTTAAACGCCCTTCCGGGAACACGCCTGTACCAGCGCCTGGAAGCCGAGGGCCGGATTTTATCCCAATCAGCCGGCAACAACACCCACAGCATGCAGGCCAATTTTAAAACCATGATGGATCCCCAGGTTCTGCGCCAGGGCTACCGGAAAATTTTAAAGCATCTTTACGGCTTCCGGCTGAAAAATTATTTTGCCAGATGCAGCCATCTGCTCGACCGCATCGAATGCCGGCAGTATTACCAGCGCAAGGTGCGGGCCGCGGATCTCAAAATCTTTTTCCGCGCGCTTTTGCGCCAGCCCTTTACGGCTTACGGGTTTAACTACATCAAGTTTCTGGTGCGAAACGCGTTTAAAAACCGGGACCTGTTTGCAGAGGCCGTCACCTATTCCATCTACGGGCACCACTACCACACCATCACCCGCCAGACCCTGAAAAAAGAAAAAATTGCGGACGTGCTGGACAAAAAATACAATAAATTCATCAAAAAGGTCAATCGCTGCTCCACTGCCGTTCAAAACAGCTCGGAAGAGCAGCTAAACGCCCTGAAAAAACTCTGGGATACCCGCATGCGGTATCTCAAGCAGATGCAGCACAAAATCAACAAGCTCAATACAGATTACCAGGACGAACTGCGCCGCAAATACCTCGAACTATCGGCCCAGATGCGCGACATGCTGGCCAGCCTGGAAATCCGGACACTGTCATCCCCGGATTCCGGAAACACGCACCGGTAACGCTCTTGCCGCAAAGGCCGGAAGGCCATGACGCATAAGCGAACCAGGGGCGGGTGCTGCCTCCGGCGGGCGCATTGCACGTTTGCCCGGCCGGTAAAAATTCCTTGACTTTTTGAGCCGGTTTTTTTTATTGTTTATCCATCATTTGCTGGAAGCATTTATTTGATTTTCAGGGAGCCGGATATGCACTTTGAACTCGACAAATCACACAAGGAAATCCAGAAGGCGGTCCGGGAATTTGTCCGGGCACAGTTTGACAGGGAAATGATTCTCGAATCCCTGAAAACCGGTAATCTTCCCGCTGCTGTCCGGAAAAAGGCCGCCCAGCTCGGGTTTTCCGGTATTCACATCCCTGATGAATATGACGGCGGCGGAATGGGTCTTTTCGAGTACGTGCTTGCAGCAGAGCAGATGTGCAGAAAAGACGCCTCTGCGGGCATGGCCCTGATGCTGTCGGGTTTTGGTGCAGAATGCCTGTTTGATCTTGACCGGAAAAATCTGGCGGAAAAATACCTGCCTCCCGTGGCCGGCGGAAAAATGCGCGCTGGTGCAGCCCTGTTTGAACCGGGTGCAGGCGCGGATATCTCCGGCACACAGACAACCGCCGCTGCCAGCGGTGAGCACTGGATCATCAACGGGGACAAGGCATACGTGCCAAACGGAAAAACCGCCGGATTTTACGTGGTCCTGTGCGCCACCCGCGAAGATGCAGACCAGGCAGACATCTCCGTTAACAGCGGAAACCCACTATCCCTGATCGTTGTTGATGCCGATACCCCGGGCGTCACCGCGGAATCGGCCGGCCCCACCCTTGGCGCGGGCATGGTGGATTTTGCCCATGTTGGTTTTCAAAACGCGGCCGTCTCCGTAAAAAACATAATCGGCAACACCGGGCAGGGCCTGGACCGGAGCCTGTCGTTTTTGAATCAGGCCCGGATCCAGGCCGCTGCCATGGCCCTGGGCACGGGCCAGGGCGCCTTTGACCGGGCACTGGATTACACCCGCCAGCGAAGTCAGTTCGGCAAAAAACTGGCCCAATTCCAGGTGACCCGGCATAAGCTGGCTGACATGGCCGCCGGCCTGGAATCGGCCCGATTAAGCGTCTATCAGGCGGCCAAAGCCTTTGATGCCGGCACCTGCGATGCCAAAACAGCCGCCGCAGCCAAGTTAACAGCCGCCAATGCCGCCATGACCGCTGCCGACGAGGCCGTACAATTGCTCGGAGGATACGGATACATGACCGAATACGAAGTGGAGCATTTCTACCGGGATGCCAAAACCCTGGAAATCTTTCTGGGCAGCCCCGGGGTGTTAAAAGACGTGATTGCCGGCGGGCTTATCGGCAAACTCAGGTAATGCAGAAAGGATCAGGGGCCATGGAAATACTTGCCTACACCGACGACCACCACCGGTTCCGCAGCCGGATGCGCGCCTTTCTGGAAAAGGAAATCACGCCCTGGACCCATCAGTGGGAAGCCGATCACATCACCCCCAAATGGGCCTGGCAGAAACTGGGCCGGGCCGGATTTCTGTGCACGGGTGTTTCGCCTGAATACGGGGGCATGGGCGGCGATTTTCTCTATTCTGTAATTGCAGCCGAGGAAATGGCCAAAACCAACCACACGGGCCTGGCCTCAGCTCTTCATTCAGACGTGGTGGTGCCCTATATCCAGGCCTTTGGCAGCCAGGAGCAGAAGAAGAAATACCTGCCCGGGTGCGTTTCCGGCGACATTATCGCCGCGGTTGCCATGACAGAGCCGGATGCCGGCAGCGACCTGGCGTCCATGACCACCACCGCAACAGAAAAAAACGGGGAAATCGAGCTAAACGGCGCCAAAACCTTTATCTCAAACGGCATCAATGCGGGTCTGGTTATTGTGGCGGCAAAAGACCCGGATGAGCCCAACCCTTACAATGCCCTGACTCTCTATATTGTCGAGGACGGCACCCCGGGATTCAAACGGGGCCGTCATCTGGAAAAAATGGGGTTTCACAGCCAGGACACCGCGGAACTGTTTTTCACCAACTGCCGGATCCCGGGGCAAAACCGGCTGGGGCAAAAGGGGCAGGGCTTTGGCATGCTCATGGAAAAACTCCAGCAAGAACGGCTGGTCACCTCCATCTGCGCCCAGGCGGCAGCCGAACTGATCCTGGAAATCACCACGGATTTCTGCAAAAACACCACGGACCGGGACCAAAAACCTTTGTCCAAAAGCCAGGCCGCCCAGTTTGCCATCGTGGAGATGACAACAGAGGTCAAACTGGGCCGGACGTTTCTCGACAAGCTCATTGCCGGCCACATGGCAGGCGAGCAGGCCATCGCGGAGACTTCCATGGCCAAGTACTGGATCACGGACATGGCCAAGCGCATCTCCCGGCGGTCCACGGATTTGTTCGGCGACTACGGTTTCTGCGAGGCCTGCCCCATTGTCCGGGCTTTCCGGGACGTTCGGGTCATGCCCATTTTTGCCGGCACCAATGAAATCATGAAAAACATTGCCGCCAAGTTCATGGGGCTTTGACCCGGAGGCCCGGGCGGCTTATCAGTGCTCCATGGCCTCGGCCCGGGGTTTTAAAAGCAGATGATAAAGCAGGTCGCAGTAACGGTCCAGCTTTACCATGCCTTCCCGGGATTCGGTGTAGCGCCAGAATCCGTAGAGCTTGGTGAGGGAAAAAAGCTTGTGGCTGTAGCGGGCCCAGGTGTATTTTTCCCGGATCCGGGCCATACCCTTTTCCGAAACCCGGCGCCATTTGTCCGGATCTTCGGCAAATCCGGAAACAAACCGCCAGATACCCTCTGCCATCAGATCCGGCTGACTGGTGTTTAACAGATATCCGCTTTTTCCGTCCTCGATAATCTCAGACGGCCCGCCGAATATAGGGCCGAAGGTGGGCAGTCCGCACTGCATGGCTTCAAGCACGGTCAGACCGAAGGCCTCAAACAGGGCCGGCTGGACAAACATGCCGCTGCTGTCGGCAATGATCCGGTAAACTTCCCCGGTTTCCGCCTTGGACACGCTGGGCAGCCAGCGGATATGGCCCTGCAGGTCATGGGCGGCAATCAGCTCATACATCCGCCGGATCTCGTTTTGCTCTTCTGCGTCATCTGAATTATCAATGTGGATCGTGCCTGCGGCCACCACCAGGTTGCAGTGTTTTTTAAGCTCCGGATGCATGCCGAAAGCTTCTACCAGCCCGGTGATATTCTTGATCCGGTCCAGGCGCGCCATGGTAAACAGCGGGGGTTTGTCCGGATCTTCCAGATAACCGTGGATATCCCCGGATTGTTCTGAAAAAAGCCGGTTCTGCCAGTAGGCCCGTTGACTGGCCGACCTGCGGTCGGTTTCTGTATACGGGAAATAATTGTCCTCATCAACTCCCGGCGGCACCACGTTGAACTTGGGATTAAACAGGTTGATGCCGTTGACCACCTGGTAGAGCCCGGGCATGGTGTAGAACTGGTAGGACTCGTACTGGCCGAACCGGGTCTCTGTGCCGGCGATTTCCTGGTAGGTGCTGGTGATGATGAAATCCGACTTGTTCATGGAAAGCAGATCCGCGGTAAACTGGCAGGAAAAATGATAATCTTTTTCCATCTCCTTCCAGTACAGATCCGAGAACAAATACTTGGTCTTTTCCAGAGCATGGGCGATGGTGCACTGGATCACATTCATGCGGTCTGACAGCAGGGTGGCCACCAGGTTGCCGTCTGAATAATTGCCGATGATCAGATCCGGCCGGCCCTCAAACTCGGCCAAAAGCTCCCGCTCACAGTCCCTGGCAAACCGGTCCAGGTAGGGCCAGATTTTAAAGCGCGACACCCAGTCCTGCAGAATCCCGCCCTGGCTGTCATAAAACGGGATGCGAAGAATATAGGCATGTTCCGTGCCCACAATATCTTCTTTGGGCTGATTGCAGGTGGTGTTGCCGGCATTGGGAATCAGGCGGGTAACCACCAGCACCCGGGGGGTCACGTCAATGCCGGCCAGCTCAAACTCCTTTAACATGTGAGCCTCCAGGGCCCGCACCTGGTCAAGGATATAAATCACCTGGCCGCCGGTGTCGGGTTTGCCCAGCACGTTTTCCTGGGCAAACCAGCCATGGGGGGATAAAACAGCCACTTTGGAAATCATGGGCACCCTGGAGATAAAATCCTCCAGATCCGCGCTCCGCGGCCCATAAAAAAGCGCATAAAGAAGCGACATGGTCTCCCGGATCCGGCCCGCGGTGTTGCCCCACCCCGGTTCAAAGCCCCGGCTTTTGAGCTGAGGTTTTAGTTTCTGATGGGGCAGGTTTTCATCGTGATTGCCCAGATCATCGATGGTTTCTTCCAGGGCGGACAAAAAATCATCCAGGGAATCGAGAATGTCCGGATTGACCAGCAGCTGCTCGCCGTTAATCCGATGGATGCGCAGAAACTCAAACAGATCCCGGCCCCAGTCCTCGGGCTTTTGAAACAGGTTGCTGGACATGTAGCGGTTTAGGAAACTGATGCCGTTGCCCACGTTCTTGACGTTTTTGATGGTGGGCGCATAATCGGAAAACGGCAGAAAATCGAGCTCCAGGGCATCGCGGTTGGCCCCCGGGGTATTATCGCAGACGTAAGCGTCCTTGTAGTCCAGGTAGCGGTTTACCGAAATTTTCTGCATGTGCTTTCGGTCCGCGCTGAGCCGGTAGATATTGTACCGGGCCATGGTGTAGCGGTGCAAAATCAGCACAATACTGTCGGGAAACAGCATTTCCGGCACCCGGGTCAGAAACCGGCCCACAGCCGAATTTTCGGCAAAATCGGTCTCCTTGTTGTTTTCCCGGCACCATTTGAGCCAGTTGAGCCAGATATCGTTTCGCAGCAGATACTTGCTGCCGGTGCCGGTCAGATAATATATAAAATCGGAAAAATCTTTCTGTTCTGATTCAGGGATCAGTTTGGAAATCAGATTGGGGGGGGACATGGACGCCTCCTTTTGCAATGCCGTGCCGGCCTGCTTTTTTATTGCAGGGGCCGGGTTTTCCGGCCCCTGCATTCCCTTGATGCCATAATGGGTGCAAACCGATCCGTCAAGAAGAAATTGCGCGGCCGTGTCCCGTGATTTTATTCTGACTGGCGCGCCGGCGGCGCCATGAATTCAGGTCCCACCGGGTCGGAAATGGCCTGGGAAAGGATCTGATCCATTTCGGCAAAATCTTCTTCTGCCAGCTGCCATCCGAAAATATCCGGCAGGGGCTCCATCTGCTCCGGCCTTCGGCCGCCCCAGAGCGCAACGCTTGCACCCTTGTCCAGCACGTAGCGCACGGCAAGGTGAAGGACCTTTTTGCTGTATTTCTTCTCGGCCAGGTTTTGCAGTTGTTTAACCGCTTCAAGATACTGAGCGAATCTCGGGGATTTGAACTTGGGATCCACCTTGCGCAGATCATCTCCGTCAAACTGCTGTTCCGCTGTCATTTTTCCGGAAAGCAGCCCGCGGCACAGGGCACCGTAAGTCAGCGTGGCAATGCCGCTCTGGATGCAATAGGGAAGAATATCGTTTTCAATGGCCCGCTCAAACACGTTATAGGGCGGCTGGCAGACAGCCAGGGGAGCTGCCGCCCGGAAGGTTTCCATTTGCTCCACAGTGTAGTTGCTGACGCCAATGGCCCGGATCTTTCCCTCATCCACCAGCTTTCCCATGACCTCTGCGGTCTTGTCAAAGGGCACCACAGGATCGGGCCAGTGGATCTGATAGATGTCAATGTAGTCTGTCTGCAGCCGGCGGAGGCTGTCTTCGACCTCCTTGCGGATCCGCTCAGGGCTGGAATTGCGCCATACCTTTTTCTGGGCGTCATCCCATTCCAGCGCGACCTTGGTGGCCAGAATGAGCCGGTCTCTCTGGCCGTATTCAGCCACGGCCTTTCCCACGATCTGCTCGGATGTGCCAAATCCGTAAACCGGTGCGGTATCCACCAGATTGATGCCCTTGTCCAGGGCCGCGTGAATGGTACGGATGGATTGGGCCTCATCTGTTCCGCCCCACATCCAGCCGCCGATGGCCCAGGTGCCCAGGCCCACGCGCGAGGCCTCCTGATCCAGTCCGTGAATCTTGGTATACTCCATTGATCTGCCTCCTTTTATTGGGGTTCATGCAACATAAATACTGATAATCATGTAAAAGGCCTCGTCAAGAAAACAGTTTCGGCTGCACAATGGGATTGAAAATACCGGCCGGATACCATAGACTGATTGAGACATGATCATTGGAAAAAGTATATTTCAGGAAAGGATTGTTTAATGAAGCCAGGGTTTGAAACCATTGCGGAAGTCATCGACTTTGCGGTCTCACGGGAGGAAGAAGCCCGCCAGTTTTACATCCAGCTTTCCCGGAAGGCGCCGGACCCTTTCATGCAGCAGATTTTCATGGATTTTGCCCATGAGGAACAAAAACATCGCGACACCCTGGAAAACCTGGACACAGACGGACTTGAACGCATTTTCAGCCGGATCATGGAACCGGTCAATGACATGGGGCTGGCCGAAACCACTCCGGATACCGATGCGGATACAGACATGGACTTCAAGCAGGCCCTTGCTTTGGCCATGAAGCGGGAGGACAAGTCTGAAAAGCTTTATTCACTGCTTGCGGAAACTTGCGATGATGACACCATCAGCCTTGTGTTTGTGGGACTGGCCAGGGAAGAAGCCCGCCACCGCAGCCGCATTGAGCGGGCTTACAGCGCCCTGTACCAGCAATAGCTTCAGTTTCTGCGCCGCCGCTTGGCGGGCCGGCCGGAGCCGCCCTTTTTCTGACCGCCGCCCCGGGCATCATCTTTGGAGCGGGAGCCCTTTTTGCGCGGCGGGGTCTCAGGCATGACCAGCCATTCCTCGGGGGGTTCGATGCAGGCCAGCTTGCGGCCCAGGTAATCCTCTATGGACGGGATGTAGAAGGCCTCGCCCTCGTCTGCAAAGCTGATGGCCGTTCCCAGGGTGCCGGCCCGGCCGGTGCGGCCGATGCGGTGAACATAATCTTCCGGGTCATGGGGCAGTGTAAAATTGACCACATGATTCATGCCCTCGATGTGAATGCCCCGTCCGGCCACGTCCGTTGCCACCAGCACCCGGATTTTTCCGGCCTTGAAGGCCGCAAGCCGGGACATGCGTTTTTTCTGGTCCACATCCCCTGAAATCATCTCGCAGTTGATCCCGTAGCGGGAAAAGGTCTCGGTCAGGCGCCGCACCTCATCCTTGCGGTTGCAGAAAATCAACACCTGTTCCAGGCCCTGCTTTTCAATCATGTTGTAGAGCAGGCCGAATTTTTCCTCCAGCGTCACAATATAAACCACCTGGTCCACGGTATCCACAGCCACCTGCTCGGGCTCGATTTCCACTGTCACCGGGTCTTTGGTCCACTGGGCGCAAAGGCGCATGACCTCGCTGGTCAGGGTGGCGGAAAACAGCAAGGTCTGGCGCTTGTCCTTGGGCGGGGTGGAATGGATGATCTTTCGGACATCCGGGATAAAACCCATGTCCAGCATCCGGTCGGCCTCGTCAATGATGACGGTTTCCACCTTTCCCAGGAAAAGATCGCCCCTGCGCTGGAAATCCAGCAGCCGGCCCGGGGTGGCCACCACAATATCGATCACCTCCCTACGGAGCTGGGTTTGCTGCTTGACGTAATCCATGCCCCCGAAAATCGAAAGGATCTTTAAGTCGCAGTATTTGGCCAGCTGTTCGGCCTCGTCGCTGATCTGCATCACCAGTTCCCGGGTGGGTGCCAGTATCAGCACCCTTGGAGTGCCCTTTTTCCGGTTTTCATCCAGGGGACGGTTCCAGAGCCTTGAAATAACCGCAATGAGAAATGCCGCGGTTTTTCCGGTTCCGGTCTGGGCCCGGCCGCTGGCGTCTTTTCCCAGCAGGGCCGCGGGCAGGATATCGCCCTGGATCGGGGTGCAGCGCGTAAATCCCAGGTCCCCGATGGCGCGCATCAGGGGCTCCGGAAGGTCAAATTCATCGAATCGAAAGGGTTCTGGTGCGGGGACTGCGGTTTGCCGGACTTTTTCTTCTTCTTTGGCGTCTTCGGGTGCCGGATCATCGGTCCGGTCCCTCATCTTTTGTTCTTTCATCTACTCTCTTTTTTTCGCGGTTAAGTATGATAAGCCTGTAAAAAGTCTTTTTTACAGGCAGTGTTCAGTTTTAAGTGATTAAGTGATTAAGTGATTAAGTGTTAAGTGTTAAGTGTTAAGTAAAATCAAAAAGTTATTTTTTTATTGGTTGGCGATTATACCAGTTTTAGGACTTTTACGACTGCATCAAATATGGTCAAGGATAAAAATTTATAATTATATCATAATATTTTTAAACTTTTAGTGCAAGCCTTAAATACAGATCCCTTAAAGTTGATAGCACCGTAAAAAGTCTGATTTCAGATGGCGCCGTAAAAAGTTGACCACAGGGTTTTCTTCCGCAAACCCGCCACCTTCGCCGCAGGAGGCGTGATAATGACAGCACCGGCAAAACCAGGGCATAAGCAGCTTGTTCCGGTTTTCGCATGAGGCCGGGACGGGTGCGGTTGGTTTGTCTGCGGCGTGCTTTCGGCGATCGGACCGGGACTTTGGCTGGAATTTTAAAAACTCGGGCTCATCGCCCTCAAACAGTTTAAAATTCCGGACGCCAAAGCCCCGGTCCGATCTTATGCCGAAACCGCGCCAATGCAGCCAAACCAACCACCCCCCCGCCCCGGCTCATGGCCAACACTCTGGAAACAAGCGGGAACAATTGTTTCTTATCAAGAGTTCCTTTGAATTTGAATGCCGATTTAGAATTAGCCAGCCTGGAAGGGTATTTCCAATGTGTTTTTCAGGCTTATCGAACTTGGGAATAGTTTCCAAGGAGGCCCGGAGGGCGGGGGCGGGTTTTTGAAGCGACATTGATCGTTTTTGCGAAAAGATTCAGCCGATGCCGGAGCCGAAAAATTTCAAACTGTTTGAGGGCGAATGCCCGAGTTTTTGAAATTTCGGCGAAGGCATCGGCTGAATCCGCAAAAAGGCTCAGGAGCGAAAAAAACCCGGCTCCGGCCGAAGGGCTTCCTTCCTCCACGGCACAACTTCCATTGCAGGAGCAGTCAATACAGCAGTGAGGACATAATCTGTTTGTGCGGGGGTTCAAATGCGCCGCGTCGGACAAAATCCGGCCTAGTGCCACCTGAAGACCCGCAAGCCCAGGCCGAAAAATACCGCCCCCATGGCGGCCAGAACGGCCGTGGGCATGGCTGTTTGAGCAAATCCGGCCCCCTCGTTGAACACCGCCCGAAGCCCGTCGAGAAAAATCGTCAGCGGCAGCATCTGAATAAAATCAATGCTCCAGTCCGGAAAATTGTGATAGCTGAAAAAAATCCCGGACAGCACGGCCATGGGCATGACCACCGCATTGACCAGCCCGTTTCCCACCTCGGTGTTGGCCGTGCGGGAACAGGTAAAAATGGCAATGCCGCAAAATGCAATATTTCCTGCAAAAAACAGGGCCGCCAAAGCGCCGATACTTCCCTGGACGGCAATGTCAAATACTATGCAGACAAAGACAAACAGCAACACCGCCTCGATCAGGTTCATCCCGATGCGCACCGCCATGAGGGTCATGAGAAAATGAGATTTTTTCATGGGCGTGGCCACCATCCGGCGCAGCAGCTTTTTTGAGCGCTTGTCAATCATGCCGTAACTGATGCCCCACATACACGACATCATCACGTTCATGCAAATCAAGCCAGGCACCAGAAAATCAATATACCGGGTGCCGGTCACCGTCAGAGGCGAAATTTGGCCCCGGGTGCCTCCACCTGCCTCGGCCCTGCCCTGCACGGCTGATGAAAGCTTTAAATAGGCCAGTTCAGCCTCTGGATTGCGGGGGTCAAAATGATATTGGATCCCTTTGTTTTCCCCCGGGCTTATGACCAGGTTGAGCTTGCCCCGCTTGGTCTGCACCATGGCCGATTGCCAGTCGGTCCGGACAAATTCAAACCGGGTGTTGCCCAGCTGGGTATCCTCCAGGGTCATCTGCCAGGCAGGGCTGTGATTTTCCGGCAAGTCCAGCTTCCCGGCCCTGTTTTCCAGAAAACTTTCCAGAGCTGTGCCATTGCCCGGAATTTCGGCATTGTCCCGGACAACGCCCACCCGGTAGACGGTTTCGCCTTGCTGGGTAAAGGCCAGACCCAGGCCCAGGGAAATGAGAATGGGAAAAACAATCCCCCAGAAAATCACCGCAGGCTCACGAATCACCTCCCGTGCATGGGCGGCAAACAGATGAAAAATCTGGTGCCGGGATAGGATTGGCTCAGTCATGAAGACGCCTTCCTGTCATTTCGGTAAACAAATCATCCAGGGTCTTTCTCCGGCACTCCATGTTTTTCAGATGCAGGCCCCGGGTTTTGAGAAAATCGAGAAAAACCGGAAGCTGTTGCTCAATATCGGAAATGGCCACCGTGCCCCGGCCGGCAACCGGATCCCACTGCACCGCAAACGGGGCGCTTTTCAATTGCTCCGGCCCGGCTTGATCCGGATTGTCAATGGTAAACTCGATAATTTTTTCCGCCCGGGAATCTTCCAGCAGATCCTGCAGACTTCCTTCCCGCAGAACCCTTCCCTGGTCCATGATCTGGATGTGCTCGCAGAGCTTTTCCGCTTCTTCCATATAATGAGTGGTCAGCACCAGGCAGGTGCGGGTGTTTTTTTTCAAATCCAGTAAAATCGACCAGATCTCCCGGCGGGCGTTGGGGTCCAGGCCGGTGGTGGGCTCGTCGAGCAAAAGCACCTGCGGGGCATTGAGCAGTGCGATGCCCAGGGCCAGGCGCTGGCGCTGGCCGCCTGACAGATGCACCACCCGCTGGCTGTGCTTTGCCCCCAGCCCGGACAAGGCCAGAATCTCTTTTACCCGGGCTTTGCCCAGACCGAAAAAGGAAGCAAACATCCGCAAGGTTTCCCATACACTTAACTTGTCCATGAAACGGGTTTCCTGGAGGCAAAGCCCGATGTGCCTGCGCAGGTATTGCTCGTTTCCCTTCCACGGCCTTCCCAGAATCCTGATCTCCCCATGGTCGGGCGCCTGAATGCCCTCGATCATCTCCACCAGGGTGGTTTTGCCCGCACCGTTGGGGCCCAGCAGGGCGGTGAACTGACCGGGGCGGATCCGCAGATCCACACCGTTTACCGCCTTGACCCCGTTGAAGGATTTATACACATCTCTGGCTTCAATAAGCATATTCATTGGTTTTCTTCATCCTGCCGGTGCTCCCCGATTTCCTGAAAATACCGGCGGTACTGCTCTTTGACCATTTTCCGGTAAATATGATAAAAAAACAAACTCATGATTTCGGTTGACTGGCTGCTTTTTTTCCGAAGTTCCCCCCGGGCCATCTGCTCCCAGCCCAGTTCCATGAACCGCTGGACGTTTCTGGCCACCAGGTCCCGGAACAAGTCGGTGAAGTTGCGCAGTTCTGCCGGATCAAAGCCGTCTCTGGGACCGATGCCGATGCCGTCCATGTCCACCAGGAGTTTGCCGATGATCACATCATCCTGGGAGTAATGCGGCTTGCCGTTGCGGTTTTCGCTTGTGATAATCCCCCATTGCTCCATTTTGTCAAGCCATTTTTCACTGATGCCCGTGGCCTCGATAAAGGCCGCACGCCCGGTGACTCCGCCGGAAAGCAGCTGATCCAGGGGCCGGATGTACTCGGAGAGAAACATGAAAGCCGACCGGTCTGCAGGCGACTGCTTGTTGTGCTTTTTCATCAGCTTCTTGATCACGGGTATGGGCAGAAAATAATTTTCCCGAAGGGCCTTTATCAGCCGGACCTGCTCCACGAAGTCCGCTCCGTAATCGGCCTGATTGGTGCCGGTTTTTTCCGGTTTGGGCAGCACGCCCTCGCGGATGTAATAATGGATGGTTTCCTTGGAAACCCCGGTTTTTTTGACCAGTTCGCTGATTTTCACGCCGTGTGTCTCCGATTGCTGATTTTTCCATGCCTGATCTTTTTTATTGACAAAGACGGTCATGGGAGTATTTTGTTTTATTATCGTGTAGCATACTACACGTTTTTTGCAAACATGTTGTCTGCGTTGGCAGTCCGCCGACAGCAGCCGGCATTATTTTGTACCATTACACCCCGAAAGGAACAAATCATTATGGCACAGCAGCTGGCAGACAGAAGAGACATTGATTTTGTCATCTGGGAGCAGATGAACGGCGAGGACCTGCTCAAATATGATCTTTACAGGGATTTCAACCGAAAAGCCTGCGACATGATCATCAACGAGGCCCGCAACCTGGCCATAAAGGAGCTTTTGCCAACCCTCCAGGAAGGCGACCGCCAGGAAGTGCGTTTTGAAAACGGCCAGGTCCGGGTTCCGGACGCTTTTCACCGGGTCCACAAACTGCTGCTGGAAGGCGAATGGGGCAGCCTGGCACCCCCCCCGGAAATGGGCGGCCAGGGTGCGCCGGGACTGGTGGTCTCTGCGGCCAGCGAATATTTCATGGGCGGCAACTGGGCCCTGTATTCCTACACCACCATGGGCAACGGCACCGCGGACATGATCCACAAATACGGCACAGAGGAACAGAAAAAAGCCTATGTGGAAAACCTGGTCTCCGGCAAGTGGGGCGGGACCATGCTGCTCACCGAGCCCGAGGCCGGCTCGGACGTGGGCGCTTTGACCACTTCCGCGGTACGAAATGACGACGGCACCTACAGCCTGACCGGCAACAAAATCTTTATCACCAACGGCGAGCACGACCTGTGCGAAAACATTATCCATCCGGTACTGGCCCGGATTGAGGGCGACCCCGCGGGCAGCAAGGGCATTTCCATTTTCATCGTGCCCAAGCACCTGGTCAACGACGACGGCTCCATAGGTGAGCGAAACGATATCGTGTGCACGGGAACCGAGGAAAAACACGGCATCCATGCAAGCGCCACCTGCAGCATGGCCCTGGGATCAAAGGGCAAGTGCGTCGGCTATCTGCTGGGCGAGGAGCGCAAGGGAATGCGCATCATGTTTAACATGATGAACGGCGCGCGCATGGCAACCGGCCTGCAGGGCCTGGCCTACGCATCCGCAGCCTACATCCAGGCTGTCAATTACGCCCGGCAGCGCGTCCAGGGCCGGGACATGAATGATTATTTCAACCACGAAGCCCCGTCCGTGCCCATTATCAACCACCCGGACGTGCGGCGCATGCTGCTGTGGATGAAATCCTACGTGGACGGAATGCGCAGCCTGTTCTACTATACCGCCTCCTGCCGCACCAAGGCCTCGCTGGCCAAAACAGAAGAAGAACGCGAATTTTTCGACGGCCTCTATGATTTTCTCACCCCGGTGATCAAGGACTACCTGTCGGTTCACGGCCACGAAGTCTGTGTCCAGGCCATCCAGGTCTACGGCGGTGCCGGCTATACCAAGGATTATCCGGTGGAGCAGTACGCAAGGGACTGCAAGATCGCCTCCATTTACGAGGGTACCAGCGGAATCCAGGCCATGGACATGCTCGGCCGCAAGCTGGGCATGAAAAAGGGACAGGTATTCGGCGGACTTCTCGGGGAAATGCAAAAAACCGTGGCTGAGGCCAAAAATCATGAAGAACTGGCCGGCCTGGCCGAAAGGGTGGAAAAGGCGGTCAACCGTTTGGGCAAAACCGCCATGGGCCTTGGCAAAAAAGCCATGTCAGAGGAAATAAAGGTTGCATTCGCCCATTCCTGGCTTTTTCTGGATGTGATCGGAGACGTGCTGCTGGCCTGGATGCTTTTGTGGCGGGCACAAACCGCAGCGGAAAAACTGGCGGGCAAGGTCAGGAAAAAAGACCAGGCATTTTACCAGGGCCAGATCAAAACCGCGGAATTCTATGTCCGCACCGTGCTGCCCCTTGCCATGGGCAAGCTCGAATCCATCAGCGACTGCTCGGCGGCCGCCATTGAAATTGAGGACGCAGGTTTCGGCGGCTTGTAATCATTTAACCCCAGCACAGGAGGAAACCATGTCTGAGGAACTCAATCTTCTGGAAATCAACGACCACATCGCCTGCATCACCATGAACCGTCCCCCGGCCAATGCGTGGAGCCTGGCGGCCATGGAGGATTTTGAAAAAAAGCTCGATGCTGTGGAGTCCGATAAAAACGTCCGGGTGGTGATTTTAACAGGTGCCGGGGACAAATGCTTTTCCGCCGGCTTTGACGTCAAGGACGCGGCCAATTCCGCCAAAACCGGACCCATGGGCCAGAAGCTGTGGCGGCGCATCGATTGTTTCGAAAAACCCTTTATTGCCGCCATAAACGGCCACGCCTTCGGCGGCGGCCTGGAACTGGCCCTTTGCTGTCATTTCCGGGTCATGGCCGACGCACCCAAGGCCCGGGTGGGGCTGACCGAACTCAACCTCGGAATCATTCCGGGGTGGGGCGGCACCCAGCGGCTGATGCGGGAACTGGGCCGGAGCCGGGCACTGGAGATGATTTTGCTGAGCAAGCGCATCACCGCCAAAGAAGCCGCAGAAGCCGGGCTGGTGCACCAGATCGCGGCTCCGGACAAACTCATGGAGCAAACCCGAAGCTTTGCCGTTACCCTGGCCCAGCGGCCTCCGGTGGCCATGGGCTGCGTATTAAAGGCCATGGCAACAGGTATTTATCAGGGCATTGACGCGGGCCTGGAATCTGAAAGCGAAGGCAGCCGGGTTTCCGCCGCCTCCAAGGATGCGGCAGAAGGCTTTACCGCATTTCTGGAAAAACGGCAGCCGGTATTTAAGGGGGAATAAAAAAATATATGAAATAAAAGGCAGGAGATGCTTGCACCGCAGCCGGGAATTGGGGGGCGGCGGCACTGAAATCTGCGGATAATGGCTTGCTTTTTGGGCTTATTTGAGCGATATTAAAAGTTTGACAGCATCTGTTAGCTTTGTTTTCGTTTTGCCAAATTCACTTGCGGAAGCCCTGATGGAAAAAAGCGAAGAAGCCATTCTTGTTGCAGAAGACGTGCCCTCGTCGCGTCATGCCCTGGTCAGTATGCTCAAAAAACAGGGTTTTACCAAAATTTATGAAGCTGAAAACGGACAGCAGGCAATCGATATCCTGCGCAGCCAGGGCATTGACCTTGTGCTGCTCGATATCATGATGCCGGAAATCGACGGTCTTGCAGTGCTCAAGGCCATGAAAGGCGATGCCGGCTTGCGTCTGGTGCCGGTGATCATGATCACGGCCATCGATGACATGGACAGCGCTGTGAAATGCATTGAAATGGGCGCCGAGGACTACCTGATCAAACCGTTTAATCCGGTGATGCTCCGTGCGCGCATCACTGCAAGCCTGGAAAAAAAGCGGCTGCGCGAGATTGAAAAGGAATATCTGCGCATGTACGATTCGGCCACCGGCCTGCCCAACCGGCGATATTTTGTCCAGCGGCTCACTGAACAGCTCCACCGCAGCCAACGGCGCCCTTCCCTTTTTGCCGTACTTGCGGTGCGAATCGGCAAATACCCGGCCATCTTTGAAACCCTGGGCCGGAAAAGCGGGGATCGCTATATCCTGGAGCGCGCCGGCCAGCTCAAACAAATCCTGCCCGATGATGCGGTGATTGCCCGCACAGGAGAGCAGACCTTCGGCGTGATTCTCTTTGACCTGTCGTCCCCTGCAGAGGGCAATGCTGCAGCCAAAACCATTGCCAGCACCCTGGCATGTCCTGTACATCTGGAAGGCCGCGAATTTACGGGCAACATCCAGGTGGGCGTGGCCTACAACGACCCGCCCTATTCAAATGCTGAAACAATGCTCCGGGATGCGGGTCTGGCCGCCGGCCAGGTGGATATCCGGGGCGGATTCAAAATCTTTGACGACAACATTCACCAGGCGGCCATGCGCCGGCTGGAACTGGAACCGGCCCTGCGCCGGGCCCTGGAAAACAATCAGCTGACCATCCATTACCAGCCCATTGTATCGCTTCAAAACGGCGGAATTAAAGGCTATGAAGCACTGGTGCGCTGGCAGCACCCGGAAAAAGGCATCATCATGCCGGATGAATTCATCCGGCTGGCCGAGGAAACCGGTCTGATCATCCCCCTTGGCTCATGGGTCATCCATGAAGTCTGCGATCAGGCGGCACGCTGGCAAAACGACAGCAGCCGGGACAATCACCTGACCATCAGCGTCAATGTCTCGGCCCACCAGTTCACCGAACCGGCCTTTCTCTCGGTGATCCAGTCCGCCCTTCAGAAATCGGGTGTCCACAGCAGTTGCATCAGCCTGGAACTCACCGAGACCGCACTGATCGACAACAGCCAACAGGTCACGGAAGTGCTCGACGAACTGCGCCGGATCAAAGTTCGCACCTCCCTGGATGATTTCGGCACCGGCTACTGCTCGCTTAACTACCTGCACCGGTATCCCTTTGACACCCTGAAAATTGATCAGTCCTTTGTGCGCAACATTGAATCCAACCGCCGCAACCAGGCCATTGTCAGCAGCACCATTGAACTGGCCCACCGACTGGGCATGCAGGTAGTCGCCGAAGGCATTGAAACCGAGTCAGAGGTGGAAACCTTAAAGCAGTTAAACTGCGAGTACGGCCAGGGCTGGTTTTACGGTCAGCCCGCGCTTTCCTGATCCGCCCGGCCAACAGATGAAAGTTTCACACCGGTTGCCACAGCGGAAATCAGACCGGCAATGAGCACCGGAAACAGCAGCATGGCATGGGACACCAGGGAAAACCCGGCAGCCGCATCCTTTTGCACCCCGAAAAGCGCAAGACCAAAAACGCTGCCCGCCTCCCAGATCCCCCAGAAGCCCGGAACAGACGGCAGGACAATAAAGAAACACACAATGATAAACACGGCCATGGTCTGGGAAAACGCCAGTTCCACGGCCGGAAATGCAAATGTGGCCAGATGCAGGGCAAAGGCCTGCAGCAGCCAGATCACCAGGGAATAGCCAAGGCAGAGCACCAGATGCAGGGGCCGCCGGATCATGGACAACCCGGCGCCCACATGATCAATTACGGCCGCAATGGGACGGCTGATTTTTTCTTCGAGTTTGCGGGCCGCATTTGGGCGTTTTGAAAACATACGACCCGGGGCCGCCAGCACAAACGATTTTAGAAGGCGCTGAACCGCGGGCACGCTGATTGCCGCCAGGGCCACTGTGATACCGGCACACACCCGGCTTATATTGTGTGCAATGTTTTCCAGCACCTGCCGGTCCAGCTGCCAGGAGCGGAAACTGATCTCCAGGTTTGGATCAATATGAACAAATGCCATGACCCAGGCAAACAACGCCACCAGGATGATCATGTCAAACATCCGTTCCGCGATCACCGTTGTCATGCCCAGGGAGAAGGGCACGTCATTGCGTTTTTTGATAATCGCAGGCCGGGCCAGTTCCCCGATGCGGCCCGGCAGCACCGTGTTGATCATAAAGGCGATCATCAGGGGGTGATATACCGCAACAAAGGGCAGCTTCCTGGAGGTGCCCAGAATCAGCTGCCATCTGACGGCCCGCATCGCAAAGGAAAGCAGCCCCACGGCCGCTCCGGCTGCCAGCCACTCGTACCGGAGTCCGGCCATGCTCTGGATCAGGTTTTCAAGGGGAACATTTTTAAATGCAAAATAAAACCCCAGCATTGACAGCAAAACGCCGGCAGCCAGGGAAATCCACATATTGCGCTTCATGACAGCTCCGAATCGGCCTGTTATCCCAAAGATAAACACCCATTAACCCAATAAATATAGCGTTTTTTTATGGCGGATGCAAAAATTAACACGTCCCGCCCTTGACATCCGGGGGGAATTTTATATGCTTTTGGCCTTGCATGGCATGCGTCAAAATTCTTTTCAACACCGGGATTTTATCCAAAGGAACAAATCATGGCCGACAGCCTGGACAAGGATTACGAAAAACAGCTTTCACAGCTGCGCCAAAACATTGACCAAACCGATGAAAAGATCATCTCCCTGCTTGCCCGGCGGCAGAAGCAGGTGGAGCAGATCGTTGAGATCAAAAAAAAGCACCACCTGCCCGTCTATCACCCGGCCCGGGAAGAGGACCTGATTTCCGGGCGCCGGGACCAGGCGCGAAAAGCAGGCCTGAATCCGGATTTTGTGGAGGAATTGTTCCGGTCCGTGCTGCGCCGCTCCAGAAAGGAACAAAGCGGGCAGATGCGAAAAAAAGGACTGTACCCCGGGGCGGTGGTGCTCATTGTGGGCGGCTACGGGGAGATGGGGCGGTATTTTGAGGCCTGTTTTTCCGCAGCCGGCTATCAGGTTCGCCTGATGGGCAGACAGGACTGGGAACGGGTGGGACAATTGTGCAAAGATGTGGACCTGGCTGTTGTGTCTGTTCCCATTGAAAAAACCGTTGACACCATCAACGCCCTTGCCCCGCACCTGCCGCCGGATGCCGTTCTCACAGATTTGACCAGCATCAAACAGGTCCCCACCCAAGCCATGACAGCCGCCCACAAGGGCCCGGTCATGGGCCTGCACCCCTTGTTCGGCCCCACCACCTCGTCTCTGGACAAGCAGATCATTGTGGCCTGCCCGGGCCGGAACCCGGAGGCCTGTCAGTGGGTCATAGACCAGTTCACCGCCTGGGGGGCGGTCATTGTGCAGTCCACGCCGGAAGAACATGATGAGATAATGGCGGTGGTCCAGTCCCTGCGGCATTTTGCCACATTTGCCTTCGGCCAGTTCATGGCGCGCAAGCAGGTACCGGTGGCGCGCACCCTGGAATTTTCCAGCCCCATCTACCGCCTGGAACTCGGCATGGTGGGCCGCCTGTTTGCCCAGGATGCGGCCATGTATGCGGAAATCATCTTTGCCTCCCCACAGCGCCGGGAACTGTTAAAAGCCTACATCCAAAACATCAATGACAACCTGGAGATGGTGGAAAAAGGCGACAAGGATCGCTTTATCCGGGAGTTCAACCAAATTGCCGAGTGGTTCGGCCCCTTTGGCGAACAGGCCATCCGGGAAAGTTCCTATCTCATCGACAAACTCATTGAACGGTTTTAAAAAAGGGGGCGGGCTGCGCCCCCTTTTTTCCGGTTAAACCCGGGGTTATTGTTCAACAACGATCGCCCCGGGGGCACACTCCTCTGCGGCCCGGACAACCTTTTGTTCATATTGGCCAGGCACCTCATCAACAGTGACCCGGGCAAGCATTTGATCGTCATCATACTGAAACACTTCCGGGCAGACCTTGGCGCAATTGCCGTCTCCCATGCAAAGATCATAATCGATTCGAACCTTCATCGCCCCTCCTTATAATCATTCTGAATTCAACCGTAAGATTGTCCGGGCGCAAAACGACCGGTTTTGCATGAAAACAATAATGCCGCCGGCCATATTTGTCGACAAAACCGCAGGATTGAAAAAAAAAGCCCGCCTCATAGCCGGCTTTTGCGGGTCCTGGATTACGACGCTTTTTTCTTCTTCGGGGCGATGCGCACGATCCGCGTGGGGCCCTTGACCATGGAGATGGCGTTTTCCGGACAAAACGCGGCGCAAACCCCGCATCCGATGCACAGCTCCTCATTTCTCCGCGCCTTGTCGTCGTCTCCCAGGTAAGCGGCATAGGTGTGACACTCATCCACGCACGTGCCGCATCCCACGCACAGTTCCGGGTCAATGACGGCCAGAAAATTGGTGGCATTGGAAATCGGGGCGATCATGTTTTCCACGGAGTTGCCGCAGCAGCACCGACAACAGTTGCACACGCTTGTCTCATCCTTGCTGATGTCAAAATTGGGATGATAGGCCTTGTGCACCAGGCCGTCGGCCTCTGACTTTTTAAGTATTTCCCGGGCCTCCTGTTTTGAAATCATCCGGGAAAATCCCTGTTCGCTGGTGTAGCGGGCCGATTTGCCGAATGTAAAGCAGGTCTCCCGCAAATCGGTCTGCTTGCAGGGCTGGCCGCTCAAATCCTTGTGATGCCGGCAGAAGCAGTAACCAAGTGCGATTTCGTCAAATTTTTCAATCAGCGCATCCACCTGCTGAGCCGGCAGGATCCGGTCAGCCGATTCCTCCACGGATTCGTCCACCATGATTTTAATGGGTGTGCCCGTGGATTTGTTCTCGGCCATGGGCACGGTGCGGTCCACCGGCGGGGCCTGCATCAACTGGGGCATGAGGCTGTCATAGTTGCTCTGCACGATATCTTCGAGCTCTTCAAACAATTGGTCAAACAGGGCGCTGATCTTCCGGTTGCGCTCGTTGTGCTCGATTTTGCCCATAAACATGTATTCAAAAGTGCCCACATTGAGCAGGGGCAGCAACCGATAGACCATTGTCCCCTTGCGGTTGGGCTGGTTGAAGATAACCCCCCTGGAGGCCAGTTTGTTGGCCTTTTCCACAACCTCGGATTCGGAAAGCCCTGTGGTCTGCTTTAGCTGATCAAGGGTCTGGGACTTGTGATCACTGAAAGCCAGGACAAAATCCAGGTCTTCTTCGCCGAGAAAATATTTCAGCAGCTTGACCAGGGTGTCATTGACCGGCACAGGCGTACCCCCGGCCGAAGAAATGACATGCCCCACCTGCTTGTATTTTTCGTCAATGTTGGCCTCTTGCGTCATAACCGGTTTTTCTCCTTTGGTTTGAATGAATTGCAGTCAATTTTGCCGTGATTTGATCACAAACCGCCTCCTGAGCCATTCCGGCACAGTAAACGGTAATATCCGCATGTTTTTGATAAAGCTCCAGGCGCTCGGCATACAACTGGGCAAAGCTCTGCTCCGGGCGCTTGGCAATGCCCCGGGCACTGAAATCCCCCACCCTTTGCTCCAGGGTGGCCAGATCCGCGTCCAGAAAAACAATGATGCCGTCTGATTTCAAATGCGCCATGGCCGCATCACTGTAAACAGCACTGCCGCCCGTGGCAATCACATGATTTTTGATCTTCAGGCCCAGCAGAAGCGCCTCCTCGATTTTCCGCAGCTCAGCATGGCCCTTTTGATCCACGATCTGCTGCAGGGTCTGATTTTCCGCCGTCTGGATCAAAACATCCGTATCCACAAACGCCCTGGCGGTTTTTTTGGCCAGAATCACGCCCACGGTGCTTTTTCCCGAACCCGGCATGCCAATCAATACGATATTTGAAACTTTTTTGTCCAATACCATTTTCCTGATAAATACTAAAGGCCTGCATTTTCAATTGCGCTTCCGCGGCCGGATCAATTGGAATTTTTCCTTTGCTTGCGGTTTCCGTCCAAAAGCGCATAAACCCGCTGGCCGGAAACTTCCTCGTTTTCGATCAGCGTTTCAGCCAGCTGATCCATGGCCTCTCTGTTGGTTTCCAGGATGTTTTTGGCCTGGGCAAAGGCATGGCTGAGCAGCGCCTCGACCTCCCCGTCCACCTCCTGGGCGGTCATTTCGCTGTATTCACGGGTCTTGGCAAGCTCTTCTCCCAAAAAAACCTCGCCGCCCTGCGAGCCCAGGGCCATGTGTTCGAACCGGCCGCTCATGCCCCATTCCAGGACCATGCGCCTGGCGATCCGGGTGGCGCTCTGCAGGTCATTGGCCGCCCCGCTGGTGGCGGTGTCAAATACCAGCATCTCCGCGGCACGGCCGCCCATCATCACCGAAAGCCGGTCTATTAGGTATTGCTTGTGGTAAATGTATTTCTCCCCTTCCGGGAACTGCTGTGTGGCGCCCATGGCCCGGGTCCTGGGCACGATGGAAACCTTGTGGACCGGATCGGCGTATTTCAGGGATGCCCCCACAACGGCATGGCCGGCCTCGTGATAGGCCACCATCTGTTTTTCCTCCTCTGTCAGGGCCAGTCCCTGGCGCACCAGGCCCATGAGAATCTTGTCCCTGGCCTGTTCAATATCATGATTTTCAATGACCTGAACATATTCTGACTTTAGCAATTTCATCCCCGGACGGCAAGCAATGCATATGTTCTCTACAGTCCCGGGCAGAATCAAATACGGGATATCCTGTATTTTCCCAAAACAACCAAATACGTTATAGATTTACAAATAAGCCTTTTGATTCATTTTTTCACTAAAGATCAACAATCACCAACACAGTCCGGCACGGAGGTGTGTATGCGCTCTGATGAAAAAAAGTGTGGCAGCGGGGTCACCCGGCGTGGATTTATGCAGATCATCGGCACAGGGGCCGTGGGCGCATCTTTTGCCGGCGTGGCCTTGGCCGCCCGGCCAAAGCCGGCGCCCCCGGAAAAGATGATTCCTGCCGAAAACACGGTAAAAATCCGTCTTCATGTCAACGGCGCCAGGCGGGAAGTCCTGGCAGAACCCCGGTGGAACCTGCTCTATGTCCTGCGCGAGGTCATGGGCCTGACCGGCACCAAGGAGGGCTGCAGCCGGGGCGAATGCGGCGCATGCACGGTTCTCATCGACGATATTCCCAGGTACGCCTGCATGACCCTTGCGGTGGAAGCCGAGGGACGCAAAATCACCACAGTGGAGGGGCTGATGAACGGCGAGCAGCTCGGCCCCGTGCAGAGCGCGTTTCTGGAGGAAGACGCCTACCAGTGCGGATACTGCACTCCCGGACAGATCATGTCCGTGGAAGGTCTGCTGCGCAAAAATCCCGACCCCGGCCTGGAAGAAATCCGCACCGCGGTTTCCGGCAATCTTTGCCGGTGCGGAGCATACAAAAACATTTTCCGGGCCGGAAAAAAGGCTGCAAGCCTGAAAACCAAATAAGGGGGGCCCATGGCACAGGATGACAATATCTATTACACCCGGGGCATGGAAGTACCCGAAACACCCGAGCCGGGAGCCGAGCCGGATTTCTGGGAAAAAACCGCAGTGGTGGGAAAGCCTTCCCCGAGGGTTGACGGGTATGAACGGCTAAGCGGCACAGCCGTCTACCCCGCGGATATCAAACTGCCCAACATGATTTACGGCGCCATACTCCGGTGTCCGCACCCCAATGCCCGGGTCAAAAAACTCGATGCCGGCCGGGCCCGTCAAATGCCCGGAGTCAGGGCCTTGATTACCGGGGATTCAGACGAGGCCAAAAATCTGAAATGGCGCTATAATAATTTTACGGCCCCGCTTTTGGATCCGCACTGCCGGTTTGAGGGCGAGGCCGTGGCCGCAGTGGCCGCAGACACCCCCTACCAGGCCCGGGATGCACTGGCGGCAATCGATGTGGAATACGAGGTTTTGCCGCATCTGGCCGATCATGACCGGGCCATGGACGAAAACGCGCCCAAAGTGCACAAAACAGGCAACCTTGTGGGCAAGGATAAATATTCACGCGGTGATGTGGAAAAAGGATTTGACCGGGCAGATGCGGTACTGGAAAGGACTTACCATACCCAGTGCGAACTTCACACCCCCATGGAACTCCATGGATGCGTGGCCAACTGGGAAGGAGACCGCCTTACCATATGGGAATCGAGCCAGGGCGTCTATGCCGTGCAGTCCACCATCTCGGAAGTGCTCGATCTGCCATTTTCCAGGGTCCGGGTGATCGGTCATTACATGGGCGGCGGATTTGGCAGCAAGCTGCAGCCCGGCAAATACACAGTGCTGGCCGCTCTGATGGCCCGTCAGGCCGCCCGTCCGGTCAAAATGACACTCACCCGGGAGGAAACCTATCTGAGCGTGGGCAACCGCCCGGCCAGCACCATGCACCTGAAGGCAGGGGTGAGAAGCGACGGAACCCTGACCGCCCTTGATTTCCGCTGCACAGGCCCGAGCGGGGCATACCCGGCCGGCGGGACATCCCTGATGGACTGGCTGGTCCGGGATCTTTATCAATGCGACAATGTTTCCTGCCGCTCCAACGATGTTTATATCAACGCGGGCCCGGCCAGGCCGTTTCGGGCCCCCGGCCATCCCCAGGGCAGCTGGGCCCTGGAGCAGATGATAGACGAGCTTGCGGAAAAAACCGGCATGGACCCGGTGGATCTGCGGCTGAAAAACATCCCTGAAGTCAGCCAGGCCCGGGGCGGCATGCCCTATACCACCACCGGGCTTCGCAGGTGCATCCTGGAAGGGGCGGAAAAATTCGGCTGGAAAACCGCGGTGGAAAAGGCCCGGCAGCATAACCGATCAAACGGCCATGTAAAGCGCGGGGCCGGCATGGCGGCATGCCTGTGGATCGCCGGGGGCGGAGGGCAGCCCTCAACTGTTGTGATCCGGCTGTTCCGGGACGGATCCATAAACCTCAACATGGGGGCAAGCGATATCGGCACCGGCACCAAGACGATCATGGCCCAGGTGGCTGCCGAGGAACTCGGGGTCAGGCCCGAAATGATCCAGATCGAGCATGCAGATACCGGCACCACCCAGTATGCCACGCCCAGCGGCGGCAGCAAGACCGTACCCACAGAGGCGCCGACCGTGCGCAACGCAGCCCTGGAGGTCAAACGCCGGGTGCTTGAAATGGCCTCCGAGGACCTCGGGGTCCCGGCAGAGGATCTGGACTACACAGGCGCGGAAATCGTTTCCAGAAGCAACAAAGACAAACGGATACAGGTCACCGAGGTCAGCCGCCTGAAAAAACGCGGCGTTGTTATGGGGGTTGGCTACCGCGGGCCCAATCCGGAAAAAAAGACCGTCAACCCGTTCGGCGCCCAGTTCTGCGAGCTGGAAGTCAACCTGAAAACAGGCGAAATCCGGATTTTGCGATTTGTGGCCGCCCATGACAGCGGCCGGGTCATGAACCGGCTCACATACGACAACCAGGTATTCGGCGGCATTGTCATGGGAATCGGTTTTGGCTTAACCGAATTCAGACAGCTCGATGCCCGGCAGACCGGAAAGCTTTGTAACCGCAACTGGCACGACTACAAGCTGCCCACTGCCCTGGACGTGCCCGCGGACATGGAAAGCCTGCCCATTGAAATCGATGATCCGGAAGCCAACAACACCGGTGCCAAGGGTCTGGGGGAACCCGTGACCATACCCACGGCCCCGGCCATTGCAAACGCCCTTTATATGGCCACCGGCATCCGGTTCACCCGGGCTCCGGTCACGCCGATTGAAGTGCGCAGACATCTTGATCTACAAAAGGAGGTATAAACCGTGCTGCCGCATTTTTCATACGTCCGTCCGGAAACCGTCAAGGATACAATCCGGCATTTAAACGCAAAGGGTGCAGCCGTGCATGCCGGTGGCACAGACCTGCTCGGATGCCTGCACGAAGGGATCATGGATGTTGACAAGGTGGTCAGCATCAGCGCCCTTGCCGACCTTTACGAAATCAGGCAGACCAAAGGCGGCGGGCTGTCCATCGGCGCACTGGCCACCATCACCCGGGTGGCCGAAAGCCCCCTGGTCAGGGAGAAATACCCGGGCCTGGCCCGGGGCGCCGCTGAAGTGGCCAGCCCCCAGCTCAGAAACCAGGGCACCCTTGGGGGAAATCTCTGCCAGAAGCCCAGGTGCTGGTATTACCGGGGCGAATTTGCCTGCCTGCGCAAGGGCGGTGATATGTGTTATGCCTTTGACGGAGAAAACCAGTTTCATGCAATATTCGGCCACGACAATATCTGTGCCATCACCCATCCCTCGGATACCGCCCCGCCCCTGGCCGCGCTGGGGGCAAAGGTCAGCACATCCGGCCCGGAAGGCACCAGAAGCATTGAAGTGGAAAAGCTCCACGTGCTGCCCAAACAGGACGTGCAGGCTGAAACCGTGCTCAAACCCGGCGAGCTCATCACCCGCATCGAGCTGCCGCCGCCCGGCGAAAACCTCTACAGCGCATACCGCAAGGTCAGGGCCAGGCGTTCCTGGGACTTTGCCCTTGCCGGGCTGGCCCTGGCCTTTGAAAAAGACGGCGATCAGGTAAAAAACGCCCGGGTGTTTCTCTCCGGGGCCGCGCCGGTGCCATGGCGCAGCCGGGCCGTGGAGCAGGCCATAAACGGACAGCGCCTCGATGATGCAGCCATTGCAGAAGCAGCCGAAGCCGTGGTCCGGGAGGCAGACCCCCTGAGCCAAAACGCCTACAAGCTAAATCTTTTCAAAGGGGTTGTTGAAGAACAATTGCATGCCGCAGCCATGGCGGCATAAACCAAAGCGGGAAGAATCTTGACAGACACAGCGGTATTAGAGGCCCTTTATCAGTACAAGCAGCAGGCCACGGCCTGTGCCCTGGTCATTGTCGTGGACTGCCGGGGATCGGTTCCCGCCGGCCCGGGGTCAAAAATGCTGGTAGCCGAAGACGGACACACCGTGGGCACTGTTGGCGGCGGTGCAATGGAGCAGAAGGCGGCTGAAAAGGCACGGGATTTGATCCGCCGGGGCGGCGGTCCCGAACTGATCCATATGGATCTGACCCAATCGTCGGGCCATGTATGCGGCGGGCAGGTGAGTTTGTATATGGAGCCGGTGCTTCCGGCACCGCGCCTGATCGTATGCGGTGCCGGCCACGTGGGACAGGCTGTCTGCCGGCTGGGGGCGTATGCCGGATTTTGCGTGACCGCAGCCGATGACCGGGAGGATATTTTAAGCCCGGAAAACCTGCCGGATGTCCACCAGGTCAGGGCCTGCGCCTTTGAAGACCTGTTTTCCCAAATCCGGGTGGATGCGGAGACTTTTGTGGTTGTCTGCACCCGGGGCCATGCCCACGATTACACAGTGGTGGAAAATGCGCTGAAAACCCCGGTGCGCTACATCGGCCTGCTGGGCAGCAGGAGCAAAAAGGCGGCGTTTTTTGACAACCTCCGGGCCGCAGGGTTTTCCGATGCGGACCTGAACCGGATTCACACGCCCGTTGGCCTTGATATCGGCGCGAAAACCCCAAGGGAGATCGGATTCAGCATTGTGGGACAACTCATTTCGCAAAGGAGACAAAATGGCTGCAAAAACCGGGATCATACTACTGGCCGCGGGAGCCTCGGGCCGGATGGGCCGGATCAAGCAGCTTCTCCCTGTGCTGGGTGAGCCCGCCATACGATTGTGTCTCAGCCGGATCTGCAATGCCGGCCTGGACCATGTCATCGTGGTGCTCGGCGCAAACCAGGACCGAATACGGCCCGTGATAAAAGACATTGCCGCAGATATTGCGGTCAACCCGGAGCCCGGCAGCCAGATGGCCGAGTCGGTTGCCTGCGGCATGGCGCTGCTGCCAGATGACATAACCGGGGTCATGGTGGCCCTGTGCGATCATCCCCTGGTGGCCCAAAGCACCTATGCCGGTCTTGCCGCACTTCACCGAAAAAACCCGGAATCCATCCTCCTGCCGGTTTACAACCGCCGGGGCGGACACCCCACTGTTTTTCCCGCGCACCTGTGCAGGGCTGCCGCCCCCGGAACCCCGTTAAATGCAGTGGTCCGGGCCAATGCCGACCGGGTTTGCCGAATTGCCGTAAATGACCCGGCAATTGTCCGGGACATGGACACACCTGAAGATTATCAGCAAATGATTGATCTGGCCTCCGGACAGACGGCACAGCAGGCATGAGACCTAAACTGAGCTGCCAAACACGGGCTTTAGCACACAGGTTGCCTTATCTGCTTCTGTTTTGGTGATAATGCAGTTGAACCGATTGGCATCCATGCACATGTAAAAATCCGCCTCAGGCGAGTGGGGATCTTGGGGGTCAAAAAAGCGCAGGGCCGAGGCAGCGGTTTTGAGCTCTTCGGCCATGGGGGCAACATCGGGATTGTCCCCGCAGACAAGTCCCCGGATATACCGGGCGCAAAGCACATCCTCCAGGGCCTCGCTTTTGCCCTCAAACCCGGCGCAGACCAGATAAACGTCATCCGGGCAAGTCCGGACAATATAGCGGGCAACCGCGGCGGCATTGACAAAGCCTGCCGTAATTACGGTTTGTGCACCGCGCGCGGCCAAAAGCGCCTTTGTACCCGCATGGGTGGAATGCACCAGGGTTTTGCCAAAAAGGTCTTTTCCCGCAATCTCTGACGGGGAGTTGCCCAGATCAAAATCCGGGGGCTTTTTGGCGTGGCGCTCTCCCATGAGCAGATAATGCGGGTGGTTCTGCTTCACCGCCCGGGCTGCATCAAGGCTTTCTGCAGCCACAATTTTTTCCGCTCCCTGGTCAAATGCATAACAGGCAACCGAAAAGGCCCTGAACACGTCAATGACAACCGCAAGGCCCCGGGCTTTTTCAGCGCCCCGGGCATAATGAACAATATGAAACTTCATTTCAAAGCCGCCTGCATTCCTCATCTGACAGGGCCGCCTCCACAGGCTCGATATGCACTTCCACATCCAGTATCTCAGGACCCTGGTGCAAAAGCAGGCCTTTGACCTGTTCGGCCACCCGGTGACCCTCATAAACACTCATATCACTGTCAACCACCACGTGCAGATCCACGCAGAGCTGGCTGCCGGAATACCGGGTGCGGATATTGTGCACCTGGCGAACCGCCGGATGGGTCGTTACGATCTGCCGGATCTGTTCGCAAACTTCAGGGGGCGCGCCCTGATCCACCAGTTCCTTAAACCCGGAAGCAATAATGCCGATGGCGGCATAGCAGATCAAAATGGCCACGAAAAATGCAGCCACATGATCGACCAGATGCCACTGCGGGCGGACAAAGGAGACAGCCACGGCAGCAAGCACCGGAACGGAGCTGAATGCATCCAGCCGGTGATGCCAGGCGTTTGCCGCCAGGGCCACGCTATTGACACGCCTGCCGGCCCGCCGGGTCCATTGGTATAAAAACTCCTTGATGACGATTGATACAGCAGCCGCAACCAGGGCAATCATGCGGACGTTATGGGCATGGACCTTGTGCACGGATATGACCGCATCCCAGCCGATGCCGGCTCCGGCCAAAAACAGCATTGCCCCGATAAATATGGAAACCGTTGTCTCCAGGCGTTTGTGGCCGTAAGGGTGGGCAAAATCGGCGGGCCGGGACCAGAAATAAGAACCCAGGATCACGGCCACGTCTGTAACCGTATCCGTGACACTGTGAATCCCGTCTGCCACCAGGGCCTGGCTGTGGCCCAGCCAACCGGCAATCACTTTAAAGGCCGCAAGCAGGATATTGACGCCAAGACCCCACCAGGTCACCCTGCGAACCAGGCCTTCAGACGCCTCATTTGCGTTTTTTGTCATGTCCCGGCCGCTTCTGTTTTTTGCGCTCCTGCACCTGGTTTAACCACTGCTGCTGCTGCCGTTGATATTCCGCCTCGCTCTGGTGCCAGCCGGTATAGTCCGCCTCGGATGTATCCGGGGTTTTTGCGGGCATATTTTTGAAAAACCGGATCAGTTTTTCCACCCGGCTTTCCGTGCCCTTGTCTTTTTGCTGTGTCATATAAGATCACCCGCTGGTGAAAATTTTATGATAAGACAGTCCGAAGCGCCGGGAAAATTCGGCTGCCACCTCTTTTAAGGCAGGGTCAAGATATGAAATGGCTTTGGATTCCACATCTTCAGGCATGCCGAAAAAGGCTTCGGCCACGGCGCCGGCAATGTCGGCCATGGTGTCTGCATCCCCGCCCAAAGACACCGCGTTTCGCACGGCATCCTCCCAGGTCGGGGCTTCAAGAAAGGCAATAATGGACTGGGGCACAGAGCCCTGGCAGGATACGTCAAACCGGTAGGCCCTGCGGATTTCAGCCAATGGGGTCTCCAGGTCATAGGAAAACCGATCGGTGACAAACTCCCGGATCTGGTCTTTTCCCGCCCCGGTTCTGGCCAGAAACACGCCGGCCGCCGCTGCCTGCGCACCCTTGATGCCTTCGGGATGATTGTGGGTGACAGTCGCGCTTTTTTCAGCCTCTGCCAGAACGGTTTCCAGATCATCAAATGCAAATCCCACAGGGCTGACCCGCATGGCTGATCCGTTTCCAAAGCTGTAATAGGGACTGCGCAAGCGCTGTGCAGCCCACTGCATAAAGGACCCCCCGAATCCGGCATGGGGATATTTGTGGAAATATTCGTGGAACTTGTCAATGTAATCCGCGCCGGTTAAAATCGCATCCGCCACAGCCACGGTAAGCACGGTATCGTCGGTAAACGTGCAGCCGCGGGAAAAAAGCGCAAAATCCCGGGTTTTCATTCCCCGGCCTTCATACACCGAACCGATTATATCTCCTGCAATGGCCCCCAGCATATCTGACTCCTCCTGATTGTCAAAAGTATCAGGCGGGGGGGTGCATGTCAAATGCGGGCCGAAGGCCGCAAAAGACCAAAACTATGGCTTTATTTCAATGGGTGTGCCCGCGTCAACCGCCAGCCATGTCTCATCCATGGCCCTGTTGGAAACAGCAATGCAGCCCTCTGTCCAGTTGAAATACTTTGATATGGAGGCCAGCCACCCGGCACTGTTTTTCTGGCCGTGGATCATGATTTCCCCGCCCGGGTCCACACCGGATCGGGCGGCCCGCTTCCGGTCGGCCCGGTTGGGATAGGATATGTGAATGGATTTGTAAAAATCACTGTTTGCGTTTTTGTAATCCAGGACATACCTGCCCTCCGGTGTTTTTCCGTCGCCTTCCTGCAGCTTGTGACCCTGGGGCTCGGGGCCGAAAACCACATGATACTGGTTGATAATTTTGCCGCCGCGCTTGAGATAGAGCTTTGATTCAGACTTGACCACAACCACCATGTCGGCTTTTTCCAGCCCGAAGCCGGCCGCGGGCATGGCAAAAAAAACAACAACCAGGGCAATAGCGCCTGCAATAATTCTCATTAAGGATTCCGTAATATGGCCATATGAATCAGATCCCGGCTATCTGAATTCTTCCGGGATCACGGCCACGGGTATGGCCTCGATTTTGTGGTGGTTTTTCCGGTTTAACGCCCGGTAAAGGGACAGAACCTGTTTCTGGCGCTCGGTAAGGTCCTGCCGCCGGCCGCCGCGTGCGTCAAATTCCATGGCCCATTCCAGTTCATCATAGGTGGCCCCGATCTGGTCCTCATCGCTGCGGCTGTCAGGCCAGAGCCCGTCTGTGGGCGGGGCGGCCATGATCTCTTCTATTACCCCAAGCTGCCGGGCCAGCCGGTAGACCTCGGATTTGTAAAGATCAGCAATGGGGGATATGTCCACGCCGCCGTCACCGTACTTGGTGAAAAAACCGACCCCGAAGTCCTCCACCTTGTTGCCGGTGCCCGCCACCAGCATCCGGTTGTGGGTGGCAAAGGCGTAAAGCGCTGTCATGCGGATCCGGGCCCGGGTGTTGGCCATGGTCAGATGGTCCTGAATGTCCGGGGGCAGGCAGTTTTCAAACGCTTTAAGCACAACGGTGAGATCCGTGGTCTGTCCGGAAACATTTTCATAGTGTTTTTCAAGCCAGTCAACATGCTTTGCCGCAAGGCTTTTCTGCTCCTCGGCCTGCCGGATGGGCATGTTTACAACCATCACAGAAAGCCCGGTTTCAGCGCACAGTGTGGATGTGACCGCAGAATCAATACCGCCGGAAATGCCCACCACAAAACCGTTGACACCTGCGCCTGCGGCATAGTCGCGCAGCCAGCCGACAATATAATCAATGACTTTGCGTGTCTGCATCATCACCTCTGATATGCAATCTATACCCGCCTGTCACGGGCGAAATTTAATTTTCCGTGCCGTCGTCAATGAGGCTTTGCTTGATCTTCTGGTATTCCTGCTCATCAATATGGCCGGCATTTTTGAGCTCAGACAATGCCTGGAGCCGGTATACGAGATCCGCCTGTTTGGGACTGTTTAACAAGGGGGTGGCGGTTTTGGCAGGATCTGCAGCAATCAGATTGCCATCATGGCCGCGGCCCGACTCCGGGCCCCCCTTATACGATACCTTGAAAAGGCCGCCGAAAAAAGACAGCTCCATGGCCTCGCCGGCGGCTTTTTGTTCATAAAAATCCCCTGCCGCAGTATCGCCGGATTGTCTTATTTTCCTGAAAAACCGGACCCCCCATATCACCATCCAGATGCAGAAGCCCAGCACCAGAACCGCCCCGCCGATTAAAATCACATAGCGAAGATCAAAGACCCCCTTGATGAGTACCACCACCACGGCCGCAAACAATGGAATGACAAAAATAGTGGCCACCAGGGCATAAAAAACGCCCAGATGAGAAAGGATAAACTTTTGATCACTGTTGGGCCGACGGCCGAGCATTGTTGTGTCTCAGTTTTGATTATAAAAACAAAAACAATCCCTGTTGCTATGGTTATATTTTTACCATAAATCTCAAAAACAAACCAAAACAAAAACCACGAAGCCGCACAAGGCAGCCGGACAAAATTTTGTCCAAAACCGCCTTGTGCGATTCGTGTTTCAAAGTTCTTGCTGATTACATGCCTACTGCGGTTTATATGATGAAGAGATAGACCCCCCGCTGTAGGAAACCAACTCGAAATCCGGATATGCAGTACCCGCATGTTCAGTAAAATCGAGTCCCTCACGCTCTTCTTCTGCGGAAACCCGCAGGCCCACCACCATATCCACCAGCTTAAACAGGATAAAGGCGACCCCGAAGGTCCAGACAAAGGCGGCGGCAATGCCCAGCACCTGCACGCCGATAATGGCCGCAGAGGTTCCCCCGGTGTTAAAAATGCCCGCGGCCAGCGTTCCCCAGGCACCGTTGACACCGTGCACTGACACTGCGCCCACCGGGTCGTCCACCCGGATTTTTTCAAAAAACAAAACAGACATCACAACAATCACCCCGGCCACTGCCCCGATGACAATCGATGCGGTGGGCGAGACATTGGCGCACCCGGCCGTAATCCCCACCAGGCCCGCCAGGGCGCCGTTTAAGCTCATGCTCACCTCGGGTTTTGAAAACTTGATCCAGGAAGTAAGCATTGCAAACACGGCACCTGCGGATGCGGCCAGGGCCGTATTGACCGCGATCAGGGCCACATCCGTGTTGGCCGCGGTTGTGGAGCCGGCGTTAAACCCGAACCAGCCCATCCAGAGGATAAAAACCCCAAGGCCGGCCAGGGGGATGTTGTGGCCCAGAATCGGCCGGATGGAACCGTCTTTTGCGTACTTGCCCATCCTGGGGCCCAGCACCACGGCCCCGGCAAGCGCGGCCCACCCGCCCACGGAATGCACCACAGTGGAGCCGGCAAAATCGATGAAGCCCATATTTTCCAGCCATCCGCCGCCATCAAGGAGCCCTCCCCAGGCCCAGCTGCCAAACACCGGATAAATCAGGCCGGTGATAAAAATGGTATAAAGGATATAGCCGATAAACCGGGTCCGTTCGGCCATGGCCCCGGAGACAATAGTGGCGGCAGTGGCGGCAAACACGGCCTGGAAGATCCAGAACATCAGCACCCAGGGATCGCCGCCGGGCTCATAACCGCTTAAGAAAAACCCGGAGGTGCCAAACCAGCCCGTGTTCGAGGCCCCAAACATCAGGCCAAAACCCACGGCCCAGAACACCAGCGAACCCATGGAAAAATCCATGAGATTTTTCATCAATATGTTGATGGAATTTTTGGCCCGGGTAAACCCGGCTTCCACCATGGCAAAGCCCGCCTGCATGAAAAAAACGAGAATTGCGCCAACCAGGGTCCATGTGTAATCCGCATGGGTCTGGACCTGGCCGACGGCTGCGTGGTTTGATTCAATTGAAGGGCCGTCGCCGGCAAACGCCGGCAGCAAAGCCGCGGCCCATATCATCGTTGTCCATAGCAATGTTTTCATTCCTGATACCTCCCGGATTCAGTTACAGGTTTTAAAGTTCAGCTTTCAGAAACAGGATGCGCTGACCTGAAAGGCCTTGGCTTTATAACAGCAATTGGCGTGCCATTTATCCTTAAACCTGCCATTAAAAATAAATTATTGATTTTATAGAATATACAAAAAATTTAATCGCGGAAGCCCAAAAAATAAATTACATTTTTGCAATGAAAAAAGAGAAAAATAACAAAATTGTAAATCCTTAGGCACAAAAAAAATGGCACCGTAAAAAGCTTTTTACCGCGCCCGCTGTTGTTGCAGGAAGGAAATCCTGCAGTCGGCGTCAGCTTTTTCGCTCCTGATCGTTTTTGCGGATTCATCAAATGCCTTTGCTTAAAATATACAAATTCGCCCTGCATTCCTCCAACAGTTCAAATTTTCACGCAAAAACGCTCAATGTCGCTTCTAAAGCAGACCCCGCCCTTGGATTTCCTTGGAAGTGCCCCATTTCGCCGGGGGCGAAACCCGAGTTTACAAGTAACTAAAATTATTAGATAAAATTTTAAGTTACTTAGAAGTGTTTCCCCACGGGACCGGGCATGAAAACAATGCTTTTAAAACTTAAATGTGTTGCTCCGGACTCCCTTGGCGTGAAACTTTGCACACAATCGGCCATGATGCCGGCCCGGGGGTGGTTTGCGAGTCGCATTGAGCGCGCAAGCGGTCAGCAGGGAGCAAACCGCCACCGGGCCGGCATCATGCGAAAGTCATAGAACCAGACACGAACAGCAACTTTTTTGATGTTACTTAGAAGTGTCCCCCCGGGCCGCAGCCCAAGACCGAACACTGCAAATAACTTTTTACCGCATGCTTAAAATCTTTGATTTTATTTTTTTGAGCCTTGAGCCTTGAGCCTTGAACCTTGAACCTTGAACCTTGAACGAAGTTATTTAGAAGTCTGATTTCAGATGGCGCCGTAAAAAAAGGGCGGCCCCTGGCAACAGGGGCCGCCCTTTTTTATCCGCCTGCGCTTTTGCGCAGTCAGGAGGGGGGACTAAATGTCGTAATACAGGAAAAACTCGTGGGGATGGGGCCGCAGCTTGATGGCATTGACCTCTTTTTCCATTTTGTACTCAATCCAGCGCTCAACCACATCCTTGGTAAACACATCGCCCTTGAGCAGAAACTCGTGGTCATCTGCAAGGCCCTGCAGGGCTTCTTCAAGGGAGCCCGGGGCGGAATCGATCTGGGCCAGTTCCTCGGGGGGCAGGTCATAGATGTTTTTGTCCATGGGATCGCCCGGATCAATCTTGTTTTCAATCCCGTCGATGACCGCCATAAGAATTGCGGAAAAGGCCAGATACCCGTTGCAGGACGGATCCGGGGTTCTGAACTCAATGCGCTTGGCCTTCGGCGATGCCGAGTACATGGGAATCCGAACCGCGGCACTGCGGTTTCGGCTCGAATAGGCCAGGTTCACCGGCGCCTCGAAACCCGGCACAAGACGCTTATAGGAGTTTGTGGTGGGATTGGTAAACGCGCACAGGGCCTTGCAATGCCTTAAGATCCCGCCAACGGCGTAAAGCGCCTCCTGGGACAGCCCGGCGTACTTGTCGCCGGCAAAAAGGGGATTGCCGTCTCTCCAGATACTGACATGGGTATGCATGCCCGTGCCATTGTCCTCAAATAAGGGCTTTGGCATAAACGTGACCGTCTTGTTGTACTGATGGGCCACATTTTTGAGCACATATTTAAACCACACGAGCTGATCGCCCATTTCCATCAGCGGCTTAAAGCGCATGTCGATTTCTGCCTGGCCGGCGGTGGCCACCTCGTGATGCTGGCATTCCACGTCAATGCCCAGATCCTCTAAGGCCAGCATCATGTCCGTGCGGATGTCCTGGCCCTTGTCCATGGGCGGCACCGGAAAATAGCCTTCCTTGTGGCGCGGCTTGTAGGCCAGGTTGGGATTTTCCTCCCGGCCGGTGTTCCACACGCCCTCTTCTGAATCCACCATGTAGAAGGCCTTGTTTCTCTGGGAGTCGAAGCGCACATCATCAAAGATGAAAAACTCGGCTTCAGGGCCGATAAAGGCCGTATCACCGATACCGCTTTGCTTGAGATAATTCTCAGCCTTCTGGGCCACGTGCCGCGGGTCCCGGGAGTAGGCCTCCCGTGTGACCGGGTCCACGATATTGCCGATCAATACAAGGGTTTTTTCCTCGTAGAAGGGATCGATCTTGGCCGTGGAAGCATCGGGAACAACGAGCATGTCACTTGCGTTGATGGGCTGCCAGCCCCGCAGGCTGGAACCGTCAAACCCGTAGCCGTCCTCAAAGGAGTCCTCGCTCATTTCGCTGACCGGTACGGTAAAATGCTGCCATATGCCGGGAAAATCCATGAACCGGATGTCCACCACCCGGATATTTTCCTGCTGAATCATTTCCAGTACGTCTTTTGCCTGTTTCATTGTCTGTTTCCTCCTCGAATTTTTAATGAATAAAATGCTTTAAAACCCAACAAATGTAAATGCTGTTTTTATATGGCCTCGTTGTCCGCCTCGCCGGTGCGCACCCGGATCACCCCTTCCAGGGGAATCACAAAAATCTTGCCGTCACCGATCTTTCCGGTGTTGGCTGCAGAACGCACCGCGTCGATCACCTCCTGGGCCCGGTCTGCGGGCACCACGATTTCAAGCTTGATTTTGGGCATGAAATCCACGAGATATTCCGCGCCCCGGTAAATCTCCTTGTGGCCTTTCTGGCGGCCATAACCCTTGACCTCGGTGATGGTCATTCCCTGGATGCCGATATCATTTAACGCCTGTCTGACATCGTCGAGTTTAAACGGCTTGATGATGGCTTCTATTTTTTTCATGATTTATCCTCCTGCTGCAAGGTTGATGAGCCTGTAAAAAGTCTTTTTTACAGGCAGTGTTAAGTTTTAAGTGATTAAGTATTAAGTAAAATCAATAAGTTATTTGTTCATTGATTAGCGATTATATCCGATTTGGGCCTTTTTGCGATCCCATCAAGGTTGACTTGACAAAAAATTCTGTTTTTATCTTTTTTACCAAATTTTCTTAACAAAATTATAGAAAGGATCGGTCGGATACAGACGAATTCAGGACAACACTGAAAGCACCTGCCGCCGGATGTCTTGCACCTGGCCGGCATCCTCCACCTTGTTGCCCTGGTCGTCGCGGACATAAAAGACATCCACGACCTGATCAACCTTGGTTGCAATCTTTGCAACCCATATATCCAGACCACTTCTGGTCAGCGCATCCGTAATCCGGTACAAAAGACCGGGAAAATCATAGGCAAAAACTTCAACAATGGTGTAAAAACTGGAACTGTCATTATCAACCACCACCCGGTTGGGCCGGCCGGAGACTTCCTGCTTTGCCGCCCGAACCGGCTTTTTCATCAAAGCCGCACCCAGATCCAGCCGGCCAGCCAAAGCGGCCTCCAGATCCCGTCCGGCCCGCTGCCAGCGCTCGGCCTCAAAGATTTCATCCGGCGGCGGGGTAACGGTGAAAATGTCCAGGGCCACGTTGTTTTTCCAGGTAAAGACCTGGGCATTTAAGACATCAATCCCGCTTAGGGTAAAGACCCCGGAAATTTTGGAAAACAGACCGGGCCGGTCCTTGGCGCAAACCACCACGGTTCGGGTATTGGAGGCCTCATCCGGGCTGATCTCCCATACGTATTCATTGGTTTGCAGCTGCCGGTAAAGGTTTAGATGGGACACGACATCCCGGGCCTCGATATAGAGCAGATACCTGGGCGAAAGAATATTGAGCAAAGAGTCGACATCCGTGTCCGGAAAATCCACGGCCTGGCGCACGTATGTTTTTTTCTTCTCCACCCGGCGCACCGCGCCAGTGGTGGCAAGCTCGCCCTTTTCCAGTATCCGCAAAATCTTTAGAAAAAAATCACGCACCAGGGTGGCGGTCCAGTCGTTCCAGGCCTTGGGGCCCGTGGCCATGGAATCGGCCACGGTCAGCAGGTAAAGCATTTTCAAACGATTGACATGGCCGATCTGCCGGGCTGTGCGGATGGCGGTTTCCTCGTCGTGGATATCGCGGCGGCTGGCGGTTTTGACCAGCAGCAGGTGGTTTTCAATCAAAAAACGGATCAACTCCACTTCTTTGGGACCGTAGCCCAGGCCGGCCACGATATCTTTGGCCATTTGGGCGCCGGTAATGGAGTGCTTTCCCTCGGCCCCTGCCTTGCCGATATCGTGGAGCAGGGCTGCCAAAAGCAGCAGATGTTTGCGTTTTAAACCGTTGTAGACCTTGATGCACAAAGGATCCACCCCATCTGGCGGGCTGTCGCCAAAGGACTTGATAAAATAAACCGTTCGCAGGCTGTGGCGGTCCACGGGATAAAGATGATAGGCATCAAACTGAATCCGGTCCACGATTCCGGCAAACTCGGGGATCAGCCGCACCAGAAACCCGGTTTCCAGCATCTGCTCCAAAACATTGACCGGCTTTGCCGGAGTGAGCAGAATGTTTTCAAACGCCCGGCGAACCGTGGGATCGGCCCGGAATTTGTCGTCTGCCAGGTGGCCGAACTCCCGCACCAGGCGCCCGGCCTCCCGGGTCAGGGGCATGCGGAGCCGGGCGCTGGCCTCAAAAATCCGGATCAGCAGCTCCGGGGACTTGACAATCCGGCTCGAGGATTTGAAATCAAGCCCCCCGCGATTGATTTCAATCCCCGGGATTTCCGGGTGCCGGCGGAATCCAAAGCTGCGACGGGACGGTTTTTCAAATCCGAGCTCAAACAAAAACAACAGGAGCTGTTTTTTGACATATCCCATTTTTGCGTGCAGCTCGCTCATGAGCCGCTCGACCGGCATTTGTCCGTCTTTTTCCTCAAGGCCCATTTCCTCGGCCAGTCTGATCTGGCAGTTGAAATAAAGCTGATCGCACTTGCGGCCGGTAAAGTAATGAAGCCGGTTTCGCACCTTCCATATAAATTCCACGGCCCCTGCCAGGTTTTCATATTCATTGCTGGAAATCGCCCCGTGATATTCCAGATCCCGCAATTCCTTCAAATCAAACCTGATCCGGCCGATCCAGCGCATGGTATGATAATCGCGCAGCCCGCCGGCGCCCTCCTTTAAATTTGGCTCCAGCAGAAAGGCGGAGTCCCCGTAATGATCATGGCGCTGGCGGTTGCGGTCCACCAGGGAGCGGATGATCTTATGCGGGGCCCGGCCAAGCACCCGGTCTCGCACCTGGGCGGTCAAGTCCGCGTATACGGATGAAATTCCGCACAAAAACCGCGCATCCAGCACTGCGGTAAGCACTTCCAGATCCTCTTTGGCCATTTTCACGCATTCACGCAGGGAGCGGATGGCATAGCCCACGTCCAGACCCAGGTCCCACAGGGGATAGACGTATTCCCTGACCAGTTCCTCGGCTTCTTCGGGCACGGATTTTTCAAACAAAAGCAGCAGATCCACGTCTGAAAACACGCATTGCTCGGCACGGCCGTATCCGCCCAGGGCAATGACCGCATACGGATTGCGGTTGATGGCCAGCTGCGGTCCCACCCGGCTGGCGGCAAAGCACTGCCGGAAATAGGCGTCAAACAGCTCTGCATGGGCGCGGATAAACTCAGACGGTTCCCATTCCATGGCTGATGCAAACAGATCCTGCCGGGCCTGTTTTAAAACCATCGCCGGATCGGGTGCCTGTTTTTTTTCTGTGTATGCGGCCAAAATCTTTCCTCCGTTTGCTCTTCTAAAGCAACTTGTATGCCATCCAGGATGATTAAACAAATAAATATTAAAATCAAAATATTATACTCAAAGAAATTTTCACAACCTGAAAAAACCAAAACAAAATTGTCAAATGATCTTACAATTTTGTAAATTGGAATTATTCTATCGGCTATAAAGAAGTATACAGGGGATAAAATGAAAAGCAACAGGGATTCAGGCGAAAATACACAGGGAGGATTGCAGAGCGAATAAGCGGGCGCAGAGGGCTACAGGTTGTTTAACTTTTCAAACAGCTTCTTTTTGCCGCTGACCCCCATTTTTTCATAAACACGGTGCATATAGGTTTTTACCGTGGATTCGGAAAGTTCCAGCTCCAGGGCGGTCTGGCGGTAAGTTTTTCCGGCCAGCACTTTTTTGAGCACCAGATATTCCCGCTCGGATAAAAGCATCCTGAGATACCTGGGCATCTTTTTTTCAACTTCACCCTCACCGGCTGCAGCGTCCGGACGATTCCCGCCTATGGCCGGAACCGGCGCCACCGCCCCCACCTCAGCAACCGCAGTCTGCCCGGGTTTTGATTCTGCCGGGCCCGGGGGTTTAGCCGGAACAGCGCCGGGAATATATCCGTAGCGGCCAAGAAAATAAAGAACCAGCACAGATAGGTTGAGCACAAAATGACCGGTCATGACAATGGCCTCTGTCATGCCTGCAAAATGGCGCCCAATGAGTTCACCTGCGGCAATCCCGGTACAGACCACAGCCAGGCCGATGCCAAAGGCACGCACCGGATCGGCCAGATCCAGCAGAACCGCAATCAATACCAGATCCACCATACCAGTTGCCGCCTGGAGGGCAAACATGCCGGCGTTGACCGGAACCGAGCCCGGACCGGTCTGCATGACGGTAAAAGCCGCCATGCCCAGCACCACCCCGCTTATCAGGGCCAGATCCCGGTTGATGCGAGCGAGCCGGTATGCCCCAAAGACGGCTCCAGCGTAAAAAAGCATCTCAAAGCCCGGCAATGCTGCCTGCTGGTGGTAGGCCGGCATCACAATGACATACATCAGCCCGCATATCACTTTAAACAACAGGATAAACGGCAGCTAATGCCACGGACCGGTTTCATCGGGCAGTTCCGTGGATTCCGGATCAGGCAGGTGCCCGGCAAGCACGGGTATGGCTATCAAAAATACAGCCACTGCCGCAAAAAGCCAAAAACTGTTTAACGGCCACAGCAAAACCGGCAAAACCAACAGGTTGCCAACCACAAGGCCCACGGCTGCGCACAACAGGGGCCTGGGGCTTTGACATAGGGTCACACATGCCGCAATGGCCACCACCGCACCGCTTGCGCCCATACAGGCCAGAATCCAGCTTCCTGCAGAGGGTTTGAAAAAAAGCAGCAGGGTCAGCACAGCAGTAGTCAGGCAGCCGGCCGGCATCAGCCGGGAAAACATCTGCCGGGGGCAGAAAAGTCCGAGCACGATCAAGGCCGCCACATGGATTGGCAGAAAGGCCGCAGAGGCGTTGACGACATCCGCAGCCAGGAGACCGTCCATGGGCACGGAAACCAGCCAAAATACAAAAGCAGCAAAGCACAATACCGGATATGGATACAGGAATTTTTCTGTCATGGCTTTTTTTATCGGATCTTTTTTGAGCGGAGTTTACAAAAAGACGACAAAAAAAGCAAAAAAAACCGGAAAGTTTACAAAACAGCGACTTGAAAAAACAACGGGTTCCTGTTTCTCTGGCTTTTCTGAAAATGCGGTTGCCCGGGGGATCGGAGCCGCGGAAAACATGATTGAAACAAAACAAGAGGAGGGTTGCAGATGAAGTGCAAAGGGATTTTATCGATTTTATCATTGATCGGCGTATTATTGATCAGCGGCATGCTGCCGGCGGGTTCGGCTGCTGCAGAGGAAACATCAGAATCCGGCCTGGACTGGAAAGCCGGCCTCGGCTACCAGGGAATGTGGGTCGGGGGATTTTTAAACGGCATTTCCGCCCGTGCCTGGATAGAGGAAAAATACGGGGTGGAGGCCAACTATTTTTACGGGGATATTGAGACCCGGACTTTTTCGGCTGAACAAACTTTCTCGGGCTATACCGAAAGCTCCGGCAAATCTGACGCGGATCTTTACGTGTTTGAGCTAAAAGCCATGTATGCGCCGGTTGTGCGGGAATACAGCCGTTTCTACGTGGGCGCGGTGGTCAGCCGGGGATCCTTTGATCTGAAGAACACCGGCTATTTTGGCCGTGATTTTGACGATAAAATCTGGGGATACGGTCTTTTTATCGGCAGTGAATGGCATTTTCAGGAATTTCCGGAAATCGGTTTCAACTTTGACGTGGGATACAAGGCCTATCGCTATGATGACCGTTACACAGACCCCGACGACGGGGATTACTTTAAAATGGACCTGGACCTGGAAGGCATTGATGCCACAATCGGGATTCATTATTATTTTTAACCGGCTTTGCTGACCTGCAAATCATATTCCCCCGGCAGGCCGGGGCAAGCCGAAATCCCGGTGCGCCCCGGCTTTTTTTGCAAACAGCGGGAAAAAGCCTGAAAAAAAGCCCGGCTCATTTCAGCGCAGCCCTGCAGGCGGCTGCAAAATCCTCGGGATAGTGGCCGTTGATCCAGCGCAGCTGGGATTCGGAAAACGCACCCGGTGATTCGGGCAGGCGGGGCAGGATCACATAGAACAGACGCTGGCCGTTGTCACCCATGTCCATGCGCCTGGAAACCTCGTAAAAGGTGATCATTTTCGCCCCCATACGGCACAGGGCTTTTGCGGCTTTCAGGATAGCGGCATCCAGGGACCGGCGCATTTCCGTGTCCGCCTCTGCAATATGACCCGCGGGCTTTGCGGCCATGACCTGAAGCTCCCACTGGGAGGTCTGGGCCTTGGGCACAAAAACCATGGCATTTTCATCCCGGTCCACGATCAGGCTCTGCGCACGGTTTTCTGCGCCGTCCATGCGCTGGTTGTTTTCAATGGCCGAAATATAGGCATCAAAAAAGCAGACCCCGGTTTGGGCGAAATATTGGGAAACAAAGGTTTCCACCTGGTCGCCGATGGCATAGGCCGCCATTTGCGGGTCAGTGCCCGGCGCTGCGGCAACTGTTTTCGGGATCATGGCATACTGCTGATGTATCTGCTGGTGGGAGGCATGCAGGCGGTATCCGGACGGGGCATAGTCAAACCCATAGTTCCATCCCCACAGGGTGCGGTTAAACCTCAGATTCCGTCGCTTTTGCTCGTCTTTGAGCAGCTCGAAAATCCGCAGCCGCAGATCTTCGAGCCCATGTTCTTCAATGCCGCGCCTGGATATATTGACCGAAATGCCCAGATCCTGTGCAAGGCGTGCGTATGTGCGCTGATAATACAGATGGCGCATGCCGCGCATGTCCGCAAGGCTCAATCCGGCCGCCGAGTAGCGCACCGCGTCTTCGGCCATGTTGGCCGCATAATGGCCCCAGGCAATGTAGCTGTTGCTGCGAAGATATTCATACACATGGGTTTGCGCGTTTGCACCGCCATATTCACCGACAATTTCGTTTGCGCCCTGAACCCCGGGGCGCAGCACCATGACCTGCCGGTAGATTTCCGGCAGACAGGGATTGTTGGCCAGGGTCTCAAACAGGGTGTTATCATGGACAGACGCCCGGATCCGGCCGTCTGTCCCCTGCCGGTATACCAGTCCGTCCGGACATCCGGTTTGCGGATCAAAAACAAAATCGCAGGCCATACCGGCAAGCGCCATTAAATCTTCCGGATCCGTGCCGGTTTCAGCCAAAGCCAGTTTCAGCGGTCCGGGCAGCGCGCCCAGCATTTGTGCTCTTTGCCTGTCCGAAACCCTGCTGTCCGGCTGCCACGCAGACAAAACAGAACCAAAGGATACCGGTTCGGATTCGGGCAGGCGGATCAGGGAGACCGGATCCTTTGCATTTTCATCCGCCCACCGGGTGTTGATATAGGTCACCCCGCGGAAGGCAAAAGCATTGGGCACCTCAAAAACCTTGTCTGCAGCCGGCACATCCACGTCTTGTTCCGGAAAGTTGGCTTCATTGGCAAGGGGCCCATTGTCAGCCAATACGCCAAGCTGCATCCGGCGGTCTTTCGGCCGGAAATTTTTTACTGAAAACGCCGGCGCATGGATGCCGTAAACAAAAGATCCCTCAGGTGAAACACAGGTACGCATATATCCTTCCTTATAGTAAAAATCAGACCGCAAGCCGGTTTTCACAAACCCTGCCAATGCCGCTGCCCGCCGAAAGAAACAGTGAGCCGACGGCAAACCCAATATCCTGCACTGACAGATTTAAAAGGCACCCCGGGCGTTGTCAAGGCGGATCACGCAAATCCGTCTTGACATTTGTGCCCCAGAAGAGGAAATTATTATTGAATAAACAGACAACAGACGGGCCATAACGCCGGAAATGCCCGGCAGCAGGCAACCCAAAGGAGCACTGGCATGCAAACACCAGCGGAACTCGATACATTTCTCCGACAATGGACCTCGGATCCAAACGGCTGCCGGGAAATTTTTCTGCAGTTTCAGTCCCGCATCCAGGCGCATTCCGATATCACGATCGTTTTTGTGGACCGGCCCGGGCTCACCTATTCCCTTCGGGCAACGCGTATCGGTCAGGATCGGCCCCTGTTTGTTCTCATGGATGTCATTGATGAGAATCCCAGATGGCTTTCGGTCTGTTTTTACGGGGACTTGATCACAGATCCCGAAGAATACGGGGACCTGGTACCCGAAGGACTCATGGGTGAAGACGGCTATTGCTTTGACCTGGAGGAAAATGATCCGGATCTTGTGGAATATATCGGCAAGCGGCTGGATGAGGCCTATGAGAACGCTTCCGGATAAGCCAGCAGCCTGCTCCGGGTATTGATTAATTAAAGGAAGAACCATGCACGGCAATTTGCTCAAAAAAATTGGAACGCTATGCGTCATCTGTTTTCTGGCGGCCGCCTGTGCCACGGTTCCGATCACCGGCCGCCGCCAGGTCAGCCTGATCCCCGCAGATACGATTGTTTCCATGAGCTATCAGCAATATGACGAATTTCTGGCCGAACATGAACCGGTCCGGGACACTGAAGAGGCTGCAATGGTCCGGAATGTAGGGCGCGACATTGCCGATGCTGTGGAGACCTACATGCGGCAAAACGGCATGGAAGACCAATTGCAGCACTATGACTGGGAGTTTCAGCTGGTGGAAGATGAAGCGGTCAATGCCTGGTGCATGCCCGGGGGCAAGGTGGTTGTATATTCAGGCATTCTGCCCGTAGCCAGGGGCAAAGAGGGGCTGGCCGTGGTCATGGGCCATGAGATCGCCCATGCCGTGGCCAACCACGGAAACGAGCGCATGAGCCAGGGCATGCTGGCCCAGATGGGCGGCATTGCCCTTTCCGAAGCGTTACAAACCCACCCGGCCACCACCCGGCAACTCTGGATGACGGCTTACGGGGTTGGCACACAGGTGGGCCTGATGCTGCCCTATAGCCGTCTTCATGAAAAGGAGGCCGACCGGCTCGGCCTGATCTTCATGGCCATGGCCGGCTATGACCCGCGGGTGGCAGAAGATTTCTGGACCCGGATGGCCGGGCAGAAAGAAGGCGGGGCCCCTCCGGAATTTTTAAGTACCCACCCGGCAGATGATACCCGCATCGCCAACATCCGGCGCCTGATCCCCGAGGCCATGCAGTACTACAGGCGGAGCCAATGATCAACGTAGCCCTGGTTACCCTGGAAAAGGCCCATATCATCACTTACCGGCATAACAGCCAAAAACCCCGATCCTGACCCCGACTTTTATCCTGCGTGCTGCTTGCATGTTTTCGGATTGACAATCTGCACTCAATCTATATATTATAATTTAACGATTTATCCAGCACTGCAAAACGGAGCGACGGCAGATGAAAAAATTCACGAAAGTAATGAAAGCCCTTTCCGATCCCAGCCGTGTCAAGATTTTAAAAATGCTGCAGCGCAAGCAGATGTGCGTCTGCGAGATCCAAAATGCCCTGGGCATTGCCCAGTCCACGGCCAGCAAACATTTAAAAATCCTGGAGGAAGCCGGGCTGACCACCTATAAAAAAGACGGTCTCTGGGTCAACTACACCCTGGCCGACGGCTCTGACAGTCCCTATGCCGCCGCAATGCTCGGCAACATCCGACACTGGCTGGAAGATGAAGAAGAAATTGCCGACCTCAGCAAGCAGATTTTTGATATCCGGCGCGAAGACATCTGCCGGGCCAAAGACCGCCAGAATCAGCGGAACAAACCATGAGGCTGCCGGAAAATCCACAAACAGCATCCTCTATTCATTGGACAGACATTATCTCATTTAAATCTGATGCAGAAAGGATTTAACATGAATCCGCAACAAACAGGTACCTGGCTCAGAATTGCAGGTGCGGCACTTGCAATACCAGCTCTTTTGCTTGTATTTACAGCAGAGACTGTCTTTTGCCAGTCACCGGGCCAAACCGTTGAAAAAAAATACCCGGGACTGGTCAGCGGCGTTCTCAAATACGCCCGCCTGGCTTCCATGGATGAGCAGATGCTTTTCCAATCAGATAAAGTGACAATCAATCAGGCCGGGCTGACCAGGCAACTCAATGCCATGGATGATGCAACCCGTTCACAACTGGAAAAAAATCTGCTGTTTTTCCTGGACCAGGAAGCAACCCGGGCGATCCTGGAAAACGAGGCGGAAAAAGCCGGGTTTGCATCCAGGGATCTAAGCGATGGGGAAAATCTCCAGGCCTTTTTGGAGCACAAGGCCGAAACAATCAAGGTAACTGAAATTGAAGCCCGCAAATTCTATCAGGAAAACAAAGACATCGTCAATCAAGCGCCTTTTCAACAGGTCAGAGATGCCATTCACGACTATCTGATTCAGCGAAAAAAGCAGCAATTCATTTCAGATTATATCGATGAAGTGGCCGCAAAAACCGACATGCAGGTAAACAAGCAGTGGGTGCAAAAGCAGAGCCGTATTGCCATGGACAACCCCGTGGACAAAGCCCGGAACTCAGGCTTGCCCACAATGGTTGAATTCGGAGCCGACGGTTGTGCCCCCTGCGACAGGATGCAGCCCATACTGGATCAAATGCGCAAAGATTATCCGGACAGTCTCAACGTGGTATTCGTGCATGTGGGAGAAGATCAGATGCTGGCAGCCCGCTTCGGTGTCCGGTCAATTCCGGTACAGGTGTTCTACGATGCAGACGGAAAAGAAGTATTGCGGCACACGGGGTTTTTGCCCAAAGAAAAAGTTTACAGCCAACTGTCCAGAATGGGGGTGGGCCCCCAGCCCTCAGAGGCGTTTGCCATCGGCGGAGGACCGGTTGAAATTCTTCTTTTCACAGACTATTTTTGCCCGCCATGTAAGGACATCGAGCCCTATCTTGAAAATACACTGCCCGAACTGGTGTCTTCAGGAGCAAAAGTGACCTTTGTGGATGCCCCCTTCAGCCGGAAATCCACTTTGTATTCCCGTTATTTTCTTTATGCGGCCGAAGCGGCTTCTTCGCCTGAATCCATCATACACGCAAGAAGCGTGCTGTTTGACCTGGCGGAAAAAGACAAAATTGAATCCGAGCCGGACATGGTTAAGGCGCTGAAAGAAAACAGCGTGGATATCGAGCTTGTCGATACCCAGCCGCTGATCGACCAGTGGAAAAAACTCATGGAGACCCATGATCTCCGCAGCACCCCGACCTGCATAATTATCCGGCCCGGCAAAGAACCCCGGCAATACAGGGGCGGCAAAGCCATACCAGAGGCGCTGGGACGACTGCTTGATGAAATGTCATCAAAATAATTGAAAGCTGCGTGCTGACACAATGGGAGATAACAACCGGCAAAATCTGAAAAAGGCTTTTTGGCAGGCGGGCGCTGTTGTTGCCGCGGCAAGCCTTATGGCCTTTGCGGTCAATCATTATTTCCGGGAAGACGGCATTGCTGTAATCGCAGACTGGTCCCCTTCCGCCCGGCTGGAAGCCGCAACAGACCAGGGAGATATAACAATATCAGCTCACCGGGCAGCGGCTTTCCATAAATCCGGCAAGACCGTTTTTATTGACACCCGTGTTGCCAAGGCATTTTCCGAAGGCCGCATTGCCGGAGCGATCAACATCCCGAAGCATGATGTATTCGGGCATCTGGAAACCCTCATGGAAGCGGTACCGGATAAAAACAAAATTATTGTCGTCTATTGCCAAAAAGCGCCCTGCTCCCTGAGCCGGGAACTGGTGCGGATGCTCAAAAACATGGGCTATGCAAACGCCCGGGTCCTGGAAAAAGGCTGGGACCGGTGGAAGGATCTGGGATATCCAGCGGGTGCGGGTTGAGCAAGGGCGGCGGCCATCAGGATTCTGATTACAGGGCCGATAATCTGATCCAAAAGGGAACCACACGAATCAACCGGTAAAAATCTGCCGATTAATGCAAAAATTTATTGGACACGCAATTTTTTCAAACATGCCGCATCTTTTCCGTCAAGAATGAAAGAAAAAGGGTTAACCAGATTTCGTATTTAAAGGGGTTTTTGGAAGAACCTGGAAAAGAAAGGCACGGGTTTGACCGACAGAAGATGTTTCAAACATTAAAACCGTTGCCGGCTATGTTTCACTTTCGGGGGCTGTAATGCCCAGCTTTTTCATTCTCCGCCACAGGGTGCTCCGGCTGATGCCGAGTGCCTGTGCGGCCTTTTCCCGGCCGCTGGCACATTGCTGCAAAACCGCCCGGATCTTTTCGGCTTCCTTCTTCTGCTCTTCTGTGAGCCGCGGGGGATGAAACGCTTTATCCTTAATCAGGCTGCCGGGCAGATGCTCCGACCGGATGACCGAGCCCTTGCAGGCGATAAAGGCAAATTCAATGGCGTTTTCCAGCTCGCGCACATTTCCGGGAAACGGGTATTCCATGAGCACCTGCAGGGCCTGGGTGCTGATGTCCCGGATATTTCTCCCCTTGCTTCGATTGAACTTCTCAATAAAACGATACACCAGCAGGGGGATGTCCTCGGTTCTCTCCCGCAAGGGGGGCAGCTCCAGGGCAACCACGTTTAAGCGGTAAAACAGATCTTCCCTGAACCGTCCGCCGGCGACCCGGTCACTGAGAGCAATGTTGGCCGCGGCAATGATCCGGAAATCGGATTTTCGGGTCCGGGTCCCGCCCACCGGGATGAATTCTTTCTGCTCCAGGATCCGAAGCAGGTCTGACTGAAAAGCAAACGACGTGCTCCCGATTTCATCGAGAAACAAGGTTCCCTTGTCGGCTGAACGAAAGTAGCCGGACTTATCCCGGTCTGCACCGGTAAACGCCCCTTTGACATGGCCGAAAAGTTCGGACTCGATAAGCCCTTCCGGCATTGCCGCACAATTGACCGCAACAAACGGGCCCTTGCTTCTTTGGCTCAGGTTGTGAATGGCCCGGGCCACCAGCTCTTTTCCGGTGCCGGTGGGGCCCTGGATCAAAACCGCGCTGTCGCTTTCTGCGATATCCGGTAGAAAAGACAGGATCTTTTGCATTTGCGGACTCTTGCCCGCAATGTCTTCTTTTACATATTGCCTGTCAATCCGGCGCCGGAGTTCCTGTATATCCGAAAGATCCCGGAAGGTCTCCACGCCCCCGATAACCCGGCCCCCGGCATCGCAAAGCAGATTTGTGCTGAGACTGATGGGCTTTTCTTCCCCGCCTCTGGTGATAATCCGGGCGGAAATGTCGATCTGCGGCGCTTTGTCGGTAAGCGTTTTTTCCAGAGCGCAATTTTTTGCACAGATATCGGCCCGGAAAACATCAAAGCAGAACTGGCCGACGGCTTCTTCCTGGGTAAAACCGGTAATGCTTTCAGCCGCCCGGTTAAAGGACGTGATCCGCTTTTGCGTATCTATGGTGAAAACCCCGTCGCTGATGCTTTCCAGAATGGCACAGCACGGAGAGCGGACCACCGAAGTGATATCACAGAAAACGCCAGGGTTTTTCTCCCCAAAGCTGCCGTCGGTCTTTTTCCGAGCGTTTTTCATACAATACGCCTTCAAATCGAAAGGTTATTATTATGGATGTTTGCCAAAAACAGACTTAAGAACCGAAAAAAATAAACATATTGAAAAAAAACCAGTGTGTCAAAGCGGTCGTGGCCAAGATGCGCCCCCTTTTCAGATGGTTTCATCCGCCTTGCACATAGGCTGCGGTTGTTTCAAATGACCGGGCAGCCAACGGCAGCATCTGGTCTGCATTCAGGACAACGGCATAAGCAAGGTAGAATCTCACAAACTCGCACCCTTCCGGACGGCGCATGGAACGGTAATTTCAGATCAGACTTGACACCACAGAATACTATTTATATATTATGATATAACGATTTAATATTGCATCCCTGCATACAGATCCAGCAGAAGGCCGATATAAAGGAAATGGACATGAAATAAAGACTTGAACCTGGCCGGCAGATTGTTATATTCTGTTTTAACGAAACATGAATCCGGTCGCAATCTGAACCGGATGCACAATATCCATTTTCAAGCAAAAGGAGTGTCATTATGGAAATCAAAGTATTGGGCCCGGGATGCCCGAAATGCCAGCAAACAGAGGAAAACGTAAAGCAGGCAGTGGCCGAGGCCGGTGTTGAGGCAGATGTTGAAAAAGTCACTGACACCATGAAGATCGCCGGCTACGGGGTATTTGGCACACCGGCCGTGGTGGTGGACGGAGAGGTCAAGGTCGTAGGCAAAATCCCCACAAAAGACGATGTCCTCAAATGGATTAAATAGAAAAGACCCGCCGGGGGGTAAAATGCTGCTGCAATCCTATACCAAAACCATATTCCGGCCGGAATGCAATCCGAGTTTCCAATCCGTGCACTGCATCGCCCGGCTGGATCAGGATATCTCGGCCGCCCTGCCCTACCTGAATGCTGAACTGGGCGGCAACCAGTATTTCAGGGAACCCCCGGCAGTCATGCTCCACGCGCACGGCAAGATCATCAAAGTGGGCGGCACCGAAATCGCCATCAATGCCCTGGCTGACGAGGCTGAAGCCGAAAAGATCCTGCAATGGCTTAAAAACGAGATCAACCGGGTCTGGACGGAAAAAGATACCATCACCCCCAGCGAAGAGGGCCGGAAAAAGCCGCAGGTATTTGAGATCTTAAAGCTGCTGCCCAAAACCAACTGCAGAAAATGCGGCCTTCCCACCTGCATGGTCTTTGCCGCCCAGGCGGCGGAAGGTGGCCGCGGGGTTTGTGATTGCACGGAACTGGCCCCGGAAAGCAAAGAAAGGCTGGATGCCTATCTTGCAGAATTTACCTTTGAATAAGGCTTCTGACATGGTTCCGCACATCAAGCATATACTTTATGCAACCGACCTTTCCGACGGGGCCCGCAGGGCCATGGGATATGCCGTGGCCCTGGCAAACGCCATGTCAGCATCCCTTACAGTGGTCCATGTTATTAAGGAGACCTCTCCCAATGCAGAGCTGCTGATCCAGGCATTTCTGGGCTACAGCAGCAAAGAGGAGGTAAAGCAGAAAAGCCGGGCCCAGATCACTGAAGAAATAAAAGAACGCCTTGGGCAAATGTGCGGCGAACTCGGCTGCCAGCTGCCGGACTGCCGGTTTTCCCTTGCCGATGTCATTGTGGAATTCGGCCGGCCCCGGGAGACCCTTCTCAATTATGTTGAAACCGGCAATTACGATTGTCTGGTAATGGGCCGCCAAGATTACGGATTTATTGAAAGCGCCATTACGGGACTTTCTTCAAAAAACCTGCTCAGACACAGCCCTGTACCGGTTTTTTTGGTACCCATGCCCCCCGGCACCGAATCTGTGCCGGTTGCGGAGAAACAAGAATAACCTGTCAGGGTTTGATGGTGCCGTAAAAAGTCCTGAAACGGATATCACCGTCAACCACTAAAGAGACAACTTATTGATTTTACTTAATACTTAATCACTTAAAACTTAACACTGCCTGTAAAAAAGACTTTTTACAGGCTTTTCAGGGTTTGGTTTCGCAAAAATATGGATAAAAACCAGGAGATCGGGTCAATGCGAAGACTCAAAGACATACAGATGGAACTGTCCGCAGACGAAGTCCGCCAGATCCTCTCCATCGCACTCGACGAGGACCGGGACAGCGCCATGTCGTTTATCCGGGATCATCTGGCAAAAAAGGTGGACAAAAAACTCCAGCAGAAGTGAGTCCCGGTATTCGAGGTCAGTTACGGCCCCGGGCAGATGGAGCACTTCTCATAGTTGACGGAATAACCCACAAAAAGACAGGAGACCCATGAAGTCAGGAACAAAAATAGCCATTACAGCCATCGCCGTATTTCTTTCCGCCGCAGCTGTCTGGGGGTTTCTTCAGACCGGCACGGCCGTTCAATCCGGTTCCCGGACCGCTTCACAGGCCAACACCGGGCAATCACCGGCACCCGGCGAGGTCACCATGCTGGATCTGGGCGCGGACCAGTGCCGGCCGTGCAAAATGATGGCCCCGATTCTGGAAGAGCTGGAAAAAGCCTATGAAGGGCGGGCGGAAATCATCTTTATTGACGTATGGAAAAACCGGGATCAGGCGGAAAAATACGGGATCCGGGCCATTCCCACCCAGATTTTTTTCAATGAAAAGGGCGAGGAAGTCCGGCGTCACACCGGGTTTATGGACAAAAAAACCATTGTCCGAAACCTGTCAGACCTGGGTGTCAAACCTCCGGAACAGTACCGGGACCTCTAGGCCGATTCAGGCAATGGAACCCCGGCACAAAATGACTTTCGCAATCCGGCAAAGCATCGGAATCATTGCGATTGCATGCATCCTGGCCGCCGGCGCAAATCTTTTGCGCCAGGAAAGCCTTCCGTTTGCGGGCAACTGGTCAGCGGATTCCCGTCTTTCAGATGCTTCGGGCCAAAGCATGGTGAGCACCCTTGCCGAAGCCAGCCGGATGTATACAAAAGGCACGGCCGTATTCGTGGATGCACGGCCGGAGAATCAGTACGCTCAGGGCCACATCAAGGACGCTGTAAGCCTTCCCTGGCAGCAGGTTCACGAGCGGTTTACGGAAACCGTCGACCGGCTGGAGGCGGCCGAAACCCTTATTTGCTACTGCGACGGGGAAAACTGCGAACTGAGCCACGATCTGGCGCTATTTCTGGCGGACATGGGCTTTGAAGACACACGGGTGCTGGTAAACGGCTGGACTGTTTGGAAGGAGGCCGGATTGCCCACGCAGAGCAGGAATGGGAACAATGAATAAGCTGGATTTTCAAAAAATTGAAAAAACCGGGTTTGTTTTTGCAAGGATATTGATGGGTGCGGTGTTTTTGTATGCCAGTTATGACAAGATCCTCAATCCGCAGGCATTTGCCGAAGCCGTGTACAATTACCAGATTCTGCCCGATTTCGCGGTCAACGCCGTGGCCCTGGCCCTGCCTTGGATTGAACTGGCGGCCGGGCTGTGTCTGATCATCGGGATATGGCTGCCCGGGGCCGCACTCATATGCGCCCTGCTCATGGGTGTTTTTACAGCCGCCCTGGTATTTAACCAGATACGGGGATTAGACGTTCACTGCGGCTGTTTTACCACGCAGGCCGCGCACGGACCGGCCGGCATGTGGACCGTGATCCGGGATCTCTGCTTTCTGGCCCTGTCCGTATACCTGCTGGTACGCATCGTGTTTGTCCCCCATCGCAAAACAGCTGGCGCCCCGGGCTTGTGAGTTCAGGCGGCGGGAGGTTTTCCAAAACAAAAAATGCCGGGGATGCAGACAAACGTTGAACACCAGGGCTTCAAAAAATCAAAAATCATTTCACGATATGATCCGCCAGGTCATCGAAGCCTGCGCGGATTGTGACACATGCCGCTTTCTGATGGACGACTCCTGCCTGTTTTTCCCTGAGCTCTACCGGCTTTTTGACCAGGAAAAGCAAAGCGGGCAGGCCCTCACTGACAACCAACTCCAAAGACTGACCGACATGTGCACCGTTTGCGGGCTTTGCCCGTGTCCGGATATCCGGGCCGATATCATGGAGGCAAAAGCCGCCCGGGTGCGGGAAAACGGCATGCCCCTTGGGGTGCGTCTGCTGGCTGACGCAGAAAACACCGGCAAATATGCAGGTTGTCTCCCCGGGTTGGCAAATACACTGCTTGCCATCACACCGGCTGCAAGCGCCGCCAAACGACTTGCCGGGATTGCCCAGGCGCGCAAATTGCCGGGGATCCCAAATAGAAACTTTTTTGTCCTGGCCCGGCGAAAGGGTCTGACCCGCATGCCGGCACAAAGTCCGAAAGCGGCTTATTTTGCCGGATGTACGGCCGGATACCTGTTTCCCGTGGTAGGGCTGGCAGCCGTGGATGTGCTGGAACAAAACGGCATCCAGGTATATGTACCGCCCCAGCAATGCTGCGGCATGCCGACATTGGCCGAAGGCGCCCAACGCCTGACCCGAATGCGTGTGCGCAAAAACATCAAAACCCTTCTGGATGCGGCTGCTTCAGGCTGCGACCTGGTGTGCTCATGTCCCACGTGCGGTTTTTTCATGAAAATCCTGCTCAAAGAAGGGGCCTTTTATTCCGGGGCCTACCAGGAAACAGCAGGGGCCGGTGCCCATGAAATCCGGATCCCGGATGAAAAAACAGGCGGCGGAAAACACACATCCGTTCAAAAATCCATGTATGGCAAGATATTAAAAGACAATCCCTGTTTTTCCGGCATTGATCCCATGGCCCGCATTGATCTTTCCCAAAGACTTGTTGACCTCGGAGGATATCTTTGGAATTTGCACCAGCAGGATCGCCTGAACACAGACCTGGGGCATGTCACGGACCGCATGGTCTATTTTGCCCCTTGTCATCAGCGGGAACAAAACATCGGCAGTCCCTATCAAAACCTGCTTGCCCTGATCCCGGGCATTGATCTGGAGCGTGTGGGCGGTGCCATGGACTGCTGCGGCATGGGCGGGAGCCTGGGATTCAAGAAAAGTTTCCATGCCGATTCCCTCCGGCTGGGACAGCAACTTGCAGACAAAATCAGGGGCGCCTCCCCAAAGGCCGTTGTCACGGAATGCCTGAGCTGCCGGCTCCAGTTCCGCCACCTGATGCCGGAACTTTCTGTGTTTCACCCCCTTGAAATATTGCAGCGGGCCTATGAAAAAAACAATGTCAGGCATGAGGGCTGTTTTGTCACAGCCCGTCTTAAATCATAAGGAGGCAAAAAATGACGGAAACCTGTTGTGAAAAATCCGGCAACACAACCATGCTGCTGCCCTGCTCAGGCGGCTCCAACGTGGGCCAGCTGGCCAACCGGGCCGCAGTGGAACTGACCATGGCGGGCTTTGGCAAAATCTTCTGCCTGGCCGGCATCGGAGGACGGTTGTCCGGATTTGTCCAGTCCGCCAAAGACGCCGAATCCGTGATCGTCATAGACGGCTGTGAGACCGGCTGCGGCAAAGCCGTACTGCAGGGCGCGGGCATCACCCTGCCCCGCCACAAACACATCGTGATAACAGAATATTCCAATTTAACGATATAAAACCGGGTGCAACTGAAGGATCATACAAGGAGAAACACAATGAATATCAAGGAACGCTATAAACTCCTGCTGCTCGTGGTCTTTTTTCTGGTGGCCTATTACGTGCCCTGGAGCCACGAAATCATCCGGCAGGCCGGCCTGGAAGCCTTCATGATGCTTCAGGAATACGCCCGGGAGCACGTGCTTACCTGCCTGATTCCGGCTTTCTTCATTGCCGGGGCCATTGCCGTGTTCGTGTCCCAGGCTTCGGTGCTCAAGTATTTCGGGGCCCAGGCCAACAAGCTGCTGTCCTATTCCGTGGCATCGGTATCAGGCACCATTCTGGCCGTGTGCTCCTGCACGGTGCTGCCGCTTTTTGCCGGCATCTATTCCCGGGGCGCGGGCATCGGCCCTGCCACAGCGTTTTTGTATTCCGGCCCGGCCATCAACGTGCTGGCAATTGTATTCACCGCCCGGGTCCTGGGCTGGCAGCTGGGCCTGGCAAGGGCCATCGGTGCCATATTTTTTGCCGTCATTATAGGGCTTTCCATGCATTTTATCTTCCGTAAAGAAGATGAGCAGAGAGCAGCCGGCGCCATGCACCTGCCCGAAGAAGAAGACACGGGCCGCTCCCTTGTCCAGGAATCATTTTTCATGCTGGTGCTCATCCTGATCCTGATATTTGCAGCTTTTGCCAGGCCCTCGGCGGATGCGGCCATGGTCTGGCAAACCATTTTCAATCTGAAATGGAGTATTACCGGCATTCTGCTGGTCCTCCTCGGCTTTATCCTCTATTCCTGGTTCAAACGCGAGGAACTTTCCCAGTGGGTGGACTCCACCTGGGGATTTATGAAGCAGATTTTCCCCCTGCTTTTTGCCGGCGTCATTTTTGCCGGATTTTTCCTGGGACGTCCGGGTGAAACCGCTTTGATCCCGGAGCGATACATTGCTGACCTGGTGGGCGGCAATTCCCTTCAGGCCAACGTGATTGCAGCCCTTGCATCCGCTTTGATGTATTTTGCCACCCTCACCGAAGTGCCGATACTTCAGGGGCTTCTGGGCTCTGGCATGGGCCAGGGACCCGCACTGACCATGCTTCTGGCCGGACCTGCGCTTTCCCTGCCAAACCTGATCGTCATCGGAAGCGTCATGGGCTGGAAAAAGACCGGCACGTTTGCGGGCATCATCGTGGTGCTCTCCACCATCGTGGGCATAGCGTACGGGGCCATTGTTGCCTAAAGGAAAAACATTGACCCAAACCGGGCATTTCAAATTTTTAAAGCTAAAATTGATAAGCCTGTAAAAAGTCTTTTTTACAGGCAGTGTTAAGTTTTAAGTGATTAAGTGTTAAGTAAAATCAAAAAGTTATTTTTTTTATTGGTTGGCGGTTATACCAGTTTTAGGACTTTTTACGACTGCATCAAAATTGATGGTACCGTAAAAAGTCTGATTTCAGATGGCGCCGTAAAAAGTTCAAGATCAAGGCTTTCGCAATTTCGAAGAATGCAGAGTACTTAGCCGTACGTGAAATCCTGAGAAATTGCGCGTAACACAGATATTGGACTTTTAACGGCGTCATCAAAATTGATTTAATTCCTTTAAAATAATATAGAAATAAAAATTTTAAAAATTTGAAACACTCAGTTTGGGATTAGCAAAGGAGTAAAAAATTGAGGCGTTTTTTCCGGATCGCCATTGCGGTGCTGGCCATCCTCTGCCTGCTCGGCGGCGGCATTTTTCTGCTCAAACAAAAGAAAAAAGAACTGAGCCAGACCCCGGCTTACGGGACCAGGGCCAGGCCGGTGACCGTGGCAAAGGCGGAAAAAGACGATCTGCGCCTGGAAAAACAGTATCTGGCAGTGGTAGAGCCGGTCCGGCAGGCAGATGTATCGTCCCGGGTAACCGCTGTTGTGGAAAGCATCCGGGTGGATGAAGGCCAAAGGGTAAAAACCGGAGACGTACTGGCAGAACTCGATGCCAGGGAAGTTGAATATACAATTGAGGCAGCATCATCCCGTATTGAACAGGCCCGGGCCGAACTTGCCGGCAACCGGGCCACGGTCCGGGCCCTGGAAAAATCCCACAAATATTGGCAGGCCGAAAAAAAACGGGCGCTTGCCCTGACCGAAAAAAACGCCATTTCCGATTCCGATGCCGAACAGACAGCAGAAAGGGCCGCAGATATCCGGGGAAAACTGACTGCAGCCCGTGAACAATCCCGGGCCATTGAAAAGCAGATCCAGGCCCTGGAAAAACAGAAGGCCGAGCTCGCCGCCCGGCGCAGCTATTATACCCTGACCAGCCCTTTTGACGGCGTTGTCACCCGCCGCCTGGCAGATCCCGGTGATATGGCCGCACCATCGAAAAACCTTTTCACTGTCCAGGACCGCTCCGGAGTCAAACTCGCCTTTGACGTGCCGCAGAAAGACCTGCCCGAAGTACACCAGGGGCTGCCGGCCGCTTTTAAGATAAACGGCGGCACTCAAAAAGCCGAGATTGGACTTATGGAGCCGGCCATGGACAAGGCGAAAATGATGCGGGCCGAAATCTGGCTGGACCGCGCAGCCGCAGCCGGTCTTGTCCCGGGGGCTTATCTGCCGGTCACCATAAGCGTTGCCCAACTCGAAGATGTAATCCTGCTTCCGGCATCCGCCCTGATCGAAGGCCCCCGGGGCAGGACCCATGTATTTACGGTGAAAGACAAAACCCTTTCAGCAACGCCGGTCCAACTTTTGGGACGCGCCGCGGACCGGGCGGCGATCCGGGGAATTGATGCAGATACACAGGTGGTCAAAAACACCTACCTGGGCTGGGCCACACTTTCTTCCGGACAGAAAGTTGAGGTTGTAGAATGAATCCCGCCCGGACGGCACTCAGCCACCCCTATGCAGTGGCCGCAGCGGTCCTGCTGGTGGCGGCCATGGGGATTATCGGCTTTCTGCGCACGCCTTCTGAACTTTTCCCGGACACCTTTCCGCCCCAGGTGGTGGTGGTCACGGTACAGCCAGGGGCCTCAGCCGACGATGTCAGCGACAAGATCACGGAAATCATTGAAAAGGAGATCAACACCGTAAGCGGGCTGGAGAGTATCCGCAGCACCAGCCGCGACCAGGTCTCCTCTGTAATGGCTGAATTTTCCTACTCCAAAGACCCGGGCCAGGCCATTTTGGACGTGCAGAACGCCATGGCCCGCATCCGGGCGGATCTGCCGGCAAACGCGCAGGAGCCCAAACTCTATCGCCTAAGCGATGCCACGGCACGGCCGCTGCTCACCCTGGCCCTGCGGCCGAAAGATGACAGCCGGCGCGATCTTTCCGAAATCCGGCTGCTGGCGGAAAACCAGATTCAGAACAGGCTTCTTGCCATAGGGGGCGTGGCTGACGTGGACGTGTTCGGCGGCCACCGGCCCGAGATCCGGGTGCACGTGGACCGCGACAGACTCGCGGCCAATAATGTCTTAATCGGCGAGGTCATGGCGGCTTTGGCCGAACAGAACATTTCAGCGCCGGCAGGCAATATTTATGCGGGGGACAGCGAATACCTGGTGCGCATCGCTGGAGAATTCAAGGATTTAAACGAAATCCGGCAGCTGCCGATCCGCCGCCCCGGCGCCGGCCTGCTGCGCATCTCTGATGTGGCCGAAGTGGAACTCACCGAACAGGAGCCGCGCTCCGCCTATCACGGAAACGGCAAGCCGGCCATCGCCCTGGGCATCATCAAGCCCGAGGGCGGCAAAACCGTAGCCGCCATTGAGCGGGTCAAGTCGTTTCTGCCAAAACTTGCCGCCCTTTACCCGGATATTGCTTTTGAAATCACCCAGGACCAGCAGCCGTTAATCGACATCAACATGCGCGGCATGGTGCTGTCGATCATCCAGGCCATGATCTTTACCGTGGCGGTGATCTTTTTATTTCTGGCAGAGGCGCGGGCCGCCCTGGTGGCCGGCATCAGCATTCCCTTGTCTTTTTTGTTCACATTGGCCGTGCTCTGGTTTACGCCGTATACCTTAAACATGGTCACCCTTTCGGGCCTGATCGTGGCCACCGGTATGGTGGTGGACGCATCTGTGGTGGCCCTGGAAAACATCTACCGCCATTTTCAAGCCGAATCACACCCGGATGCCGAAACCGCGGCCGAGACCGGCGCCCGGGAAATCTCGCTTGCCATCACCGCCGGAATGCTGACCACCGTGGCGGTCCTGGTACCCATCATCTTTATCGGCGGCTATCCCCAGCGGACCATCGGCCGGCTGAGCCTGACCATCTCCGTGACCATGGTGGCCTCGCTGGTCATCGCCCTGACCCTGGTGCCGCTATTGGCCTCGAAGGTATTGGGCCGGAAACCGGGAAAAAAGAATATCGCCGAACGCCTTGCTTCCCGGGTGGATGTGGGCGTCGGCTTTGTCCGGCGCTTTTATGTATTTATTTTAAAACGCGCCCTGCGCTGGCAGTCGCTCACCCTGATCCTGGCCGCCGCCTTTTTTGTGGTCACGGTCAAAACCATCCCGCCGGTTATCGGCGGCGATCTCATGCCGCCCATGGATACGGGCATTGCCATTGTTGAATTCGACCTGCCGGCCACAGACGGCATCGGGCAAATGGAAAAAAGCCTGAACCGGGTGGAGGAGATCATCTATGCCCAGCCCGGTATTGAAACTGTCTCTTCGGTGATCGGATCGGAGCCCGGGGCCATATCATTTGGCACCGGCGGGGCCACCGCCCAGTCCGCCGCCATTACCGTGCACCTGGTGGACCGGACCCAACGGAAAAAATCCATCTGGGAGATCGAGGAAATCTGGCGGGAAAAGCTGCGCCAGGTGCGGGGGATTAAAAACTTCCGGGTCAGCGAGTACGGGGCCACGCCCATGGCCAGCACCAAGGCGCCCCTGGATATCATTATCAGCGGACCGGATCCAAAGATCCTCTCCCGGCTGGCCGACGAAACCATGGAGCGGCTGCAGGGCGTGCGCGGGCTGACAGATGTACGCAGAAGCTGGCATTTTGATCAGAAGCAGGTGGACGTGACCGTGAATCCGGCCCTGGCCCGCATGTACGGCACCTCCCCGGAAGAAGTCTCCCGGCAGGTCAGTGCTGCGGTGCAGGGCGTTCCGGTTTCCTCCATGCGTCTTGAAGATTTTCTCGATATTCCCATCCGGGTGCAGTACGGCCGGTCTGATCGCAATAGCCTGTCGGCCCTGGAACATGCTTACGTGGGGTCGGATTTCGGCCCCATACCGCTGCGGGCCGTGGCAGAAGCAAAAACGCATACACAGCGCCCTTTTATCACCCGGGAGGATCTGGAAGCCACCATTGATGTGACCGGTGTCAACCATGACATGACCATCGCCCAGGTCACGGCAATGGCCAAAAATGCGGTTTCAGGCATAGATCCCCCGGGCGGCTACAACATCGCATTTGCCGGCACCGCATCGGATATGAAAAGCACCCAAAAACAGCTCCGCAAGGCCCTGATCATCGGCATTGTCCTGCTCTACCTGCTACTTTTGGCCATGTTTCAATCATTTGCCCACCCACTGACCATCATGGCGGCCATTCCCCTGGCCGTGGCCGGCTCCATGTGGGGGCTTCTCTTGTTTGACAAACCCATGTGCATGCCCGGCACCATGGGCATGATCTTTCTGGCCGGCATTATCATCAACAACAGCGTGCTGCTCCTGGACTTTATCATCCAGGCCAGAAAACAGGGTTCAAAGAAAGACGACGCCATTGTCCGTGCAGTGGAGCTGCGCATCCGGCCCATCCTGATGACCACGTTTTCAACGATCATCGGGCTTTCGCCCCTGATTTTCGAAACCGCCGTGGGCCTGGAGCGCCTGAGCCCGCTGGGGATTGTGGCCGGAAGCGGCCTTCTGGCGGGCACGTTTCTGACCATGATCGTGGTGCCGGTGGTCTACTCAGGCATGGACAGCCTGGGCGAAAAAACCCGGCAACCGGGGCGTTGGCATAGAGAAGCACAAACGGTAACCGAACATCAATGATTGATGGCACCGTAAAAAGTGTGATTTCAGATGGCGCCGTAAAAAGTTCAAGATCAAGGCTTGCGCAATTTCGAAGAATGCAGCGTACTTATCCGTACGTGAAATTCTGAGAAGTTGCGCGTAACGCAGATATTGGACTTTTTACGGCGCCATCAATGATTATACTGCCAATAAAGGAGATACAGACCAATGGTTGAAAAACAGGACAAGGTTATGGGGCTCTGGGAAAAGTACCTCACCCTGTGGGTGGCCCTTTGCATGGCCGCCGGCATCAGCATCGGCTACATCTTTCCCGGCATGGCCGATTTTATTGACTCGCTTTCCATCCAGCAGGTCAATATGCCCATCGGAATCCTTCTGTTTTTGATGATCTATCCCATCATGATCCAGATTGATTTCAAGCAGGTGAAAGAGGCGGCAAAAGCGCCGAAACCCGTATTGACCACACTGATCGTCAACTGGGGCATCAAGCCCTTTACCATGACATTTTTCGCATGGTTGTTTATGACGCAGATATGGGCGCCTTTCATAACTCCGGAAATGGCCGATGAATACACGGCCGGCATGATCCTGCTGGGCATTGCGCCCTGCACCGCAATGGTGTTTGTCTGGAGCTATCTTTCCGGCGGCAACATGGGCCACACCCTGGTCATGGTGGCCATCAATTCACTGACAATGCTTGTTTTGTATGCGCCGCTGGGCAACCTGCTTCTGGGTGTGGCCATGCCGATCCCCCTGGTGACCCTTGCCCTGACCGTGGGTGTGTATGTGGGCGTACCGCTTGTGGCCGGCTATTTTACAAGAAAAATCCTGATCCGGCGAAAGGGGATGGACTGGTTTGAGACGGTATACATCAAAAGCTGGGGCAGCGTTTCCCAGATCGCCCTGCTGGTGACCCTGGTGGCCCTGTTTATGCTCCAGGGAGAGGTGATCATCGGCCAGCCCCTGGTTATCGTGATGATTGCCATTCCACTGATCATCCAGACTTTTTTCATATTCGGGATCACTTATTTGGCCTGCAAGCCCCTGGGCATTGTATACGAGGATGCTGCACCCACTTCCCAAATCGGGGCCTCCAACCACTTTGAGGTGGCCATTGCCGTTGCCCTTACCCTGTACGGAACCGGGTCAGGGGCTGCGCTGGCAACGGTTGTGGGCGTTTTGATTGAAGTGCCCATCATGCTGGCGCTGGTGCGCTTCTGCATCCACACCCGGGAGTGGTTCCCCCGAAATCCGGCAAAAGCGCCGGTGATGTGACTGCTGTGGCCGATGGGGTTCGGCAGGCCATGGGGGCGATCCTGCCGGATCCGGAAAACATTTCAACAGCCAACCAAGGGATCGACAGCATGAAACCACTGGAAGCAGACAGCCACTGGGATCTGATCGTCATTGGCGGCGGGGTCACCGGCGCCGGCATCTTCAGCGAAGCCGTCCGCATGGGCCTCAGGGTGCTGCTGGTGGAAAAACACGACTTTGCCTGGGGAACCTCCAGCCGGTCGTCCAAGATGGTCCACGGCGGCCTGCGCTATCTCAAAGAAGGCAAACCCCTGCTGACCCGCGCCTCGGTCAAAGAACGGCAGCGGCTGCTGGCCGAAGCCCCGGGTCTGGTCGATCCCCTGGGATTTCTCCTGCCGGTGTTCACCGACTTCGGCCCCTCAAAAAGGGTAATGGGCCTGGGCCTGGCTCTATACAGCCTGATGGCCCTGGAAAAACAGCACCGGGCCTATGACGCAGCCGGGATCAGCACCCGCATTCCCGGTCTTCGCCAGAAAAATCTCAGCGGCGGGTTTTATTTCAAAGACGCCCAGGTCGATGATGCCCGCCTGGTGCTGCGGCTGATCAACGAAGCCGTGGCCGCAGGAGGCACGGCCAAAAACTACACCGCGGCCCAAGAAATCATCCGGGATCAGCAGGGCCGGGTTGCGGCCGTGGCCATTCGGGAGCTGGAAACCGGCCAAAGCGCCGAACTGCGCACCAATGCCGTCATCAACGCCACAGGCGCCTGGGCCGAAACCCTGCACCCTTCCCCCCGGCATGGACTGCACCTGCGGCCCCTGCGCGGCAGTCATCTGATTTTTCCCCGCACGGCCTTTCCCGCAGACCATGTGGTCAGCTTTATGCATCCGGCGGACAAGCGGCCGGTCTTCATGTTTCCATGGGAGGAAGTGGCCATCCTCGGCACCACGGACGTGGATCATGCCGGCGATCTGGATATTGATCCGGCCATCACCCCTGCCGAAGCGGATTACCTCATCGAAGGCATAAATTTTATCATGCCGGAACGGCCCTTTTCCAAATCTGACGCTTTTGCTTCCATTGCCGGGGTGCGGCCGGTGCTCAGCCGCGGCAAAGCCGATCCTTCCCATGAATCCCGGGAGCACGTGGTCTGGGAAAACCAGGGGCTGGTCACTGTTACCGGGGGCAAGCTCACCACATTTCGTCTGCTGGCCAGGGATGCCATAAAAGCGGCCGCGGACTATCTGCCCCACTGCGCCCTGCCCCCGGACCAGACACCGGTTTTTAACGCCCCGGCCGAAAACTCCGGACTGCCGGATTTGTCTTCCCCGGCCGCCCGGCAGCGGCTGTATGGCCGCTACGGCCGCCAGGCGGATATCATCCTTGATTTTTGCCGCAAACACACCCATGAATGCATTCCAAAAACCAATATTCTGTGGGCTGAAATCGCCTTTGCCGCAGCTCATGAGCAGGTGCACCACTTAACCGACCTGCTTCTGCGCCGGGTGCGGCTGGGACTGCTGGCCCCGGAAGGCGGCCGCCGACACCTGGATGCCATCGGCGATATCTGCCGGCCGGCTTTGGGCTGGGACAATGACCGCTGGGAAAAAGAGAAAACCGATTATCTGCAAAACTGGCGGCGATACTATGGACCGCCGGAAAAACAATCAATAAATCGGAAAAATTCGGTTTGCCGGTGTGGATATCCGGAATAAATGCCGCCATCATCATTGCAGGGAAAATTTTATCTGGAGAGATATTATGGGCAAAAGCAAACCATTTACACCAAACTGGATTGACACCCCGCCGCCAAGGGGCACATACCGGTCCATTTTCAAATGGGGCGCGCCGGATCAGACCAAGCACCCAGGCCCGGGCTTTTACCAGGCCGTCAAGGAAGCCCTGGAGCTGACCGACGCCGATTTTCAGCAACCTGCCCGAACCGGGCAAGAACCGGTACCGACAGACATTGCCCCGGGACTTCCCGGCGAGGACATAGCTGCCCTGGAGCAGATCGTTGGGACGGAAAACATCTCAACCAAAGCCTTTGACCGCCTGAAATACTCCTCTGGCAAGGCCATGGAGGATCTTCTCAAACTGCGGGAAGGCAGGCTCGAAAATCTGGCCGAGGTGGTGGTGCATCCCCGGGACAAAAAGGATGTGCAGGCCATCGTGGCCCTGTGCCACGAAAAAAAGATTCCCGTTTATATATACGCAGGCGGCAGCTCCGTGACCCTGGGGCTGGAATGCGTGCGCGGCGGCGTGTGCCTGGCCCTGGGAACCCACATGAACCGGGTGCTGGAGTTTAACGAAACCAACCAGACCATCACCGTGGAGCCGGGCCTGATGGGGCCGGATTATGAAGCCGCCTTAAACAACGCCCCGAAGCGCTTTGGCGCGGCCCATCGCTACACCGGCGGCCATTTTCCCCAGTCCTTTGAACACTCCTCTGTGGGCGGCTGGGTGGTCACCCTGGGCGCCGGGCAGGCATCTTCTTACTACGGCGACGCCTATGACCTGGTCATCAGCCAGGAGTACGTCACCCCGGCCGGGACCTTTTCCACCCGCCCCTTTCCCGCCACCGCCACCGGCCCCAAGGTCAACGATATCATGAAGGGCAGCGAAGGCTGCTTCGGTGTTCTGGTGGGGGTGACCATGAAAGTCTTTCGCCATTTTCCGCAAAACCGGCAACCCTTTGCCTACATGCTGCCGGACTGGGAAACAGCCGTGGCAGCGGTCCGTGAAATCTGCCAGGGGGAGTTTGGCATGCCCTCGATTCTGCGCATCTCAGACCCGGAAGAAACCCACATGGCCATGAAAATGTTCGGCCTTGCCGGATCACCCATAGACCGTCTGATGACCTTGCGCCGCCAGCGCCCTGGCCGGCGCTGCCTGCTCATCGGCCAGGCCGACGGCCAGCGGCATTTCGCAGCCCAGGTGAAAAAAAACATCAAAAAAATCTGCCGATCCCACGGCGGCCTGTACCTGACCGCCTATCCCATGAACAAGTGGATGCACGGCCGCTTCAGTGATCCCTACATGCGCGAGGACCTAAACGATTACGGTGTCATCATCGACACCCTGGAAACCTCGGTTACCTGGGACAAACTGCATCACCTCTACCGGGGCGTGCGCTCTTATATCAAGGATCATCCCCGGACCATCTGCATGACCCATGCCTCCCATTTTTATCCCCAGGGCACCAACCTCTACTTTATCTTTATTTGCCGGGCCATGGCCACGGAGAAGTTTTTGACCTTTCAGCGGGCAATCATCGACCGCATCGAGGAACACGGCGGGTCTCTGAGCCACCATCACGGAGTGGGAAAAATGATGGGTCCCTGGATGGAGCGCCACCTGGGCTCAGAGCAGATGGCTGTTTTGCGGGCCATCAAAAACCATTTTGACCCTCATCACATCATGAACCCGGGCGGCACCCTGGGATTGAATGGATAAAAAAAAGAGCTGTGGATTTGCTTTTCATGCCTCAAAATTTCTGACCCTTTACCGCAAAAGGAGCTGATAACGATATGTTCGACCAATTTCTGATCACCGTAAACCAGATGATGAGCGGCGGCCTGGCTGTTGCCGGAGTGGGGGCCTTTGCCTGGGGCATGATCAGCGTGCTGTTTTCTCCCTGTCACCTGGCCTCCATTCCCCTGATCGTGGCCTATGTGGGCGGCCAGCAGACGGCTGTGAACCCGAAACGGGCAGGATGGTATGCCGGGGCGTTTTCTTTGGGATTGTTTATCACCATTGCAGCAGTTGGTATTATCTGCGCCATGCTGGGACGCATGCTCGGCGATGTGGGAATATGGCTCCAGGTGGCCGTGGGTGCGGTTCTCATCTGGGTGGCCCTGGGCATGCTGGGGGTGCAGACATGCACCATGTCCGGCGGTCTGCTCTACCGGCTCAACCTCCGGGGCATCCACGGGGCCTTCGGCCTGGGCCTGGCCTACGGGATTTTGTCCGGATCATGCACGTTCGGCTTTATTGCCCCGATTTTGGCCATTGTCACTGTACAGCAGGAGATTTTTGCCGGATCCGTGATGATGCTGCTGTTTGCCCTGGGCCATTGCCTGCCCATTGTTTTTGCCGGAAGTTCGGCCGCTGCGGTGCGCAGGCTCACTGAAAGCGCCGCCTGGCAGGGAGCCGGAACATGGTTCCGCAAGGGCGCCGGCGTAGTCATCGGCCTGCTGGGCGTCTATTTTATGGCCGGCCCGTTTACCGGCGCCATATGACGGCAGCTGGCCCATGTGCAGAAAGTACCAAACAGCGGCCTGTTATGCATATGCCTTCATCCCTGCACGAAGGGCGCCTTCAATGGTGCCGTCAGCCAGTTCCGCCCCTGGAAAAAAGCTTTCCTCGGGGTCATAGTCTTCTGCGCTGTATTTGTATATAGCCAGCTCCCAGTCGGCCATATCCCCGGTATAGCCCAGCCGGAGAACCGGCCAGGGCCCCATGCCGTCATCGCGGTCCACATAGACATAGCCGCCGTCAAAACGCACATGATAGGTCTTGCCCGATTCTCCGATCTCTTCTCTGTTGAAAACGTCGACTGCGTCCTGCACATATTGCCGGACAAAAGCCGGTATCTCATTTTCCATGTATGATAAACCCCTTTTTTCATGCTTGCCCGGGTTTTTAAAAATCACAACAACCCCATACGCGAACAAAATCATAATCCTTTGAACCGGTTTTGTCCAAAAAATGGCCGCGGACCAGGCTTGACAAGCCGATAGCGCCCCTATAAGGTGGATGCGTTTTTTGCCAAAGCACCAATGATGGCGCTATCTGAAATCAGACTTCTAAGTAACTTCGTTCAAGGTTCAAAAACTAAAATCAAAGCTTTTAAGCATGCGGCAAAAAGTTATTTATAGTGTTCGGTCCCGGGCGGCGGCCCGGGGGGGGTTACTTCCAAGTAACATCAAAAAAGTTGCTGATCGTGCCTGGTTCTATAATTTTCGCATGATGCCGGCCCGGTGGCGGTTTGCTCCCTGCTGACCGCTTGCGCGCTCAATGCGACTCGCAAACCACCCCCGGGCCGGCATCATGGCCGACTGTGTGCAAAGTTT
>Ga0182239_1000006_pt1 | contig 101403 bp, 115 predicted proteins | sample hydfrate6_PW_210_FD_132456 | JGI IMG/M metagenome (GOLD analysis project Ga0182239, IMG submission 132456) | Subsurface microbial communities from deep shales in Texas, USA - hydraulic fracturing test 6_PW_210 | ecosystem: Environmental > Aquatic > Deep subsurface > Shale gas/oil reservoir >... | reverse complement strand
GTATAGACTATGCAGATATTGTGATTGAAAAGGCACAAAAAAGGGAATACATTGAAACATCGTATAAAATTGTTTCAATGATGCAGAACGATTCAAACGAAGAAAATGTTTTTGATAAATCACAATATATGTTTATGAAGCTAGCTGACAAGGTTGTGAAAGATGATCTTGTTAGCGGCGCAGAAGGAATGGGAGCCATCAGCCAAAAGCTGATCAAACAAAAAAATGGCGAAGACATTATTGAGGGCATACCCAGTGGGTATGCTGACCTTGATAAGATTTTTCATAAATTTCGCAATAAGGATTTTTACATTTTAGCGGCACGTCCAAGCATGGGTAAAACTGCATTTTCCCTAAATTTACTGTTGAGAGCCGCCAAAAAGAATATTCCTGGCCTTTTCTTTTCTTTTGAGATGGGAGCCGAAAAACTCTCACTACGCTTGTTGTGTACTGAGGCAAAAGTAGATCAAAGCAAACTTAATCAAAACAAACTCACAGAAGATGAAAGAGAAAAACTACTCCAAACTTCAGAATACTTGAAAAGCCTGAATTTTCATATGGACGAATCTGCTATTACTGAATTGGATATTCGTGCAAAGGCCAGGAAAGCCAAAAATAAACATGACATTCAATTTATTATTATCGACTATCTTCAACTTGTAAAATGTAGTGAACGAAAAAATAATAGAGAGCAAGAAGTTAGTCATGTTTCAGCGGCTTTAATTCGTTTGGCAAAAGAATTGAATGTTCCCATAATTGCACTGGCACAACTTAACCGCAAACTTGAAGAAAGAACTGATAGGCGACCAGTGCTGTCTGATCTGCGTGAGTCTGGATCGTTAGAGCAAGATGCAGATGGCATCATGTTTTTGTACCGCGACGAAGTATATAATCCGAGTGACGATAATCCACTTATCAATCACGCTGAATTGATTGTTCGCAAAAACCGTGATGGGCCTACTGGCGTGGTCGATTTTACATTTTTAAAGGAGTTCGGGGTTTTTGAGAACCATATCCCCGATTTAGACTAATGACATGGGTTAGCCATAAGACAATTTCATTTTTTTCGGCTTGTCTTTTAGGTTTTGATATAATTTCATCATTTGCCATTGCTCTTAGCTCTATTCTTCCAGATGCAATTGAAAATAATAATCTAAAAAAACACAGAAAAAATTCACATTTTTGGGGCATTTGGATTTCCTTGATCGTAGTGGGTTACTATTTTTATAGTCAAAACATATCAGCGTTGACCTACAACATCTCTTTTTTTCTCATTTATATTGGCCTAGGCGGGTTTTTTCACGTTGCTCAAGACATGTTAACTATTTCAGGTGTGCCACTTTTTTGGGGGTCGAAAAGAAAAATTGCGATTCCTATTATAAAAACTAAATCAATATCTGAATATGTTTTTTTGTTATTCTTTTTAACTTTCTCGTTTTTATATTTAACAAACTCTTTAGCTTTAAACCAAATTTATCTGCCACACATTTCAAATGTGTATTTAACAGAAATAATTTTAAAACTAAAACTCGTTTCTGCTTGAGGTTCATATGTTTAAATTTGTCGGCAAAGTAGTCACTGCTCCGTATAACGCAGTTAAAAAAAGCATATCATCAAACATTGATCATGCTAAAGACAATGTTAGTTATACAAAAAAACTAATTGAAGCTAACACCAAAGGTTTGAGCGACAAAGAAGCACAAAAAAGAATCAAAGAAGATACAGTACGGTATCAAAAAATGTCATTTGAGCAAATTTTAAATGAATGGGAACTAGAAAAAGAAGACATTCCCAAAATTATTAAGATGCTCAAATTTGAAATTGGGTTTTACTGCTTTTTGATTTTGGTTGGCATTATTAATATTTATTATACTGCATTTTCCAATGTTAGTGTTTATTCTGTTTTTGGCAGTCTGATTATCATTTTGATTGCCGCAATTGCTATTTTAGCACGTTATTATAGGTATGTAGTTTTAAAAAAACAAAGATATATGCCTTTTAAGTATTTTTTGTTAACTTTTTTTAGAAAAGAGGACTCATAGATGCCTACACCAACAGAAATAGCTCAAGGTGCTGGTGACATTTCAGGGACAGACAAAGCCCTGCAAATGTTCAACGAGATTTTTGGTGAAGGATGGTATAAACTTTTGTGGACTCAAGGAGAGGGTGGCGGCGAAGCGGCGTCACTTATTTTTCCTTTGTTGCACGGGTTTAATATTTTTGTTTTAGTCGGTATTGCCGCCCTATTATTGTATGTTGTGGGCCACGGACTTATCGGGTCAGCCCATGAAGGAAAATTTTTAGGCTCACGGATTCACTCCATTTGGGTTCCAATTCGTGGTGTTTTCTCTATTTCTCTTTTGACCCCCCTACCCTGGGCTAAGGGTTTGTCATTGATACAAGTTGTGCTTTTGGCATTTATTGGTTTTTCAATCCAGGGAGCAAATTTTGTCTCCCAAAAAGGAATGGATTTTTTATCGCAAAATCATGGTTCTGTCGTGGCAATTGCTCCTGATTTGCGGGATGCGGCAGAACAGGCAACTCGCACAATTTTAGAATCAGCAACCGCTCAATATCACCAAGCCTATTTTCAAGAAGAAAATTCACTTCAAGGGCAACCAGCATATAAAGAAGGATGGAAAACTACTCAAATTAAAGCATCTGAATATAACTCTTTTGCCCCGCCTGAAGAATATAATGTAGATAAAACAACTTATATTTTTTCATTTACCCCCACTGAGCAATTCAAAGAATCAGATATGGGCAAACTTGTTGTTAACTGTGAAGACACACAAGACAATGTTTGCAATGCTCGGATTGACGCTTCACGATATTTGATTGACACTCTTTATCCGGTTGCTGAAGACTTAGTAAAATATCGACATCCAGATTTTGATACCCAAAAACCTAATGTTGATAAAATCAATTTGGCACTCGACAATTATACAAATATTGTTAATTCCGCCATTTCTTTGAAGTTAAAGCAAGATGGTGCTGATGAAGAAATGGCGAAATTTGTAGACTTGTTAGAAAAACAAGGTTTTTTTGTTTTAGGTGAGTTCTATTGGACTTTTACCAGAATGAATGAAAGAGCTATAAATAGTGTTGGCAATACTCTTCAAAGTGTTCGCATGTCGAAAAGTGCCATTAATGAAAAAGCATCTTCGATGTTCAATGAAATAACGAGCACCCTTGAACTTGCAGAAGAATATGTTGATGTTTCTTTTGAAGAAAAAAAGGACATAGCAACTTCGGGGAGAGAAAAAGAAGGCATACTTGGTATGCTTAAACACAAACTTTTAAGTATTGTCTCAGATCCTATTGAACACTTGACATTGAACGGCATCCGGCTTTTGTCTTCCGATGATCCTGTTTTGGGGCTTGCCGCACTTGGGCATGGTATGCTGGAAGCCAGTGCCGCAATTTATACTGGCTATGTGTTATTTTCCGCAACCGCTAAAGGCGCAAGTGAGTCAGCGTTAGGCAAGGGAGTAAATTTTCTTACAGGCGCAGGAGCAGGAGCAAGTAGGGCCATCAATCTGTTGCTTGTTCCGATTCTTTTATTGTGTGGCCCCTTGTTTTTTGCAGGAATATCTTTGGCATATTATCTGCCTAGCCTTCCATTTATCCTTTGGGCCTCGGCTATTATCGGGTGGGTCATTTTGGTTGTTGAAGCCCTTGTTGCCGCCCCACTATGGGCGGCGGCTCATGCAGTTCCAGAAGGTGAAGGCATTGCAGGTCAACATGGCAAGCAAGGCTACAACTTATTTCTGCACGTCTTGATGTATCCAATTTTGCTTGTCATATCATTTTACATGGCAATCTTAGCTATTCACTTGGTCAGCTTTGTAGGCGAAGGATTTTCGGTCTTTTTCGCTTCATATATGGGCAACTATTCTTTTAATTTTGTTGTAACAGCAATCAGTGGGCTTGTCTTAGCAGGTATTGTTGCAGTAACCTTGGCTCACAAGCTCTTTGGACTTATTAACTGGCTTCCACAGCACGTTTTCAAATGGCTAGGAGCGCAAGGGCATAGTCTTGGCCCTGAACGAGACGAACAAAAAATGAATTCAGCGTTTGGTGTTTTTGCCTCACGCTCCGAAACTGCGGCAACAGGTACGGCACAACGAAGTTCTGGCGGGAAAAAAGCCTCTCAAGGCATCAGCGAAGCTGGTGGAATAGGAGATTCTTCAAAGTCAAAAACTCATACAACTTTTAATGGACATGAAGACGACCATTTTCCTGGAAATACTTAAAAGGAGTAAATAAATGACAAACCCATATACAAATGAATGGGCTCCAGTGCAATTTGTTCATACAGGCATTTCAGGTGATGAAGTTAAAGAATATGTTAAACAAGCTGTATTGATGGAAAGGGATTTTTGGCAACATAAAGTAAACACACTTGAGTATAAACTTCAATTTTATATGCTTGAAAAGTATGCTTACAGGGATACCTTGATCCAATTGTTAAATGAAAATAAAGTTAAAGCAACCAATCATAGTGTTTTTAAATTGCTTGACCAACATAGAATAAAAAATGGCGAAGCAAAAAACATTGATATGAGAGAACGCTATAAAGACATGCTAAAAAAAGATTTGTACACCTATGATAGAGATCAGTGGGATCACCGATAGAGGCATACACTGTCAACTAATTTGAGATTCGGGCCGAGGCTTATCAATCTCGTCATCTTTGGTTAACGGGGGCATATATGGACAACGGAGTAGATTTTAGCGCATATCGCCTTTTGCAAATTGACATTAAATAGTATAGCAAAAAAACGATCTTGCGGGCCTGCCCCTCTTGGCGGATACAGTTGTAACACAAGTTATCCTAAAAAATCATGGACAACAACAAATCTATATCTTAAAAAAAGATTGCTTAAACATAAAGATGCCAGCAGATGCTCTTCTACATGTAAAAGGAAAATAAACTATCCTTCCTGTGATAACCCACGCGACTATGTTGCTGAAAAGTTTGTGACAACGAATAGAAATATTGGATATAGTTATAACACATGGGGAGGTGGTTATCAGCGGGCTTATATGAAAGTTATTAAGTGTGTTTCTAAGCAAATTGACACGAAAGGAATGATGGAATCTTATTACAATAAATAAAAAGAGGTGCTATTATGAAAAAAAATATTTTGCTTATAATTTCTTTGGTTTTCATGCTTGGTTGTGCAGGTGGGTCTATGAATACAAGTTTGACAGGCGCACAAGATGAAAAGCCACTTATTCAGGAAGGCATGATACAATCCCAGGTGGTCACAAATTTGCAGACAACCCCTAGCCGCACATATTTTGAAAACAATGGTTGTCTTGTTGAGATTTATAAAATTAAAGACAATAGTGAAATAAAGAAAAAACTTTCCAATTCAGCAATGAACACTTTCCTTTCTAATGCAGGGAGTGCAATTACAAGTATTCCTGGATCTAACATATTAACCAGCATGGCAAGGGAAAAAGCGAATAAGGATTCATATACAAGTTATATGGTAAAATATACAGAGGATGAAAAAGTAAAATCTTTTGCTGAACTTAAAAAATAAGGATGTGTTATGCGATTTTTATTTGGAGTTGCCTTGTTAATTATATGCGCCCTGCCTCAAATGGTTATTGCAGGTGAAGATTCAGTTTTTCAACCTGACAAATATGCAAATACTGGCCCTAGTTATGTGACTGAGCAACAGATGAAAAATTATGTTGAAAAAAAATTAAATGGTCTTGACACTGGCCCAACTGGGCCTCCGTGTGATTGGAATGGGTGGAAGACAGTATCTAATCCATGTAAATCAAAATGCACTGGCTATAGAATCATAAGAAGATGCACTAGTTATGGCTCAAAGTTTCTCAAATATTGTGATCAAGGCCATGTAACCGACACAAAAGCTGAAAGGTGTTGCACTAATTGGTATTGTAAATACTGGTCTAAATAGTTACATCGGGGTAAAAATGAGAAAAATTATAAGTATTGCGTTATTGATATTGTTTTTAGCTAGCCCTGTATTTGCGGGGGATTCTGTCTTTAATCCTAAAAAAGATATTAATGATGGGCCTGAACATCCCACTAAAGAATGGGTTAGAGCATATGTGAACAGCAAATTAGAAGGATTATCACTGTCCGAGCCTGAATGTGATTGGAGTGGATGGAAAAGAACCCCTGCTGTTTCTTGTAAAAGTTGTCCATATGGAAGCGTAATGGAAAGGTGTGATAGACAATATTTTACAAAGGAATACTGTCAGGATGGTGAAATCACATCTTCTGAAACTGCATCTTGTTGTTCATCTAGTAGTTATTGTGGTCCTAAATAAAAAATGGGAGGTTTCGCCTCCCATTTTTGAATATCAGTTTGTTAAATAGAATATATTTACATGCCAGGAGCTAAGTTTAGCTCCTGGCATTTTGTTGGTTGATTGTTTTGCAGTAAATATTCAAGATTTGTATTCCGGTTTACTGGTTTATTATTTTTGACTGCCATAGCTAAGGCTTTTGTCTCTCCTGCCAAGACACACATTTGCTTTGCCCGAGTAACGCCTGTGTATAACAAATTGCGTTGAAGCATAACAAAATGTGAGGTTGTTACAGGAATTAGAGCTATAGGATACTCTGACCCCTGACTTTTGTGAATTGTACAGGCGTAGGCCAAAGACAATTGATCGGTATCAGAAAAATCATATTCAACGAGTGTGCCATTGAAATTAATGAACATCTTATTATCTTCAATGTTTATTGATCGGATTTTTCCTTGGTCGCCATTAAAAACATCTTTTTCATAATCATTTTTGAGTTGCATAACTCTGTCACCAACACGAAAAATCTTAAATCCTATTTTTGCTTCATGCTTACTTGGCGAAGAAGGATTGAGCATGTTTTGGAGCTTGTTATTTAACTCCCCTACCCCAATTGGAGTCTTATACATAGGAGTCAATACTTGCATATCATCAGGTTTATAGCCTCGTTTTAAAAGGCTTTGAAAAGCATTAAGCAAGGTTTCTTGGAGTTTAACGCTTCGCTCACTTGTCTCCAGGTCTGGATGTTTTTTAGCTACATCGAACCAAAAAAAGTCATTTGCCTTATTGGTCAGATTCATTTTTTTTATCTGACCATCTTTAATAGCGTGAGCATTACGAGTGATCCATGACCCTTCGTCTTGCCTGTGGATCGTATTGAGTTCCACTACAGGGATTGAACCACTTCTAATGCAGTCACGCAGAACATTTCCCGCCCCAACAGATGGCAACTGATACACATCACCTACAAGGAGCAATCGAGCTTTATTTGGCAAAGCAGATAATAGGCTGTTTGCCAAATAGGTATCTAACATTGACGCCTCATCGCAAACGATTATATCATCTTGAACTTGATTTTTGTCATTATGCGAAAAACCCTCACCAGGGGAAAACCCTAAATATCTATGAATTGTTTTTCCTTCCAGCTTTGTGCTCTCTTCAAGACGCTTTGCTGCCCTACCTGTAGGAGCAACTAAACCAATTTTGTTTTCCTTGACGCCTAGCTGCTTTGATATAGTAAGAATTGCATTAACAATCGTTGTCTTACCAGTTCCAGGGCCACCAGTAATAATGCAGACCTTGTTGTTAAGGGCAGATCGAATTGCCTCTTTTTGGGTTACGTCAAAGGCAATATTGTTTTTATTTTCATATTCTTGAAGCATTGAATCAATGCTGTACGGTATTGGATTTTCCCCTTTTAACAAGCGTTTTGTATTTTTAGCTAAATTTGTTTCATCGTCATATACTGGTTTATTATAAATCTTGCCATCAACATCTACAAAAAAGCCCCCATTAACTAAATCTTCAATTTCATTCGTAATAATACGAATATTTTTTGCTTCCATTTCTTTGTTAGGCCACAAAAGCCCATGTGCTATTTTACAAAGATCTTGTCTGTCTAAATAACAGTGACCTTCTTTTGTCGCCGCCTCTTGAAGAGTGTATTTCAATCCAGCCTGGATGCGATCAGAAGCATCAACAGGAATCCCCATATTAAGCGCAATTTTGTCAGCCGACAAAAACCCTACATTGTCAATTTTCCAGGCAAGCAAATAGGGATTAGACTGAATAACATTGAGAGCATTGTCGCCCCATTTTTTGAAAATCTTTTGAATTGTCATGGGGCCAATGCCCCATTCTTGGAATTTCACTACAGCTTCTTGGCGTGTCTTGTTTTCTTCCCAAGATGCCTTGATTTTTTCCAGTTTCTTTTTCCCAATTCCTTTTACGTCCAAAAGTTTTTCAGGGTTTTTATCAAAAATATTGACCGTATCTTCTTTATATTTTTGATAAATTTCTTTAGCCAGTGATGGCCCAATTCCACTTACAAATCCGCTTTGAAGAAACGCAAGAATACCCTTTTCTGCCACACCAGGAACTTTAAATCTGGTTATTTTTACTTGTTGACCATATTTTTTGTGATTTTCCCACTCTCCCCAAATGATCAACTCATCACCACGACTTACTTCACCAACATGGCCTTTGGCGATGAACTCTTCTTTTTTGTCATTAATACACTTGAATATTGAGAACCCCTGGCTTGGCTCAGTAAAAAAGACAGTCAAGATATTAATTTGCATTTCTTCAATCATTTTTTATTTTCCTTTGTTATTCGCTTGGATCACCAGCGTCCTTTTGCTGATCAATATCTTTTTGGTTTTTAGGTTTTTTGATTTGTTGAGGATCAAATTTGGTTAAACGCAATTCTATATCGCCATCCTCACTTTCAACTTGCTCAACAAGCACCATGTCGCCATTTTGAACACCAAGTTTCTTCTGTAGCCACTTCGGAGGCAATGTGAGTGATCCGCGACTATTGACCTTCAAAACATCATAACTTTTTTCTGACATAACAATAACCCCCTGTTTTTAAGCAAAAAAAGGGCAAACACATTACTATTTCTGTATAGTGCCCACCCTCCTTTGCGCCTTTTATGATATTTTGAGCCACCTATGGAAAAAATCGTTTGTTAGTTTCTTTAACAGTATAGTCTTCTATTCCAAGTGTCAAGTTCACCAAAGTTTTTTCTGCTCTTTCAATCTCGGTTTTTGAATCCAACCATTTGCCAAAAGGCCAAGGGCTTTTAAAATAAATGTGGAAGACAATATTGTGGCCACTTGTTTCGGGAACAATATAGCCGATCAACTTTTCATTGTGTGCATATTCATAAAAAATATCCAAAGGGGATTCTTGACGTTCAATGATTGCTGTCATACTTGTGGCCTCATTGTCTTTTCATTTTCGATTTCATAACCCTGAAAAATGGGAGCAACTGTAGCAACTATATCATTAAATACACCATCTATACTTTGGCAACCGTTTATTTTTTCAATGTTTCTATGCTTATGGTAATTAAAAATATATTCGTATCCGCTCTTGACCTTTTTATGAAAACTCAATTTTTCTGTATCAAAACGCCCTTCTGTTTTTCCAATTCCTTTGCTGGCATTTCTGAAATTAGCTGAATTTAACCCTGCTTCTACAGGCACATCTATATAAAAGGTGAGGTCAGGAGTTGGAGAATTTGTAAATTCTACAAGAGAACTTATCATATCAAGACTTTGACCTCTTGCAAAATGTTGATAGGCCATAGTCGAATCATAATAACGATCAACTATTACCACTTTTCCTTCGTCTAATCCTGGCTGAATAACATCTTGAATATGTTGTGCGCGATCCACAAAAAAAAGAAGCATTTCTGCTTGAGGGTTTAAATTTTTATTTTTAGTATTCAATAACATTTCACGACATTTTTGACCAATTTCAGTTCCCCCAGGCTCTTTTGTTAAAACACATTCGATATTAATGCCTTGCAAATATTCACATAATTTTTTGGCTTGTGTGGACTTTCCCGAACCCTCAGTGCCTTCAAAAGTAATAAGCATAATGCCCCCCCTCTTTTTTTTTATTCAATATAATTTGTTTGTGATGTTGTTTTTGATCTATATAATGCATAAAAATTAATCACCCGCACTTATTGTCGAGGACAATAGTTTTCTAGCTCACAGTCTTCTTGTTGTTCTTCCATGATTATATCACCCACCATATCTTTTGCAACCTCTCGTTGTACTCTTGCAAAATATCCAGAATCTTCTATTGACTGAGATATGATATTTTTAGGGTTGTCAATAATATAAATTTCAGTGCTAGAACCCACAAAAGCGAATGAATCAATAACGCTTTTATAACACTCAAAAAAACTTTCGCGCATCTCGCCTGTCACATTTTCATCACTTTCAATATTATTAAAACTTACTAATGCTAATGATCCATTATAATTAACCATCCATAAAATAGTTTTGGGATTTCGGCAACTGTTGATTGCGTATCCATCATCAATTAAATTTTTTGCATCAAGATGATGATGTTCACGAACTACAAGGTTTGCGATCCTTTCAATCGGTGTGTTATCTAAATTATCAGACGTGATATAGCGCAAGTTATTAAATTTAGATTTTGAAGGGAAATTATTAAAACTATTTAAGTCATGTTTTAAAAAAACTCCTTCTGGATCAATTTTTTCTTGAACATAAAGTTTTGCACTGTCTGCATCTAGTTTTTTAATATGACAATGATCTTCTGTTGTATTGTATGGATGGCTCATAACATAAATTTCAGCATTTTCATTGTTATTTTCTTCGTCAATTAATTCAATATAGTTTCCCAGGCTTGCATGACAAACATCTTCTTCAATGAAGCCAACACCTATGCTTTCTAGGGGCAAAAAATAGCTTTTTTTGTTTGAAACAATCCAAATAAATTCATTACAATGATCATTCTCGGCAATCACCATTCCTGTGTGTAATGCTTCCTTGCGTTGATGAATTCCCCTTTTTGAATGTAAAACTTTGTCAATTTTTTCAAAAATATTCATTGCCCTTCCCCTTTTTTTAATTTTGAAAAATGTAGGTGTGCATTTTTTTAAACTGTGATATTCAATTTAATATACCCAAACATCAAACTGGTCAAGCAATACACAGCAAAGGTAACACTTTGTTATGTATGCAAATTGCTTTACAGTATGATGTTTGGGTATATGGAAAAAATGGTGGAGCCGATGGGAATCGAACCCATGTCCGCAGACCAACGACTAAAATGTTGACAGGCTTAATAGCTTTTTTAGGTCAGCAAAACCTATATTGCATCTGGAAGGGACGCATGACTAATTTTGGGCTAGCCAACCACCTTGACAACTTTTTAAACCCACACTGCTCAAGGACAATGCAAGTCGAGCCAATTTAGTATGACTCCAAAAAAACATTATTGGCGAACGCTTTTTTGGAGGTTACTACGCCGCAGCAGCAGTAACAGGAGTATTGCTTGTGGCAATCATGTGGTGCGTCTTTTTAACGAAGCCTGACGCTCTCCGGCCTGAAATTTTAAGATCAATCAAGCCAGAATTCCCGGTTATTCATATCCGGGATGAATGGCTCTTGGGCTCTTTGTTTTTGTAGTTGCAGTTCTTCATTCTTGACAAATATGCTCGATTTGTGTAGATTATATGCATGACTAAGCCAATATATGCACGAACCGTTGTCTATAACGTAAATTACTTAGAATATACAGTTGTAGAATACACCCAGGATTAAAAAAGCAAATGATCGTCAATCGGACATACAAATATCGGATCTATCCGACCAAGCAGCAGATAACGAGACTGGAAAACCAGTTTTCCATGTGTCGCCATCTGTATAATTGGGCATTGTCCGAGCGAATAAGCGTGTATAAAGCCACGGGAAAAGGCGTTGGTTACACTGAACAACAAAACAATCTACTTAAAAGAATCAAGGGTGAAAGGCCGTGGTTCAAAAGCGTTCAATCCCAGGTGTTGCAAGATGTGCTTCGCCGCCTGGATAAAGCGTATAAACACTTTTTTCGAAGAGTAAAAAACGGTGAAAAATGTGAAAAATTGGGGCTTCCTAAGTTCAAGAAACGTGGACAGTGGGATAGCATAACTTACCCACAACAAAGAAAACGCCCTGAATATAAAAAGGGTGCTGGATTTGTGGTTCAGGTCGCAAAAATCGGTAACGTGAAAATCAACCTGCACCGTGAAATCCCCTGGTTTGCAGAAATCAAGACGCTTCAGATCAAGAAAGAAGGCGATAAGTGGTTCGCCTGCTTCTGCGTGAAAGAAGACCTTTCACCGCAGCCTAAGCAGGACTTGCCGCCTCTTGGAATTGATCTTGGACTAGTTGATCTCTACTACACCTCAAACGGGGATCACTGCGGGGCTCCTAAACATTACCGCAAACGCCAAAAACACCTTGCCCGGTTGCAGCGAAGACTGGCCAAAACCCCGAAACGATCCCGAGGATGGTATAAGCTCCTAAATGCCGTACAAAAAGCCCATTACCGAATCCGTTGTCAGCGGTTGGACTTCCTGCACAAACAGGTAAATAGCCTTCTTGATCAAAGTGATCTTATCGTCCACGAAGACCTAAAGATCATGAATATGATCAAAAGGCCAAAACCCAGGCAAGACGAAGATGGCAAGTACGTCAAAAACGGAGCTTGCCTAAAATCGGGGATGAACAAGTCCATGGCCGATGCCGGATGGGGAATATTCCTGAACATCCTGCACTACAAGGCCAAATGGCGGGGGAAAACCGTGATCAAGGTTCCCCCACATTACACGTCACAGACTTGTCCTGAGTGCAAAGCCGTTGTGAAGAAAACGCTTTCGACCAGGACTCATAGGTGCGAATGCGGCTACATTGCCAACCGGGACCATGCCGCAGCACGAAACATTTTGCGTATTGGGCTGAATACGCTTCCTGCACACACCGCTTAGGTAAGTGCGGGATAGATGCCCGGCATTTCAATGCCGGGAGCAGTCACTCTTTGTGCCTCCGTCGAAACCATTTCGGCCCCAAAAAATTTTATTATTAAAAAACACAATATTGTTTTTTGCGTATTTCGAAAACCTGTATCTATATATGACCTTTTAAAACAATACTACAGTACCCCAAATGAATTTTTTTTTCACATATATTTAATTTGGTTTACATTCTGAATCTTTAAAGTTTGCTTCAATCAACTCTTTGTATATATCTTCAATCATTTCACTTGATTTGGAAACAAAAGTGAATGACCAATGAGGATAGACCTGATCTTTTGCTTTCACTTGTTCTTTAAATGTTAAACCCTTCCACCACTTTAAAGCCTCTGTTCTTTTGTCCATCTTTTTACCTCTTTGTTAAAAACATTATACTGGTATAGACAAACATATTTTAAACAGTTGTACTTTTGTTTATCCATTCAGGTTTTCTAAAATAGTTTTGGGGCAACTTTAATGAAAGAAAAGATAATGTGATACAAAAAAAGGCACCCGGTGATTAAAAGACCATGTATAGTATAGATCCAATAAAAGAAAAACCAAAATGCAAAAACAAAAGCTCCATAGATAACGGCTGGAAACTCTACAAACCAGCTTATATAATGATTTAAAAATTCAACAGCAGGTGGCCCTATAGCGTTTATAAAATTTGCTTGGTCTTCATAGTCTACCTTAAAATAAAGGGCAAGAAACCAAATAGCATACAATAAACCAAAAAAACGCATCGGAAACCAGATAATATCAACAAAAACCCGCATAGTGCTTTTTTCAGACTGAAAAGAACACATATCTTTACCTTTCTTTTCCTAGTTATTATTTGGTTTCCGAAAAATCATATTGGCGGAAAGGGAGGGATTCGAACCCCCGGATGGTCGCCCATCTGCGGTTTTCAAGACCGCCGCCTTCAACCACTCGGCCACCTTTCCATTTATAATATGTTTGTATTTACTAATAGCCTACGCGGCTATTCACTTGTTGGAGCTAAAAAAGTATTGGGCATGGAATTTATCAGTAGCCTACGCGGCTATTCACCCCCATCTTAAAGACTGGAATGAAGATTTAAATTTATCAGTAGCCTACGCGGCTATTCACAGTGGCATAAAATACCAGTTTTAGGACGAAATTTTATCAGTAGCCTACGCGGCTATTCACACTTGTCTAGCAGTTTCCTGGTTTTTTACCTCTTTATCAGTAGCCTACGCGGCTATTCACAAGATTTATATGCTAATAACATTGCACTTAAATTTATCAGTAGCCTACGCGGCTATTCACAAATTGAAAATAAAGAAATTGAAGATAGAGACTTTATCAGTAGCCTACGCGGCTATTCACAATACGCCTGGTCTGCCGTGCTCCACCGTGAATTTATCAGTAGCCTACGCGGCTATTCACAGTGCCACAATTTTTAATTTACTAACAAAACCAACAACTTGTCTCACAAAACCCCCTTTTACCCCTTTTATTTTGACTCTTTTGTAACATGTTGATTTTTCTTGTCTTTTTATAGCCCCTAAAAATTTGGGGTAAAATTGGTGCGCGGGGCCGGATTTGAACCGGCACGACCTTTTTGGTCACGAGATTTTAAGTCTCGGGTGTCTACCAATTCCACCACCCGCGCATGGTCTGCCTGGAAGGATTCGAACCTCCGACCAAGAGCTTAGAAGGCTCCTGCTCTTTCCAACTGAGCTACAGGCAGATTTGGTGCTCCTGCCAGGACTCGAACCTAGAACGATCCGGTTATGAGCCGGGGCCTCTGCCAATTGAGGTACAGGAGCATATGGACACACAAACGGGGAAAGCAAAAAGGGGTAATTAATGTTTTTTCGTTTGTATGTCCAAAAGTAGAGAACTTATTTAATATTTTTTTGCTGTCTTGTAAATAAAGTACAAAAAACAAAATGTGCTGTCAACGATTTTTAGGTTCTAAATATATTTTTGAACTGCATTTTGACAATTAGGACAAAGCAAATTGTTTTCATTTGACTTCATTAGCCTATCAATATCTACAAGACAATGTTCACCCTTGCCTGTCCATAGACATTTTCTATTGTCACAAAAGAAGTGACGGTCTTTGTTTTCGAAAAAATAATTGTATTCTGGAGCATTTTCTTTGTGCGCTAAAAATGGACATTTATTTTCCCACGCCAACATACGAAAGGCAAAACTAACATGTAATGAATCAACCTTTCTATTGTTACACAAAATTTTGAATTCTTCAATATGTTTATTGTGGCTTGAGAGCATTTTAGCTTTTTCGCACAAAAAAAGCGTTCTGTTGTTTTTTTGCTTAATATATCGTGAGTGGACACAATTGTCACAATCCATAATGCGTTCCTTTAGTAAAAAACTTTTCTATTTCAGAAAAAACTTTTTTGGAAGAAAAAACCTTTTCAATACCAGTACCCTTTATACCTGGAGAAATGTTTAAGTCAATAGCTAGCAAAACATTATCTGACAAAAGATAGTCAATAGCAAGTAGAGGATTTTCAGGAAAAAATTTTGGTCTGGCACTTTGGTCAACTTGGTGATCTAAAATTTTGATTTCCACATTGCCATTATTTGATTGCCAAGTGTCACTTTTATATGAAAGCCAAAAATAGTGACTCCCTATTCGGAGCAACCTGAAACTTTGCCCTGCACATTTTGCAATAAACTTTGAGGCATAAAAATTTGAATATACAGACAACGCTTCTTGCAAAGAGCAAAGAATTTTTCCCGCACTTCTATGAGCATAAGGATCAATATAAACAACGACCTTTTCTTTATGTTCAATCCTTCCTACAAGCTGATTTACCACCCCATTTGTTGGTGTTGCAAAACCATATTTTTGAAAGAAATAGAACATCTCAGAACGTGACATGCCCCAAAATGAGTTACGCATAAAAACAAGTTCAGGCGTCTGAAAACTGGCTGAAAACCAGTGGTCATAATAATCCCTAAAATCTGAACGCAACTCAATATTCATTTTTATGCAGTTTGTTTATTAATTTCATAGATTGCTGAAAAAAATTTATATATATCTTCTTTCTTTATACACCCATTACGATTATAAACTTGTTTTTCATAATAAGCATTTTGCCACGGTATGCTTATTTTGATCTCTTTACGCATTGAATTGTTTAATTTGTCTTTGAAATAATTATAAACTTGATCCACCAAAACAAGAACTTCTCGTTCTTCAATTTTTTTACCTTTGGACGCGATGTAGTCTAAATCATGTACGTCAATTACATTTTCAAAGCTATGCAGTGAAACTTTGCCTCCAACCTCTGCAATAAAATCTTCTTCAAAAAGAGATTTTTGAAACAAAACAAGCGACCATGTTTGTGCATAAAATAAAAATGTTTGTAATTTAAATGGGGTTATTGAATCTCCTGATTCCCAATCCACAGAATCTAAAAGACGTTTTGCAATGTCTGTTGGAGCATAGCCGTAGCTTGGAAAACACGACACACAATTAGACATTTTAACCTCAAATCAAGCTAGAGTTAGTAACCCAAACGAAAATGTGATAGTATATATGCAATACCCAAAAGTCAAGGGGTTAAAAAATATTTATATGTTTAAACTATTATATATTTAATGTTTTATAGTTTTGTTCAAAAAACTTTTTCTATCGCTTGTTTTTCCAAATCAAGTTCCACAGCCAGCACTCCCCCCACTGTTTATTGGTGTTTAAGTGAGGGAAACGGTAATTTGGCAAACAAATATTCGATCTCACCCGGTCGTTATTCTTAATGACTTTGTTTGAAAGATAAGAAAGAAATACAAAAATGCCTATAAAAATAAAAAAATATAGAAGTTCCCACATTTGAAATCTCTTTTTAAGATGAAAGATTATTTTCGTTTAAAAAATCTTCAACCTCTGAGTCTTCCAAAAATACTCGTCTTTGAAGCAAAAATCTCCAAACAACCTCTTTTAGCAAATCATCATTAAGCAGCGATATGATCGACTCTGCTTGTTTTTCTTTGTCCATGTATCCAGACAACAAAATGTTGTCCATGTCCGGCTCTTTGCTTACAACAAGATATTGCTCAACTTTATATTCACTTGCAAGTTCTTGAACTTTTTTATGAAAATCACTGGCTTGAACCACAAAACACTCCCTCTAAAAAACCAGGGTTAATTAAAGTTAAAACCAACCCTGGCAATATACTTTTGTAAAAATATTTAATCACCACCGCCACTTTCATCAGGTTTGTTTTTTTTAATAAATTCCCCCATGTTTTCCACAGTTTTCATATGTTCAGATAGCTGTTCTTTAGGATTAAACTTCATTAAACAAACCATATCCCCAAAATTAGCATACAAAATCATATCTTCCGCATCAATGCCAAGGTTTTGCTTCAACCATTTTTTAGTCAAAGACACCCCACCTTGTGCATTTTTATTCAAAACTCCGTAATCTGACATATGTACACTCCTTTTATATTTTCAATTTAAAACTGCTAGATTATTAAGCCAATCCGAAATTTGCTTTTCATCTCCCCAAGCATCTCTCGGAAGGCGATGCATCATAAATCTGCATAAAACTGTTAAACAACGAAGGCTTTGCAAGTCTGCTCTTTGAATTGTTTTTGTTAAATCATTCTCCAGAACAGCTCGGATAAATTGACCTGGGACTTGTTTATCGTAAATATAAAATTCAAGTTCTTTTGCCAGATCAGTGGGGATCTTAACACCATCCCATTCATAAGACTCAATTTTTTCTTGAAATTCTTTTCTAGTCATATTGAACTCCTTTCTCCATAACGCCAGGGCCACCCTCAATGACCCTGGCGCATTAATTTACTCTGCGTCAATCAAATCGCTATCAACACTTTCTTCCTCTTCTTCATCGAAAGGATCATCTATACCCAAAACCAAAGCCAACGCCTGAACATACCCAACACAATACTGCTTTTCCGCTTCATCGTCCGATTTTTTATATTCTTCAACTTTTTCAGTGATAATATCTTGCATATCTTCTACGTCAACGCTCTTCTTAGAACGCCTTGGTTGAGACTTGCGCTCTGCCTTTTGTTTCTTGGCTTCTTCAAGATGTTCTTCTTGTTTTTGAATGTCGCCATCGCTGTTTTCAACTATCTTTTTAGCATCCTGAATGGACACTTCCTTGTTATCAACAGCCTCTTTCAGTTCCTCACTGCCATCAACCAATTTCAGGCGATTGTAAATTGTTCCGATGGACTTACCAACACGCTTGGCAATTTTCTCTGCGGAGATCCCCCAATTGATGAGCCGCTGATATGCCTCCCCTTCTTCTGAGGGAGCCAGACGTTTACCCTCATTGGTCAGCAAGGATACAAAGAGTGCTTCGGTTTGACTGATAGCCTTGCGCTCAACAATGCAAGGCACAAAAGCAATCTCCGCCCCTTCTTCAACGGCCAGCCGAACTGCACGAAGGCGGCGTTCACCGTCAACCAACTCAAATTGATTGTCCTGAGTGCGCTTGACGCGCAAAGGAACCAAAACGCCATTCTCAACAATAGAATCTTTAAGCTCTTGGTCGAGATCATCACCAAAGCTCGACCGGGGGTTCCAGCCATCTACGACTTTAATGTGTTCAGGGTCGATCTTGTAGATGTCAGTCCTGCCAACTACGCCCTCGTGCTTGATTGCCATGCTTTTACCCCTTTTTGTTTGTTTTGATTTTTATTAAAATTTTATTTTTGGTTGTTTTTGTTCGTTTCGTTAAGAAGCAGAATATCGAAATGTGGGCATCATGTCAAGAGCCAATTTTAACGAAATCTTCTGAAGTACACTTTTTCTATTTTATGGGGGCATTTTTTAAAACCACAAAAAAGACAAAAACATTAAACTAAGCAAAAGCGCGAATTGTGCGAATTGCCTTTAAAAAAGGGTTTAAAAAAATCGTAAGTTTGTATCAAAAACAGAAAAAAAGAATCTTTTCGAAAGCCAGAAAAAAAAGACTGGCAGGATCAGGTGACTGAAGGAATTTGACTTGTTTGCGAACCCAGGCAGGTTTGAGGTTTTGACATAAAATAGCACTTTTCCGTCAAAACCCAGGTTTTCTTGGCATTTTTTTAATATTGAAGATTGACAACTTTTATGCGCTTGGATAACGCTAAAGCGTAAACGAACTTAACAATATTAGGAGTTATATAGTGATGCACAGAAATGGTGACTTGGTGGGAACAAATGGTTTTTTTATAGAAAAAAAAGAATACCAAAAACTTGATAAGCGCAAATTATTCGATGAGTTTCAAGAAATGCGGCAAATTGGGTTTCAACATTATTTTCAAAATGCCACACACTTGAACGACAACGAAAAAGCCATACTATTTCATGTTAGCCATATATTTAATACCTCCGAAAAAAGCATGAAAATGTATATTTCTAATCATGTTGATTTTTTTAATTATGTACAAGTTTTATTTAATCTTGTTACATACGATCATATTAATGATTATATAAATTATCTAAAAAATCAAAAATTAACTATCAATACGATTAATTTCAAACTTGTAACTTTGAAGTCCTTCTATTCTTATATGGTTAATGTTAATTTGACGCAATACAACCCTGCTGCTGTTGTGCGAAAACTAAAAGGCGAGAAGCATAAATTTAGCAAGCGCGTTTTAAGCATTGACGAGCTTCAACATGTTTTATTGTATGCTCAACAACATATGTCTTTGCGAAACTATTTAATTGTTTTAATCTTTTATATTACTGGGGTTCGCCATACAGAATTGCAAAACCTTGTTTGGAAGGATTTTTTTAAAAACATAAAAGAAGAATGGCATATAAATATTATTGGAAAGGGAGGGAAAGAAAGAGATGTGTATGTACCAGATTTTGTAATGCAAATCATAATGACTTATCGGCACTTTGTTACAGGTGTCGCACCATTTCAACCTGCACCACTGTTAGCCGATATGCCTGTTTTTGCATCAAATACAAATTTAAAAGAGCCGTTGTCAGGCTCTACAATTTATCGAACAGTAAAAAAGGCGGGGGAAAAAGGGATAGGTAAAAAAATAAGCCCGCATTGGCTTAGACATAGTTTTGCTACACACGCAAGACTTCAAAATGCGACATTGGAACAAGTGAAGCAGCAACTTGGACATAGTAGTATTAATACAACTATGATTTATGAACATAGTGCCCACTTGAAAGAGCCAGCGGGGAAAAGTATTGAAAATATTGTACAACAAAAATAGCAATTTTTCATGTAAGTAGCTTATGCAGCTATTCAAATTAAAAACAAAAAACCTTTTTTATCGTCTCCACGCAAATGTGGTTGCCACCAATATCGTCCAGTATGTTTTCCAAATAAAGGTTTTTCATGTGTATAAATTTTAAAATGTCCAGCACACAGATGAGTTCGAGGCGAGTTTTGTTTTTGAGTGACTATTTGTTGTCTGTTTTTTGCGTTGGAACTTTTAGGCAGAACAACTTGTAAGGTTTTATAACTACATAAAGGTGTTTTGTTTTTTTTGATTCTCTTTTTGTTTAATTTCTCAGAAGGCTGATTGTCAATTGTTTCAATGTTTTTGCATGACAACAATAAGAGGCAGGCATTTAAATTTTTAATTTCTTGTGTTGCTTCGGTATATAAAACATCAAATTCTTCTTTGCTTTTAACACCACCATCAGACCATGAAATTATAATTTTTTCATTTAATTTTTGATGGTGATAATTTTCTTCTGTGTATTGATTGTAGTGTTTAACAATATTATTGATTTCATCCTCATCGCCAATATGTATATTCAGCGGATTGGTGATAAAAACATCTTGTTTAGGGTATGCTATAAAAAGTTCCATCTGAAGTGTTTTTGCTGAACCTTGAAACATATTTGATGCCCCAAGTTCTGTTAACAAAAGCCCAACGCGTTCACCATTTTCTTTGCAATAGTCAAACCAGCATACGGGATATGGTAATCGCACATCCTGTCCGTATTCCCCCTGAAATAAATCGTTCGTTCTCAAAGTTTGAGTGACTATATTTTCGATTTTTTCAAAATGATACTTTGGACAACTTTGCAAATGTGCAAGGCTTGAATCAAAAAAATCAACCTCAAACAAGTTTTCATCTTCATTTTTAAAAAAACTTTGAATACTTTCAATTGCTTTATGTGCGTACATACTTACACACCTTAACAAATCTTAAAGTCACAAGCAATTTGCAAATAAAACCTATAAAATCAATAGTGATTACGATGTTATGCATTTGTTCTTTTTTTTCTAGCATAAGGCTCAACATTAACTAAAAAATTCCCTTCCTTATCAATTATTTTACAGTTATGAGCTAACCAAAAAATTGAATTGTCCATATCTTGGTCTATATTTTCTTTAAAAATGTTATAACGCTTATCAATTGCACTATTTACAATGTTAGCCAGAATATCCAGCGTTTCATCATAATAAGTTTTCATTATAGCAAGACTAAAAACAGAAGGAAGCTGAAATACTTCAATAAAATCAGTTATTCTTGCCATAGGGATTTTGCTGCGCCCACTCTCAATCATAGAAAGAAAATTTTCATGCTGATAACCAAGCTCATCAGCAATTTCTTTATGTGTCTTTCCATTTGCGATCCGAGTTTTTTTGAGAATTAAACCAATAATTTTTTGACGATATAGTTTTTCCGCAATTGCTTTCTGTTCTGTTGTGAGACTTGTCATTTTGCACTCCTTTTCTTAGCTTAAATAAATAACAATTTATAGGCGTTATACCTTACCCTCAAGGCATTGAAGAAAATAAGTAAACACTTATAATACACAAGTCAACAAAAATTTTTCATCGTTTTTACGGCCTGGGAATATCAACACCAATATTTTCTTCTGGTGCTCGTGAGTGCAGGTCTGTTTTCATGTTGAACCGCACTTGTTGTAAAATTTGCCCTAATACATTTTTGCCGTATCGCAAATTTATATCGACACCCCAATATGTATCACCCCACCAGTTTCCTTCTACCAAATCTTTTTCATTTGTATCTAATAAAGACTTGGCGAATTTTGGATTTTGCAAAAACTTTTTTGTTGCTACATAGTGCATTGCTTTATTTTTACGTTCTTCCCAATGTTTATCAAGTTTAATAATCCAGCGTCCCATGTGTTTTGCTTGACGGGGAGTTTTTGCTTGAGCAATAAGTTTTTTTTCTTCAAAATCATTAGTTTTCATAGATTGAAAAAAGTGTTCAGCAGTAGGAAACACCAACCGGTTATGACGTATTGGAGAATATGCAAAATTTGAAAGGAAAAGATTTTCATTTGAAAAACTTGTAATGCCGTTAGGTTCATCTTTAAAATAATAGAGATATACATTTTTATATTTTTCTTTTAATGAATCAAGCCAAGGACTAATAATATCTGTAAAAATATTGTTTTTATTTGCCAATCCTCCACTGAGTTTTGATATATAAAATTGTTGTTTTGAGTTTTTAACAATCTTTTCTTCAAGCTGTTCTGCTTCAATAGCAAAATATTTTTGATATTCTTCTTTTGAAAAATAAGAACTTTTCTTGTTATTTGGTTCTTTTTTGGTCACAAAACCATACGTTTGTTTATGGTCACGCAGTTTTGCTCCACCGCCCTTGCCTTGCCGCAGTAAATTGTCACCATAAACAAATACAACTTCTGGATTGTCATTTAAAAAATTTTCTGTAATTGGGTGTAAAAAGTCTGAATAATAATTATTGTCCAAATCAAGATATGAAGTAATGTTTTTATAATCCACTTGAACCTCCTTATATTTCATTTATTTGTATCTGACAGTTCAATCAAATGCAACCATAGAAAAGCAATGCTATTTTTCAGATAACCATCTAAAATGACTGTCTATACAAAGTGGTCATTTTTTCTTGATCCTGATATGATTTTGACATATTATATAATATATCAAAACAAAGACGGAGGTTTGCAAGTATGGTTTCCTGTAAAATTAAGTATTTCGATGATTTAATGCCACGAATGAAACACACCAAAATTAGTGATTGGGTTGATGTCCGCGCCTCAAGCGTATTAAAAAATGACAAGCCCGTTAAGTGGGAGATAGACGATGATGGTAAAGAGTTTGTCTCTTATAATTTTTTCGATCATCTTTTAATTAAACTTGGCTTCGCCATGCAATTTCCTAGCATGTATGAAGCGCATGTGCTTCCTCGTTCCAGCTTGTTTAAAAACAAAGGGCTAATTTTGGTAAATGGGATGGGGATTATTGATCATAGTTATCGTGGAGACAATGACCAATGGCTTTTCCCTGCCCTGGCAATGCGCCCCGGCAAAATTTATAAACATGAACGAATCGGTCAATTCCGACTTATTCAACGTATGGAAAAATTGCAATTTCTTGAGGTGAATTTGTTCAACAGTGAAGACCGTGGCGGTTTAGGCAGTACAGGCACAGAGTGAAAAAAGAGGGGGGCAATATGTCTAAAATTATAGACTATGAACAAATTGATGATTATTTTTCAATTCGTGTTAGTGGAATTCCTGCAAAAGTGTTTGTGCGATCTCGTTCTATTGAAGCAGAAAAAACAATCGGTTTCACAGAAGAATTTTACGGCGAAACAGTTCTTGATTACACGATTTATGATCGAAATTTTTATCCTGCTTCTTGGCTCGAAAATAAATTAGAAGACTTTTACATTAAAAGAGACGTAGAAGAGCAAATCAACTTGGAAATTGATGAATATTTAGAGAATTTAAATAGGCCAATGTGTGCCTAGTTGACAAAAAAGCATAAAAAAATTAAAAAAAGTACAGATTTTCAAAAACAGAGTACCCCCCTTTGACGATTTGCCCAGGGGGGTACTCTGTCTCACAACACCACTTTAAACAACACAAAAGCAAGGTTTACACCTGCTCTTATCAGAGTTTCGGATGAGCCTTGGTAAATCTTTAGAGGCAGAAATGAAAAAAATAATTGGACGAAGGAAAATTTTTAAAAGGCAACAGCCCAAACAAATTTCAAAACTGAAAAAGATTATTGAACAACATTCTGTCACCCCACCACCGTCTGATAATCCAGAAGATGTTTTGTTTTGTGCGCTATCTCTGATTGACCCTGATTTGGAATCAGACCTGGAACGACATTTACTACGAGATATTTATTCAAATAATATTAAAAAATCTGCTGAAATGTTGATTTGTAACATTGAAAGTGACTACAAGCAGTAAATCAGCAACGAAAGTATTTACTGTAACAAATAAGCTAAATTATTTAATCATAAAAAAAGTCCGGCCTAAAAACCGGACTTTTTTTATGATTGTAAGGCTAAATTTTTTGAGCTTTCAGATTAAAGATTTATATTTATCATAACGCACCGTAAAACCCTGTCTCTTCAGGGCAGGGATATAAGGTGCTTTCTTGTGACTTTTTGAAAAAAGGCGCAAGAGACTATTTTTCTCTCTGCTGTTCTACGTATTGTCGGATGACTGATATGGGAGCACCTCCGCAAGACCCGGCAAAATAGCTTGGACTCCAGAGCTTGCCTTTCCAGTACTTCTTTTCCAGCTCAGGGTGTTTTTTCTTGAGCAGGCGGCTAGAGACCCCTTTGAGGCTATTGACCAGTTTGGATACCGGAACCTTGGGAGGATAATGTACGAGCAAATGCACATGGTCCTCTTCGCCATTTGCCTCAACAAGCTCGGCCTCAAAGTCCCGGCACACATCCTCGAAAATCTTCCCAAGACTCTCTAAGGCATCCAGGGTCAATACTCCATGTCGGTACTTTGTCACAAAGACCAAATGGACATGGAGATTAAAAACACAATGTCTTCCAGTTCTTAATGTGCTTGACGTTTCCATAGACCAAGAGTATGATGGAAACCATGATCATACGCAAGGGCTATAGATTCAGACTCAAGCTCCGAGATGGAGATGAAAAACAGTTTGCTCAATTTGCTGGCTGTTGTCGTTTTGTTTGGAATAAAGCCCTTGTGGTTCAGGATGAACTTTTTCAAAATAAAAATACAAAACTTTTACCTAAAACAAAACTTCTCAATTTGCTTCCTGGTTGGAAACAGGAACATAGCTTCCTGCAACAATCCCATTCCCAAATTCTGCAACAAGGTCTTATTGACTTAGATCGGGCTTACCAGGCGTTTTTTCGTAGATTAAAAAACGGTGAAGATCCCGGTTATCCCCGATACAAAAAGAAATTTGTGCATGACTCCTTCCGATTCCCCCAAGGGTTTCGGGTGAAAAATAGGCACATCTATCTTCCCAAACTTGGTTGGTTTCGGTTCTATAAAAGCCGGGAGATAGAGGGAATTCCCAAAAACGTGACTGTTTCCAGGGATGGTAAGAACTGGTATATATCCGTTCAAGTAGAACGGGAAATCTCCGATCCTTATCCTATGCAAAAACCAAGCATAGGGTTGGATATGGGGGTTTCCCGTTTTTATACTTGCTCGGATGGTTCTTTTGCTAAGCCGCTTAACGCTTTTAAAAAATTGGAGGGAAAACTAAGCCGGGAACAGCGAAAACTTGCCCATAAGAAGAAGTTTTCAAAGAACTGGAAAAAACAAAAAGCGAAAGTGGGCAATGTTCATCGCAAAATTAGAAATAGCCGCCTGGACTATTTACATAAAGCATCTACGGCATTGAGTAGGGACTTTGCTGTAGTGTATGTAGAAAATTTGCAAGTAAAGGGTATGTCCGGGTCTGCAAAAGGAACCAGGAAAAAGCCTGGAAAAAATGTAAAGGCAAAGTCCGGGCTGAATAAATCAATTTTGGATCAGGGTTGGAGTGAATTTTTGCGTCAGCTTGATTACAAGCTGAAATGGCGTGGCGGGGAATTGATAAAAATACCCCCGCACTATACGTCACAAACCTGTTCCGAGTGTGGTCATGTGTTAAAGACGAACCGGAAATCGCAGAGCCGGTTCGTGTGCGAAGCCTGCGGCCTTGAGATGAATGCGGATTACAACGCCGCACGAAACATTAGAACCCTCGGACAGAGGGGGATGGCCTGTGGATCGAACCGCATAAGTGGTCGGAAGCAGGAACCTCCGGGAAATGGCGACAGAGTACCGTCCCTGGCTGTATAGTTAGGAATCCCCTTCCTTCAGGGAGGGGAGGATGTCAATTCTTTTTTCTATTTTAAAAACAGGAGGCATTTAGCATCCTGTTTTTTAGATTACGTTTGCAATCCCACCAGAAATAGAAGAAAGAATTTTTTCTTTGCTTTTTTTCCATTTAAATCCAGACTGTTTTGCTGTTACAGCAACTTTTGTAGCATATTTCTTGTAATTAGACTGTTCTGTATATTTTTGTTTTTCTGTTGAAGCTGTGCCTTGTTCAACTTGAGTTTTAGTTGCAGTTTTAATGATCTGCTCTGTTCTTTCCATAACCTGGATGTTGCTAATAAAATCAATTCTATTGAGCTTAACCATGCTATTGGCGGTTAAATCCAATATAGTTCCACCAACCGCACCTGCCGCCGCTCCTACTAATATAGCCGGATTTCCTTCTTGCATTGCTCCAGCCGCACCACCTGCAATCGCTCCTCCAACTGTTTCCTTAGTCCCGCCTCCATACATTTCGTATGCAGATTTATTCAATCGTTTTGCTTGAACATGAGCGCGGAGAATAAAATCTGCATTTTTTAAAGATATAATTTTATACCCATTGGACTTAATTTTATTTTCAATACGGGCTTGAAGTTCATTTTGGATCTCCAACCCGGTTGATTTTCGAATTTGAACAGCCACACTGTCATCAGGTTCAATGTTTAAAAATAAAGGGCTCATTGTATGCTGGCTTACTTGCAAATCTTTGTAGGTCATTTTGGTTCGTATTGCCGAACAACCAATCAAAGAAATGATAAGCAAACATGCAGTCAAAAGTTTAAAAAAAGTTTGAATCTTCTTCATTTAAAATCTCCCTTGCAAAGTTTTTAGTTGACCACCATTTCAGCTTTGGATATGTTACATAAAATAACCATGAAACACAAGAGGGTTTCTTATTATGTTCAAAAAAATGATTTTTTTAGTGACACTGACTGTTTTTTGTTTTGCGGGTACTGGGTCTGCATTTATGGCTAAAGTTGAACGAATTGTTGATGGAGACACACTTGTAGTTACAAACATAGATAAAGGCTCACCAAAAGAAGGCGAAAAAATAAAATTGCGTCTTTATGGGGTGGATGCCCCCGAAACAGATCAGCCTTATGGTGATTATGCTACACAACTTCTTAAAAATAGACTCCAAAATAAGAAAGTTAAAATAGTTGCATATGGAAATGATTTTTATGGCCGCACTATTGCTTCTGTCTATGCAAAGCATAAGGCAAATGCAAATTTACATATAAATGAATCTTTAATAGTTTGGGGGGGTGCATGGATATACGATAAGTATTGCAAAAAAACTTTTTGTGATCTTTGGCAAGATTATCAAAAAGAAGCAAGATTTGAAAAAATTGGATTGTGGGAACAAAAAAAACCTGTTGAACCGTGGAACTGGAGAAAGTAGGAGAAAAAATGAGCTTTAAAAAATATGCTATTTGTTTTTTGATTTTAATTGTAGGGATTACATTCATAAGTGCAAAATTTTATGCTGATGGACAATTAAAGAAAAAGCTAGATCAATGTATTGCAGATAATCCACTGCCAGCAACTTACGAATCAGCAAGTGTGACATGGTTTGGCTTCAAACCTTTTGTGAAGGGGGTAAAATTTTCTCTGCCAAACCTAAAGCAACCTGTGACCATCAACAAAGTATATTTTCCTGATTATGACACTGAACATGAAATCCCGCATTATATGACAGTGGATATTAGAGGACTTGTTGCACCTCGAAATAATTTTTTTAAAAACCTTGGCTATAAAGACGATAATTTAAATGTTAATGCATATATTAACTATAAATACGACTCAAAGAAAATGCGCTTTGACCTTAATACTTTAAGGTGGACCGCAGAAAATGTTGCTCAAATAGAAAGCAATTTTCATTTTTCAAATATAAAATTGAACAACTCATTAATATTCAGTTATCCAAACATTCAAATTGAACAAGCCACAATGAAGATTGTAGATGATACTTTAATGGATCAGGTTATGACACATAATGCGAAGATTAAAGGAAAAACAAAAGAACAGTTTGTAAAGAACACTTTGAATCGTTTAGAGTATATGAAATCACAAGCAAAGTCAAAGTGGATGAAAGATTCTTTTGACGAATTGGCAAAGTTTTATAAAAATCCTCAATCACTTACAATTCAAATTAATCCAGACAAGCCCGTAACTATTCGTGAATTAAATAGTGAGCCAAACAATATTAAAAAAGCTAAACTATTAAACCTTCAGATTAAATCATAGTTTTTACTTTATACACTTCACAAAAAAGGGGGAAAGCAATTATGCCTTCCCCCTTTTTTGTTTTTATATTAAAAAAACTATCTTGGACTTAAACTTTCTTTTCGAGCATGAATTTCATTATCTAATGTTTCCAAGATTTTTTTATCTGTTTCATCAAAATGTGCCCCCCTAACTTCAAAAAACTCATATTCTTCTTTGTCAAAATCATTAGGTATTTTTTCTTGATATTTTTTCATTGATTCAAAATCTTGTTTAACCATATCTTGTAAGGCTTCCAAAATATGGTCTTCATCAGGAATTGCACATATAATACTTTGGACAAATTTTTCTGCAAGTTCTTGATTACGCGAAGATTTTCTATTGTCATCGAAAACAAATGTGTAATAATCAGTCAAAACATTTGTTAATCCATTAACAATAATTTCATTTTGAGTGTTTGAATCTATATTTGAAATTGATTGTATATCTTGAAAAAGATCAATGATTTGTTCTTTAACTTGATCTTGCTTGTCTTCATTAAAGTTATCCTTAGAAATATCAAAACATTTAGAATAAATACGATGTGACTGGTATCTGACAACTTCATCTTCATCAATTTCATTTGGATGTACGCTCATTGCACTTGCAGCATCAATAATATGTTTATCATATGGGCCTTCTAATTTTGTTCGGTTATATCTATACACCGGGTTGTCCGAATACCCTCCTGCTACATAACTTACTTCTTTATCTTCACCTGATTTTTTTCTGGCTTCATCAAATGAAGAAGCACTTATCGTATCTCTGATGCCTCTAAACTTACTCATTCCATCATATTCAATAAAAGCGTAAACATTTTTTTCAGACATATATAACTCCTGTGTTACATTGAAGGTGAAATGTGGTTTTCTTCATTGTCTTTATTTTGAATTTCTTCAATCATGTCTTTTACTTTTTGTAGTTCTTCTTGTGAGTGTGGTGTTCCGGTTTCATTTAATTCTACATACCAATTTAAAACATCTTCTTTGTTTTTAAGATTGTTTATATAAAAACGCACTACAAGTAAAAGTGGAAAATTGTCTTTAAAATCTTGATAATATGTATTAAAGGCACAAATTTCGTTATTAAAAAATTGCTGGAGAGCTGTTATTCTTTGTAGTCCATCAACGCATACCATTTGTCCATTAAAGTCGCCCATCCATCCAGGATGATTGAAATAAAAGTCAGTTCCGGCTTTCCCGCCTCGTAATAAAAATTCTATATATTTTTCTTGCTGCTCCTTTGTCCAGACGTGCCCTCTTTGGAAGTCGGGAACCATTTCCAGACCATATTCTTCTTTGTATCTTTTTAAAGTATCAAGAATATATTTTACTGGTTGATCAACCCCATACATATTTTGAGCACTGTAAAGGGGTTTTATGTCAGCAAATTTCATTGTCATTCCTTTTTTGATCAAATTACTTAGAGAGATTTTGTGGAAGGCTCCAGGACATTTTCACTGAAATCACCATAAACACCTTGAAGAACATTCTCGCAAAAATGAGCTATTTTATGAGATTGTTCTTCGTTGAAAAATTCTTGTGAAATACTATTTTTGATTTTCAGCAATGTTGATTCTAGCATTGCTTTTTGTAAGGACACTTCAGATGTGGCCATATCATTTTTCGGCAAAAATTTATAATCAAGACCTTCTTGGGCAATACTTAAAATTGCTTCAAGTTCTTCATTTGAGTTTTTATTGTTAAGACTTATAAATTCAACCACTTGTTCAAGAGCTTGTATGTATTGCCTATTAAGATAGACATTTTGTTCATGTATCTTATGCCTAATGTCATTTAAGTCTTTATTGTTGCCAAAAATTTCTATAGCCCCTGCTGAATCTCTAAAGATTTCAGCCGGAACATATCTGGAGCTATACCAAAACATAACATTAGCATCTTTGTGCTCGACTATAAAGCCACCGTATAATTCTTGAACTCTTTTTGCAGTTTCAAAATTTAGCATTTGGATACGAGTTTTGGTTTCAGTGAGCAAACTAATCATGTTCCGAAAATGTTTTAATTGTTCATGCATAGTGATCCTTTTTGCTAAACTTGTTTTAGCCCTATCGATACTTTATCTGGGGCCACATTCTAAATTATAATAATCTTTAATGTGGTCTACCACTTCTTGTGCAAGACTTTCAATTTCCTTTTCTAGTCGTTCGTCTAATTTATAAATTGAATTTGCCTTTATATTTAAAATTTTTTCTGCATATTCTTGGCTATCAAATTTTCTATTTAATATTCTATCTAAAAAATTTCTTGATAGAACATCATGGGCATATTCATGAAAATAGTCGTCATGGTCGCCATTATCAATAAAAAGTTCCGCTTCTTGCTTAACCAAATCAGGCAAAACCTCTTCAAGATACGATTCAATTTGTTCAAAATAAATTTTTTGAATTTTATTTACGACATTTTCTTGCGTTAATACATTGGAACTCATACAAACATCCTTGTTAATAATTTTTAATCGCTATTAAAACAAATATAAATAATCCACTAAAAAAAACTAATGATCACATCGAAGGGGAAAACTTTTTATGGATACTACCACAAAATGGACAACGCGACTCTCTTGGTGGGTTTCCTCCATAAAGTCGGGGAATCATTTTTTTCCCACAGGTAACACAAACGACTCTTTCATCTGTTGCATCATTACCTTTTTCTTTTATTTGAACACTTATAGCTTTTGGCCCTTTAGTCGCTTCTGTATGTTCAAATTCGACAATAGTGCCATTGGTAGGCAAATCTGTCCCATTTATATCTCGAACGCCAAAAAAACGATCAATGCCATCATCCCCTACAATAAACCCAAACCCTTTTTCTTTAGAAAACCATTTAACTTTGCCTTCCATTTTTAATCCTTTACCATGAGAAAAATTGAAAAATTATCGTGGAGAAACTTCATCTTCTTGGAAAAAATATTCATTTATATCTATTAAAGAAAATTCATCAGCTATATCTTTATTTATGTCAGGATAGTCATATTCTGCACCATTATAAAATTTATATCCAAAACCCATTCCAGGTTCAACTGCCTCTGCATCAATACATTCAATGCCAAAATCATTCTTGTACGAGATAAGATGTTTATATATTTCTGAAGGCGGCCCCCAGGGAGTATCAAACTCTAACGACAAAGAGTTTTCATTTATCATACCGGAATTTACATGAGGTTCCCACTTAACACCCCAGGCATTAATTTTAAGCAAATTTTCATTGAGTCCCGTGGTGTCATATTCATCTAAATTGACAGGTATAATTTTGCTAAATTTCCATATAAAATCTACAGGTGGGCCTGTTACATTATCTTTTGCTTCTTTATTTAAGTAATTGTCTACAAACTTATTTAAAGAAACACTGTCATTAAACTTAATTTCACATACATTAGAGCACCAGTTAGGCATGATACATCCCTATTTTACTATTTAATTGTTAATATTTACGAAACGCTTAAAAACTCTATATGCCGTGAGAAATATCTAAGTTTTCTCTTTCGTTAAAAATTTGAAAGAGTTCATACCCATTCAAATTTTTAATGTTTGTTAATTTATTAACTGTGTGCTTAACAACATCTCGTTCTTTATATAAATTATCAACAAAATCATTTATTTCATGTTCTGTCACCATATTTTTATCTGCAAAGACTTCGACTATTACACCATCTTCTATAAGTTCTTCATCACAAAAAAGATGTTTTCCATTACTATTTTTATCTATACACTCCACAATAAAGGTGCCAAATATATTTTCTTGTATTTCAGATGCTTCAAGAATAGTATCACATGGGATATAAAATTCCTTTTCATCATTATAAACCCAAAAAAATTATGCTGTAACTTTCTTGTCTTGAGAAACCTGTTTGCGGTAATACTTTGGAACTCATAAAAATATTCTTGTTAATTAATTAAACCTTATTGCAACATAAATAAATATTGCAATAAGGTTTAAATTAGTTTTTGCCCACTCCCATTTTATGAGCCACAGTTAACCCATCATAAGTAGTCAATTTCAATATTTCAGGATCATCGAATTTATAATCATTTTGAGCCATCATATGAGCTACGGTTATACCATAATAGTTATCAGCCAATTTCAATATTTCAGGGTCATCAAATTTATAACCAGCCCAAGCCAATTCATGTGCTACAGTCCATCCGTGAAGCCGTTGATTGTTAGCTAGCTTTAAAAACTTTGTTTTCCATTCATCGGGTATAGCGTCATATCCATAATCAAGAATAAATTGTATTGCATCATTATAATTTGATACATTAAATTTATTTTTCAGCTCAGACTCCATAATAATGCCCTTTTTGTTTTTAAGAAGACTACATACCAGGAGAATCATCTAAATTGTCTTCTTCATTGTCGGTTGTGTTTTGAGTTTGATTATCTTTTAACCTCGTTTCCCAAAAAGGCTCATAGCCAAACGGAATTTCAATATATCTTTTGCCATCTGTTCCGTTAAAATGTTGAATGTTTTGTGGATAACCATCATTTTTCAATCTGTGTTGACCAATGATTTTTTGTGTTTCAGTAGTATTTTCGACATACAAATCTGATTCATGAAAATCAATCTCAACACCAGTTTCAACCAATTTTTGATATAACGATTTATTACTCATACCTACCTCATTTTTTTATTAATTAAACTTGCATACCATTTATTTTTCTAATTCATCTAAGCAAGAGTACACATCAATAAAAGTGAAAAGTTTAGCCATTTTTTTATTTATAGCAGAATAATTATATTCTGCACCATCATAAAATTTAACCCCAAAATTCGCTCTTGGCTCTATTGCTTCAGCTATAACATGGCCAATTCCAAAATCTTCTTTGTGTGACATTAAATGTCTATACATTTCAAGAGGTGGCCCACCAGGGGTTTTGAATTGCAATGACAAAAGGCTTGAAGATGTTCTATAAAGTTCTATTTTTGGTTCCCACTTAACCCCCCAAGCGTTGATTCTTTTTGTATCCTCATCAATTCCTATGGAATCGTTTCCATCTGTTTTAACAGGTAAAATTTTACTAAATTTCCATATAGAATTTTTAGGATTTCCCAATTTATTCCCATCTACATCTTCGCTTAAATAGTTTTCCATAAATTCTAACATAAACACACCATCACCAAACTCAATCTTACACACATTAAAGCACCAGTCAGACATAACAATTCTCCTTTTTGTTATCGTGGCCCAAAATCATCGTCTTCATCATCGTAAAAATCATAATCTTCTTCTCGTGGAATCCGTACATCTTCGCCTTTTACATGAAACCCCATTTGTTTAAAATCTTTTTTGAGCTTTCCCTTTTTCATAGGGAACCCATGTTCTTTAAGCACCCGGCCTACAGTATAGAGAGGAACAAACTCTCCACAAGTATGTCTACGCAATAAATCTAAAGCACGAAAAGCCAAATCTTCAATGTTTGACGATGAAAATTCTTTGAATTGAATATTGCGCTTGCTTAATTGTCTCGGATATTTTTGACTAACACGCATTGGGTCTGCGACAATGCAAATTTGGGCATCAGGAAACATAGTTTTAAAATGTACTGCTGTATCCCCAAAATCATAATCATTGGAAACAAGGTAAAAATTCTTAATTCCTTGATAATAAAAGTTGACCATCTCCATTCCAACAACACGGTCAACAGATTCTTTGCCAATTCGGGGAGTTTGTACTACATCGAAATCTAGGCAGGATTGATCTAAAGCGTTAGCGCGGAGCGTGACACTTGTATAAAATTTGCGGATTGCATTTTGGCAGTAATCATCATTAAATGTAAGCATATTTAACCTACTTACATTTTCGCCATCTACAAGAACTGCTGTGTCTAAATTTGGCATATGACACCCTTGTTTTTAATCGAAAGCCAATCCATTTATGTCACTTCCAATGTGCTTTTTTAACACATTATCTTCTTCCCAAACAATGAGCGGCGTTCCAAGTTTGTCTCCGAGAACCTTAAAAAAGAGAATTGTATTTTTGTCAACTCGTTGAAAGTGATCTGCTGTTATATTTTCAATTTTTTGTCTAATTTGATTTTTACGATTACGATTTGCAATATGGAAATATTTTTCCATATTGTTAAGGGCAAGCATAGAAGACGCTAAAATTTCAGATTTTTTGTCTAAAATAGCTATTGGTATCCATTTAATTTGTGTTTTGCTTTTGATGTACTTAGCTCTTTTTTGTTTTGTGTTATAATATGCGCGTTCACAAAATTTACAAACTGGATCAAAAAACACATAAAAAGTTGCTTTAGGGTTTGAAATTTTAAACTGGTCAATCGAAAAAGATTTTTGAATAGCTTTTATATTATTTTTTGGAATATCGAATGTTTGTTTGTTTTTACTTTTTTGAATGTCTTTTTTCGTAGCTTTTTTTAAATTAGGATTAAGACTTTTTCCTTTTTGTATTGCATTTCCAAGTATCAGCATGTCAGTACTCTTGGGAATCCAACCTATAATATTTTTACCGTTTGAATTTACTCCCTCCAAAACTACTCCAATTACATCATCATATTCATGCCAAGCGGCGACTTTTGCTTTACCTTGAGAGGCTTGGTTAACAATATTATATACTTTTTTTTCTAATAATTGTTCAGGATTACACCAACCAAAGTCAGATAAACACAAAAACAAGAAAACACAAAGTGCAATACGTTTCATGTTTAAATCGCCATACGTTTTAAAGATTTAATCACAAAGGAAAAATTTTCTTCATTAAGATAATCTTCGTAAAGATCATTGTTTCGAATGAGCCAACGGATATTATCTTTACTTAACAAGTCTTTTTTTGATTCAGGGATAGAGGTTACAGAATGAAGGTGATGAGCAATAATTTCAAACACAGATGAACTGCCTGTTTCGTTTTGATGCTGTCCCATAATTTACCCTTTTAAAATTTACGTTCAATCCAATATCTTTTGTCTTTATCAAAAAAAGAAAACACCCACACAAATTGCGGGCAAAGTTCAGCGGCAGTTTTAATTTTAACTATTGAATCATCAGTTGGTGGTTTTCCCTTAACATCTATAGCCTTACAACAATTTGGAAGAAGGACGAAATAATCAATCGTGTACCAACAATTTTTAGCAAGACGAATCTTAAAGCGATTGAAAAAATATTCTACTATTTCCCCTGCCTGTTTTAAGGGAATTAACACATCTCTTTCGTATTTTTTTTCAGTATTATTTTGAATTTCTGGATTATTTGGATTTACTTCGAAGTTAGAAATTTCGCTTCCCTGGGTGAGCCCAAGGTTTTTTAAATTTTTCGATTTGTTTTTTTTAAAAATTTCCTTATATTCTGCGGCAGTTATGACTTGACTCACCCCCACCCTCCTTTATTGTGTTGTTTTGATATTTTATATAGAATACCAAAGCACGACTTGTCAAGAACCACTTCTCTTTCTGGCATTTTTGATTTGGCTTGACCTGAAAATGCAAATAAGATACTATATATAAAGAAATTAACGCAATTTTATTGAACAAAACAAGAGGAAATCTATGAGCAATTACGAAGCTGACAGTATTCAAGTTTTAGAGGGGTTGACTGCCGTTCGAAAACGTCCTGCTATGTATATTGGTTCAACTGACGAGCGCGGCCTTCACCATCTAGTCTATGAAGTTGTGGACAACTCAATTGATGAGGCTATGGCAGGATATTGTGACACTATCAATGTCACAATTCGTATGGATAATACAATCATCATTTCTGATAACGGCAGAGGAATACCTGTAAATCTTCATGCAAAAACAGGCAAGCCCGCGCTTGAGGTTGTTATGACTGTTCTTCATGCAGGTGGAAAATTTGATAACGACAGTTATAAAGTTTCAGGCGGGCTACATGGTGTTGGGGTATCTTGCGTAAATGCCCTCTCAGAATACTTAGAGGTTTTAGTTTATCGTGATGGAAGAAAATATAGGCAAACCTATTCTAAAGGCATTCCCAATTCTTCAATTGAAGACCTTGGTGAAATTTCTGATCCACAAAAAACCGGTACTGTGATTCAATTTCGGCCGGATGAGACAATTTTTGAAACTATAGATTTTGATTTCGCAACGCTTCACAATAGGCTTTCTGAGCTTTCCCATTTAAATAGTGGGCTTACAATAAACATTTCAGATGAAAAAAGCGGAGAAAAGGCAACCCTGTTTTCTGAGCATGGCCTTTTGTCTTATTTAGAAGAACTAAAAGGTGAAAACACTGTCATTTCTTCACCTGTATTTGATTGTATAACAACTGAAACTGGTGAGATTATAGAATTTGCAATTCAATACATTGAAACTCATAACGAAAAAGTCATGAGTTTTGCAAACAATATTCGAACGAAAGAGGGTGGCTCTCACCTGTCAGGTTTCAGAAATGCACTTACAAAATCAATCAATTCTTATGCGGTGAAGTCTGACTATAAAGGTAAGGAAAAAATCACTGGTGAAGATGCGCGAGAAGGATTGCTTGCAATTATCAATGTTAAATTGCCAGACCCGCAATTTGAAGGTCAGACAAAAACGAAACTTGGCAACTCAGAAATTTTTGGATTGGTATCCTCTACAGTAAATGCGGCGATAACGTATTTTTTAGATCAAAACCCAAAAGTTGCCAAAAAAATTCTTGATAAAGCCGCACAAGCGGCACAGGCCAGGGAAGCCGCACGGAAGGCCAAAACTTTGGTTAGACGGAAAAATAGCCTCACAGAAACATCTTTGCCCGGAAAACTGGCTGATTGTCAGTCCAAAAATCCTTCTGAATCTGAACTGTATATTGTTGAAGGTGATTCTGCGGGGGGGTCAGCCAAACAAGGGCGCGATCCACGCACACAGGCGATTTTACCACTACGAGGCAAAGTGCTTAATGTTGAAAAAGCACCCCTGAATAAGATGCTTGAAAACAAAGAAATTCAATCCCTGATTACTGCAATGGGCTTGGGAATTTCTGATTCGGAAAATTCAATTGATATTCAAAAAGCACGGTATCATAAAATATTTTTAATGACTGATGCTGATGTAGACGGTTCCCACATTCGCACTTTGCTTCTCACTTTCTTTTTCAGGAATTACCCTGAAATCATTAAAAGTGGTTATTTATACATTGCTCAACCACCACTTTATAAGATTCAACAAAATAAACAAAGCAAATATATTATGAATGATGAAGATATGAACAAATATCTTCTTGATTCTGCCGGCTCACATATAACCATTCAATGCCCTGGGCACTCGGTTTTAAGTAAGGATGAAAACAAAGAAGTTTTAGGCAATCTGAATTTATTGAAAAAATTCACCTTTAAAGCTCATCGGTTAGGCATTGAAAGATCATTTTTTAAAACAATCTTGGGTTTTTCGCTCAACACTGATGCGTCAATGCCTTATAGGATTAAGGCACAAGATTTTGGAAATCCAGATTTTTTTGACGCGTTTAAAAAATATTTGCTGAATAAAAACTATGAAAGCATTGAAATTGAAGAAGAGTCGGATGAATCACTAGATGTTCATCGTTATAAATTAACGATCACCGATTCAAATAGTAAGGTTTTCGTTATCTATAGCGACTTTTTTAATTCTCAAGTTTACAAACAGGCTTTTGAAATTTATTTGCAAACACATTTAATTTGTATGTTTGATGAACATAGTTGGTTTGCATTGACATATAAAAACCAAACTATTGAAGTTGCTGACCCATTTCAAATTTTTGATAAAGCTATTGAGATTATTTCTTCAAATATGAACTATCAGCGGTACAAAGGTTTGGGGGAAATGAACCCTGAACAACTTTGGGAAACAACAATGAACCCTGAAAACCGCAAATTAGCCAGAGTGACCATTAAAGATGCTGAAAAAGCAGATGAAGCATTTGTGCGTCTGATGGGTGATAAGGTTGAACAAAGACGAAATTTTATCGTCAAACACTCTTTGGAAGTTGACAATCTTGATATTTAACAAACAAATCCATTTAATATAAGAGGTAAAAATGACTGAAATTACTCAAGAGCCAAATTTTGCAGAAGACATTAATATTGTAGAAGAATTAGAAAAATCTTATCTTGAATATTCTTTAAGTGTCATTATTGGTCGTGCAATTCCTGATGTTCGAGATGGGCTAAAACCAGTTCATAGACGAATCCTATATGCTATGCACGAATTGGGGACTACCCATAATCGGGCTTATAAAAAATCTGCCCGTATTGTGGGTGATGTAATCGGCAAATATCATCCGCATGGCGACTCGTCAGTCTATGAAGCTCTTGTTCGTCTGGCTCAAGATTTTAGTATGCGCGAACCTCTTGTGGACGGGCAAGGAAACTTTGGTTCTATTGATGGAGATAACGCGGCGGCAATGCGTTATACTGAAGCTAGGATGAGCAAACTATCTAGCTTTTTTCTAGCTGATATTGAAAAACAAACAGTAAATTTCAGAGACAACTATGACAATTCTTTAGAAGAACCTGTTGTCTTGCCAAGCCGTATCCCCAATTTGCTTTTAAATGGGACTTCTGGTGTTGCTGTTGGCATGGCTACAGAAATTCCCTCCCACAACCTTCATGAGTTAATAGCAGGACTGATTTGTTTGCTGGATAATCCAAAAGCCTCAATAAATGAGCTAATGGAACACATAAAAGGGCCGGACTACCCTACTGGTTGTCAAGTATATGGAGATTTCAAGTCAGTATATGAAACTGGCAATGGTCGAATCTTTATTAAAGGTGTTGTTGATGTAGAGAATTACAAAAATAAAGAACGAATTGTTATCAAAGAAATTCCTTTTTCAGTCAAAAAAGAAGCTCTTGTTGAAAAAATTGCGAAACTGGTTTCAGATGGGAAAATCGAAGGCATAAAAGACCTTAGAGATGAATCTGATAGAAATGGGATTCGCATCGCTATTGATCTGAAAAAAGACGCATATTCTGAAACAATTATTTCTAAGCTCTACAAATATACAAATCTTAAAATGTCTAAAACTGCAAATATGGTTGCAGTTCACCAAGGACAACCTCAAAATTTGAATTTGAAACAAATTATGAGTGCTTTCTTGGGCCACCGAAAAGAGATTGTAACTCGTAGAACAAAGTATGACTTAAATAAAGCGGAAAGACGCCTCCATATCTTGGAAGGCTTATTGATTGCTCTACGAAATATTGATGAGGTTGTCAGAATCATTAAGCAGTCTGACAATGTACAAACAGCAAAAGAAACTCTTATTGATGCTTTTGATTTTTCAGAACGACAAGCAAAAGCAATTTTAGAAATGCGCCTTCAAAATTTAACAAACATGGAATCTTCTAAAATTATTGAAGAACATACAAGTTTGGTAGAAAAAATAGCATGGTATAAAGACATTTTAAACAATGAAGAAACTTTGCGATATGTAATAAAAGAAGAACTAAGTGAAATCAACACAACATTTAATATGCCAAGAAAATCAGAAATTATTTCTCCTGATAATGATGATGAAATTTCTAATAATGATAAAGAGTTGTACCCCGATGAAGATGTTATTCTCACTTATTCTAAAAAAGGGTACATGAAACGAGTTAAGTTGAGTGAATTTAGGAGTCAATCAAAAGGTGGCAAGGGCGTTAAAAATTCAAATTCAAATGAAGATGCAATTACGCATGTTGCAACAGCAACGAATCACAAAATGCTATTAGCCTTTACCACATTAGGGCGTGTTTATCGAAAGAATGTTTTTGAAGTTCCACAGGGAAGCAGAACGGCAAGGGGAGTTCATGTAGCCAACATTTTTGAGTTTCAAAACAATGAACAATTGGCTACTTTTCTTATTGTTGACCCTGAACAAGTAGAAAATGAATATTGCTTGTTTGCTACAAAAAATGGTCGAATCATGAAAGTGTCCTTGGAAAAATTTACAAAAACCAGGGCTACAGGCAAAAATGCCATTAGGCTAAATAAAGATGATTATATCATTTCAGTTATTAATGTTAAAGATCAAGATGATTTCATGCTAATCACACGGAATGGATTAAGTTCACGTTGTGCAGTTGATTCAATTAGAACACAAGCAAATGTAGGTTCGGGTGTAAGAGGAATAAAGTTAAGAGATGAGGATTTTGTGATAGCAAGCACGGCAATTAAGGATTCATCTGCTATTCTTTTCACTGTTACAAGTAAAGGTTTTGGAAAAAAGACACCAATTGATGAATACAAAGCACAAGCCCGAGGGGGCTTTGGGAAAAAAGCTATGGTTTTAAATGACAAAACCGGACTTGTTGTTAATGCCCATATTATAAACAATGGCGAAGAAGCTCTACTTACAACAGTAAAAGGGCAAACGATCAGATTTGGGACAGATCAGGTGCGTGAGACTGGCCGGGTGACAAAAGGAGTTAAAATTGTCACCCTGGATACTGACGACAAGGTGCTAAACCTTGACCTGATTAAAGACTAGCGGTAAAACCTGTTTTTCCAGGCACTTAAAAGCAAGGGGGGATTTCCCCTTGCTTTTGTGTTTAAAAAAATTATATTTTGTTTAAACACAAAAAAAAGGAGAACAACAAAAAAAATGGAAAGTATAACAAACAAAGGGGCAGAGATGACAAGCAGTATAAAAGATTTGAGTGTAACCCTGGGAAGTCTGTTGGGCGAATTTTTAGAAGATGGGAATCGAATTATAATTGAACCCAAAAATCAAGGTGGTTTTACTATTCATTGTGAAGCCAATATTGAAAAAAACACTTTTACCCAAACAAATGATAATATTGCGGAACTAAAAGAAGTTACAAAGAAAAAAACTTCAACTTTTGGTTTAAATGGCGATTATGAGGATTCACTGCATGATGATGAAGATGAATGGCTCGAAGATGTTTTAGAAGAAGAAAATGAAAGCGAAGATGAGAATGAATTTGAAAACAATTCTGATTTGTCTTCAACAAAATCAGACTCATCTGATGATGAAGTTAAGTCTAAGCCTTTAAGTAAAAGTGATACCCCTGAATGTAGAGTTGTCAAAAGAGCTGATTTTCAACCTGAAAAAATAAATCATGATTCTGAAAATGACCTTTATAATTCCACTTTTGAACTTCAGTTTTACAAATGCAATAATGGCAATGATTTAAATAAAGAAAACGACACAATTGCTTATATTGGGAAAAAGGTTGCCTTCCCATCTTTCTTTGACTTACAGCAAGGCTTGAAGCCCAAGCCAGGAGAAACTTGGGAAGTTTCAATCGCCGGAGAAAATCCCTCTAAGACTGTCTTTTTTTTGAATTTGCATCATAAAATTTCATAACCCTCCCTTACCTCCCCCCATGAAAAAAGGGATTTCAGATATTCTGAAATCCCTTTTTTTTGTATGCAATAATTCTTTATTGTTATTGAAGAGAATGAAAATGTGCTATGTTTTTTAAATTTTTTACGGATAATAATATCGTAATAGCATCTATATTAACGGACGTTCAGGGTGTTTTATAGTTTACATTCTCAACCTTGAATCAAGATCATTTTCAATATACTTGGTCTTGTAAACATTAGACACATTTTCAATTTCTATTTCAGTTTTAAGAGTATTGTAAATTGAATTTAATATATCTTTCTTTATTTTACTATTTTGATAATCTCCAGAAGTCCATAAATTATCTACTAAATCCATCATTTCTTCTTTTTTGTTAAACTCATCGTGTCCGATAAACTCTAGCTCTTGTCCGTCTCCAACAAAACCTTTTAGTGCAACAAGAGTTGGTACTTCGTCATCATGTTGTTTATATGCAGGAATTTCTTCTTTTGTGTTTATCAAAAAATAATAAATACCTTGTGTGCTTTTGTGACCTGATAAAATGACATAATCTACATTTTCAGGTGTTAAATTTTTAGACTTATCAAAAGTGCCAAGATAGCAATTTTCTAAAACTTTTTTCGCCATTTCTTTATTTTCCAAAGGAATATTTAAATGGCTACTTGTATTTCCTGCTTGAAAATTAAAATCAGAATTTATTTTATAGCTTACATTATCGCTATAATGTTGATCAGATTGGCGCATCGGAATTGTGCCACTGCTTTGAACACCTTGGTTCGGAAATTCGATTGTATAATCGACTTTATCAGCCCCCCTGCCTACATACATCGCAATTCCCTGGAAAAATTTTTCCGCATCTTCAAAGTTGTCAAAGGTGTGCGATATGCCAGTCTGTGCTTCTGGAATATATTTAGGCAATGGGCCTTCTGCTCTACATAAAGTGATTTTTAAATTTGCATCTTTTTCAATCATTTTTCCCTCCTATAATTTATTATCTCGGTGAAACTTTTGTTTTGTCAGCCAAAAAATCATTAAGTTTTTCTAAATAGTTATAAATATGTTCGACCGCTTCTTTTGAGCCACCTATTTCCATATAGTTCAAATCAAAATCAAATTCATGTTGATCTAAATCGTCTTTTATTTGATCCACATTCTTTTTTTCAGTTTGAAGTCCTTTGTTTGAATAATAAGTAAAGTTATACTGAAAACGATTGCGGATTTCTTCTATGTGATCTGGCACTTGAAGCCAAACTTCCCCACCATTAACAGGAAAATCTTCTTCATTTTCTTGTTCTTCGCTTAAAAATCCATCAAAACCTTTTTCTTTACAGTAATCACCAAATTCATCAAGAGCATCTTGTATGTTATCAGCACCGACTAGATACGTCACATCTGGTGAATAGACTAAAATATAATCGTTTTGCCAAATATCAAAGGGGTTAATATGGTCTTGTAAATATTTTGTTGGATTATTTTGATGCTTATCAATTAAATATTGAATGACACACTTCTTTTATCTTGGGACAAAACTCATCTCTTCTTCTTGCCTATCTTCATCATTTTGGTCTGAGCCGTTTTCGTTTATCAACACATCCCCAACAGGGGGGAAAACCAAATACTGAGAAGGTAAACTTAAAGCATAAAGACCTTTTGAATCAAAATAAATTCGATTTAAATGTTGATTATAAGTTTGCACATCTATTATTGCGGCAACTGCTTCACGAGAAAGTTTGCTGGTATCATACGAATCAATAAATGCCATGCAATCTTGATAGATTTTATTTACTTTCTCTTTGCTTAGTTTTGATTGAGGATTGTTGAAATCTTTATTGTCACCATTATCATTATCAAAGGTTGCAAATTTATATTCGATCAGAAGGAAGTCTTTTTCATCCATTTTACAATATTTTTCAGCCAAAGAATTTGCAACAGCACGTTTTAAAGTTTCAATATCCATACAATTGATTTTTTCATGTAAAAAATCGACACCTTTTTGAGTAAGATAAAATTCATTTTGGTTTAAGTCATATATTTTAATATTAGAAGCAGGATCTTTTTTCCCTTGACTTGTTTCTCTGACAGTCTCAATTGTTGGAATTTTTTCGCCTGAATAGTTAAGGGGTAACTGAAAATTTGCCCCAAAACCACCTTTAGGGTTTTTGTCCCACACTTCTTTGTATGTAAAAATTTTGCACAACTCATACGCTATTTGAGCATTTTTAGGCGTCTGAGGACTGCCAATGCTCATTGAAGCAGATGCGGAAAGTTGTGGGAAAATGCTTCGTTTCAATTGAAGGACATGTTCATAGTCTAAAAGCTCAGATTGACTAAAAAGATGCCCCATGCATTTCATTCGAATTTCTGATCCCATTTCTTCTATTTGCCCTGTGCATAGCCTGGAATAAAAATCTAAAGCCTTACGAAAATCATTGGTATATTCATCAGGAATGAATATATTTGAAGTTTCTTTTTGTAATTTTTTAGAAATACAATGTAAACATTTTTGTCTTTCAGCTACTTTTTCAGATCCAGAAATATGTTTTTTTATAAAATCTTGAATTGTATCAATGTGAATCTGTATATTTTTTGGATGAAGAGTGCTAACTTTATGAGACTCATTAATGCTAACCACAAGACTATTCATATTAGCCGTAGTTACATAATTTGAATCAAAATTTAGTTGTGTTTGATCAGCAATAACTGTCCGAATTATCAGTTCAATTTCGCCATTATAAAAATTAGAGAGCATCTCAACTGCTTTGTGAGCCACATGTTTATGTTGGGGCTCTAAGTGTATTTTATATCCCATATACTTACCTTTAACATATTTATTCGTTTTGCAAGCTACATATTTAGCGAATCTGAATCATTAAGATTATCTTCAGTGTTTATTGTGTCAAAAATCTTTTGCTCAGATATAATGGTACATACATTTTCACAAATCATTTCAGTTCTATGTTTTAAGAGTTTTTCAACCGCTTCCATATGATCTTTCGCCAAATCAATAGTTGTTATATCCACATCATCAGGCTCATGTGGATAATTGTAAACTTTAAGAGCCACAGTTACAGCAAAACCATTATGCTCTGTATATTCGACCTCATTTTTTCGGTTTACGCTAAATGCTTTAAACTGTGCTGGTACAATATTGAAAATGTTATCAACATATAAAGTACGGTCTTCATCTTCAAAAAAAAGATGCTCTTTTTTGTTTTCGTTGAACCCATGAGCACTTAATAGATAAGTCATTTCTTTTTTAATATTTGCCCATTTATTGTCGCTTATTTCATAATCTGTATATGTTTCATTTTCAATCTGTTTTTTAAAATTTTTAACGTCAAAATTAAACTGTTCAATCTTCTCATAAAGCGATTCTGGAATTTTTGTATGACCATTCTCAAGAATTTCATCAAATAAACGCTGTTGCACACTTTTTATCAATTCATAATGTTCCATTTTTGAATACCTTCTATGTTAACCACAATTAGGGCGAGGGCTATTTTGTTCTTCTTGAATTGCTTTTACGAGTTGGTTATAAATATCATCAGGATACCAATTTTCAAAAGCAATTTTCCCATTATTATAAATAATAAACCTGTCTACTATTTCATCTGCCCCGCCACCAACATGCTCTTCTGCATTTGGGAATTTTATTTCAATCCATCCACTTGAATCAGTTGCAAAATCAATATCCAAAATTTCAAAATCTTCAAATTCTTTTTCAATATCCTTGTCAGATTTGTACATGGTCTGTCTCCTGAAATTTTATTTTTACATTGACATCCTAAATGAATCTTCATCAATTTCGTTTTCAAAATCAGACTCTACACTGGATTCTCTTTGTAGTTCTATAGTTGTAATAACATCTTGGGTTCTGTCTTTTATTATATGATGGACAGTTTGTTGCGCCGCAGAAAAAATATCAGGCACATATTCAATAGCAAAAGCATTTTGTTTATAGGGATCTTCATTTTTTTCAATGTTTGTATTTACCCATTTATATATCGCAAACCCCTTGTTTAAATAAGACGATTCAAAATGATTGTTTTCATTGTTATATGTTAAAATTGGACAATAACATGGTTGAATTTCATAATTTTCAACCAACAAACGCTGTCCCCAATCATCGTCCTCGACTATAATTTTAAGATCAAACAAACCTGTTGATTTGACAATATTTTCAAAATTTTGAACGCATAGCTTCCAATCATCATTAGGTTTTATATCTCTACTTTCATGCTGATCTTTTACGAGTAAGTTTTTCACTTCTTCTTTATGTTTTCTAAGAACCTGAAGTTCTTTATGTAATAAAGAATGTGGAACAATATCATTTTCATTATCAAGTTCGTTCAAAATTTGTTCTAAAATTTGATTTGCTGCTGTTTGTTCTTCTATGCTCATGCGTTCGCCTTATATTTTTGGAGATTTGGTTTCATTTGGGTTACTAGCACTCAAAAAACTCTCCAGGTCAAAGACACTTCTGGCAAAATAGATAGGATCAACCCCTCCCCTCATTTTCAAATCATACCCTCCTTTAAAATTTGCAGTACCATTATCATTCACCCAAACACTTCCAAAGTGACGCGATTGCCCTTGGTGTTCTGCAAAAACATGAATATCTGGATATGTCTCTTTGTAATTTTCTGCATTTTTATCCAATACTGAAAATGCCCCTGTAATACTTACAGGGGCATCGTCTCCCTTTTCTCTACTATATGTTCCTGTAAGAAAAGGCTTACCACTTTTAGTTTTTTGAGCAAACAGAGAAATCTTATCCCCATATTTACCCATCATTGAAATTACAGGCTTAGGATTATCCGCCTGAAGACATTGGGCAGTAATCGAAGGAATAGTTTTGTTTTTTTCTCTATCAAACCCATTTTTATATAAAAACGATGATAAGCCAGGATCAAAATTGCAATAAAAACTTATTTTTGAATTATCTTCGAACTGACAACTGTTGCTTAATTTGCCATTTTGGAATTGACTTGCAAGCCTACATTTGAAAGGAGGATTCTCACTTTTTTTCTCATAATAAGAAAAATTTGTACGCCAAACAATATCAGCTTTTTTGTTATCAGGGTTTCCAGTAAAACCACCAATAACATTCAACTGTTTACCCTTGTACGTTAATATACCTTGTAAAAAAGGCATACCCGTTTTACGGTTTTCTTTTACCCAGGCTTTTAATTTTACATCTTGATCTTTTTGTGGAGTAATGAACATTTCCATATAGTTCACCTATGTTTTTTTATTCGCCAATAACCGTTATTTGAATTCCGCCAATCTTTTTTGCTAAAAAATTATATAAAAAGCAAAATCCAGCACTTGTAACTATGACCATCAAAACCATAAAAGTTGGATATAAAAATGTGACAACCAATCTTTGAGTTGTGTTTGTGTCTGGAATGTCTACAAAATAAAAAGGGAGAACCCAAAAAATAATTGCTAGAATCCCATAAATAATAGAAACCATTTTAACAACACTGAGGACATGGATTTTTTGAATTGCTTTTTTCATTACACTGCTCTTTAATTCTTTTGAATGTCTTGGATTACCATTTCTACGCTAGTAACACCATTGAAAGTGTTAAACTCAGGAACTCCAGCAATTGAAATTTGCATACCTGGTTCTAAATCTGAAAATTTTTCATATAACTTCCATGCCTTGCAAGTAATCAGGCTTCCTTTTTGATTTGTGATTTTTAACAGCATGTGTTTTTTGTCTTTTCCAATTGGTCTTGCTTCATGTATATAGCAATTATGCACCCCAAAAACTGGTTTAGGGTTTCCAATCCCAAAAGGCTCAACAAGCTCTAATGAACGCACAAGACTTGAATTAATATCTGTTTGATCAATTGACGCATCTATTCTTTGCTTTGGAGCAGGAAGTGTTTCGCCAACTTGATTTTGAATAGCTTTATTAAAAGCCTTTTTTAAATCACCTATTTTATCTTTTTCGACTTTCATGCCTGCCGCTTGTTTATGACCTCCATGCGAAACTAACAAACTTTCACATTCATCTAAGCATTGAAGCAAATGGACTTCAGGGATGCTTCGCCCTGAACCTGTATAAACAGAATCGTTATCTTTAGTTAAAATCAAAACAGGTCTATTGTAATGTTCAACAATATTTGAAGCAACAATGCCAATTACACCTTTATGCCAATATTCAGAATATACGATAATCCCCAAATTGTCTTTTTGCAATTCTGCTTGTTGCATGGCTTCTTTATAGATATGAGCCTCTATTCCTTGTCGCTCTTTATTTAAATCAAAAAGAGATTTTGCCTTACTCTCAGCTTCTTTTTCATCTCTTGTAATAAGAAGCTCATAAGCATGTTGAGGGCTTTCCAGCCTTCCTGCGGCATTTATGCTTGGAGCAAGCCTAAAAGCTACTTGTCCTGCTGTAAGAATATCTTTCGCGGCCATGCCACTTGCTTTTTTTAAGGCCGCAATTCCTAATCGCGATCCATTATTAATTTCAGTCAACCCATATTTTGCTAAAGTCCGGTTTGTTGAAGTAAGTTCTACCATATCAGCAATTGTACCCAATGCCACCAAGTCAAGCAATGAGTGCATATTGTATGTCACTCCTGGCCCTTTTTTATTTACATAAGCGGCCAAAAAAAAGGCAACACCTACTCCAGCAAGATTTGGACAATAGCTATTTTTTTCGTCTACTCGTGGATTAAAAATGGCATCAGCATCAGGAAGGTTTTCTTTAGGAAGATGATGGTCAGTGACAATAACAGTCATTCCCAATTCTTTTGCCCGTTTGACAGAATCAATGCTTGTTATGCCGCAGTCCACAGTTATAAGCAGATCAAAGCCTTGCTCCGCCAGTTTTTCTACACCCGCGATATTAAGCCCATAACCTTCTGAAAAACGGTCTGAAAAATGAACATGTGGCCGAAAATTTGTCTTTTCGTATAAGAATTCTGACAATACTGCGGATGCAGTAATCCCATCAACATCATAATCACCCCATATTACAATGTTGGCCTGTTCTTGTAGGGCTTTGATCAACACTTCTCCAGCTTGAGGCAAACCAAAATATTGATCAAAACGACCAATATTTTTTAAATTTGGATAAAGAAAATCATCTAAGTTTTTATCTTTATAACCCCTGGAAGTTAAAATATCAATCACAAAAGAAGACACATTAAGTTCTTTTGCTTTTTTTTTAATCTCTTTAGCCCCAAAAGATGATTTTTCTTTATGCACCCATTTTTTCTGTAACATTATACCCTCTTGTTTTAGTTTGTTGGTTTAATTTCGTTTTCATTTTCCATGTGAAATTCAGGCTGATTTCTTAGTTTTTCAAAAAAAACATCAAACTTATTTTCTATATTACACATTTCTTCTTCGTTTGGATAGGGGGAAACGGACACGTGTTGAGAAGTGTAAACAGAATTTTTCGCTCCACTTACAAGGTAAGGGCTTGATGCACCTTTTGATTCAATTTTACGCTGGATATATGCTTCGAAAGCTCTGGCGAAAAGCTCTACTTCTTTTGAAAAATATTTCTTTTTATTGTTATCAAGTTTACTCGCATCTTTTACAAATTTAGTTATCGCATCTTCATATTTTTCTTCTCCGCTTTCCAATCTTTTAGCGGCGTCAACATACCTATCAGACTCCCTGTGAATATGGAAAACATAATATCGAAAGTTTGTTAATGCCTTAACAAAACCCGAAGTGTGCGTATTAAATTTTTGCAACAAGTCCGAAATTTTACGTTCTTTTTCATCAAAAGACATTAAAGTGTCGTTTGTAATATTAAATATTTTTTCATGAACAGAATCAATGTACTGTTTAAGCGTATCAATTTTGGAAGAATGTTTTTGATAAGTATGGTGATGAACGTGATTTTTGAGATCAGTTATAAGCCTGTCAATATTATTTGAAGATGATTCTTTTATTTTTTCTAAATCTTCATCAACTTTTTTAGTCATTCTGCGGATGCCTTTAAAAAGAACATCTTGCAGTGCAATTTTTACTTCAGGAGGATAATCAGTTTGCCTATATTCTGTGTAATAACCTGAAGAACCAATGTGATTATCTAAAGCATGACCCCATTCATGCGCCAGTGATCCTGCGCCATTCATTTTTGTCATATTAATTACATTTGTTCCTGGTTCAAAATGTGCGGCAGCTCTTCCTGCCCCTCTTGCTCCAAAAGCAATTGCAAGATTTGATTGGAGGCCAATGGATTTAAAAGGAATGTTTAAAATGTTAGCAAGGTCAGCAAAAGCATCATAAGCATAATTTGTATATTCTTGTTTTACTTTAGGCTGACTGTTCCACTTCCCATATTCAATTGCACGAAACCCAAATGTTTCCATTAATTCATTAGGGGTAATATCCCTACCATTACGATAGTCTTCACCTACGCGGGTAATACTTTTCATTTTAGGTCGATCAAAATATTTTTTCACCTCTTTTACTTTGGACTCTAAATATTCTTGGTTTTTATTTATGTATTCTTGTGCTTCATTATAAGAAGAAAACTCTTTGTCAACAACCGGCAAAATAAAGTGATTAAATTTAGAAAACGATATGTAAAACTTGTGACTCCCGTCTTCTGTGCTTTTTAATCTAATTCGAATTGGAGTATGCTTACTTTTTGTTTTCGATTCAAAAAGTGAACCATTGTCATGCTTTATTTTACCTATTGCAGAATTTTGCCACATATTTCTTGCTATAGCGTAATCACCTTTTAACCCTAAAAAATAAAATACATCTTTACCATACTTGACACGCAAATTATCACGCATATTACCAAGTTTATCTTTAACAAAAGAACTAAGCTCTTGTTCATCTATTTTATTGTCTTTTTCCAAAGCATATTGTTTAAGATCATCAAACAAAGATTGGAAGTTCATAAGAGCATCAAAATATATTTTGTGCTTATCGTTAACTGTTTTCAATAATGTTTTATCTGGAGAGGTTGGGAGTGCATCACGAACTTTTTTAATGCTATAAATCACGCCAGCAGAAACATGATTCTCTTCAATTTCCTCCTTTAAAGAAACAGGAGGCAATATTTTATTTTTTGTAATTAAATTTTCTTTTTCATATTCTGTAAGGTCATCAATTTTATTTATATCGTCCAAAGAGAAAATATTGTTTCGCAAATCATATTTAGAAAAACCGATATGATCTCCGTATTTTAACCCTTCAACGTCTATGCTTTTCTCTTTGTAAATTATAGACTGCCAATTTGGATTAATAGAGTTGAATAAACCATTGTCTTTTAACTTTTCAATAAGTTCAGCGAAATCTTTTTCTATTTCATTTTGTAAAGATTGATTGTCAAAATGACTCGAATTAGAAAAAACAGTTTTGGTTTTTCTCCCTTCGTGGGTTATTGTTCGAGGAAATGCTTGTTGTGTTTCATTATCAATTTCAAAAAAATAGTCTACTACTGGAGACTCATTACTATTAGTCACCTCAACCGAAAAACATGAAGGGGAAATAGGGGTTACAATTATGAACTCTTGACCATGCTTATGCTTTTTAGGCTCAAGTTGCCTACAAAACGAATTTATATCATCAGTTAAGATATTAGCAACCTGATAAAATTCTTCATTAAGATTTTTAATTTTCATAACTACAACCCTTAATTCTTAACTTGTAAAACTGCTTTTTATATACATATCAACGCAATCATCGACAGACATAGATCGAATATCAATCGTTGAAAAATTTGCTCCATAAACAGTCCATCCATATATTTTTACTTTAGTCGCAGAATCAATAGTATAGCTTGATTCATCTTTGCCAAACATTTTTCGTATGCTACCGTATGCTTTTTTAAGTATGTCTTTTTCTTGCATGTATAACCTCATCACATCCTCATTGAATCATCATTTGAATATACTTCCTCAAGGCTTTGTTCTTGTTCAGACCATTCATTTTCAAGGGATTTTGCAACTTTTTCAATCCCCATATAAATTCCTTTCTCAACTGCCTCCCATGCCACCTCACAATCTTCTCGACTGTTTAAAGCAGCAATCCAAAACTCAGCAGGAGAAAATTGCCGCATATGTTCACTTTCACCAGTTGCCACTGCCTTTATAAATTCATTTTTTGCCTCTTCTTTAGATTCAATTTCAATTGTTTCATTATCTGCTGTTTCAAAGTCTTTTCCGACAACAGGGGCGTCACTAATGTTCATTCGAGCTACAGATTCACCATAAATTGTTGCCGCCTCACAAAGTTCACTTGTTGACGCATTTTGAATTTCTTCTTGAGACATGATTTCTAAATTGGTAGTCATAAATTATCTCCTTTTTTTAGTAATACTTTTTATATTTGACTTGCTAAACGGCAATCCAAACATGCACAAAATCCATCATAATCTAAAGGATGCTCATCCCAATCCCATGTATGAGCAAATTCAGGATACATTTCTTTGAATTCCTTTTCAGTCAAATATTGATCCTCATAGCCAATTATTTTTAGAATACCCATTTTTTGACAGTGTTCCATTGCATTAATGTCTTGCTCTGTTGCGTCACGTCCTACAATAATTTGTTGTGGTTTCATTTTTAATTCTCTCTTTTTGTTTTATTTAATTCGGAGAAGCACTAATTTGTTTACCTGTCCAAAAAAATTCTTCTTCTTCTTCCCAAGTCTCTGAAATTTGTTCAGCAATATTTGTTATACCTTTAACTATACCCTCTTCTAGCTTTTCCCAAACTTTTTCGGAATCATCACGACTATTAATGGTAGCGATCCAAAGTTCAGCATTTAAAAATTGTTGCCTATTTTCGCTTTCATTTACTACAACAAACTTAACAAATTCATCTTTCGCTTCGTCTGCTGTTTCAATAACTTCTTCGTTATTGAGAAAAGATTCAAACCGTTCCCCAACTACAGGCGCATCAGATGCTTTCGACAAAGCAACTGATTCTCCATAATTAACAGCCGCTTTGTAAATTTCTTTCAAACTTGCATCTTTAATTTCTTCTTGTGGTATAATCCATTCATAATTTGATTCATTTGTAGCCATGTTATTCTCTTTTTTTAAACTTGGTGTACTATTTAGCTTATCTTTTAATTCAACTTTACTCCATCTTTCAACGTGGTTTATTAATGAGGAAAACCAATGCTTTGCTCATTTTCTATATAAAAATTTTCTTGTTCTTCCCAAGTTTCATAATTATTTTCAGCAACATTTGTCACGCCCTTAACTATGCCCTCTTCTAACTTTTCCCAAGCTTCTTCAGAATCATCACGGTTATTCAGAGCAGCGATCCAAAATTCAGCAGGAGAAAACTGCCGTGTGTGCTCGCTTTCATTTGCTACGACAGTCCTAATAAATTCATCTTTTGCCTCATCCGCTGTTTCAATAAATAATTCTTCATTGTCAATTGCTTCAAACCGTTCCCCAACTACAGGCGCATCAGACAAATTCATTAAAGCAATTGATTCTCCATAATTAACAGCCGCTTCATAAATTTCTTCAAGGCTTCCATATTTAGTTGATTCAATATCCATATTATTCTCCTACCTTGGGGTATTTTCTGGTTCATCTTTTAGTTCAACTTTATTCCACCCTTCAGCATCAATCCAATATTTATACCCCCCATTGTCACAAGTATTATTATGTGCAATCCATTCATACGCTTCATTTACCAAAACACTATGGGCAATTATATCTTTTGATAAAAGTTCTTTTTGACTTTTTACAAAACCGTCGAAAAAATGTTGATGTTCTGGATCTAAAAATTTTTCAATATTTTTTATTTCTTTTTTCAAAGATTTAATTTCTTTAATAGTTTTTTTATATTCCTCTTCACCTTCTTCTGGTGTTATATCCCACAACAAATAATTTTCCAGTTTGTCATATTTGTCATTGTAAGACTCTAGTTTTTCTTTTTTTCGCCTTTTCATATCACAGCCTTTTGCTAAGGCAACCGCTTCTACTAAATCTTCTTTACTCCAATTTTCAAGTTCATTATAAATATCATCCCAACCTTCAGCCGAAATACTAATATCCCATGCCATTACAAGAAACCTCCATTTATAATAATATCCAGAAATATGTAACACATCCCTGGATATTGTATATCTACATCCTTAACCCATTGTCTGGCTCTTCGTTTTGTTGTTCTGCTAAATTAACCAGTTTTTCTGCCTCAAAATGATTTAACTTGACCCACCCATGTTCAGGCCAGACATGTCCTTTAGTGGGCCTAATTCCATTTCGCACTTGAACTTGATTGAGCAGTTCGGCAATCTCTTCTCCGAATTCTCCACAAACTTCGTTTTTGTAAGCAATCGGGCTACTTTGCTTTTCACTACCCTCACTCTGTACAGCAAACAATATTTCACCATTTGCATCAATACCATGTATGGGAAACAAAGTTTTTCCGCTTCTCTCTGCTAAATTATGTAATCCCTCAACAATACGCTTTTCACGTCTTCGCGCTTTTTCTACTGGAGTTAATTTTTCAGTCATAAAATTCTCCTTATAAAAACTTTTTTCTTTTATTGCAAATAATTCTTCCGTTTTTTATACTCTTCTTTTTTGCCCTTATTAAAACGCTGGACTGGCCTATAATATCCAACAATTCGTGTATAAACTTCTGACGGCTGACCACAATGAGGACACTCAAAATGCTCACCATTTATATAGCCATGTTCTTTGCAGACTGAAAATGTGGGAGTAATAGAAATATATGGAATTTTTGTTTTTGACATGGCCTTTATTAAAAGACTTTTAACTGCTTGGGGGTCAGCTACAGACTCACCAAGAAAGGTGTGAAAAACAGTGCCACCAGTATAGCGGGGTTGCAATCTGTTTTGATTTTCTAATGCGGTGAACACATTCGTTGTGGCATCTACAGGGAGGTTAGTGGAGTTGGTGTAATATGGGGTGTCATCGCCGGAAGTTTGAATATTAGGATAATTTTCTTTATCAATTTTCGCAAGTCTATAACTAGCACCTTCTGCTGGAGTAGCCTCCAGGTTGTAAAGGTTTCCGGTTTCCTCTTGATATTGAACCGTAAGCTCTTTTAGATGTTCGAGCACATCTTCCATAAAAGAGACTCCCTGTTCACTATCAATCCCTTCACCAAGAAGATTTAAACATGCTTCATGGCCTCCGATCAAACCAATGGTACTAAAATGACCCGCAAACCTATTTTTTAGGTATCTCTTTGAAAATGGCAAAAGATTTTTTGCAAGATTATCACTTACCCATTTCCGCTTAAATTCCAACGACTCTTTTGCCATATCAGCATATTGGTTAAGCAAACTAAAAAATTCCTCTTTGTCCCTAGCCAGATAACCAAGTTTGGCAAGATTTAAAGTGACCACACCGATTGATCCTGTCAGATCACCTGCGCCAAATAAGCCACCTGTTCTTTTTTTGAGTTCTCTCAAATCCATCTGCAAACGACAACACATTGAACGAACATCTTCTGGATTAAGGTCGGAATTTATAAAATTTTGAAAATAGGGAACCCCAAATTTGGCCGTTAATTTTAACAACAAATCGCCAACCTGAGAATCCCAAGGAAAATCTTTTGTGACATTATAAGTGGGGATTGGAAAACTGAAAATTCTATCGTGGTAATCTCCTTGGAGCATGACTTCCAAAAAAGCTCTATTGATCATTTCCATTTCATCTTTGAAGTCTCCGTATGTTTCATCCTGGAGAACTCCACCATAAATAGCCGCCTCAGAAGCAATATGTTTTGGAGGCACTAAATCAAACGTCAAATTTGTAAATGGACTTTGACCACCCCACCTAGAAGTTGTGTTAAGATTGAACACAAATTTTTGCATGGCTTGTTTAACTTGTTTATATGTCAAATTGTCATAATAGACAAATGGGGCCAAATAGGTATCTACATTATTAAATGCTTGTGCCCCGGCCCATTCGTTTTGAAGTGTGCCCAAAAAATTAACCATCTGGCCAAGGGCAGAATTCAAATGTTTCGGTGGCCCTGAACAACAACGACCTTCAAGATTAAACCCTTCCAACAAAAGATCACGCAAGCTCCAACCAGAACAATACCCCGTCAACCCAAAAGATAAATCATGGATATGAAAATATCCATAATTATGAGCCAAGCGTACATCTTCAGGATATTTTTCTAGAACGTACTTTGCTTGTACAGAACCACTTAAATGTAGCATTAAGCCTTGGAAAGAATGATCCATATTAGCATTTTCATGTACACGCCAATCATTTTTTCCAAGATAACTTTCAATAGTTCCAGGAATATCAAGAGTGCTCTGGCTTCGAATTTGTCGGCGCTGTTCCCTGTAAATAATGTATTTTCTAGCCACTTTATACATCTTATTTTTCATGAGAACCTTTTCGACACAATCCTGAACATCTTCTTGTGTCACCACCTTGTTATCCTTAAAACGCGCCTGAACTTCACGAGCAAGATTCTTTGCCATCAAAAAATCATAAACTTTACATGCCTTCAGTGCCTTATGTATCGCCACTGCTATTTTATTAACATCCCAATTTTCTTTACTTTCATTGCGTTTAATAATTTTGGAAGGAAAAACCGCAGAACCAGATTCTTTAAGCATAATATACCCCTTTCGTTTTTGATATTGCATATAATTTAACCAAAACTGGCGTCAAGCGCAAGCCTTGATTATACCCCTGGCCTTCCCCTGCCTGATGCCTCTTTTTGTCCAAAAAAGGGTGCAATTCTTTGCCTTAGCCTTTAGGTAGGGAAACCGGCCTCAGTCATCAGAAGTTGCACCTAAAGACAAAAACATGGGCAAATTTAAGACACCTGGAGACACCTGGAATATGTTGGGCTTTTTTCTGATTCTGTCCCTTCTTCTCCTTAGTGGCTCTTTTCTTCTATACTTCTAAAAAAATCTTTCAGGATCAATTTGGGGGTGGGGGGCGGGATCAGATTCTTTCCAGTTTCAAATTTCGAATTTCCTGTTTCGAGGAAGGCTGTCAGGCCGCGCCATTCGAGGGTTTAAAGGGGGCTCCTATAACAAATGGGGAGTGAATTATAACAAACGGGGAGTGAATTATAACAAATGAGGAGTCGCATAATCTTGTACCGACTTTTTTTTGCGTAACATGCTAAATTATATACGTTTTCAAGCTAAATAAAGGGGCGAATTATAACAAACGGGGAGTGAATTATAACAAATGGGGAATGGGGTTTTTTGCAGCAAGATTACTTTGGTTAACCTATTGTATTGTTTAATTTTTTTTATAAAAAGGCAAGCTGAATTATAACAAATGGGGAGTGAATTATAACAAATGGGGAATGGGGAATGGGGAATGGAAAAGCCAGGGCCGCCCGAGCAAAAAGAAGGGAAACTAGGGAGGTGAAACATATCGCATATCTTTTGTCAGGATATGGCATATGTTTTTCCAAGTTATCAAAGAAAGATAGGCAGGGGGGGGTAGCGAAGGGACAAGTGACAAGCGCAAATTGACAATACGCTTAAAAAGCGGTATTTTATTAAAAAATTAATCTACAAAAAAACAAACAAAAGGTAAATTATGTCTTCTGTCCCTGCAATCTATGATGAAGATAAAACAATTCTCAAACACAATGTTTTGATCGAAGGGCATTATCCAGCAATGGATATACGAGAACATCGGGTTATTGCCCTTACTGCTGCTCAAATGTCAAAAGATGACGAGGATTTTAAAAAATACCATATACCAATTAAACATATCACCAAATCGAATAAACTTTATAGCTATGAAGAAACAAAAAAGTTTTCCGAAAAACTATTAAGTAGGACTGTTGATATAGCACCATACAAAGATCAAGAATTAGATGAAGATGAAAAAGCTGAAAGAGAAAACAAAAAAAAGAAAAACAAAAAAAATAAACGAGAATTTAAGTTAACAAAATTTTTCATTCAGGCACATCATGTTGAAGGACAAGGTGGCCTTGAAGTGCAATTTCATCCTGATATGAAACCTTATTTCTTGTATTTAAAGGAAAAGTTTACTACAAGGATGAAATTAAAATACCTTTTAAAATTAAGCTCTTCTTATAGTTATCGGTTATATGAACTGTTAAAACAATATGAAAACACAAAAACAAAGACTAGATATTTTTCATTAAATGTTTTGCGAAAACATTTGGGGATAACAGAAGAAACTGCTCCAGTGTATGCAAAATATTTTGGCAATCTTAAAAAGAATGTGATTGACAAGGCTCAAAAAGAACTAAAACAACATACAGATATTAGATTTACATATAAAGTTGAAAATTTAGGCCGCAAAGCTGTCGGGGTTAAATTTTTTATTCATAAAAACACAAATGGGAATGAAGCAAAAGATATAACACCATCTAAAAATGATTTTTCTTTTTTGGATCTCAAGGAAGAAAAGGTCAATCAAAAAATTTACAATCATCTTGTGACACATTACGGAAAAACATTTACACAAGATGAAGCCCAACTTATTGCATCCAATTTAGAATTTAATGAATATGACAGTGCATACAAAAAAATGAATAATGCTCGACAAAAAGCAAAACAAGAGGGCCGAGAACTAAAAAATCCAGGAAAATATCTTAAAAAAGTGCTTCTGCAAATATTAAAAGAAAACAAAGGGGAAGTAGATGAATAAGATAATATTCTTAGTGGCAATTTTTTCTTTTGTGTTACCTTATAATGTTTTAGCAGTTCAAAATAAAACAGTTGAGTTTGAAAGAAAGCAAACTTTCGACTGGACTCAATATAAAGTAACAGAAATCAAATATTTTGATAAATATGAAAAGCTAAAGTTTCCTGAGTTGCTTAATAAACGAGTTGAAATTTCTAGGCATTTGTTTGAGACATATAGAAAAGTGTTTTTAGAAAAACCTGAATTGCGGGCTAAGTTTGGGAATTATCTTCAAGTCATAAATAAGGCCCGAGATTTAATGAATTTAAATTCTATAAATGCAAAAGTTACTCAAAATTCATTAAAGCAAATCCAAAAAGAATTTATTCCAGTTGCAATAAAAAAAGACCCTCAATTTAAAGAGAGTCTTAAAAAAAGCTATGGTCTTAGATTATTTGTTGTTTTTAAAAATGTACATGTCACCTACAAGTTAAAAATCTGGAAATTCTCTTGAAAAGGAGATATTTTTCTGATGGTCTTCTTTTTGAGCCTGACGATAAATATCTCCTAATTTTTTCCATCCAGAGGCATTAGCTTTTTTTTGGCAGACAGAACAATACCAAGGAGAATCTTTTTTTGAATAAAAAAGCCAAACAACTCCCCATGCCCCAAAAGTGAATATAGTCAAAATAAGATATAAAATGAAATTAGGTTTTTTTTGAAAATGCTTTGTAATTTCTTCACAATTTTTACACACTAAAAAATCAACTTTGTACATTTATATATCCAATATTACCTTATATCGTTTATTTCCTATAATTTTTTCGCTATCTCCAATCCAGGTTGCTTTGACTTTAACTATCTTATCTTCTTTGTATCCGCTTTCTTTTGTCAGTCGCCGCAAATGCGCCCTGCGCTCATGGGGGATTGGACTTCCTCGTTTGCGGTCAGGAGCGAGTGGAGCATCAAGGTTAAGTTTTTCTCGAATTTCATGAGGTCGCAGTATGGTATATAATGGCCTTTGATGTGTTCGAGAAACTTTAACTGATTTGTTTTTTTTCGTATTTATGGGCGATTCTTCAAGAATGAAAAAATTAAGATTTGAAAACATATACATTTCGTTTATTACAACATTTATGTTTTGCATAAAAAAGTTGAAATTACGTTCAAATATAGATTCAACTTGTTCGATGTTTTTGCTTTTTTTAAAATTGTCATGCAAATGATATAAAATATCGACTGGTTTTTCTTTTTTAGACACAAGAAACATATGTTGCCAATCTATATCCATAATTATAGATTTATTTTTAATTTCTGCTGATTTTATGATGCCCACATAAAGATATGTGTCATTATCTTTAAGATAATGATTTTGCGGACAATAAAGCAATACTAATCTGCGATTGTCTATGCCCAATGCGCTTTCTTGTAAGTCATAAAGAATTAAACATTTATCGCCATAATCTATTGCTGTAATTGAATACGGGAGTTGAAATAAATCATAAAAGACAAGATGGTTTTGAATTTCAAATTCAGACATTACTTCTTGAGCAGATTTTGGCAAATAAAAAACCTTTGCTTTTTCCACTAAGTGAATATAATCAGGAAAATGCCGCTCAATAATGCCACACATTTTATCAAAAATCATAATTTACCTGTCTAGTATTACCTTGTAGTGTTTATTTCCAATAGTCTTTTCGCTATCTCCTATCCAGCTTGCTTTTACTCTTACTATCTTGTCTTCTTTGTATTTGTTTCCTTTTTTTAATTGTCGCAAATGCGCCCTGCGCTCATGGGGAATTGGACTTCCTCGTTTGCGATCAGGGGCGGACGGAGTATCAAGATTGAGTTTTCTTCGAATTTCATGAGGTCGCAATATGGTATATAATGGTCTTTGATGTGTTCGAGCGACTTTATTTTTTGGGATTGTCTTTTTAGAATTTTTTATATGCACAGGGGTTTCTTTCGTGATAAAAAAATTAGGACTAGAAAACATTAGGATTTCATGAAACAAAAGTTCCAAGCCTCCAATGTAAAATTTTTTAGCAAGAGAATAAGTATGTTCAATTTTATCTTTGTTTTTTTTATTAGAGTAGGCAAACAAATCAATTGGGCTTTTCTTTTTAGCAACCAAATGCGTTAAATGAATGTCAAACTCTATTTTCCACTTATTTTCGTTAGTTAAAGAAGCTGTATGAATTGTGCCAGCACTTAATATGCCTTCCATTTTAAATTTATTGTAAATAATATTATTTTTGTTAAATTCTTGATCTTCCAACTCTGGAATCCAAGGCGTGTAAGTCATTACAAATCTAGGATTATTTAATCCTATTGCGTTGTCTTCAAGGTCTACAGCTAATAAACATCTATCTTTATGTTCAATAGCAGTTACCGGAAAAGGAAGTTGAAAAAGACTGTGGGCTGAGTTTTGGTTTTGAATTTCAGATTCAAACATTACTTCTTGAGCAGATTTTGGAATATGAAAAACATTAGCTTCTTGCATGAGAATTGTATAATCAGGAAAATGCCGTTCAATAATGCCACACATTTTATCGAAAATCATAACTTACCTGTCTAGTATTACCTTATAGCGTTTATTTCCTATAATTTTTTCACTATCTCCAATCCAAGATGCTTTGACCGTTATTACCTTGTCTTCCTTGTATCCGCTTTCTTTTTTAAGCCTTCGCAGGTGTGCTCTACGTTCATGCGGCACTGGGCTTCCTCGTTTACGATCAGGCGTGGGCGGTTGTTGCAATCCTAGCTTTTCCCTGATTTGAGTAGGACGCAATGCAGTATATAGTGGTCGTTCATGTGACCTAGAGATCATATCTTTCTTTTTGCCTTTTTTGGGTTTAGCATTTAAAGGCTCTTCTTTAAGTATAAAAAAATTAGGGTTCATAAAATAAAAAATTTCTCTAAAAGCAACGGAGGCATTATCTAAAACAGTTTTAGCTTGTAAATCTAATACATATTTTATTGCATCAGACGGCAATGTTTCTTCCATCATAGTTTTAATGCTTTTAGATTTGTATTTTTTATTAACAAAATAAGAATCCTGATAAACCCCATCGACAACCCACTCTGAAAGAGTGTCATTTTTTGAGATCGAAAATATGTCTAAAAATTCTAAACATCCATCAAATTCTTTGTTGCCCCCTTGAAAAGATTCGTGAACTTGTCCAAATAAGTGTTTTGATTCTTTTTGTTTTTCAGGATCATAAGCACCATCTTTTTTTTCAGACGGCGTGTACATAATGCAATGCCTAACACAATTTAACCCTATATTATTTTCATCATCATCAATAATGACTACAACAGAAGCATTGTCTTCTACTGCAATAATAGGAAAAGGAAGCCTGAAAAGATCAAGCCTATCGCCCTGATCTTCTTCAAGCTCATCTTGTAGCATCTCGTGTGGATTCACAGGTAAATAAAAAACCTTAGCCTCTTCCATAAATGGGGCAAGATCAGGAAAATGCCTTTCTAACATATTGCAAAGTTGATCAAAATACATAACTTTTCACCACCTTGTTCTTTTTTTCCAAAGCGTAGAATCTACAACTGGTCGGTATCGCCCTATGGTTTTAATACGAGCCATTTTAAGAATTACAGAAATTGTATATCCTTTACGCTCCAAAAGAAAAAACAGCAAAGTAAAAATAACAGCAACCCAAAAAGTCCAAGCCCTGATATGCAGTAAAAATACTGATAGCGGAATCAGTAGGCGGGCGTCAAATATAAAAAGTTTGGGAACCCTTGCTGTGTCTCTCCAGTTTTGGACACTCATATATTTTCTCTCTTTATTTTACATGTTGGGTTTTTTCGTTCAATCTTTTGAGTATCATATTGCCTTTATTTTCAATTTCTCGTTTCTTTTCTGGCGATCCGTCGGGTGTAGGAGGGTCAATATAATCTTTTTGAAGAGCATCTAAACCTTGACGACCCTCTTTTGCAATTTTTTCTGCCCTTTCTTTCGCTGTTTTTTCATCAGCACCACTAAGTTGTTCTATTTCAGAAGTGTCTTTGACTAAATCATTGTCAAACATTTTGTCTCGCATTGAATCAATTCCAGATGTAGCTGACTTCATAAGATCATTTTGAACATCACTTGTTTTAGTTTTACTATTTGTTGTCGGCTTGTCATTTTTTGAAGTTTTGTTTTCGTGGTTTATTTTTTCATGCAAATTTTCTGCAAATTTTTCGCCAGGATTTTGAGCCTTAATATTCTCGGAATTTTCAGAATGTTTCTTTTTATTTCCTTTCCACCCTGGAGACGTGGGATCAATACTTTTATGTTGTGAGGGTTGGTGTGTTTTCGTTGACTTAGTTTCTTTTGAAAAAGTATTTTCTGAGTCTTCTTCCCAATCCTTCATTACTTTTTCTTTAGCCTCGTCTTTAATTTTTCGTCTCACATCAGCGGGGCTTTGTTTAGGCCCGCCACTACCACCTGTCGTATTAAAAGAAATAGCTGTTTCCTTTGTTTTAACTAAGTTCACAAAAGAAGCTATCGTATTCGACATATAATCATTATTGATTGTTAACTTGCTTTTTGAGTTTAAAACATCATAAACTGGCTTCACTGTAGAAGGCATTTCATCAATTGTTTCGGAATTTTTATTCTTAATTTTTTGTTCAAAAAGGCTTATTAATGAATTGACTTCACCATATTTCAAGTCAAGATATTGTTTGTTAGGAGATTCAATTGCCAATAATTGATTGATTCGAAGCTGACTGTCACTTTTGAGTGGCGGATTGGCATAAAAAGTAAATCCACGAACAATGTTTCCATTAAAAAAAGCATGGAATTCACCTTCAATTTGTTCTTGGAGGTCACGAAGATGAATTCGATTGACCTTATCTAATTTTGCACTTTGCTGATCTTTATAGCTAAACTGGATGCCCCCATCTTGACCCCCGCCGCTTTGCATACTGTATCCATCAGTTTGTAAAATTTCTGCTTCACCCGCTAATTCATTGAACAATTTATAAGTATCTTCTGCATCTTCTAACTTCATGCAAAGTTTAACTTTTGTATTACTGACAATCTGCTTTGCTTCTACGCCCTTTTCATCTGCTTTGGTGATTCCTGCATAATCCTGGCTAGCCACAATTGCCGCAACGCCCAAACCACGTCCCTGGGTTAAAACTTCTGCATATCCTGGTGTTGGAATAGCGGCATATTCGTCAGTAATGCTCAAAAATGGAACAGAAGCGTGAGTCGGAAGGCTTTCTAAAACATCATCTACTGTTCCCTCAAGTTTATTTCCTAAGCCGATACTTGTAGCGTTTCTTACAGCACTTAGGTTGATTTTTCCAAGCTGTTGCAACTCAGGCGGGGCTTTTTCAAGTGAAGGGAGAAGATTTACAAGAATTCGTCTGTTTTTGATCACATCGAACATATCAACTTCACCCATTGGAGTATTGTAGATATGCCCATATGTATCAGCAAAACTAGCAAGTGCTAGCCCAAAATATGCCCTGGCATAAGAAAATTGCTCTGACAAATTTCGCCCTTGTTTTTCAACTGGCTTTCCTTCTTGCCAACCCACCGAAACTAAGAAAGTTTTCATCGAATTGTATGCAAATTCACTAATATCGTCTCGCTCAATGAGTTCAATCATTTTTGGGAGCGAAGAATATTCACGAACAGCTTCAATGGATAAATTTATTTTTCCCTTATCTCTCAAGTCAACAAGAGTATTCATAAGAGACATGATAAGCTGTTGGCCATTTTGAGCAAAAATAGCATTGCCCCCTTCTGAGGGCGGCATAAGAGAAATCAAAAGTTGTGTTAGTGTGTCTGCCGAACCAAAAGCAAATGGGTTATTTGTGTTTGAAATCCTTTCTGCCGTGACTCCCCTGCGTGATTTATTGCCTGTCAAAAAGCTCAACACTCTAAAATCATCATCTCGCCCACATAAACGAGAAATCATGTACATTTGCAAACCAAGTTTTGGAGCCGCTTTAGGGTCAATATAAAAGAAACCGCTACCCATCGCTAAAGCATTAAAGGCTAGTGAAACCAAAGTTTCAGTCTTACCAGAACCAGTAGTTCCAAGGATAAGCATATGGGTTAAAACGTCACTGTTTTTTAACCAAAGCTCTTCATTGGATTCAAAATCATTGCCTACAAAAAAAGCACCTTCTGCTTGATTGAATTTTTTTCTGTTTGATCCTGGCAATGGATCACTATAGTCAACTCCAGAGAAAGAAAATGGCAACCTAAACGGAAGACGTTCTTTTGATCCTTTTTTGAGCCGCACCCCATAAAGAGCTATTCCAAAAAATAGAACGGCTAAATATAAAAATGGATACATGAAAATAATAGCCGCAAAAGAAATTAAAATTGACCCAACAACAACACTATTATCGAAAACATCAAATATTTTCTTATATAATGGCCGAACATCACGAATTAAGTCCCTTCGCGATTGCATTACATCATTGTCTGACAAGCCTCTATAGTGACTCATAACATTTTCCTGTTTTTTTGTTATTTCAAACCTTCAAAACGAAAGCCATATTTACTTTTGTGCATATCAACAAATTCATCGACAAGCTCAGAACAAGCAGGGTCTTTAGTCCTAAAATTTTTAGGCTCTTCTCCTTGAAAGAGAATCTTGTCTCCTGGCTTTCTTACTTGAGTGCCTTGAGCCAAAACTACACCTGCCCCTTTATAATAACAAATATATTTGTGACGTGAATATACATGCTCTTTATAGACACGAACATATTCTTCTTGAAAGCTATCTTCGCGCTGGACTTTTATCAAGTATGAAAATCTAAAATGACATGTGCCATCATTTTTTGTTTCTAAAACTCTATGATCATAATTGAAGCATTTTTTTATTTTTACATCGCCAATACCAAGAGGAAGGTAGTGAATTTTGGGAACTGGATTGGCTTCACGACAGGCTTCAATCCCTGGTTGCCAATCTCCCTTGTGTGATACTGAATATTTTGAATTATTGTCATGATTTGGTTCTGCAAAAGCATTTGCTTCTAAAGAAAGATATATAATACTTCCTATTATGAAGCTCCAAAACAAAATAAAAACAATTTTCTGTTTCGCATCATCTTTTTTCATTTATAAACCCCTAAAAAATTATTCATCATCTTCTTTTGGAAGCCACCCTTGTGAAATCAAGATATTTTCATAGGCTTTTACTGCTTCATCAATTTCAGGCGTTTCAATGGCTTGTCCAAGTGTTTCTTCAGCATAGTAATGCGCCCAAGGGCCACTTGCCTCTACCCATGCTGTTCGTCCACCAATTTGATTTAGCGTGTACCATAAGGTTCGATCTAAAGGCCGAAGCCATAAAAATTGTGCAGGTGGGAAAACACCTTTTTGATCAGCAAATACTTTCAAGGCGTGAAACCAAGTTGGAACATAAACATTATGTTTTTGGACAGCCAAATTATAGCCTTCACTTTCTTTGTAGTCTTCTATAATTTTTTCTGCACCACTAATATCAATTTTGTATGTGTTCCCTGCATGTATTCGATTAACAAAAGGAAATTTTTTAGAAAAATATAGTTTATAAATATCTTTTCCTTCTTGAAATGATAAACTCATTTGATCTAAAAGCTCTTGCGCCTTTTCACGCTTGCCATGACCAAAAGCCAAAAATGCCGCCGCCAATCCTTTTTCATAATCTTCTAAATTATCAAAACCAAGAAATCGTTTCTTCAATTGATTTTCAAATATTTGATAGGTCTTTTCAGCATCTAATATGACATTTTGGTTATTATTATCTCTTAATACTGGAGAATTAAGGTTTGCCAAGTTGTTTTTATTAAGAAGCGTTTTTGTTTGGATTGGCTTGTGTGTTTTAGCATCAAGCAAGAGATTGTTTTCAGCCGCAAATTGGATAGGCTGTCTCACGGTCTTCCACGGCCCTTTATCTGGATCTTCTTTAAGTAGATTCTTCCCCACTACAGGGGCAATGCAAGGAAATTCGTCAACATTATGTTCCAAAAGTTTTTCAATTGAAAAGTTTTTTCTATATTTTTGTTTAGGGCTTACACCTCTTATTAAATGCACTCCCATTATACATAAAATGGCTGAAACTATCCACTTAAAATACTGTCCTACATAACCATATTGAGCAACAATATTGCTTAATGTAAAATCACATGAAGGCTTACTGTTAACTTTTGCATATATGTTTTGCGCTTGTTCACTAAAAAACCCGATTGCGATTAAAAAAACATTGTTAATTTTAATTAGAACAAGATTTATTTCAGGTTTGAAAAACTTGTATGCTAAAGTTAATCCAAATACAATTAATGCCAAAAGGATAAGCCAAACAAAAACCTCATTTCGCCTTTCTGAGTTAACATCACTGTTCATACCCTAAGCCCCTTTTAATATTGTTTGCTCTTGAAATTATTTTGTTCACATCTTTTATTTTTGTTGCAGTTTCAAAAATTTTATTTCTATATCGAATATTATGTCTTTTCGTAAAAGAATGATAGCCTCCTATCCCAACCCAAAAATTTTTATTTTTTAGCTTTTTATTGAGTATCCATGCGGCTACATTCACATTAAGACAGCCGTTAAATCTTAAATCTTGTTTTGAAATACCATATCTTTTGAGTTCTTCTAGCCATAATGTATTTATTTGCATTGGCCCAATGTCATACGTCCTATTTGTGTTTTGTTTCATCATTCCAATAGAACCGCCTTCAACAGACATTATAGTGATCAAACTCCAAAAAGGGACTTTGTGCTGATTTGCGGCTTGTTTGACGCATTTTGTTGTTATGGGAACATAAAACATTGTTTTGTTAGTATTTTCACAAAATGCCACCCCTGACCAAAGTATAAAAAATATGCAAATGTTAAAAATCCAAAGTTTTTTGAGCACGTTACGAAACCCTATTTCATGTTGAATTTTTCTTATTCCCCGAAAACTCTTGACAACCTCCCCCTTTTGGGTATTTAATATCTTATATCAAACGAAGGGCGTTTTGTAAACCTTTTTCCCTGTTAGGTGACTTATGGAAAACTCTAAAGATCAAATTTTAAATGATGAAAATGTCAAAAAATACTTTGGAAACATATCCAGTTCGGTGTATGACAACTCTAAAATTCTCGAAAGCCTTGAAGATTGGGTTATAAGTGAAGATAGTTGTGATTATTTTTGGGAATCTTTAAATGTTTGGGCAAATAACTTAGTTCAATTAAACGGCTCTCCGAAAATAATTTTTGAACAACAAGATTATCAAAGTTTAGCAATTGTTCTAGCTTATATACCTGTTTCGAAAGCTCTAAAAATTCTTAGTTTAGCATCAAAAGTACAACCAGGAATAGTTGGCGATCTTGCTAAGTTTTGCAAAGAGGAAGAAGATTATAGTGCAGAGCAAAAACTTTTTATTAAAAGACTGCGCTTTGTAATACAGATCGAGTGCTATAATAGAATTTTTAACGTAGAAAGAAGAAAAGAAATATTGAGGTTGCTTAAAAATAAGGAAAACTAAAATGAAAAAGAAAATTACAATATCAATTTTTATTTTTTTGCTTGCTTTTTGTTTTAATGCTTATGCTGGAGTTACAGCAGGTGATTTCAAAAGTGAAGAGCAGTTAAAATCTAAAGTTGGCTCAATGTGTTCTCAAACAATGCAAGATGCAAAAGAATCTTGGGATAGTTTGGCAAATTCAGTGAATCAAGACTATATTGAACTTGCTGAACAATCAAAGAACCAAGCTCAAGATTGTTTAAATGGCATTTTAAATGCAGATTTTGGCTTCAGCCTTGGAGTCCCTTCGCCTTCAAACTTTCTTAATGCAGCTTGTACTCAAGTGAGAAGCTATGCACATGAACGATTGCAGAGGCTTGAACAAAATTATAATTTTTCGGCAATGAATGATTTTTTCAGCTTTGGTGCTGAAGGAGGCTTGACAGGAGGGGATAAAAACAATCAGATTGATGTCGAAGGTCAAGGAAGAGAAATTGCAGATACCGTATGGGATGAAATAAATCGAAATTCTGAGTTATATTAAGATATTGAATAAAGGAGAGCGGGTATGGTTAAGGCAGATGTTGATAAGGTATCAGAAGCATATTTGATGGGGGTACAGCATTTTTTGGAAGGTCGCTTTGAACCTCCGAATCGAAAAAAGGATTCTCAAAGAATTGAAGAAATCGACAATGAAGTGCTGGCTGTCCTTGGATCTTTGCGAGAAACTGTGCCCCAGGCAGTCCAGATGGGGATGGAAGCACAAAAAGCGATTGCTGTTGATGTGGATGATGACTATATGCGTCCATCCATGTAGTTCATATATCCTCAAAACACACAAAAAAAGGGAGAAGGTTAAAAATCTTCTCCCTTTTTTTGTGAATAATTGTTTAATATCCGAACTTTTCTAAAAAATCATGAATTGCTTGTCGAACAACATGATTTTGTTTAACCTTTTTCTTTTCTTCAGCCCACGCTTCAAAGCAAAATCGTTTTAATCTTTCTTCAAGATTGTCAGAGATTATAACTGATTTGGCAATTCTTTCATCTTTACTTGGATTCGCTGTGACTTTTTCATTAAAATGATTGATCCCTTCACGCAAAAGTTCTTTTTTTGTATCTTTAGCATCCTTTTCAATTCGTATTTGGTCTATAAGTTCATATTGTTTTAGTTCATCTTGTGAATTTGCTTTTTTATTCTGTGTTTTTTCATTTTTTGGATCTTCTTTTTTGTCAAAAAAACCAGACAAGTTACGAGCGTTATCAAATTTTTCTGCCATTATTTTTCCCCTTTTATCTTCTCTAATATTTCATTAGCAAGGGTCGCATAATCAATTGCCCCATGACTCTTGCCTTTATAATCATAAATATCTTTGCCGAAAGCAGGTGCTTCTGCAAGTGATATGTTGGCCCGAACTTTAGTTTCAAAAATATAATCAGGACAGTTATCGACCAGTTCTCGCATTATTTTTCTGTTTATGACTTTTCTTTTGTCATAAAATGTTAAAAGTATTCCAAGAACTTTAAGATTTTCATTGGTGTTGTCTCTAATTAAACCAATTGTTTTATACATAAGCCCCAATGATTTCATTGGATGGTACTCAGCACCTACAGGAATCAAAATGAAATCTGCGGCTGTCATAGCATTTATTGTTGCAATTCCAAGACTAGGGGGGCAGTCAATAAGAACTATATCATAATCTGTTTTGAGTTTTTTCAGAATTTTATTTTTCAAAAGGTTTTCTCTTGACATTGTTTGTGCCAGAGAAATATCCATTTGAGACAAGCCTACATTGGCAGGGATAAGATCATAATTCTCAAATGAATGTTTAATATCTTCTGGCTCACAATATCCTAAAAAAACATCCATCAAAGCATATTCTAAGGCATCTGGTTCAAGGCCACAAGCGTCTGTTAAGCTCCCCTGGGCATCCATATCAATGAGCAACACTGATTTGCCTGATTTTGCAAACTGTGAGGCGAGGTTATGCACCGTGGTTGTCTTCCCCACCCCTCCTTTTTGGTTTACTACAGCGACAATATCCATTGGCCCCGCCTCCTTTTGTGGCGTTCAGGATTTTCCAGACAAAAAAATTTATAAATATATATGCAAAAAAAGTAAAGTTTTTTTGTCGAAATATTTTTTTAATGTTTAGTATAAAAATATATTCATACTTTTATGTTTTTATATTAAAAACCTATTTTGTGTGGTCTTAACTGTTGTTTTTTTTGCAAAAAATAATTTGAATTTATATTTTTAAAGGTGAACGAATGTATTTCGACAAACTATGTTCAATTACCGAACGCCATTTCCCAAATCTTGCCCCACTACTCCATGAAGCACGGCTTTTTATTTTTCCGGGCAAAGCTCATGAAATGATTAAGCCAAACATTGTTGCGAAACAAGTCGAAAATCAAGACTTATTTCAACTTCCATTTCCTGTAGTTGCTGTTGAAGATCCAGGTTCATGTATTATAATATCAGACACTCAGAAAAACACTAAAGGGATTGATAACCCTCGTTTTTTTGTTGAATATATTCCAGATTGTGTTGAATCTGATGCTTTTGATCCACATTTCGATTCAAAAGAAGAACGTGAAAAATGGAACTTGATGCGATCTAAAGATAAAAGAAGTATTGCAGGAATATTAAGCTATGGAAGAATAGATACAATTAAATTTTTCAATCAAAATGAGGACTGGCGAGTTGATGGTGTTATTACAGGATGTTTTTTTGTTTCAAAAAAAGACAAGCCTAAAAATGTTCTTGAGCATTTTCAAAGTAAGCCTCACCTAGTTGATGATTTTCAAAAAATTAAAAGGAGTTTTCTTAATAATTGCAGCGTTTCTTTACGCGAACTATTTTTGTTTAATCATCCTGACTTTTTTATATTACAAGAAGAACCTCTTTCCGTTAAGCCCAAAAAAGGTAAAAAGAAAGACATGATCTTTAGGTCACATGAGCGACCAAATTATACAGCATTACGGCCAACACAAATCAGGGAGAAACTTGGCTTACAACAGCCAGTCAAAAAACGGGGTAGTCCAATACCACATGAAAGAAGAGCACACCTGCGAAGGCTTAAAAAAGAAAGCGGGTATAAAGAAGATAAGATTGTATCAGTAAAGGCATCTTGGATTGGAGACAATGAAAAGACAATCAAAAACAAACGCTATAAAGTAATTTTGGACAAGTAATACATAAAAAGGCTTGAGATTCTATTTCTCAAGCCTTTTTATGTATAGCTAAAGTATTTTATTTTGGGTGAATTCCTTGGGTATCAATAAAAGCAGGGTGTTCATCCCAATGATTTTGAACTTCATTTAAAATTGCATTAGTCAGGGAACGAAATTCAGTTTCTTTTTCGTCTGACACAAATGTTAGATCATGTTCATCTATATCATTAAGTGCAATATATAAGTGTGAATCTGGTGATCCCAATGTTTTTCGAAAATTAATATCAGAAAGATCAAGATGTTCTTCGGCTTCATCAATTACAAGTTGAATGTTTACATCCCCTTCAGGGCCATCAACTACGACAGTTTCTTTTTCGTCCCAATTGATTTTTTCAGAAAAACAGCTTTGAATATGCTCACGAACTTCAGGTTCTACATTGATACATAAACATGGATTCATATCGCCAGCTTTAAAAATGGCTATAGCATACATGTCCAAACTCCTTTTTCTTCTCTAAATAGTAGTTTCTTTTAAAATCTGAAATTATAACCGAAAACCATCATATATAGCAGGAAAACCAAAAATGTCAGAAACAGTATCAGTTCTGTCGAATACTTTATGCGTAACATGCGTGTCAAGAGCACCTTTCAAAGACCTTGGTGTAAATTTTTCCATATATACCATTTGTCCAATAGGTTCTTTTATTTCAGAAAGTATTTTAATTTTATTTTCTAATTGCTCTTGTTCCCAAGAGCAATTCTTTAAGCAGGATACACAAACTTGAACTATCTGCTCCACCTGATGTTGCTACAATATAAATATCATTATCAGGGTCGCCAGGAAGAGAATATTGAATGTCTTTATTTTGAATATAGTTATAAATATCCATCTGTGTTTCTCGTTTTATTTAAGAGATATGCTGTTTTCTATGTCTTCCAATGCAAATTCAAAACCTATTTCATTTTTGTTGTTTTCTATAAATTCTTTTGTGTGTGATTTAGCTTTGTTCAGCATGTCCCTATCTAGTCGCTCGCCTTTGTTGTCAGGCGTTAAAGTGTAAGAGACGGATTCTTTAACAGGCATTTCAATATTGTGCTTTTCACAGAAATGCACTATCTTTTGAGGGTCAAAGTCTTCAGCATAAAAATCTTTGATTTTCATCTTATTTTGTTTAATCAACTCTTTTACCTTTTTTTCATCTAGTTTTTTGCCAACGCTCAGAATTTCACTCTTGTCAAGGTTCATCCCATCGACAATATTAGAAAGAGTCTGGTGATCAATTGTTTGTGTTATGCGAGGCTGACAGGTTTGCATTGGAAGTCTTACATTTTTAAGAGTGTATTGCCCTTCATTATTTAAGAAAGAAGTGAGTTCATTTTGCTTTTTGTTTTTCAGTTCTTTACTGGCATCAGCAATAAGAGACAGTTTAACAATTTCATCTTCCATTTCTTCGATTGTCGCAAGCTCTTGTTCGTCAAAGTCAGGTCGAGTTCGTGAATCACTTTTAATTTCAGGAGGCTCACCAGTTAAAACGCAATTCCAAAATTTATCACCTGCGTCTAACATTGCTTGTCGAATTTCAGGATCGAATGGAACTTCAATAGGTTGTGTTTGACCATTTGGATAATCAAAATATACAACAAGCAAACCATCTGCTTGAACGCCATCATCTAATGAAAGCAAATACTCATATTGATGCAATTGAGCAGCATATTGAATAACGGTATGATTTGGTGCTTCTGTTGAAGATTTGTAATCAACTACAAATATTGAACCATCTTCCATTGAAACAACATCATCAACATTACCCCTTAACCAAGGTCTTTCAGGGTCATAAGAATGGTTAATTTTTTCCACTAAATCTTGTCTAGTTGTGCAATTAAAGTCTTCTTGAAAAATCCTTTGGGTTACTGGCTCAAGATATGTCCCCCTACGCATGACATTGTTCTGTGGCACAATTGGGTTTTTCATCAGCTTGTCTTCAAAAAGAGAATGGGGAGTCTTAAAATTGTTGGCAAAACCCATATGGTCAGCAACCAACTCTCCCATATCACTCCCGCCAATTCCTTTAAGGCGCGTGAAGTGCCAATGAAAACGATCAGGGTCAACCGCAACTACCGATTCATACCAGTTTGTCGCATCTTCAGAATCAATCACATCTTTTTGGGGTAACTCAGGAATCCATTCATTTAGGAAAACATCAAGTGTTGGATAAAGTTCAATTATTTCGGCGTCCTGATCAGCGTAGGCCATAATCTTCCCCCCTTTTCCTTTTTGGTTTATTATATAATATGTCCAAAAAAAGAGGGCGTCAACCAGCAACAGAGCTGCATATTTTTATATTTATATAGAAAAATATATTTATAATAAAATACAAAAAAAGCGGGGGAAAGGATGTAGCCTTTCCCCCGCTTTAGTGGAAACCTATTGTTTTTATACTAAAACAAGTGACTGTGATTGTATCTTTCTATTTATTAAACTTTTTTGAGTTTCTGACAAAATATAGGTATCAGGACATTCAATTTTATCTCTTGTCCTGGTCATGGCTACATAAAGAAGGTTAAGTTCTTCTTTCTTAAATTCAACTGGATTTTCTCGTGTTGCAACAACAGATTCTTCATATATGTTTTTAAAATCATCCAGAATATGAATACTGCTAAACTCTTGACCTTTAACTTTATGAGCTGTTGTTAAGACAATATCACTATCGTTAATATTTTCAGTGTGATTACGTTTTAATTTTTGGTATATATATGAAATATTTTTATATTTTCTCGCTATATATAATCGAGTTTGAAGGTCAATTTCATTTGAATCATTTATATATTCTTCAAGTTTTTCGATATTACTGAATTGTTTCAAAAAAGGGTCTTTAATATAGTTTGTTTTTTGGTCGATTATTCTTCTAATATCGACTATTGTGCCAAAATTGTAACCCCAAAATCCACCTAAAAAGTGAATTTTGATCTTATCAAGATTTAATTCAGCCGCCAAATCAAAAAGGGTTCCATTACATCTAGCAATTGCCGCAGTTTGATTGCTTGTCTCAACTTTTTCTGACGTTCCTTTAAATTCTTTTTCTGCTCCTAAAAGTTCAAGATAAGAGTTCGCATAATCAGCTACATACTGAGGACAGCGAAAAGACTTAGTTAAATATAAAACCTCAGATGAGTTTTTGAGTTTTTCTAAAGAATTAACAGCATATTTCCAACTATATATTTGCTGAAAAGAGTCTCCAACAAATATTTTTTTAGCATATTGCTGGCTTACAATATCAATAACACAATCAGTTATATCTTGTGCTTCATCAACTAAAATATAGTCATAAGGAATTATAACATTATTTAATTGGAATAGTTTTAAATAAACATCATGTGGGACTGCAATATCTTCTTTTATGTCTGTAACTTTATCCCAAAGACAAGAAACATGTTCAGATATTTTATTTGTGTTCCTAACATGTTTAAAGTTGTAATTACTTACAAATTCTAAAATACAACGACTAGAAGAACTTACATAAGCATTAAAAATTTCAAGAACAGTAGTAGCCATTGCATAAGAGTCAACTATTTTATGTTCAATTAAATTGTAAGCTCTTAGGTTGCCTAAACGATGTTTATATTGAACTCCAAAAAATCTAAATGCAAGGGAATGAATGGTTTTCGCATCAACATTGGGCAAACTTTTAAATTTACCTTGCGCTTCAACTGCCATAGCCTTATTAAATGCCAAGTAAAGAATTCTGGCGTGTTGTCTTTTTTTTGCATATTCAAACAAGGTAAATGTTTTAGCCGCACCTGCGTATGCTGAAACCAGTAGGGTTCCATTTTCATATGGTTCAAAATTAATTATTTGTTTTTGTTCATCAGTGAGAATAATATTTGACATGCTGAAGGCCCTTTATTTGTTTTGGCTTCTCTTTTTTTAAAATTTTAAGAATCTCTATCGAAGTTTTTATTTTGTCTTTTAGGGTTAAACATGGAGGCAAATAAATAAAACCTGGATGTTTTTTCATGATATTATAAGTAGCTTTGTTTGTTTTTACAGCTTGACTTAAATTTTCAAATCGTGCGGGGTTTGACCCCTTTTTCTCTAAGAATAATTGCGGATTAAAAAAAGCCAAACTGTCAAAGAATATAAGAAAATCATAATTTTTGTACAAATTTTGAATCCGGCATTTTAGAAAATCCTGAAATTCTATGGCTCCACCTTTAAAATAAGGGACTCCATCCAAAACCCCTCTGTCAAAAACTCTTAAATGATCAGGGAATTTTTTATTTATGTTATATTCTATTTTTTGCTGAATAGTAAAGATTTCTTTTTGATTTCGAAGCAAGTGATCATATGTTTTAGGGATTCCATTTTTTTTAATTACCCGAGTCGCTACTTCTTTAACAAAAATTGTTTTTTGAAGTTTTTCCTTCACATTATTTAAAACTGTTGTTTTGCCTGAACATGGGCCGCCTGTAAAAACAACTTTATTCATAATAATCTCTGTCTTTTTAATCCAATGTATATAAAAAAAAGGCAACAGTCAACATTGACCATTGCCTTTTTTACAGGGAAAAGGAAAGTTTTTATTCAGTTACATCTTCTTCTTCATTTCTCAAGTTTTTATCGTTTGGACGCCATGTTGCATTTTGAAGTATTTCTTGAAGGCCGTTGGAGTATCCTCTTGCTTTTGCTTCTTGATCTACAATTTCAAGAAATTTGTATAACCCCTTTTGTCCTTCATTTTCAATGGCCTGCAATAATATATAAAAAAGCCTTTGAATGATGGGTGAAGGTCTTCCTCCATGAAACCATCTGTTTCCAGACCATCCAGTTGCACCAAAGATTGTACCCAAGTTAGTTGCAGAAAACGAAATCGTTCCTTGCAGTTCCTTTGTTGTCTCTAAAACATCTGTAAATAACGGCATTTCAGGAATAATATTTTCTTCTGGATATTTTGAAAGATACCTAGCTAAAATGCAGGTGCTTGGGTTGGTTAAAGGCTCCTTTCCTTTTTCTCCAGTCATTTTGATGCTTCCAACTGAGCTAAAAAGCCAATAAAGATCAATAGACCCTATCCCTAACTCATCACGCAGATCGGCAATGTCTACGCCAGTAATTTGCTTATTTTTGGTTATCATATTGTCATCACCCTTTGTTAAACATGGATTTGGCCCTGTCTTTAAGCCAACCGCTAAATTTTTATTGAAAAAAAGTCAAATATAAAACTAGGTTTATATTTAAATAGTGAAGTTTTTTTGAATTTATATATTTATAAACTTGACTAGGGGTTAACCCTTGGCCTACAAAACAAAAAAGAGACTACGCCGAAACGACGGCCAAGGAGAATATACAATGTATCCCAAAAAAGTCACGCTAACTACTTTTATTCGATGCCCAGAAGATGCGCCTCAAATGCCACCCATAAAATCGCTAGAAATCCCCAATGCTGCGAAAAAGCCTCATAAAAAGCTGATTTGTGTATATGGGAAGGCGAATGTCCAGGCATATCTGAAGGACAAGATTCGTGAAGCATCACAAGAAAATGAACTGTTTTACCGTGTTCAAATAAAAATTCTTCCTGGGAAAGTCCCTGTTAGTAAGGTTTCATTAAATGATATTGCTGATATTTATTTTTTAAACCTGATGCGACTTAATCAGGAAGTAGCTCAAAAGATATATGATATAATTACTTCCCCTAAAAAAAAAAAACAACTCAAAAAATAAAAATTGATACTCTTTTACATTTGGTAAGTGAAAAGCCTCATTTGCTAGATAAAGTCTGGAAACATGAAGACTTTAATCATCTATCTGCAATTTGTTGGCCTGTATATATTTCATCTCAATCCCTTGAAGTATATCAAATGGTAGCAGTGAAAATTGAAGACATTGATGAAATTGAAATAAGAGGATGGGAAGGCGACCCTCAGAGCTTAGAAATAAAGCCTTAATTTGTTCGCACTTCCACTTTAAGCAGGGAGACTATTTTTAGTTTCCCTGCTTTTTTTGTGCTTTTGCAAAACTTGAAAAGTTTACCATCTCCCCTCTTACTTTACTCACTATATCTTTGTGGGTTTCAATCATAGCTAGACTATTTTTATAGCCATATATGCTTTTCGAATAATGGAACATAGCAGTTTTTACTGTGTTGTGTCCAACAAGAGCACCTAAAATCTTTCTGTCTATTTTTGTTTTTTTATAATTTGATATAAACTGGTGACGTGCAGAATATAAGGTGTACCTCTTTTTTCTTTTGGGCCAAATTTTTATTTGTGTGTCATACAGAAGGCGGCGACAATTTTTATAAACAATTTCAAAAGAATGGTTTTTCTGCCATTTTTCAAGTTGATCTAAAAAAATTGAAATGTTTTTAAGTAGTTCTTGGGGCATTTTGGATAAAACAAGATACCTTTCTTTTCCAAATGAACGATTATTTGTGTTTTTTGCGTTTTTTACAATTAAGGTTTGCCCATTTAATATTGCCGTTTTCCATTCTATTGGGCGAAGGCCAGTTAAAATTGTAGCTTTAAGCCACAAAATTGTTAGTTGCTTGTAAGGACTCTTTTTTTGCTCAAGTTCATTTATAAGTTGCTCCAGGTCTTGTTCAGGAATACATTTTTTCTTTTTAGCAGAAGTATTGTCTGTTTTCTTTAAACATTCACTTGTTGATAAAGAGTTTAGGTATTGCACAGCTTCAATCGGGCCATAGTTTTCCATAAAAAATATTAATGAACTTTTATATAATCGCCATGTTGACTTAGACCATTCATTTCTTTTATTGCCAATATATTTAACGGCACTTAGAGGGTCATATTTCCAATCTTTTCCCATTTCGCTTTCATATTTTTGAAGAAGTGACTTGGCTTTCTTTATATATTGCTGTTCAGTTTCTTTTGTTTTTTGCATATTAAAACGTGCAGATACGGTTTGCACATCCGTTTTTATCTTTTTTAGTTGCACTTTTGTTTAAACTAAACTCTTTTCCTGTTCCGAAAATTGAATTTTCTTTCTCAGTGTTTTGGAAAATTGAGTAATTATTTGTTATGAGGACAGGAACATGTTTTTTTCCCATATTTAACAAATGTGATTTATTGAAAAAAACATACATTTTTAGTTTGATATGATCATAGAAGTTAAACTTGTGCATTATGTTTTCTTCTTTTATATTCAAGCACTTGTTTATTGCTTCATTAACATTGCCGCCTGTTTCTAGTTCGCATTTCAATAAAGATGTTAATCTGAAATCTTTTTTGTTTTTAGCGATTGGATACAAAGCAATATCATTAGGGCCTTTCGATTTTTTAACAACATTTACAAGCATTTTTTTGCAAGACTCACAGGTAGGCGAAAAAAATAGTTTTGTTTTTGCTTGATTGTTTCCATAAATGGGCCACGGCTCAATTTTTTCCTTAGCAATAGATCCAACATTGAAAAATGCTAACATGACAAAAGACACAAGGACATATTTAGGAATACCTGATTGTTTAAACTCTGTTTTAGTATAATTGTTTATAAATAAACCAAAAAACAACAAAGCTACAACCAAACAGCTTGAGCAAGGCAGAAAAAACATCTGGTAAAGCAAAAATAACAAATCTAGGCCAAGTAAAATTAGAATAGCACATTTTAAGAATTTAGGCTTAAATTTCAGCAAAAAGCCAATACTTATGAAAGCCAACAATCCATACCAATAAAAACTCAGCCCAAACAATGAGTATGATTTGTATATTGAACATCCACTACTAAAACAAAAAAAACTATTCAAATTTAAAGCTGACAGCAAACAGTATAGCCCACCAAACCCAATTATTGTGTAATTAATGAATTGTTTTTTTGAGATAGATGAAATCATGGTTTACCTTGGAGTGTTTGTAGTTTCAACTTTTTCTTTAGCTAATGAATCTTGATCAACTTCAAAACCAGAAGTAGCTTTTTTGCGTTGGAAAAATCTTTTTGGAACAAGGCCGATAATGCTTCTTTGGCCCATAACATTTTTAATTGAAGATTCTAATATTAATGCGATTTCTTTATTGTTGAACTTTGGTTTTTTGAATGGAACTTTCATAACTATATTGTTTTTAAACCAAAGTTTAAATCTTTCAAATGTAGATGTTTCTATTTCATCAAGTGGATTGTCATGAAGAATCTTTTCACCTAGTCGTGCAAGAAATTCTTCACATGCTATAAGTCTATGACTTGCTTGGTTTGTATCAACACCTGTTAAGAATTTTCTTGCAAACCTATCTAAATAATAAGGGTCAGTTTCATCAATGCTTTCCATTGTAGCTGTTAAAAATTTTTCGAAATTTGATTTGTACATTTTTCGCAAGCCATTGTGAACACCCTGCTCATGTGTCCAAGTTAAAACAGCTTGTTCTTTTGAATATATGTTGTCTGCAACCATAAAGACTTGATCTTTGCTAGGGCAAAACAAGCCTTCAACAAGTCCAACCCCTTTATTTAGGAGTTGGACTTGTTCTTCTTTCGGCAAATCAACAAAACTTTGAACAACGTGAAATTCAGATGCCCCAGGTGCGTTTTCCTGTAATCGCTTTACCCAAGAATACACTTCATCCTTTGAATATCCTGATTTTATAATCATAATGTTACTTGCTTGTTTGAGCTTCTGAAATTCTATCAACTAAACGAGGGAAAGGCATAGTCTGCAAATAAACTATTCCTGTGCCTTCCAAACTAGCCAAAACCATTCCTTCGCCGCCAAAAAACATTGATTTCAGGTTTCCGCTTCTTTCAATTGAATAATCAATTCCAGAAGTGAAAGCCACAAGACAACCCGTATCAACAAGCACTTTTTCATTTTGAAGTTTCTTTTTAATTACTGTGCCACCAGAATGGAGAAAGATATTGCCATCTCCAACCAAGCGTTGAAGAACAAACCCCTCCCCTCCAAAAAAACCTGCCCCAAATTTTTTATGAAATGCAATATCAATTTTTGTCCCATGAGCGGCGCACAAAAATGCGTCTTTTTGACATTTAATTTCTTTGTGCCGCATAAGATCAATTGGCACAATCTGACCAGGAAAAGAACCAGCAAATGTGATTGTTTTTTTAGTATGGGAGTCGTTTGTGAAATGTGTCATAAAAATGCTTTCTCCAGTAAGACTCCTTTTGCCTACACCTACCATTTTTTTAAGAAACGAACTGGACACATCGCTTCCATCACCCATCTTGGCCTCAAAGACGATGCCTTCATCCATCCAACTCATAGCACCAGCTTCGGCAATAACGGTTTCATTAGGATCAAGTTCCACCAAGACACCTTGCATAGAAGATCCGATAATGTGGTAATCAATTTCATGGCAATTCATATATAAACCCTTTTTTTGTTGTAATTTTTTATTAAAACTATAAAATGTCACCCAATAAAAAAGATCAGGCAATTTTTAAAAAGGAGCATCATCTATAAAATTTTGATCATATTTTGCTTGTGATACAAACGACTTATCTGAAGATTCTTGACAATTTTGACTATTAGGATGAGGATTCTCAAAATTATTATTTTGAAATTTTTGACCTTGTTGAAATTCAATTTGATGGACAACAAATTTTATATTTTTTCGAGGATTGCCTTCCTTGTCCGTGTATTTGTCTTCTTTAAAACTGGCTTGGACATTAATCGCCTTACCCTTTAAAAGATTTTGTGCCAATTTTTCACGTTTCCACATTTCAAAACGCGGAAAATCTGTACGTTTATAGTCTCCAAAGCCAGATTCAACAGCTAAAGAAAAATTGCTAACAGGTGTGCCACTTTGAGTATAATTTATTTCAGCATCATCGACCAATCGGCCAGAAAAAATACAAAAATTCACGTTTACCCCCTTTTATTTGAAATTTTATATAAACTACCACAAAGAGGCCAAAAGGTCAATCTGTGCAACTTGGCGATCATCAATAAAAAAGGGGGCACAAACATATGCCCCCTTTAAGATTCACAAAAAAGAATTTGTTTTGTATTTTTATGGACTGACGCCGACTAAAGATTCTGACTCATTATTAATGTGAAATCCTTTTTCATTTTGTCCGCAACCATCTAATTCCTCGACACTTGCAGAAGAATCTTGTTCATCTTCTGGCTCTGTACTACTATTCTTATCAATTTTGTCGTTCAATTCTCTTTGCTTGGCATACAAGTTTTTAAGTTCTTCTTCATGTGTGAAAGGTTCATTTATTTTTTTCTGGAGTTGTTCAATTTGATTATGAACATCTTTTAATTTTAACTCATTGTGCATTATATGTTCTTTTTTATTTGCAATAAAATCTTCAATTCTTTTTGCTCCCGATCTGTAAATGTCACCGGCATCTGTGTGAATAAACCATTCTGTTTGAAATTTGCCATGTTCAGCATTGAATGATCTTGAAAAAGTAACAGGCAATCCTCCGCATTGAATATCAGATATTTTTGTCAATTGTTGAGAGTCAATAATTTTTTTCAAGACTGGCAAAAACTTTTCTCGATTTGTCTCAAGGTCTTCATCAAACCCATATTTTGTAGCAGCAAACCTCCAAACTTCTGGAGACTCAACAGGGTCAGGAACACTTTTAAAGAGATTCAATTGTTTTTGGATCTCATTTTCTTGTTTTTGTTGATACTGGAGCTTGACCTTCATATTGTAAATTTGATCAGAATGAGATTTTGCCAAACTTTCTAATTTTACAATTTCATGGTCTACTTCCAGCTTTTCTTTAATATGAGGGTTCCCCGAAGTGATAGCCGCTGTTTCATAATATGTTGGATCAATTTCAAGATCAAACCTTCGAATATTTCCATCTCCTTTTAAAACCTGTGCAAATTGATCTTCTTTAATTTTTAACAAATTCCATTTAAAAAGATCGAAAGTGTCTTTTGTGGTGTAAATATAAATTTTTGCATTGTCATTTTCATTGCCAAAGCGAACCATTCTGCCATTTCTTTGTTGAACTTTTGCAGGTGTCCAGGGGGCATCTAAGTGATGCAAGGCAACAAGTTTGTCTTGAACATTTAAGCCTTCGCCCATTTTTTCAGTAGACCCCATAAGCACTCTAATTTCACCATTGCGAACCTTTGAAAACAAACTCGCTTTTTTAGAATCAGTATTATAATCATGGATAAAAGCTATTTCATTTTCATCAATTCCTTTTTCGATAAGTTTTTCTTTAACTGTATCATATACAGAATATTGTTTACCATTTTTAGGAGTTGAAAGATCACAAAAAATCAATTGGGTTCCATTTATATCATGTGAGCCATCCCACTCTTCAAAAACTGTTTCGGTTAACAGGCTTAATTTTGACTCTAAGTGATCATCTTCAAAATCTTCACTGATTGTCTGTGGATCTAAAGCTATGTGTTTGCCTTTGTGCATAACTGAAAATACATGCGCTCCCTTTTTTAAATCATCGTCAAGGCTTTTCATCAATTGCTGTTGAAGATCGCTAATAGGAGACACAATGTTCTTTTTTTCTACTTCTGGAAGTTTGATTCCAGCATCTTGAGCAGTAACAATATCTAAAGTATTCCTAAAAAGTTGCATAAGCTCAGGAACATTATTTAATATAAATCGAGTTTTCTTTTTCCAATCATTGCCAGTTGCAGAAGGCTCCCAGTTTGTTTTTTGCTCCAAGAAGTTTGCCGCCCAATTTGATGCAAATTCAATATTTGATTCTTCTAAAATTTCTGGCTGAAGGTATCTTTGCATATTATAAATTTCAAGAGGATTGTTTGTAACAGGTGTTCCACTCGCAAAAATAACACCCTTGTTATCCGCTCGTTTTTTATTGAGCCATTGAGTTTTGATGTATAAATCCCAAGCTCTTTGTGAACCATTTATAGCACTGCTGATTTCTGGATTTGAGGCTTGTACTGATAGATTTTTAAAATTGTGTGCCTCATCTAATATTATTGAGTCAATGCCTAAATCGTCTATATAAACTGCATCATCTTTTTTAGAATCAGACAATCTTTCTAGTCGCGCTTCAACTGTCTTGATTTTCTTCTCAATTTGTTTTCTCGAATATCTTTTTTCATTGTTACTAAAACTATCAAGTTCTGCTTTATAATTAAAAAGTTCATCTTGAAGAATATTTTTTTCGAAAATCGGATCATTTTGGATTTTGGTGAACATAGAATGAGTAACAACAACTAAATCCCAATTGTTATTTATAACCTTGCCAACAAATTTTTTCCGATTTTGTTTTTGAAGGTCGGAATTCGTAACCATCAAAATTTCAGCATTTGGATAAATTTGACGTGCTTCACGATTAATTTGCTCTAACATAGAATTCGGAACAACCATCAAAGGCTTGTGAGCCAAACCTAAGCGGCGCATTTCAATTGCTGAGGCAATCTGAATAAGTGTTTTTCCAGTTCCAACTTCATGCCCTAAAAGCGTATTACCATTCAAGCAACGCCAAATGGCAGAGGCTTGATATGGGCGAGGCTTATAATTAAGAGACATTCCAGGGAATGTCATGTGATCACCAGTAAATTTTGGAGGAACAAAGGTGTTGAACATATAATTATATCGAAAAAGCAATTTTTCTGCTCTTTCAACATCATCCTCCCAAATAAAACGTCGAAAACATTGCTGGATAGCATCTAATTTTTCTTCTGCGGCAACAGTTTCTTTAAAATTAAAAACTCGAACCTTATTTCCTTCCTCGTCATATTCAGTGTCAAATACTTTTGGGCGACGCTGATTTAAAGCACCTTCTATTAAATCAGGAAAAGGGACTCGCATTGTGCCCCAATCACTTTTACTTTGTATCCTTCCGCGAATATGACGTGGCACATGTACTTTCCATGTTCCGTCTGTTTGATATTGTTTTACATATATATCATCTTTATCGATAAAACCTATTTCTAAGCAAGCACAAATAAAATCTTTTATATCTTCTTCATCTATCCAGGGTGCTCCTAATTTTGCGTCTATATCTTTTGGTTGCAAGTCTTCAGGTTTAACTTTATTTAATTCGTCTATATTTACCTGAAAATTGCTATCAAAAGGCAACATTTTTTCAGCTTGAGATATTTTTTTCCGTATGTTTCCTGAGAGATATTGACTTTTGTGCTCCCATTGCATTGAAGCAGGGTTTTTAAAAATTTCTCTGCTTTCTACTAATTCTTGTTTCGCTGTTTCATAGTTTTTATCGCAGAGACTTGCAATTGTTTCTAAATCAATACGCCCTTTTTGATTTAAAGAAACTAAAAGGGCTTCATATATATTATCAGTTGAAGTAATGGGCTCAGGTGTTTTAATAACACGGGTTGTAAAAATATCTGCTTTTTCCGCAGTATCGTTTTGCAAATCGTATTTTTCAAGACCCATAAGGCGTCCAAAAGCAGGGTCGTCTTGCATCAAGTTGGCATTAACTGGCTTGTTCACATAACCATGTTTTTTAATGAAAGCATCGTATGCCTCATTAAGATTTTTTCTTGCATTTATATATTCATATGTATCTTCTGTGCTTTCTTTTTGACGGGCCAAAACATTATTTAATATATCACGAAGATTTAAAAGCCCAAGCAAACGCTCTCGCTTCTTGCCTTGCAAGTCTATTTTTTCAAATTTTTGAGGGCTAATCTTTTGATAAATCGCTGTTTCACCATTTTCTATATCGGTAAATAGTGAACCAACATAAATTTCATTGAAACCATCAGGGTATTGATCATCGAAAAAATCTTCATTTTCACTCAAGTCAACGTCTGGCAAATCACCATCGGCTTGAATATTATCTATTTCATATCCCGAGAATTCTTTTTCGATAAATTCTGAAAGGAGAGTTGTAAGGTTTTTTTCTGATTCATTTTGAACAACAATTCGTGCCCCACCATTAAAACCCAAATCAGCCTTTAGGGTTCCAAGTATGTTTTGATCGTTTTCAATAAAATACTTATTTACTGGCAAAACATGATGATACGGTTCGTGTCGCTTGTCTTTAACCTCAATCTCTTTAGAAAATACCCAATCAGGATATTCTTCTTCTGTTAGATATTTTTCTTTATCTTTTTTACGGAAAAACAAAATGTCTTCTGTAACATCTGTTCCAGCTTGACTTTGTTGAGAGTCAGAAGGTAGACGAATCGCTGTTAATAAATCGCCTTTTTCTGCTAGACGCTTTCTAGCCCGATTTGTTTTTTTGTCCATTGAAAACGATGAGGTAATAACAGCCACTATTCCATCGGGTTTTGCTTTGTCTAAAGATTTGACAAGAAAATAATCATGGATACTAAATTTATCTTTTTTATATTCAGGATCATAAACTTTGTAGTTGCCAAAAGGAACATTTGTAGTAACTACATCAAAATAGTTGTCTGGCAGACTGACTTTTTCAAATCCATCAATATAAATTTTGGCATCAGGGTATATTTTTTGAGCAATCCTTCCAGCCAAACTTTCTAATTCAACACCCACAAAACGACTTTTTTTAGCCACTTCGGGATCAACTAAGCCAAAAAATGAACCAACTCCAAGAGAAGGTTCTAAAACATTACCGCCAGTAAAACCTGTTTTATAAATTGCATCCCAAATTGCTTTAATGACTTCGGGGCTTGTATAAAAACTGTTTGGGGTGCTCTGTGAAGCTGAATCAATTTCTTGTCTTGTTAAAAGATCAGAAATCTCTTTTTTAGCATCTCGCATCCATTGTGCTTTTTGGGGGCCAGCATAATAAGAGTCAAAGACCTTTGCCATCCCCCCCCAACCGTTATATTTAACGAGTTTACTTTTTTCTTCTTGTGTCGCAGGACGGCCAATTTCTTCAAGTTCCTTGAGAATTTTTATAGCATCAATATTTTCTTTATATCTTTCTTGAGTGCTAAAACTGCCAGAACGGTTAATTTCATCAGATATAAAATAATGAGAAGAATTTAAAACCCGTAGATTATCATTTGGAGATTCTCTTTCAACACCATGTGTTTTGCTGTGTTGTTGATCCAATTCATGTGCTGTGTGATCTCCAGATACTTTGCGTCTTTTGGAATCGGATTGTTTTTCAATATTCGATTCCTGGTTTGACTGATTTCTTTTTCTATCATTTCTGATTTTGTTTCTAAGAAACTTTTTAGCTCGCCCTGATTTTGTAGTTTTTGAAGAAGTTCCTGATCGTTTTCTTGAAGCTGTTCCAGGATTATTTGTTGATACATTTTCATTTTTTGCTCCTTTATTTTCAACAATTACGCTTTCAGGTGAAACATCAATTTTTTGAGCATTTGGAAAATTTGCAAGAACTTGCGCTCTTTCAGGCGTCATGGGCGCGGCATAACCACCACTAAAAGACTGAAAGTTTTGGCTTTTTAATTTATTGATAATTTCTTCAGACACATTGCCTGTTTGGGTTAACACAAACAGAAAATGTCCATCTTTATGCTTATAGGCAGTTAACTTAAAACCATCTTTAGATAAATCAAACCAATTCATTTCAGTCACACCTGTAGTTTTTTATATTTACAAAAAGAGGCGTCTATACTGTGAGCTTATGTATAGACGCCTCTAAAGTTTTCCCGTTAATTAGATTGTTCGTTTAGCGAGGCCCAAAACTCTGACTATCTAATTCGTCATAATCAGGTTCAGCTTCAGCTTCTTGTTCAACTGCGGCTTGATATGCCGGATCATTAAAAATATCTTGAGCTTCAAGTTCACTTGCGGTGTGGTTTTGAGTTTGAGATTCTTGCTCCATTTGTTCATCTGAAAAATGCGGAGAATAGGACAAGCCACCGATAAGCACCGGGTCATGCCCCTCACCAAACGGATCAACAACATGGACGCTATTTACGAATTCACCGTTATCTCCACCCATTTGGAAAAAGGTGGTTTTTGCCATGTTTTCGACTTCTCCATTGTCAAGTTCTTTAGACAAAGACTTATAGGCGGCCTGAAAATGTGGCAAACTTGTCTTGCTATCACCACTTTCATCCCCATTAATCGAAAGGGGGCTTACGATAAATCTTTCAGCAGGAACAATGCTAATCCTTGTGTTTTCGGGGAACTTGTCTTTTTCTGACTCAATGTATTTCATAACATGATCAGCATAATCTTCTGCCTCAAAAGGTCGAGACTCTTCCCGATGCCACTTGCGCCGCAAAAATTCTACACCTTCAACTTCATTGTTTTCATTCACAAAACGAATCATAAATGCCGGAGCATTAAAATCCTCTGCCAAACCTTTAATTTGCGAATGAACTTCCTGGTGGTCAGTTGTAGAAGCCTCAATCATTTGGTCTTCTTCATCAATAAATGTATAAAGAGCACCAAAATATTTTCCGTCTTGATTTCGTTGAAGATCCAACATTGAATTTTCGGACATGCCAACGTACTTATTGGCACTTTCCTTATTGTAAGCCATCACATTAGGCCACTGACTGATATATTTATTTGTCCCATTTTGAGGAAAAGAAGCCTTAAAAACAACCAATCCCCCAGGTTCAAGTTGATACCGATTTCGACCAATCTTAAACCCGTCTTTGAGCTTTTCAAGAGTAGGACGCCGACTATTACTTGCAGCTTTACCTCTGTCTGTTAAAAAAACTTTTACATCTGACCCATCAAGCAGATTAGTTCCTGCCACACCGACATTGCCATTTTCTTCTGCGAAACCAGTAACTTCAACAGGCAAGTTCAATGCATTTTGTTTAGGCTGAGAGGGCTTCCGAAGTTTCATTCTTTTCTCCTTGTTTGATAGAGTATATAATCTATCCAAAAATTTTGGCGGCAAAAAAAACTTTTGCCGTGCTTTGAGATTACCTATATGCAATACCCAATGAGCTTGTCAAGCCCTTTTTCAAATAAGAGGGAGAAAGATGTGTTTTCTTGCTCCTAAGTAGCTGTTTTTTTTGAAAATTATTTATATGAAACAGTGATATTATATTTTTGTGTTTCTTCTGAAGATAATACAAAAGCACAGCCATTTTCGATAGCATCTTCAAATTCTTCCTGGTTAACCACTTCAGTTGTAAGAAACCCTTCAAAATTGTTTTCCATTAATATGTTAAAATCTACTTTCTTTTCGTTCCAGTAATAACCTTGAGCATAACTAGCTTTTAATTTTTGTGCGTGTAAATAATTAGATAAAGTCTCAACCCATTCAACTGCAACAATTATATCAAGTTTTTTGAATAATTTTATTATACTCGCAAGAAAAATATAAGTATTAAGGTCAACAATACTTTTCTTAAATATGCTTCCATCTATTTTTACAATGTTTGGAGTGCATGTTGTGGCACGATGCAAAACACATTCCCCTTTTCCTACATCGTCTAAGATTATTTTAAAACCATCTTTTTTTAGTTCTCTTAAAACAGAACCAATTTTATCCCAATTATAATTAGACACTGCCTCTTTTTTTTCAGTCCACTCTACTCCAATAGGTAAACCTTTTAATTTTTTAATTTGGCTAACTATATAATTGTTTAATATGTGGCATGAATCTAAATTAATTGAAATTAATGATAAGTTCGATTGACATAGAATTTGTGGAACATTTAAAACAATATCTGCATACCATTTTTCCCATTGCCTATTAGTAAAAGAGCGAAGATTTTCTTTGCATAGCAGCTCCCCCCAAATATAAGAAGAAGCCGGGTCGCTACAACCTATATATTGAACCCTTTCAACAGCATATCTAAAATTGTTTACAGTAATTCCATGTATCATATTTTTTATTTGCTTTTTTTAAATTGCATCTCTTCGCCTGGAGATCCGTTATTGTCTTTGTATAATGGACATTTCTTTGTGCTGCATACCCAAAAAAAGAACCCTTTCTTTTTATTTGACTCTTTTAAATAAGAAGGGTTTCCACATTTTGGACATTTTTCTTCCTTTAAAGGGGCCTGTCTTTTAAATGTGCCAGGGCTACCATTGTCATCAGGAAGAAAAACAGGTTTTTCATTATTATGTTTTTCTGTGTTAAAGCAACCCCAATACATTTGTCCTTTTTTGCTCTTTTTTCGCTGTAAAGCATTTCCACATTCGGGGCATTTGTGAATTTTACCCTGTGTGACAGATTCAAAATGTTTCTCATATGATGTGTTTATTAAAGCATCAACTAATTTGTAAACCATTTTTTCTTGATCATTGAGAAAAACATTTAATGAACTTTTGCCTCTCGCAACACTTTCCAGAAAGTCTTCCCATAAAGCAGTCACCCCAGGGTCAGTTAATTGCTCTGGAACACTATCAATAATTGCCCTGCCTGTTGGTGAAGAAACGATGTGTTTGCCCTTTTTTTCGATAAAAGAACGAGAAAAAAGATTTTGAATGATCATTGTGCGTGTTGCTTCAGTTCCAATCCCTGAATTTTCTTTGAGCCTCTTTTTAATTTTTGGGTCGCTCACAAAGGTGTGCACCTTTCCCATTGCCTCTGCCAAGGATGCTTCAGTAAATCTTGGCGGCGGCGCAGTCTTTTTTGACTGTATAGATGAATCAATACAGGCTACCCGATCTCCTTTCTGAATACCGGAAGGAAGCTCTTGGCTATTTTGCGTGTCACCTTTAGAAGACTCATGCTTTTGATGTTTCATATTTGTAAATAATTCTTTTTTTATATTTTTATATTTTTATATAAAAAATATTTTAAATGTTTATAGCTATATGTACAACCTTAAAACAACAAATACATTTAAAGGACTGTCCAACCTTTTTGTTTTACAATTTTGCCAGTAGCTTGCCAATGTTCATTCGCCAATAATACTATAATTTCCTGTGCATAATATTTCATGTCAGGATAAAACTGGCGGATATAACTTTTTGCAATTATAGTAAAAATTTTTAACTCGTCACCTGATAGCTGTCCTGTGTTACCCGTGGGAATGATTGCATGGTGTTCGACAACTTTCTTAGTATTCCACACTTTAGATTTGATAGAAGGATCTGCATCTTTGCCAATATTTAAAAAATCCTGAAGCGAAGAAAGAATTTCAGGAGCATCAGACAGTTGTTCTTCTGGTAGATATTGACAATCCGTTCGAGGATAGGATGTCATTTTCTTTTCGTATAACCCCTGAGCAATTTTCAATGTTTTTTCGATTGGGATATTATACTTATTATAAGTCTCTTTCTGAAGGGTTGACAATTTGTGTGGAAAAGTCGGTGGTTTATTTTTTAAAGTAGATTTTGATTTTACAATTTCACCCTCTTGTCCATTTGCTTTTTCTATAAGCTCTTGAGCATACTGTTTATCTAAAAGGCGTCCATTTGGATCAAGACAATCAACATCTTCTCCAGGCATCCAAGTTGCCTTGAAATCTCCATTTTTGTGTCGCACGGTTATCGTAGGCACAAAATAATCAACCGGCTTGAAATTTTCATGTGCCCGATCTCGGTCAACTACAAGTCGCAAAGTTGGTGTTTGAACACGTCCCAAGGTCAAAACTTGATCAATTCCAACTTGATTTCGAGCAGAAATTGTAACCGCTCTGGTTAAATTAATACCAACTAACCAATCGGCTCTAGCCCGAGCCAAAGCCGAATCTTTTAATGGTTTAAATTCCGAGTTTTCCCGTAAATTTTTTAATGCTTTTTGCGTAGAACGCTCATCAGTGGCATTAAGCCACAATCTTTTTATATTTTGATTTTTCTTAACTCCAATATAATCCAGAACTTCATCAACAAGAAGTTGACCTTCTCGTGCAGGATCACCTGCATTTATTAGTGTTGACGCATTTACGAAAAGAGACTTAATTACTTTAAACTGAGCTTTAATACCAGGATCATCGCGGAGTTTGATTTTCCATTCATCTGGAATTATAGGCAAAGTTTTCAAAGACCATTTTTTAATACCATAATCTTCGGGCATAGCTTGTTCAAATAGATGACCAAAACACCATGTGACACAAGTGTTGTTTGAACATTGATAATAACCTTTATCTTTTTTTTGTATGCCCAATACGCTAGCTATAGCTGTTGCCATAGATGGTTTTTCAGCAATAAAAAGTTGCATCATTTTTTTGTTTTTTTGTAATGTTTAAAGTTGAATTATGAGGCTCGGATACTGCATGATAAATATCAGAAATTTTTTTAGGATCTGTGGTAAAAATTTTTCGAAGTATTTTTGGTGTTAACTTAGGGAATCCGCTTTCTGAAAAATCGTTTATATAGGCGCAACAATTCTCAAGAGAAAAAAGAGACAAGTCTTTATTTCCAGACTCATCTTTACCATCAATCCATTTGTAAATTTTTTTTCTATTTTTGAAGTTTCTATTTTTTATTTTTCTCATGTTAGCATTGTCATTTTCATTTATCTCAAAAGGGGCCAACATATCTTTAGCTGCTTGTGCTAAAACTGAACAAGATAAATGGCAAAAGATTTTTCGAATATCTTCTGAGAGCAATGAGTTTGAGAATTTTTCATAGTACATCACCTTTTCCTCCCCTTAAAAAATCAATGCCCTATCCGCGAAGACGCCATCAATTGTCGCAATACTTTTTTTTCAATTTTTTCAACTTTTTCAATTGGCCTACCTATTATTTTTGAAATTTCAAAAAGAGTTTTTTTTTGGACATAACGCAGTTTAAGAATCGTTTTTTCTTCATGCTTTAGAACATTAGAGGCAAGAAAATCAGTTAACATTTGCTCATTCATAGTCATGTGCCTTTTTTTATTTTTTTTACCACCTTTCTTTTTTAGATTGATTATATGCTATATCCAAAACAGATAAGGATCAAGAATTTTTTTTTGGGGGGGTTCAGAGCGCGGATAGGACGAGGCTAAGCGGAAGCTGTGCTTAAAGGCGTGGAATAATGCTGAGGGGCTGAAAAGGAATAGAGAATTCGACCAACAATATTTAATTTTTGGTCTGTTTTGATGTTATCGACACTGTAATTATCGAAACAAATCCGATATGAATCAACGTCTAACTGCAACCTGCAAACTGTCAAACAGTTGTTGATTTTAATTAGATACAACTCATTATTAATAATTTTTGTTTCATTTTTGAGAAAAGCAAAAATTTCATTTTTCTTAATCGTAGGACTCATTGCATCATCTATACATTTAGCATAGAAAAAAAGGTTTTTATCCAGATACGATAAATCTACATATTTTTTAACAACATTCTCATTTAAAAAAAGTTGATAATCAAAAAAGTTTTCACTATACAAATCTAAAAAAGGAATGTTTCTTTGTTTTATTTCATTCAAATCATAGGTCAAATCTTTCGTATAAAATGCCCTAAGAGGAATGTTGTAAAACATAGACAAATATGCAACCCATTTAAGAGGTATCTTTTTTGTCTTTTTGATCTGTGAAATAGAATTAGCTGAAACATTAAATAAATCAGCAAATTCTTTATTAGATTGTATATTGAAAACTTTAATAATGTTTTCATACACAACATCAGACTTCACGACAGACTCAAATGTTTTAAAGTTAAAATTTGGGTCACAGGAGAACATAAAAATATCCTGCTAAGAATTGAGATACAACATATCGAGCCAGCCAAGCATATAATAGTAGTCGCTGGTTTGTTTAGCGCAATCAGGAGCGTTTTCAAGCAGATTCTCTAGGGCGTCAGCACTTAGATCATCACCGTGCATATTGACACACTCAATCCAGTGATCAAGTTCATCAATATTGGTGTCAGAACAGAATAAATTGTGATTTTTTATTGAACTTTCCTGAAGCATCGTACTCTCCCCTTATGAATAGGTAGGTGGGAAAATAATTATATCCGGTTGGTGAAGAGGGTTGTATTGGATCTGATTAAAAATCACAACTCAGTGAAAACCCCTAAAAAACCCCCTAGCGATCTAGGGGGTGGGTGAAGAAGAACGGTGATGGGCGGCTATTGATTTTTCAGGTATTCAAAAATTGAAATTTTCTGATCGTTAATTTTTAGTTTTTTTCTTATATTTGAACGGTGGACTTCAATCGTTTTATGAGAAACATGTAAAATTTCAGAAATTTCTTTAGTTTGATGCCCATTTTTTATAAATTCAAGAATTTGCAATTCCGTAGAAGTAAGACCAAATTTTTGGGCCAATTCTTTTTGATCTCCCCGGAAAATTGACTCAAGACTATTTTCTAAAAGTGATAAATAATTTTTTTGTTTAATGTTAAAAACGGTGTTCTTAACCTGTTTTAACATTGGCAAAAAAACTTCATGTATATTAAATTTAACATTTTCAGGGCAAAAATTATTTTTTTCTTCTCTAAATTTATTCAAAACCACACTTAAAGATGTGTCAAGTTCTAAAGTTTTATTTTTTTCATTATTCAATTTTGACTCTAATTCAGATTCTTTAGTAATATCATTAACAGTAATAATAAAAAACAATTCGTGATCTTGACGAAAAGAGGCAATGTTTATTTTTTGAAAAACTTTATATCCCTCTTTGTCGTATAGGGGAAAATAAAAATTATTATACGAATCATCTTCATATTCGATTTCTAATTGTATGTGCTTTAAAATTTTAAATTTTCTTGTAATGTCAATTCTGTCAAAATAACTGAAAACACTACCTATAAATTCTCCCAAAATATTTTCTTTCTCGATCTTGCAACGCTTCTCGAACCATTTATTTATATCAACAATAGAACAATTTTGGTCTAATACAAGAACCCCAACAGGCAAGGCGTTGTAAAAATTTGAACAATTTTCTTTAATCATAACTAAACCCTTGAAATTATTTAATCAAAATTTAAGTTGTCTTTCCTTTTTGGTTTGTTATACTATATACCCAAAACAAATAGATAGGCAACCAAAATTTGGAGGGGTTATGCTTGCACACGATCAAAAAAAAGAAGATTATCAATACAATAAACTTGAACAGGCTTTATTTGCTGTGAAAGATGCTGTTAAATGGCTTGAATGGCATAAGGGCCTTAATAAAGCGAAAATTTCAGCCAACAAACTCCACTATATTTTAGACAGAAGTCTATCAAGAAAATTTGCTATTACAAAAATAGGCAGCAAGTGGGTCTTTGGTCATAAAAAAAATGAGAGTCTTATTTGGTTTAGTCAACTGCCGTGGAGTGAAGTTCTTTTAATCGAAAAAAGTGATCTTTTATGCTTTGCCTTTGCTGGTTTTACGCCAGAGGTTTTAAAAATAGAACAGGAAAGTCCAGTATTGTCATTTTTTGTTAATATTCCAATTCATCCCATAATCAAAAAAGAGTTGGCGTATAACTGTAAAGAAATTTTTGTTAGCCCCTGTGAAAAAAGCGGAGAAAATTTGGTTTTTCAAAACACCGATTATAGTTTATCTTTAAAAACTATTTAAATTTGGAGAAGTATGATGGAAAATGTAGAAGTAATTAATCAGGCCAATGTCTTTAACTTGCTCGGGGAGCCATTTTCTTTTGCTGAGGCTGACCATGATGAGCCGCCATTTAACTTTGACAGCCCTGGGGTCATTATGTCAAACAATCCGATCTCACAAAAAGATGATTTGACAACTAAAATTTTTAGTAGCTTTATAAGCGATTTTAGTCCTTCTCATCAAGGAATTGATTTTGGTTCATTTTTGTCAGGGACAGACTGGACTTTGGCATGTTTTGAGGTTGCAGAAGGTTTTATGAAAAAAGACCTGAGCAGTGTAGCAAAAGGAACTGTAGGGGTTGCCGAAAACTTTTCTAGCATTTTGGAAGACCAGAAAATGGCAAATGAACATGTTGACAACGAAACACTAAACCCTGGAATGTAAAATGCAACAAAAAATTCTTTTGGAAAGCGGCACTAATGAAATGGAAATCTTAATTGTTGATATTGGTGGACAAAAATTTGGTATCAATGTTGACAAAGTTGTAACGATAAAACAAAGAGATTCAGTTCAACCTGCAAAACTCCCTAAAAGTAAACCAGGGATTTCTGGTGTATTTGAATTTAGAGACGAACCAATAAATTTGATTAATCTATGTGAGATTTTGAATATCAAATCAGTCCCACAAGAGAAAGGTGATCTTATAATTGTCACTAAATTTAATGGCATCACTACTGGTTTTCAAGTTAATAATGTAGACAAAATCACACGACAGTCTTGGGAGAATTTTGAACCTATTAACCTAGGTCTTGATGGACAAAATTTTGTTACTGGGACAATTTTCGTTAATGGCGAAAATGTTCTTGTTTTAGATTTAGAGCATATTCTTGGAAATATAACTTCTAATTTTGCTATTAAAAAAATCAAATCTTCGAATACAGTCCGGTCTAAAGACACCACCATTCTTTTCGCAGAGGATTCTAGTTTAATTAGAGGTGAAACTATAAATAACATGAAAAAAGCTGGCTTTAAAAATATTAAGGCTTTTACAAATGGCAAAGAGTTGAGCAATTTCTTTACCGAAGAGGTAAAACACAAAAAGATGGATACGGATTCATTTTTGGTTGTAACAGACATTGAAATGCCTCAACTAGACGGATTCACCTTATGTAAAAACATAAAATCTGATCCATACTTGAAAAACATACCTGTTGTTATTTTTTCAAGTTTAATCAATGAACAAATCGCAGAGAAATGCAATAGCGTTGGGGCAGACAACTATATATCAAAACCTGAAAGCGAAATGCTTGTTAATGCTATTGATGCTTTGATTTAATTATCAATAAGCTATATATATAAAAAAAGGGCAGCCAAATTTAGGTTGCCCTTTTTTTATGTTTTGTAAAATTCAAATTATAATGAAAGGCCGATAACCATGTTGCTGTCTTCTTCAAGTGGTGGGCAGCTACAATCTTCTTGGGAGCCTTTGGAAGAATTAATGCTTTTATTTTCCGATGTTTTTTGTGAAGACAACTTTTTTTCAAAAATGTGATTGTTTTTCTTTTCTAATTTGTTTTCTGCAAACCATCTGTTCACTTCTTCTTGAAAATCAGGCGTAAAGTTCACCTTCCAATCTTCTCCAAGCTCCATGCTAATATCGCACGGAATTTCTTTGTAATAAAAGTTATTTAACCAAAGACAGGCTTTTCTTTCACCTGAATGATTTTTAAAAATCTGCTTTAACTCATCCATTTTTTGATTGAAATTAATTTCATTGCAATCAATGTTTATGTTGCACATTTCATTTTTTGGGTCAAAAGTAACTATGTTTTTATATATCTTTTTAGGTTTTTCACTTTTTTTTTGCCCCCGCTTTTTATTTTTTAGTTTGAACTTATCTTTTGCTGACATGGAGGCACTATTGGTTGAATCAGAACTATTAGCCTTTTTGTTTGATTCTATATTTGTTGCGTTTTTATGGTCTTTGAGAGTTTCTTTATTATCAGCGTCATTAGAATCTTCAGTGTCTTCGTCTCTATTGTTAAATAGTTTACTTCTTTTTTGACAATTGTTTTCATTTTCTTTTTTTGTGTTGTTTTTTTGCGGTGGTTGTTTTAAGAATTCTTCTAGTGTGAAAATTTGATTCACTTTAATGGAGGCTTTATCAAATTTTTCTTCTCCAAGATTTCCCACCACAACAAGCGGGGTAAGCATGTCTCCAATCATATTTTCATATTTCTTATATGTTTTGGAAAACAAAATGGCAGTACCTTCCCCTTTCATGTCTTTTATATCTAAAAAAGCCATTTTATTTCCGTTTTTATCATACATGGTTTTCGTTTGAGTTTGCAAACATGGAATGATTACTTTTGTGTTTTCCTCCAAGTCTTTTGTTTGTTCCAAACTTATGCAATCGCTCCTTTCCGAAATTTCTTTTTGGAAATCTAATAAGGGGTTTGATGAAAAAAAATACCCTAAAGTTTCAAGCTCTTTTTCTAGGATAGTTCGCAAGTCACTTTCTGGAACATTATCAAACTCTGTTTCATATCCCATTCCACCAATTTGATTTTCTTGTTCGTCTTCGCCCAATAAAGAAAGAAGCGAACCTTGTCCTGGTATAAAATTTTTATTTTTTTTATGGGTTATTTTTATTACCTCATCTAGCGCAGATGACATTCTATTCCGTGGGACTTCAAAACAATCAAGAGCACCACTCCATATTAATGCGTCAATACATTTTTTATTTACTTTTCTGGTATTTATTCGTTTGCAAAAATCTTTAAAATTTATATATTCCCCATTCTCATTTCTTTCTTCAACAATATTATTTATAGCTTCGCCACCTAAACCTTTTATAGCACCAAACCCATACCGTAAGCCATTTTTATTTTCTACTTGAAAGTTCTTTAAACTTTTATTTATATCTGGCCTTAATATTTCAATACCTAAGTCTTTGCATGTGCCAATATATCTAAGAACTTTTTCATCATTTTCAGATTCATTTGATAGCAATGAAGCCATAAAATGTATTGGGTAATGAGTTTTAAAGTATCCCGTCCAATATGAAATTAGCGCATACGAAGCACTATGAGACTTATTGAAACCATATTCGGCAAACTTTTCAATCAATGCAAAGATTTCTTCTGCTTTTTCTTCTGAAAAGCCATTTTGTTTTGCGCCTGAAATAAATTTATCGTGCTGCTTTGCCATTTCTTCGGGTTTCTTTTTACCCATTGCCTTACGCAAAATATCAGCTTCACCCAAACTGTAGCCAGACATGACTCTTGCAATTTCCATAACCTGTTCCTGGTAAACAATAATGCCATATGTTGGCCTTAAAGTTTCCTCTAGTTCAGGCAATGGATAGACAACTTCTTCTTCTCCAGCCCTCCTTTGCATATATGAATCAATCATCCCTGAACCAAGAGGCCCAGGGCGATACAATGCAAGCATAGCGATTATATCTTCGAATTCATTTGGGCCTAGTTTCTTTAAATAATCTTGCATCCCTTTTGATTCTACTTGAAACATCCCATCTGTTTTGCCACTTGCGAATAATTTATAGGTATTCACATCATCAACGGACAAAGTGTCTAAGTCTAAACTTTTACCCTCTATTTTTTTAATGCTGTCAATTGTATCTTGAATTGTTGTCATTGTTCTAAGACCCAAAAAGTCAAACTTGATAAGCCCTTCTTTTTCGATCATATTCATGTCGAATTGACTTACTGTTTCCCCTGTTTTTGCTTTATATAAGGGAGTGTACTCTGATAAAGGCTTATCTGCTATTACAACCCCTGCGGCATGAGTTGAGGCATGACGGGATAAACCTTCAAGTTTGATTGATGTGTCTAATAACTCTTTTATGCTGTCATTATTGTCATATAAAGATTTTAAATCGGGTTCGATTTCAATTGCTTCTTTAATTTTTTTTCCATCTGGTACCAACTTGGCAATCTGATCAGTTTCTTGAAATGTAAAACCATAAGCCCGCCCAACATCACGGATAGCCCCTTTTGCTTTCATCGAGCCAAAAGTCGTTATTTGTGCAACATTTTCTTCGCCATATTTTTCACTGACATAATGTAAGACTTTTTCCCTTCTTCGTTCACAAAAATCTACGTCAATGTCAGGCATGGAAATTCGCTCAGGATTCAAAAATCGCTCAAACAGCAAGTTGTATGGCAAAGGATCAATGTTGGTGATCCCGAGGCTATAAGCCACCAACGATCCTGCGGCCGAACCTCTGCCCGGGCCTACGGGTATCCCTTGCTCTTTCGCCCAATTGATAAAATCTTGGACTATCAAAAAATAGCCAGGAAACCCCATGTCTGTGATGATTTTAATTTCATGCTCAAGACGATCCCGATATTGATCTACATTTAAAATTTCGCCCTGTTTTAGCCGTTTTTCTAACCCCTGCCGAGCCAAATCAGCAAAATCGTCATCAACACTCTTGGTTGTTGGAAAAACAGGATATTTATAGGTGTCCAATTCAAATTCAACATCGCACGAATCTGCGATTTTGACTGTATTTTCTAATGCTTCTTTGTCATTAATTTTTTGATACATTTCTTTTGTTGTTTTAAAATCCAACTCTCCTGCCGAGAAAAGACGACTATCATCATAAACATTTGAATTGGTCTGGATACAGTATAAAACGTCATGGGCTTTTTTGTCTTCAATATTTAAATAGTGACAGTCATTTGTTGCCACTCTCGGGATTCCTGTTCTTTGAGAAATTTCTCCAATCCCTTCATTTAATATTTTTTGATCTTCAATCATGTTAGCTTGCATTTCTAAATAAAACGCATTTGGGAATATTTTTGAATACTCTTTAGCTGTTTCACATGCACTTTCTAGCCCTTCTTTCATATATTTAACAGAAACCTCACCCTGCAAACAGGCTGAAAGAGCAATAAGCCCATCAGAGTGTTCTTTTAACATATCCTTATCTACTCGTGGCTTATAATAAAAGCCTTCAAAGTATGCTTTACTTCCAATTTTTAATAGGTTGTTTAAACCTTTATTGTTTTTTGCTAGAAGCACAAGATGGTATCCAGATTGAACATCTGCATTTCCTTTATCTTTTCTATGCTTAGGGGCAACATAAACTTCACAGCCTATTATTGGCTTAATATCTCTTTTTTTAGCTTCTAAATAAAAATTAAGTGCCCCATATAATGCTCCATGATCGGTAATAGCGACAGCGGGCATACCATCATCTTTTGCTTTATCCAATATGTCAGGGATTTTGTTCATTGAATCTAAAAGGCTATATTCAGTGTGACAATGCAAATGGCAGAAATTATTGGACATAAGGCTTCCTCTTTGTTATAGTAAGTTCATCTGTTTTTGGATATATTATTCATTATATCCAATAAAGAAAATTGTCAATCAAACATGGAGAGTATTTAAATGTCAGGAATTATTGAAAAAAAAGAAAGAATACATGTAAGAATACCTGAGAGTTTGCTTAGTCGGCTAGATGAAGAAGTGCTTATCTCGGGCGGGGTCTTATCACGCAACGCCCTTATTGTGAAAGCCTTGACCCACTTGCTGGACAGACAAGACCAGGAAACGGAAATTCTTCGGGCTTTGCGCGACACTAATGCTCAACTGCAACATACGACTCAGAGATTGAACCAGGTCGAAGCCCAAATCGACAAGCTGACCTATACTCTTGACCAGAAAATCAACGCGAAGATCGACCATGCCATGAGGCAAGCTCAGGAGAAGTTGAAAGGCTCAAAATAGGGTGTGGGCCACATTTACACACAAAATGTGTGCTAGGGTGGCACAAAACGGGCAGTAACGTAGGCGTTCGAGGGGTCAGAAACCAAAAAATCAATCAACTAGTCCCTCCAAAACCTATTTTTGAACGTCCATGTAGGGTTATATGGTATATCTTAAAAAAAGATATGCGATATAAAAATGAGGGGTGGACAAGGGGTGTCCATCAAGAAAAACGAGGCTTAGAAAATCTTTTAATTTTTGGTCAGACAAGGTGGGATAAGGGGTAAGCTAAGACGGTTTCAGGTGATCCGAAACCCTGGGTAAACTGATAAATAAAATGGGAAAGCCGAAGGGTAAATTGTCTATCAAGCTACCGTGACTATCCACACAGAAAAAGTTGCAGGAATTTGGAACACTATATATACGCTAGACGCACCGACACTTAATGCAAAACACAACAGACCCGATTGCCAAGATAACGTATATTGACAAATAAAAATTTAACCGATAATCTAAAATTGCCTATGTGCCAAACCTTTGTCATAAAAGTTTGTCCAATCAGCGTCTTTGCAATCACGCTAAACCAAACACCTGATTGGCTAAAACTTAAAATGAACATCAAAAAAGGTTTGAGGAAAAACGATGGAAATTTTTGCATGGATATATCATAGTATTTTGTCGCCACTTTGGTTGTCACTTCCAGGGCATGAACTGGTAAATATTTTTTTGCTAAACATAGTTTATGATTTATCAAATTTTAGCATGTCAGAAACGCTTTGGGCATTTGCGATTTGTCAGATAATCGGCAGTTATTTGTTAGGTTGGGTCGTATCATATTTGAAACCCCTATACCAAGGGCCGACCGACATAATCCCTGACACGCATAGAGGCGGCAAACTGACCACTGTGGCCTTTTTCACGCCCCATGCCCTGGTTGCCCTGCCCTTGATCTGGCACATAATCAGGCTGTCGTTGTCGGGGCCGAAGGCGTGGCGAGGCAAGCTCGGCAAGTGCATAGTGGCCGCTTTGTTCATCTACGGGCACTTCGCCGCAAGCTATATATACCTTGACATAGGGGATACCAACGAGATTGTATTCGCTTGGCTCCAAGCTGGCCTGTAACCCCAAAAAAATTCAATAATTTGAGGGGCATCTGAATTTTTCAGGTGTCCCTTTTTTTTTGTTTTTCCATGATTCTGGAACATTAACCACGCCCAGGGACACCGCTGATCTTGCTTGGCTCACCCTTTCGATTGCCCACCTCTCATCAACGGGCCATCAACTAAGCGTCAATAGGCTATCAACACCCTCTCAACTCTCCATCAATGGGTTATCCACTATCTGTCCATAGATCATCAATAATCTATAATAAATTTTCAACGACCTCTCAATTTTTCGTCAATGGTTTGTCAATGGTTTGTCAATACCTCATCAACGGGTTGTCAATGCTCTATAACCTTTCATTCTTACCGGCCTCCAACTGGCTGTCGCCTTCAGCCCCACCCTTTTTGGCCTCCACTCACACCTTCATCCCAGGGCACACCGGCATAATCAACATTTTATGCCTAAATATCTATTTTTTATCGACAAAACATATCAAAATATTGAAAAACCATAATTTTTTATCCACACATTATTAATATTGCGTTGATAGACCATCAACAAACCATTGACAGGCTATTGATGAGATATTGACAAGCCATTGATGCCTTATTGATAAGCCATTCACATTACGTTGATTAGCCCTTCCCTGTTTTGCCGCCATTTATCCTTATCCTCTGGTTACTCCTAGCCAAAAAACATAGAAAATCCAGCACGTTATTGGCAAGTATTAACAAACCATT